>Ga0070698_100000218_pt1 | contig 56205 bp, 44 predicted proteins | sample KBSK1502metaG_FD_65477 | JGI IMG/M metagenome (GOLD analysis project Ga0070698, IMG submission 65477) | Corn, switchgrass and miscanthus rhizosphere microbial communities from Kellogg Biological Station, Michigan, USA - KBS K1-50-2 metaG | ecosystem: Host-associated > Plants > Roots >...
GCCGTCGCCAAGCACACGGTGATGGACCTGGACTCGTGGCCGTACCCGAGCAAGCCGCTGGTGCCGGTGGCCGAGTCGGTGCACGAGCGGTTCAGCGTGGAGATCTTCCGCGGCTGCACCAGGGGCTGCCGGTTCTGCCAGGCCGGGATGATCACCCGCCCGGTCCGCGAGCGGTCCGTCACGACGATCGGCGACATGGTCGCCACCGGCCTCGCCGCGAGCGGGTTCGCCGAGGTCGGGCTGCTCTCGCTGTCCAGCGCAGACCACAGCGAGATTAACGAGATTGCCACCGGGCTGGCCGATGCGTACGAGGGCACCAACACCGGGCTGTCCCTGCCCTCGACTCGCGTGGACGCGTTCAACGTCACGCTGGCCAACGAGCTGAGCAGGAACGGCAGGCGCTCCGGGCTCACCTTCGCACCGGAAGGCGGCACCGACCGGATCCGCAAGGTGATCAACAAGATGGTCACCGAGGAGGACCTGATCCGGACCGTCACCATGGCCTACGCCAACGGGTGGCGCCAGGTGAAGCTCTACTTCATGTGCGGCCTGCCGACCGAGACCGACGAGGACGTGCTGGCCATCGCCAGGGTCGCGCAGCGGGTGATCAAGGCGGGCCGCGCGGCCAGCGGGCGGCGCGATATCCGCTGCACCGTGTCGATCGGCGGGTTCGTGCCCAAGCCGCACACCCCGTTCCAGTGGGCAGCGCAGTGCGATCACCAGACCGTGGATGCCAGGCTGCGCGCGCTCGGCGGCGCGCTGCGCGCTGACCCGGCTTACGGCAAGGCGATCGGCTTCCGCTACCACGACGGCAGGCCGTCGGTCATCGAGGGACTGCTGTCCCGCGGTGACCGCCGGGTATCGAAGATCATCAGGGCCGCCTGGCAGGACGGCGCCAGGTTCGACGGCTGGAGCGAGCACTTCTGCTACGACCGGTGGGCGCGCTGCGCAGCCGAGGCGCTGGCCGGCGACGGCGTCGACCTGGCCTGGTACACCACCAGGGAGCGCGGCTACGCCGAGGTGCTGCCCTGGGATCACCTGGATGCCGGGCTGGACCGGGACTGGCTCTGGCAGGACTGGCAGGCCGCCATCGACCCGGCAGGCGCGGCCGAGGTGGAGGACTGCCGCTGGACGCCCTGCTTCGAGTGCGGCGTGTGCCCGGCGATGGGGACCGAGATACAGGCCGGGCCGACCGGCGCGAAGCTGCTCCCGCTCAGCGTCACAGGCCGCGCGGCCGCGCGGCCGGCCGATACCCCGGCGGCGGAGGCTGCGGCTGGCCCGGTGGCAGGGGCGCTGGCCGGCGGCGGCGGCCCCGGCAGGCTCGTTAAAAATCCGGGCACTGAGGGCAGGGCATAGATGGCCCGGGCTGCGCCAGCCGGCCCGCCGCCTGCGCCGGTCGCCCAGCGGCTCGTCATCCGGTACGCTAAAAGAGGCAGGATGCGTTTCGCGAGCCACCGGGACATCGCGCGCGCCGTCGAGCGGGGAGTACGAATCGCCGGATTGCCCATCGCCTATTCGGCGGGATTTTCCCCGCACCCGAGGATTTCATACGCGGGGGGAGCGCAGACGGGCACCGCGAGCGAGGCTGAATATCTCGAGATTGGCCTTACCGGGCCGTGCGCAGCCGCCGATGTGCGGGACCGGCTTGATGCTGCCCTGCCGAGCGGAATAGATGTGATTCACGTTTTTGAGATGGCCAGCGCCCCGCCCGCCGGGCCGCCTGGTGCTCCCGGCGAGCAAGATCGCCCGCCAGCGGCGGCCCGCCCGGCCGCTGTCCGGCTGGATGCCTTGCGGCTTGAGGCATCCGACTGGGAGGTTGTCCTACCGGGCGTGTCGCCCGCTGACGCGGCCCGCGCCGTCGAGGTGTTCATCGCGGCCGGAACCGCGGAGGTGGAACGCCTGACCAGCAAGGGAACCCGGCGGCTGGACGCCCGCGCCGCCGTCGTAACGCTAGCGGCTGGCCGGCGTGCCGCTGCTGGGCGAGACGCCGCATGTGCGATACTTCGAATGGTTGTTCGGCATATGACACCTGCCGTCCGGCCTGACGACATCCTGACCGCGCTCCGCCAGCAGGCGGGCCTCGCGCCATCGTCGCCCCCGCAGGTGACGCGGCTGGCGCAGGGGCCGCTACCCGGCATGGAGGCCGCCGCCGCAACGGCGCCCGCGCCCGGCCCGCCAGGGCCCGCGGGCTCCGCCGGCCCCGCACGGGCCGCGGCTGTGGACGCCGGGCCGTCCGGCCGGCGCGCGGCACAGAGACAGGAAAAGACAACGCGCCTGGAACCGGGGTCCGCCGTTGCGGGGGACGCGGCACCAGCGAGCGCATACGACCAGTTCCCGCGTGGCGCGGGGGGCCCGGAGACGGACCCGCGCGCCCGGGAGCCCGACGGGAGATTGCCCGGATGCTCGAGATCGAGCCACAGGATAGAGAAACTGACAACGACAGGCCAGCAGAGCCCAGCCCGGCCGCAGAGCCCAGCCAGGCCGCAGAGATAGCAGGAAAACAGGCCGAGGAGGGCGGCGCGGCCGGCCGCACAGGACGGGCCGGCCGGGCCAGCCGGGGCGGCCGCGCCGGGGAGGACTCCGGTGGCGGCAACCGTGGGCTGCTTCGCCGCGCCCGCCGCGCCGTGACCAGGCCAGCCGGCCCGCCGGCCGCTGAGCCAGCGGCCGCGGCCCCGGCCGGGACAGCGCCGCAGCCGGACGGGGCGGCCACCCCCCCATCGGCTCGGGTGCAATCGTCTGCGGTGCCGCCGACCCCAGCGCAGCCGGCCCCAGCGCAGCCGGCCCCAGCGCAGCCGGCCCCAGCGCAGCAGGGCCCAGCTCAGCCGCCCGCCGCCTCGGCGGGCAGCTCGCGCGCGACCCGGCCGGCCACGGCGCCGGCCTCGGTCCCGGCGCCGGAGTTCACCCCCGCGGCGGCCGCTACCTCGCCTGCGGCCGGCTTCCAGCCGCCGCTGGTGATCTTCCAGGCGCCGGAACTCGGCCGCAGCGCGGGCGCGGGCCCGGCCAGCGGCCGGAAGGCTGCCGCGGCGCCGGGGCAGGCCGCAGGAAAGGACAGCGCGGCCGGCCAGCCCGGATCGGAGCCCGGCGAGCACGACGGCGACGACGGCGCGGCCGCCGCGCCGGGCAAGCGCAGGCGCCGGGGCGGCCGCAGCCACGGCAAGGGCCGCGGCGCGGCCGGCGAGGACGCGGATGACGGCGCCGAGCCCGCCGCCGCCGGGTCGGCCGACGCGGCCGGGGACACCGCAACCCGCGGCGGCAGGCGGCAGGCAGCGGCCGACGCGGCCGACAGCGATGCCGACGGCGAAGAGAACGGTGATGAGGACGGCGACGGGACCTCGGCGCCTGCCCGGCGCAGGCGGCGCAGGCGGCGCACCGGATCACCGGCGGATGCCGACTCCCGCGCGCCCGATGACCCGCCGAACACCGTCGTCCATGTCCGCTCCGCCCGGTCCGGCGCCGCCGCCGACGAGCCGTCCGGTGACGTCAAGGCGGTGCGCGGCTCGACCCGGCTGGAGGCGAAGCGGCAGCGACGGCGCGAGGGCCGCGAGTCGGGCCGCCGGCGCCCGCCGATCATCACCGAGTCCGAGTTCCTCGCCCGCCGCGAGGCCGTTGACCGGGTCATGGTCGTACGGCAGCACGGTGACCGGACCCAGATCGCGGTGCTCGAGGACGGTGTCCTTGTCGAGCACTACGTGGACAAGGCCAGCCACCAGTCCTATGTCGGCAACGTTTACCTCGGCAAGGTGCAGAACGTGCTGCCCTCCATGGAGGCGGCGTTCGTCGACATCGGCAAGGGCCGGAACGCCGTGCTGTACGCAGGCGAGGTCAACTTCGATGCCAGCGGTCTTGAAGGCGAGTCCAAGCGCATCGAGTCCGCGCTCAAGTCGGGCCAGTCGATCCTCGTGCAGGTCACCAAGGACCCGATCGGCCACAAGGGCGCCCGGCTCACCAGCCAGGTAAGCCTGCCCGGGCGCTACCTGGTCTACGTGCCCGGCTCGGGCATGACCGGGATCAGCAGGAAGCTGCCCGACACCGAGCGGTCCCGGCTGAAGCAGATCCTGAAGCAGGTCATGCCGGAGAACGCCGGGGTAATCGTCCGGACGGCCGCCGAGGGGGCCGCCGAGGAAGAGCTGGCGCAGGATGTCGCCCGGCTGTCCGCGCAGTGGGAGGCCATCGAGCAGAAGGCGAAGACGGCCACCGCCCCCGAGCTCCTCTACAGCGAGCCTGATCTGACCATCAGGGTAGTCCGCGACATTTTTAACGAGGACTTCGCCAGCCTGGTCATCTCCAGCGATGGCGAGTGGGACATGGTGGATGAATATGTCCGCTATGTCGCGCCGCACCTGGCTGGCCGGCTCAGCCGCTGGGACAGTGACCAGGACGTCTTCGCCGCTTACCGGATCGACGAGCAGATCGCCAAGGCACTGGACCGGAAGGTCTGGCTGCCAAGCGGCGGGTCGCTGGTGATCGACACGACCGAGGCCATGACCGTCATCGACGTGAACACCGGCAAGTTCACCGGCCACGGCGGCAACCTGGAGCAGACCGTCACCCGTAACAACCTGGAGGCCGCCGAGGAGATCGTCCGGCAACTGCGGGTCCGGGATGTGGGCGGCATCATCGTCATCGACTTCATCGACATGGTGCTGGAGAGCAACCGCGATCTGGTGCTCAGGCGGCTGCTTGAATGCCTCGCGCGGGATCGTACCAAGCACCAGGTGGCCGAGGTCACCTCGCTCGGCCTGGTCCAGATGACTCGCAAGCGGGTCGGGTCCGGCCTGCTTGAGGCATTCTCCGTGCCATGCGACTGCTGCAACGGGCGGGGCGTGCTCGTGTCGCTTGAGCCGGTCGACCACACGCCGGCCGGCCAGCGCGGCCGGCCTGGCGAGGACGACCGGCAGGCGGGCGGCGACGGCCAGGGCCGGGCCGGCCGCCGCGGCGGGCGCGGTTCCGGCCGTTCTGGTGGTTCCAGCGATTCTGGTTCCGGCGATTCTGGTTCCGGCGGCGGTTCCGGCCGGCGCCGGAGGAGCGAGCAGGCGGCGGCCGGCATGGCGGAGGTAGCGGAGAAGGCGGCCAAGGGCCCGGGTGCCGTGGTTTCCCCGGACGCCGCGGATGCCCCGGACGCCGGCCCGCCGCTGGCTGACCGGCCTGCGGCGCCGGCCGGGCCCGTGGTAACCGTCGGCCCCGTGCTGGTCGGCGGCGCGCCAGCCGGGAGAAGCGCGGCGGCAGGCAGCGCCGCCCAGCAGGCCGACCGCACCGGGTTGGCGGATAGCGCCAGGCAAGCGGGCGGCGCAGGGTCGGCGGGCGCCGGGCAAGCGGACGGCGCAGGGCCGGCGGATGGCGCCAGGTCGGCGGGCGGCGCAGGGTCGGCGGGCGCCGGGCAAGCGGACGGCGAGCCGGCCGGGACTAAGCGTCCCGCGGCCCGCCGGCGGCGCCGGGCGGCGCCTGCCGCGCAGGCACCGGAACCGGCCGCGGAGCACGGCGACCGGGCCGGCCGCGGCGATGACGTAGGGAGTGGCGGGACCGGCACCCTGGCGGGCGATCAGGAGACCACGGAGGCACCGGCCGCGGCGATCTGAGCGGGCTGCGCGTCTGGTAGCCTTTGTGCTCGGCGCACAGGATAGATCCGGTGGCGGTCTGCCGCCGGTCATGCCATGCGCAAGGCAGCAGCCCGCTCGCATCGATGTCGAGCTGATTCCGCGAATCTCGCGGCGGGCCCGCATAAGGGAGAGAGAGTTCACGGTGTACGCGATCGTGCGCTGCGGCGGCAGGCAGGAGAAGGCGTCCGTAGACGACGTCCTGACCGTTGACAAGCTCGCCGGCGAGGTCGGTTCCAGCCTGACGCTGCCTGCCGTGCTCGTTGTCGACAACGACAAGGTCATCAGCGACCCGGCCGTGCTCGGCGGATATCAGGTCACCGCGGAGATTCTCGGCCCGGTCAGCGGGCCGAAGATCAACATGGTCCATTACAAGAACAAGACCGGCTACCGGCGCCGGCTTGGTCACCGGCAGAAGTACACGCAGCTGAAGATCACCAAGATCAGCGCCGGGAAGGCCGCCAGCTCGAGGAAGAAAGCCAGCGCGAGTTCCGGGAGTGAGGACTGAGATGGCACACAAGAAGGGCGCCTCGTCCAGCCGGAACGGCCGGGACTCGAACGCCCAGCGACTCGGCGTCAAGCGGTTCGGCGGGCAGGTTGTCAGCGCTGGCGAGATCATCGTGCGCCAGCATGGCACGCACTTCCACCCGGGTCCCGGCGTGGGCCGCGGCGGCGACGACACCCTGTTCGCCCTGGTCGCTGGCACGGTCGAGTTCGGCACCCGCCGCGGCAGGCGCGCCATCAGCGTGCTGCCAGTCGCGGTCCGCGACGGCGCCGCCGAACAGGCCGGATAGCTGCGCCGACGCAGTTCACCAGGCGTTGCATCGAGGGCGGACCGGGTCCCGGTCCGCCCTCCGCATGTCTGGGGCCGCACACCGGATTTCATGATCCCGGGGATTTCCCGGTCACTATCGCTGAGAAATCCCCCGGCTCATGGGACGAGCGCTTGGCGCACGGGGACAGAGTCAGTGAGGAAAGAGAGGAGGTGCGGGAATGGCCGAGTTCGCGGATCGGGCCGAGGTGCGCGTGCAGGCGGGCGACGGCGGCCATGGCTGCGCCTCCATCCACCGGGAGAAGTTCAAGCCGCTTGGCGGCCCGGACGGGGGCAACGGAGGCCGCGGCGGCAATGTGATCATCGAGGTCGATCCCGGTGCGGCGACGCTGCTGGACTTCCACCGCCGGCCGCTGCGGCGGGCGGGCAGCGGCAAGCCGGGGGCCGGTTCCAACCGGAGCGGGGCCGACGGCGCGGACCTCGTGCTGCGGGTGCCGGACGGCACCGTCGTCAAGACCAAGGACGGGGCTGTCCTCGCCGACCTGATCGGCGCTGGCACCAGGTTCGTCGCCGCTCAGGGCGGCCGCGGCGGCCTCGGGAACGCGGCCCTGGCCTCGGCCAGGCGCAAGGCCCCCGGGTTTGCCCTCCGCGGTGAGCCTGGCGCGGCGCGAACTCTGCTGCTTGAGCTCAAGACCGTGGCCGACGCCGGGCTGGTCGGCTTCCCGAACGCGGGCAAGTCCTCGCTTATCGCCGTGCTGTCCGCGGCCCGCCCTAAGATCGCCAGCTACCCGTTCACCACCCTGATTCCGCACCTGGGCGTGGCCGAGGCGGGGGGGACCCAGTTCGTCGTCGCCGACGTGCCCGGGCTCATCCCGGGCGCGAGCCACGGCAAGGGCCTCGGGCTCGACTTCCTCCGGCACGTCGAGCGCTGCACGGTCCTGGTGCATGTACTCGACTGCGCCGTCGAGGAGCCGGGCCGGGAGCCGCTCGCCGACCTGGACGTGATCGAGCGGGAACTGGCCGCCTATGCAGCCGCCGCCGGCGCTTACCTGGGCGACCGGCCGAGGATCGTCGCGCTCAACAAGATCGATGTGCCGTCCGCCCGCGAGCGCGCGGACCAGGTGGCGCCGCTGCTGGCTGCCCGCGGCCTCACCGTGTGCCGGGTATCGGCGGCCACCGGGGAGGGCTTGCGCGAATTCGGGTTCGCGCTGGCCGGGGTGATCTCCGCGGCCAGGGCGGCGGCGCCCGCGCCCGAGCCGACCCGGCTCGTCATCCGCCCCGAGCCGGTGGCGGGACCGGCGTTCGAGCTGGTCAGGACCGGCGAGAACAGTTTCACCGTCCGCGGCGAGAAGCCCCGGCGGTGGATACTGCAGACCGACTTCAGCAACGACGAGGCGGTCGGCTACCTCGCCGACCGGCTCGCCAAGCTCGGCATCGAGGACGCGCTCGCCCAGGCGGGCGCGCAGCCCGGTGCCGAGGTGCTGATCGGCGAAGAGTCCAATGCGGTCGTGTTCGACTGGGATCCGGACCTGCCCGCCGGCGCCGGTTTCGGCCCGCGCGGCACCGATCGCCGCCTGTCCGGCTGATCCGCTCGGCCCCGCCGTCGCCCGAGTCGGCCATCTCTTCAGGCTCGGCCTCAGGGCAGCGTCATGACCTGCGGGCCGTCGTCCGTGATCGCGACCGTGTGCTCGAAATGCGCGGCCTGGCTGCCGTCCGCTGTGCGCAGCGTCCAGCCGTCGGCATCGACCCGGTAGCCATCGCGGCCGCCGGCCATGAACCACGGCTCGATGGCGAGCACCAGGCCGGGCTGCAGGGTCATGCCCCGCTTCGGCCGGCCCTCATTCGGCACCGACGGGTCCTCGTGCATGTGCCGGCCGATGCCGTGTCCGCCGAAGTCGGTGTTGATTCCGTAGCCGCCATGACGGCCGACCTGGCCGATGGCATGCGAAATGTCGCCGAGCCTGGCGCCGGGTGTCGCGGCCCCGATGCCGGCCTGCAGGGCCCGGCGGGTGGTCTCGGCCAGCAGGGCGTCAGCGGGGCGCGGCGTGCCGACGGCGAACGTGATGGCCGCATCGCCCGCCCAGCCGCCGATTTCCGCGCCGCAGTCGATGCTGAGCAGGTCGCCGTCTTGCAGGCGGTAGTCATCAGGGACGCCGTGCAGCGCCGCGTCGTTGACCGAAGAGCAGATCACTGCGGGAAAGGCGGTGCGGGCGAAGGCCGGCTGGTAGCCGAGGAAGGTCGACGTCGCCCCGTGCTCGGCCAGGACTGACCGGGCCAGTGCGTCCAGGGACCGCAGGGTAACCCCGGCGGCCGCATTCGCCTGCACGGCGGCTAGCACCGCGGCGACCGCGCGGCCCGCCTCGCGCATCGCGGCGATCTCCCCGGCTGACTTCAGCTCGACCATGCATGCCTCCCCCCGGAGGTTATCCTGCTGCACTCGCCCGATGGCCAGGGCGCCGGGCCCGCCCGGAGCCGTCCAGAGCTGCCAGGGCGCGGCCCGGAGCTGCCAGGGCTGCCCGGAAGCTGCCAGGGCTGCCCGCAAGCCGCCAGGGGCCGCCCCGGGCGGGCCGGTGGCTACCGGGGAAGTGGCCCGGCGCTGGCCAGACGCCGGGCCTGGCGGCCTGCCGTCCCGGCGATAGGGTCCGGGTATGACGCTGTCCGCCAAGGCCGCCGAGCTTTTCCGGCTGCACCTCGACCCCGAGCTACTCGTCCTTGTCAACGTCTGGGATGTGGTCAGCGCGAAGATCGTGGCCGGCCTGCCAGGCTGCAAGGCCATCGCCACGGCGAGCCACTCGATCGCGGCATCGCACGGGTATCCGGACGGGGAGCGGATCCCGCTCGACGAGGTGATCACCGCGACCGGCCGGATCGCCGCCGCGGTTGACCTGCCGGTTACCGCTGACCTTGAGGCCGGCTATGGCGACGCGGGGGCGACCGTGCGGCGGGCGATCGGCGCCGGGGTGGCCGGCGGCAACATCGAGGACCAGATGCGGCCACTGGACGAGGCCGTCGCCGCGGTCTCGGCGGCGGTCCGGGCCGGCCAGGCCGAGGGAGTCCCGTTCGTGCTGAACGCCAGGACCGATGCCTTCCTGCGGGCAGCCGACCGGGATCCGGCGTCGGTGCTCGCTGACGCGATCGAGCGCGGGCGGGCATTCCTTGACGCCGGGGCCAGCTGCGTGTTCGTGCCGGGCCGGCTGACCGCCGCCACGGTCGGCGCGCTGGTCGAGGGAATCGGCCAGCGGAAGGTCAGCGTGATCGGGGTGCCCGGGTCGCTTTCCCAGCGGGAACTCGCGGATCTCGGCGTCGCCAGGATCTCGTTCGGCCCGTGGGCGCAGCGCATCGCGCTCACCGCCCTCGCCGACGCCGGCGCCGAGCTGCTGGCCGGTGCCTCGTTGCCGGCCGGCACCCGGGCCGTGACCTAGGCCGGATGGCCGCGTTGCGATCGCGCTGACCCGATGCACGGCACATCGCATCTGCTGATCGAGCTCGGCGCGGTAATCACCGCGCTCGGCCTGCTGGCCGCGCTGTCCGCCCGGGTCGGCATCTCGCCGATCCCGCTGTACCTGCTGGCCGGCCTCGCCTTCGGGAAGGGCGGCATCCTGCCGCTGGCGACCAGCGAGCAGTTCATCTCGACCGGCGCCGAGATTGGCGTGGTGCTGCTGCTCTTCACGCTCGGCCTGGAGTACACAGCGCGCGAGCTCGTCTCCGAGTTGCGGCAGTCCGCGCCGGCCGGGCTCATCGACCTGCTGGTCAACGCCGTGCCGGGGGCAGCATGCGCGCTGCTGCTCGGCTGGGGGCCGGCCGCCGCCGTGGCGCTGGCCGGCATTACGTACGTGACATCGTCTGGTATCGCCGCCAAGCTCCTCACCGACCTTGGCTGGGCCGGGCACGGGGAAGCACCCGTCGTGCTGTCGCTCCTGGTGCTCGAGGATCTCACGATGGCTGCGTACCTCCCTATCCTCACCACCATGCTGGCAGGCACTGGCTTGCTGGCGGGCGCCAGGACGCTCGCGATCGCGGCAGCGGCCATCGCCGTGATCCTGATCGTCGCGCTGCGGTACGGGAACGCCGTCGAGTCGTTCGTGGCCAGCCCCGGTGAGGAAGTGCTGCTGCTGAAGGTGCTCGGGCTGACCCTGCTGGTCGCCGGGCTCGCCGAGCAGCTCCAGGTGTCCGCGGCGGTCGGGGCGTTCCTGGTTGGAATTGCGCTGTCCGGGCCGCTGGCGCACTCCGCCCGGGTCCGGATCGCCCCGCTGCGCGACCTGTTCGCGGCGGTGTTCTTCGTCTTCTTCGGCCTGCAGACCAACCCGGCCCTGCTTCTCCCGGTGGCCGGCATCGCCGCCGCGCTGGCCGCGGTGGGCCTGGTCGGCAAGGTCGCCACCGGCTACCTGGCGTCCCGCCGGGCCGGGCTTGAGCTCCCCGGACGGATCAGGGCCGGCGCGGTGCTCATCGCCCGCGGCGAGTTCAGCATCGTGATCGCGGGACTTGCCGTCGCGGCCGGGCTGAACAGCCACCTGGGCCCGCTTGCGGCGGCCTACGTGTTCATCCTCGCGGTGACAGGCCCAGTGGCGGCTCGCGCCGCGGCCCGGGCCAGCCGGTGGGCGGTAGCCCTGCAGGCTGCAAGCGCGGCTCGGGCGAAACGCCGGGAGGAGGCCGGGCGGGCGAAAAGCCGGGAGGAGAAGGAACGACCCCAGTAGGGCAGCGGCGGGAAGGATCACCCGGCGAGGGTGATGTCGGACGGTGCTTGAATTGTCACGATCCGTTAGATCGGTGATCCATACCGGCCGTCGCCGTCGCGGCACAACCGGCACTCCGCCCGCTGGCCGCTGGCCGCTGGCCGCACGAGGAGCTGGCCCATGAACAACCTGCTGGAGCGGCTGGGCGGATTCGCCGCTCGCCGGCATTGGGTCGTCATCATCAGCTGGCTGATCATTCTCGGCGGGCTGATCGCGGCGAAGCACGAATTCGGCGGCGAGTTCGTCAACAACTACACCGTGCCCGGCAGCAGCTCATCGAATGGCCTCGACCTGCTCAACAGCGACTATCCGCAGCAGGGTGGCTACGGCGGCCAGATCGTGTTCCACGCCCGGCATGGCACGGTTGCGCAGCAGCAATCCGCGGTGAACCAGGCCACGGGCAATGTGGCCAGGCTGCCGCACGTGATCAAGGCGGCCAGCCCGTTCGCGTCGCCGGGCACCGGCGCGGTGTCAAAGAATGGCACCATCGCCTATTCCAGCGTGTCCTGGAAGGACAATCCGGCCGGCCTGACGACCTCGTACCTGAACAAGCTGAACAAGGCCGTCTCGCCGGCGCGCAAAGCAGGCCTGGCGGTGGAATACGGCGGCGGTGCCGGGGAGATCGGCCAGCAGACGACTGACACGGTGTCCGAGGCCATCGGCCTGGCCTGCGCCCTGCTGCTGCTGCTGTTCATGTTCGGCTCGTTCATCACGGCATCGATCCCGCTGGTGTCCGCGATCTTCAGCGTCGGCGCGGGCCTGTCGGTGGTGGGACTGCTCGCCTCGGTCACGACCTTTCCGACCACGGCGCCGACAGTTGCCACCCTGCTCGGCCTCGGCGTCGCGATCGACTACGGGCTGTTCCTTACCTCCAGGCACCGCGAGCAGCTCGACAACGGCATGGATGTCGTCGCCTCCGCGTCCAGCGCCGAGGGCACGTCGGGCGCGGCGATCGTTATCGCCGGCAGCACCGTCGTCGTCGCGATCCTCGGGCTCTACCTTTCCGGCGTGCCGTTCGTCGGCGCGATGGGCCTGGCGGCGGCCATCGTCGTCGCCATCACGATGTGCGCGGCACTGACGCTGGTTCCGTCGTTCATGGGCCTGGTCAAGAACAACGTGCGGTCCGTGGCGGCGCGCGTCCGCGCGCACCGGGCGGGTATCTCGGCGCAACAGCAGGCGAAGCAGACCGCCGCGGACACCGATGAGAAGCACGAGCACAGCGCATTCGCCCGCTGGGGGCGCAGAGTCAGCAGGCAGCCCTGGCCGTGGGCCATCGCCAGCGTGCTGCTGCTCCTCGTGCTGGCGATTCCGCTGCTGTCGATCAACCTCGGCCAGCCGGACAACGGGACCAATCCCACGACCGACAGCAGCCGCCGCGCCTACGACCTCATCACCGACGGCTTCGGCCATGGCGCCAACGGACCGCTGACGGTCGTGGTCAGGCTGCCCAGGCAGTCAAGCTCGGCGGACCAGTCGCTGCTGAACTCGATGACCAAGGGCGTGTCGGGCACCCGCGGGATCGCGTCGGTGACGCCGGCCTCGGTGAACAAGGCGGCAACCGTCGCCGTCTTCAACGCGGTGCCGACCACATCGCCGCAGGCGAAGGCCACGGTCTCGCTGGTGCAACGGCTTCGCGACGACGTCCTGCCCAAATACCATGCCACTACCTACGTCACCGGGACCACCGCGGGCAACGTCGACTTCACCGGCCAGATCAGCAGCCGGATGCTCGTCCTGATCCTCGCCGTCGTGGCGATCGCCTTCGTGCTGCTGACTATGGCATTCCGTTCCGTGGTCATCGCCACCAAGGCGGCGATCATGAACCTGCTGTCGATCGGGGCCGCCTATGGCGTGATCGTCGCGGTCTTCCAGTGGGGCTGGGGCGCCAGTCTCATCGGGGTGCACACCACGTCGCCCATCCCGGCGTACGTGCCGATGATGGTGTTCGCGATCGTCTTCGGCCTGTCCATGGACTACGAGGTATTCCTGCTCTCCCGGGTGCACGAGTCCTGGATAGCGACGGAAGACGCGCACCGGAGCGTGGCGATCGGCATCGGCAGCACCGCACGGGTGATCACGACCGCGGCCGGCATCATGGTGGTCGTGTTCTCCAGCTTCGTCCTGAACGACCAGGCCGCGGTGAAGATGCTGGCGATCGGCATGGCGGTGGCGGTGCTGATCGACGCATCGATCGTGCGGATGATCCTGGTGCCCGCTGTCATGGCGTTGCTCGGCAAGCGTGCCTGGTGGATGCCGCGCTGGATGGAGCCCATCGTGCCGCGGCTGCAGCTCGAGGGCAGCGCCGCCGCGGCCGCGGGGGAGGTACGCGACGCCGCTGGAGAGGTACCCGCCGCAGCCAACGTCGCAGTTCATGCCGGTGAGGCGACCGCGCCCGCCGAGGTGACCGCGCCCGCGGAGGCGACCGCGCCCGGCGAGCAGCCTGTTCAGCGCCGCCACTGAACGCCGTCGCGAGAGCACAGGCAGCGCATCTATGCTTAGCGTTCGCGGATGCCTGCTCCTGGCGGCGCTTGGCGTTCGCGGATGCTGGCGGTCCTGGCGGCAAGCCGCCGACGCCGGCCAGGCTGCCGGTGCGAGGCTCGAAGGGGATTCTGGTTGTCAGACGAGGACATTGACCTCGAGCAGGGCTACCTGTCGATGCTCTATCAGCGCCTCGACCAGCTGCGGGAACGAACGTCAGGCCGGCTAGCCAGCGTGCTGCGGCAGACTGGCGGGACGCATCAGGCCAGGACCGAGCGCGAGGCGTTCAGCGCCTTGTACAGCCAGCAGATCGCGCAGTTCGACGCGGCGGAGCACGGGCTCTGCTTCGGACGACTCGACTTCACCGGCGGGCAGCGCCGGTATATCGGCCGGCTCGGGATGCACGGCGATTCCGAGCACTACGAGCAGCTGCTGATGGACTGGCGCGCGGCCGCGGCGCGGCCCTTCTACCTGGCTACCGCCGTCGCGCCGGAGAACGTGACCCGACGGCGGCATATCCAGACGAGGGACCGGAAGGTCATCGGTCTCGATGACGAGGTCCTCGACCTCGCCGCGGCCGACCCGGCCGGCCATGAAGGGCTTACCGGCGAGTCGGCGCTGCTCGCCGCGATGAGCGCGAGCCGCACCGGGCGGATGAGCGACATCGTCGAGACGATCCAGGCGGAGCAGGACCACATCATCCGGTCCGCGCTGGCCGGCGTGCTCGTCGTGCAGGGCGGCCCGGGCACTGGCAAGACGGCCGTCGCCCTGCACCGGGCTGCCTACCTGCTCTACACCCACCGTAGGCAGCTGCAGAAACGCGGCGTGCTCGTGGTCGGCCCGAACGCCACGTTCCTCCGCTACATCGGGCAGGTACTGCCGTCGCTCGGCGAGAACAGCGTGCTGCTGTCCACCATGGCAGGCCTGTACCCGGGCATTACGGCCACCGCGTCCGAGCCGCCAGAGGTCGCCGTGATCAAGGGCAGCCTGCGGATGGCGCGGGTTATCGAGACGGCGGTCCGGGACCGCCAGCGGGTGCCAGCCAGCGGGCTGGAAGTGCAATTCGAGCGAGACACGTACCTGATCAGCAAGCAGGCGTGCGCGCAGGCCCGTGCGCGGGCCCGCCGCTCGCGGCGGCCGCACAACCAGGCCAGGCACGTTTTCGCCAGGGAAATGCTCAGCGCCCTCACCAGGCAGGTGGCCGGCCGGCTGGGCGCCAACGTGCTCGGCGAGGCCAGCCTGCTCGATGACGCCGACATCGCGGAGTTGCGGCAGGAACTACGTGCCGACCCGGGCGTCCGGGCCGCTATCGACCGGCTGTGGCCGGTGCTGACGCCGCAGCGGCTGCTGGCCGAGCTGTACTCCTCGCCGCAACGGCTCGCCTCCGCCGCGCCGAGGCTCACCCCCGCGGAGCGGGCCCTGCTGCTGCGCGGCGCGGAGACTGGCCAGGGCGGGCCGGACGGCGAGCGGCCCGGCGGGGGGGCTGGCCACGCCTGGACGCCCGCGGATGTGCCGCTGCTTGACGAGGCGGCGGAACTGCTCGGCGAGGACGATCTGGCCGCCGGGGCGCGGGCCGAGCGCGAACGGCGGGCGCGGGTCGGCTACGCCCAGGGTGTGCTCGACATCATGTCGCGAGACGACGATGCCGATCCCGAGATCCTGATGGGCGCCGACCTGGTGGATGCCAGCCGGCTGGCGGCACGGCACGAGGAAGACGAGCACCTGACCGCGGCCGAGCGGGCCGCCGCCGACCGGACCTGGGCCTTCGGCCATGTCATCGTCGACGAGGCGCAGGAACTGTCGGAGCTGGCCTGGCGGATGCTGATGCGCCGCTGCCCGGCCAGATCGATGACGATCGTCGGTGATGTCGCGCAGACCGGCGACCTGGCCGGCGCGGCGACCTGGGAGCAGGTGCTCGGCCCGTACCTGGAGGACCGCTGGCGGCTGGCTGGGCTGACGATCAACTACCGGGCGCCCGCGGAGATCATGGCAGTGGCCGCCGACGTGCTTGCTGCCATCGACCCGGAACTCGAGCTGCCGCGCTCGGTGCGGGAATCCGGTGCCGTGCCGTGGCGTTTGCAGGCGGCTCCGGGCGAATTCGCTGGCCAGGTGGCGGCGGCCACGGCGCGCGCCGCCACGCAGGCCGGCCACGGCCGCCTAGCGGTGATCGTGCCCGCGGCCCGGCTCGGCGAGCTCAGCACCGCCGTCGCCAGCCGCGTGGACGCCGAGAGCGCGCCCCCCGGCAGCGTGCCCGTCGGCAGCGTGCCCCCCGGCAGCGTGCCCGCCGAGAGCGTGCTTGGCGGCAGCGTGCCCGTCGGCAGCGTGCCCGGCGGCAGCGCGGCCGCCGAGAGCGTGCGGGGCGGCAGCGTGCCCGGCGGCAGCGCGGCCGCCGAGAGCGTGCGGGGCGGCAGCGTGCCCGGCGGCAGCGCGCCCGCGGTGGGCGGCACCGCGGGCAACACGGCCGGCGGCGAGGATCCCGACCTGGAGCGCCCGGTCGTCGTGCTCACCGTCCGGCAGGCCAAGGGCCTGGAGTTCGACTACGTGCTGATCGCCGATCCCGGCCAGATCCTGGCCGAGTCGCCGCGCGGGCTCAACGACCTCTACGTGGCGCTAACCAGGGCTACCCAGCGCCTCGGCGTAGTGCACCCGGGCCCGCCGCCGAACGTGCTGGCCGCGCTGAAGCCAATCGCCTCAGTGGACGATATCGGCTGAAACGGCGCTACCCTTTCATGATCGCGGATGGTTTGGGGGGTTCACGCACCCAAATGTTCCGCGATCATGAAAGCGCCCCTAGCCGAGATACAGCACGCCGTGGCAGATGTGATGGAGTTAAGCCACTGTGGCGATTGAGGCGAGTGAGATCGGGCGTCGGCGTGGACGTCGCCCGTCTCTGGCTTGGCCGGGTGAGCTTGAGCGTCGGCGGGCGGCGTCGTCAGGCTGGGGCTTCGCCGGGTACCCGGGGCGTCGTCAGGCTGGGGCTTCGCCGGGTACCCGGGGCGTCGTCAGGCTGGGGCTTCGCCGGGTACCCGGGGCGTCGTCAGCGGGAGGCGTCGCTGCCGGGGGTTAGTCGTCGTCGCGGTTGGTGAAACGGCTGAAGAGGCGCTCGCCTGCGCCGACGGCGGTCTCCGCGACGCCGCGGACCATGCCGACGAACGGGTCCGCCGTCCGGCTCCAGGACTCCTGGTAGGAGCGGGCCGCCGCCTTGACCTCCTCGCTGACCGACGCCTGCGAGTCGTCTTCGCGCCGCGGGTAGTTCCCGGCCAGGATGTCGCTGTACTCGCCCTCGGCGGCCCACCGGTCGAGCTCGGCGAAGCGGACCACCGCGAACGGGTGCGTGTTGCCCTCTAGCTGGAGCAGCTTGAGCAGGCCTTCCCGCACGTCGGGGACGGCGTCGTACTCGCGCGCCTGAGCGTGGAACGCGTCGTGGCTCAGTTCCGACATCCGGGATCCGCCGGCCGTCTTCATCAGCGCGCGGCGGGCCGCCTCCACGTCCTGGCCGGCCAGCAGGCCCGCCCGGTCGCAGGACAGCTCGGACTTGCGGTACCACTCCTCCAGCGCCCAGATGATCGCCCGCAGCCCGAGGTAGCCGATCGGCATCCAGGCCACCCGGCGGGCCAGGTTGATCAGGTGGAACAGCATGGTCCGGTACACCGAGTGGCCGGACAGCACGTGCCCCAGCTCATGCCCGATCGCGAACCGCATCTCCTCGGCGTCGAACAGGTCCACCATGCCGGTAGTGATCACGATGAACGGCTTGTCAGTGCCGAGCGTCATCGCGTTGACGACCGGGTTCTGGCTGATGAACAGCTCGGGCACGGTCGGCAGGTCCAGGACGTAGGCGCCATCCAGCATCGACTGGTAGAGCTGCGGGAACTGCTCCTGCGACGCCTTCACGCCGCTGGCGAGGAACATCAGCCGCAGGCTGCGGTCGCTGAATAGCCCGGCCAGACGGCGCAGCAGCACGTCGAATCCGGTCAGTTTGCGCATCGCCACCAGCGCGGAGCGGTCGGCGGGATGCTCGTAAGCGCGGGAGCTGATACCGGGGAGACGCACCCGGGAGCGGTCGGGCACAGTGGTCATACTAGCCATCGTAGGTCCAGCGGGGAGGTCGACGCGCATGACGGCGGACCGGGCGCCGGCAATGTACGATCCTGGCGCCGAGACGATGCCAGCGGAGCAGCGGGCCGGCCTGCAGCAGCGCGCGCTGAGCGGCATGATCGACCGGTTGCTTGCGGCCGGTGGCCTGCAGGCCAGCAGGCTCGCTGAAGCTGGCGTGAGCGGCGGCGCGGACGTGGCCCTGGCTGACCTGCCCCGGCTGCCGATGACCTCGAAAGCAGACCTGTGGTCGCAATATCCGTTTCAGATGCTGGCAGTTCCGCTGTCCGACGTGGTTGCCGTGCACGGCTCAAGCGGCACAGGCGGCCGCCCGACTCTCGTCGCATACACCAGGGCTGACCTGCGGCTATGGGCGCAGATGTGCGCGCGGGCGCTGGCTGCGGCCGGCGCTACGGCCGGCAGCATCGTGCACAACGCGTACGGCTACGGGCTGTTCACCGGCGGGCTGGGCATCCACCAGGGGGCGATCGAGCTCGGCGCGACGGTGGTCCCGGTGTCCGGCGGCATGACGTCGCGGCAGCTGACCCTGATCCGTGACCTGCGCCCGGACATCCTGACCTGCACGCCGTCGTACGCGATCCGGCTCGGCGAGGCGCTGCGCGCGGCGGGCCTGCGGCCGGGGGACGGGCTGGCGCTGCGGGCCGGGATTTTCGGCGCCGAGCCGTGGACGGACGAGCTGCGCGCCAGGATCGAGCAGCTGCTCGGGCTGCGCGCGCTGGATATTTACGGGCTGTCCGAGGTCATCGGCCCCGGGGTGGCGTCGGAGTGCTTCGTGGCCGCGGACGGGCTGCACGTGAACGAGGACCATTTCCTGGTCGAGGTGGTCGACCCGGTGACCGCCGAGCCGTTGCCGGACGGGACCCAGGGGGAGCTGGTGTTCACTACGGTCACCAAGGAGGCGCTGCCGGTGCTGCGCTACCGCACCGGTGACATCGCGGCGCTGCGCCGCGGCACCTGTGCCTGCGGCCGCACCCTGGCCAGGATGAGCAAGATCACCGGCCGCCGGGACGACATGCTGGTGATCCGCGGCGTCAACGTGTACCCAAGCGAGGTAGAGCGGGTGCTGCTCGGCGAGCCTGCACTGGCGCCCGATTACCTGCTGGTGGTAGACGAGCGAGCGGCTCAGGCCCGCCTGGTGGCATGTTGTGAAGTTAGAACGGATGGTCAGGCGCCGGCCGGGGCCGAAGGGCGGATCGAGTCCAGGCTGCGGGACGAGCTCGGGATCAGCGTCGGGGTCAGGCTCGTCCCGGCCGGGACGGTGCCGCGGACCGAGGTCGGGAAGGCCGTCCGGGTGGTGCGGTGGAGAGGCGGCGAGCCGCCGCTGCCCGGTATTGGCTGAGCGGGCCGGGCTGGCCGGGTTCAGCGGCTCGCGGGTGCGAGATACTGCTCAGATGGGCGATCGCAATGTGCTGGGCGGCGAACTTGAGCCGTGCGGCGCCGACCCGGTCACCGGGTTCTACCGGGATGGCTGCTGCAACACCGGCCCAGAGGACCGGGGCAGCCACACGATCTGCGCGGTGGTGACCGCCGAGTTCCTCGAGCACCAGCGCCGGATCGGCAACGACCTGCGCACCCCGGTGCCGCAGTACGACTTTCCCGGGCTCGTGCCTGGTGACCGCTGGTGCGTGACCGCGGTGAACTGGCTGCGGGCGCACCACGACGGCGCCGCGGCATATGTCGTGCTGGCCTCAACTCATGAGCGGGCTCTTGACGTGGTGCCGCTCGCGGCGCTGCGGGAACACGCCATCGACGTGCCGGCCGATCCGGGAGCACTCGCGGACTGAGCCGGGGCGGGCCGCGGCGGACATCGGTCAGGACGGCAGGCTCTGGCCGCGCACGAGATCTGCCAGCCCGGCCACATCGCCAGCGTGCCGCATCGCGGCAGCAGCGGACCGCTGCCCGGCCAGATACCGGTCCAGGAAGTCGGTGGTAACTCTCGCCACGATTGGTTCCGGCGGCCGGTGGCCCTCATAGGGGGTGAGGTGACCGGCACCGTGCAGGTCGAGATAGAAGCGCGGCCCGGTGGTGTCTGCGCGGTACAACTGCTGGCTGTCCGCCGGAGGGTTGATGTTGTCGGCATTGCCCTGCACGAACAGGACGGGCGGGGCCCGGTCAGCGAAGTAGGACCCACCGAGCGGCGGCCACTCCGCCCCGGCCAGCACGACCGCGGCCGACACCTTGTGATCGAGGCAGCACGTGCCGGCCGCCAGGGCGGCAACGGTGTCGCCCCCGTCGGAGTGGCCGGCTACCGCGATGGCCGCCGGATTCAGCAGTCCGGACAGCGCGCCGCGCGGGCGGCCGCTGATGGCGAGCAGCTGCCGGATGACGAAGGCGAGGTCACCGGGCTGATTCGCCAGGTCTGCCTCGTCCGGGCTGGCGACGTGGCAGTTGGTGCGCGGGAACTCGACCGCGGCCACCACGTACCCGGCGCTCGCCCAGGTGCGCAGCAGCCAGCGATAGCTGCGCTCGCACTGCAGGTAGCCGGGCGCGAATACGACCAGCGGGAACTGCCGGCCGGCCAGCCGGCCGGCGGTCCGCGCGCTGGCCGGGATGACCGGATACCGGACGAGCGTCGGCAGGATCCGCGGGCCCGCGGTCCGCGTGCGGGACCGGTCCGTGAAGACGAAGGACCGGTCCGTGACCGAGTAGCTGCCGATCTTTCCGACCGGCAGGTGCACGGCAGGCCGCGGTGCAGGTGCGGGGGCTCCGGTGGCCGCGGCCGAGCCGGCCGGCGGCGGTCCGGCGGAACGCGTAGGACTGCCGGTGGCTGCGGCTCTGACCGCCAGGAATACGCCGGCCAGCACCGCGGCGGCGGCCACGGCGCCAACGGCCGCGCGTGGCCGCCGGCTCCGGCCAGCGACCCGTCCGTGGCGGCTCGCCCGGGCGGGCGAATCGGAATCCGTGCTCCGGCTCACGCCAGCAGGCTACCGTCCGGGTCGGCCGGGAACGCAGCGGTCGGCCGGCCGAATAGCGATTTCCGCGCGTTAGCGAGTGGCCTCGGAGAGGTGCCTGAGTTCATATTCTGTGAGTTTAATGAAATCTTCATGAAATACCGAATTCTTTGCTAGACCTGAATGCACTGGCGACAGTAGATAGCGTAGTTGCCGCATAGCCTGGATAAATGAATTCGAGCAATAATCCGGTGCTCGGCACCGGGCCCGGCACCCAGGTAGCCGGAACCGAGCGCAGCAGGCCGGCGGCCGGCCGCGGGCGCGGCGTTCCGGTGCCCGGCACCGGGCCCGGCCGGGACGGTGGCAGGCTCTCGCTGGCCCGGTTCGCGACCGAGCATGCGGTCCGCCGCCAGCGCAGGGTCTGGTCCGGCCGGGTAGCCAGCTGGGACCAGCACGGATCGGCCGGGCTCGGCAAGGTGACCGGCGCCATCCTGGCCCGCGCAGACGTCAGGCCGGATGCCCAGGTCGTCGACCTTGGCTGCGGGACCGGGCAGATCAGCCTGCCACTGGCCGGGCGCGGCGCGCAGGTGCTCGCGGTGGATGTCAGCCCGGCGATGATCAGCCGCCTGCGGTCGGAGGCCGCGCGACTCGGCGTCACCAGGCTGGATGCCCTGGCGATGCCGATCGAGCAGGTGGTGCTGCCTCCGGAGAGCGTTGATCTGGTGGTCTCCAGTTATGCCCTGCACCACCTGCGCGACGCCGACAAGGCCCGGCTGGTCACGGCCGTGTACGGCTGGCTCCGGCCCGGCGGCCGGCTGGTCATCGCCGACATGATGTTCGGCCGCGGGGCATCCGGCCGGGACCGGGCAATCATCAGGTCCAAGGTGGCGGCGCTGGCCAGGAAGGGCCCGGGCGGGTGGTGGCGGATCGCCAAGAACGCGGCACGCTACCTGCTGCGGGTGCAGGAACGCCCGATCTCGATGGAGGCCTGGACCGTGCTGCTTGAGCGCAGCGGCTTCGCCGGGGTAACGGCCGGCACGATCGTCGCCGAGGCGGGGATCGTGGCAGGCAGCCGCCCGGACGGCTAGGGCCTAGTGCCGAAGGACGGCCTGCCGGGGCTGGCGGGCAGCGCGGCGTAGGCGTCGTGCACCCAGTCGCACAGCAGCGGCCTGGTCTCGCGCGGGTCGATGATCTCCTCGATGCCGAAGCGCTCCGCGGTCCGCAGCGGGTTGCGCACGGCATCCAGCCGCTGCCTGATCGCGGCGAGCGCGGCGGCTGGATCGTCAGCGCGCTCCAGTTCCTGGTCGGCCGCCGCGGTGGCCGACTCGGTGGCCGTGGCCGGCCGTCGCGGAAGCGGGGCTTCGTCATCCCGGTAGCGCTGGAGCCTGGGCACCGGCCGGGCCCATGGGGAGTCCGGGCCCGGGCAGCCGCTGCCAGCCTTCCTGACCGGGCTCCGCTTGCTGTCGAGGGCTGGCCCGGTCCCTGCGGGGCGTTTGCGGGGCGTCACTGGCGGGTGAATATCCGTACGTCATGGCAGACATTGCACGGACCGCGGCGATGCGCCTGATCGTTTCGGCGGATCCGCGACGGCGTCTTCGGCCGAGGCTGCTCGCTCGGCGCACGGCAGCCTCCAGCTACCCTCACGACATGGACGCTGGGGGTGCTGGAGCCAAGCGGGTCGGCGTGATGGGCGGCACATTCGACCCGATTCATCACGGCCATCTCGTCGCGGCGAGCGAGGTAGCACATTTCTTTTCGCTGGACGAAGTGGTGTTCGTGCCGACCGGCCAGCCCTGGCAGAAGGACGGGCGGGTGGTGTCCGAGGCCGAGGACCGCTACCTGATGACCGTCATCGCGACCGCGTCCAACCCGCGGTTCTCGGTCAGCCGGGTGGACATCGACAGGCCGGGCCCGACCTATACGATCGACACCCTGCGCGAGCTGCGCGCGGCCAGGGGGGCCGAGACGGAGCTGTTCTTCATTACCGGGGCTGACGCGCTTGAGCAGCTAATGTCCTGGCAGAACGCCGATGAGCTGTTCGAGCTTGCGCATTTCATCGGCTGCACCCGCCCCGGCCACCAGCTGTCCGGGGCCGGCCTGCCCGACGACCAGGTCAGCCTGATCGAGATTCCAGCGCTTACGATCTCATCGACCGCGTGCCGGGACCGGGTCAAGACGGGCGAGCCGATCTGGTACCTGGTGCCGGACGGGATCGTGCAGTACATCGCGAAACGCGGCCTCTACCGGGACCGCAGCTCGTGACCTGATCGCGCGCCGGGCCAACCGCAGCGAGCCCCGGGAGTCAGAGCCGGCCGCGGGGCCCTGGATTCCTGCGCCGTGGCTCGGCGTCGCCCGGCGGCCTGGGCCGGCCGCGGCGGGCCCGGATTCCTGCGCCGGTGCGTTCGCAACACGCCCGTGAGCCTGCTCACCTGGTCAGCCGAGATACCCTGAACTGGCTTGTGCCATCCTCGGCGCTAATTGTGCGATGGTAGGAGGCAGGGCTCAGCAAAGGAGGACGAGCAGCACACGTGACCGCCACTGACAGGGCAGTCGAGCTAGTGACGATCGCCGCGAGAGCCGCGGCAGACAAGCTCGCTACCGACATCATTGCCTACGACGTGAGCGAGCAGCTCGTCATCACCGACGTGTTCCTGCTCTGCTCGGCAGCCAACGACCGCCAGGTCAAGTCGATCGTCGATGAGATCGAAGACAAGCTACGCAAGGCGGGGGCCAAGCCGGTGCGCCGCGAAGGCGAGCGCGAAGGCCGATGGGTGCTGCTCGACTACCTTGATGTGGTCATCCACGTTCAGCACGCCGAGGAACGCGTGTTCTACGCGCTTGAGCGACTCTGGAAGGACTGCCCGATGATCCCGCTGCCCGAGCCCGTGATCGCCGGCCAGGCCGGGGGTGCCCGGCGGCTGGGCGGTGCCGGCCGTGCCAGCGGCGTCGGCAGTGCCAGCGGTCTCGGCGGTGCCAGCGGTGTCGGCCCTCGCCTCAGGGATTCTCGCTGACGGCCGCGGGCCCTGCGGCCGGAGTGGATCCGGGGGCGGGCGAGGATGTCGGGCCGGATCGATCCGCTAGCCCGGTGCCGGGCAGTCACGCTGATCAGCTGGTCACGCTGCTGCTCTGGCGGCACGGCCAGACGGAGTGGAACCTGGAGCGGCGCTTCCAGGGCCAGAGCGACGTAGGGCTCAACGCGACCGGCAGGCGGCAGGCCAGGCAAGCCGCGCTGCTGATCGCCGCGCTTAAGCCCGACGCGATCTACTCCTCTGACCTGGCGCGCGCGGCCGGCACCGCAGAGCCGCTGGCCCGGCTGACCGGCCTGCCGGTGAACCTGGACAAGGACCTGCGGGAACGCCACGGCGGTGAGTGGGAAGGGCTGACCGACCAGGAAATCCGGCAGTCCTATCCGGATGAGTACCGGATCTGGTCACCGCCAGGCGGCGAGCCGACCGCCGCTGTCGCCGACCGGGCTGCAGGCGCCTTCGAGCGGATCGCGGACAACATGGCCGGCGGCTCGCTGGCGGTCGTGGTCAGCCACGGCGCCGCGATCGGCATGGGCATGTCCCGCCTGCTCGGGCTGCCGGAACGGGAACGTATCCTCGGGTCGCTGGCCAATTGCTCGTGGTCCGTGCTCGGCCGTCGTTCCGGCCGGTGGCGGCTGCTGGAGCACAACGTCGGGACGCTGCCTGAGCCAGTGCCAGATCCGGCGGCGGGTCAGGGCTCGGGGTCGGGATTGGAGCCGGTACCGGGGCTGGGCCTGGCAGCAGATGCCGCCGCAGGGTCTGGTAGCGGGCGTGGTGACTGAGTGAGCCGCGGGCGACCGAGGCCGGGGACGGGGACGGCAGCAGGGACAGGGGCAGGCAAGTTTCTTGTACACTGGCGGGGCGCTGCGGCCCGGAGGGCCAGGCGCTCCCGAGGGGCTATAGCTCAGTTGGTAGAGCGCTTGCATGGCATGCAAGAGGTCTGGGGTTCGAATCCCCATAGCTCCACCGTTTTTCGATAACCTGTTCGGTAACTAGTGACTAATCAAGTGACTAACCTCCGGCGGCCTGGTCAGGGCGAAGACCGCGTCTGTGACGGTGGCGCCCCCGGACTGCCGGGACGCCGTTGGCGCTTGCGATCGAGATGGCGGCGGTCCGGTTCGGTGACTCGGCCAGCATTGATGAGCACGCAGGCCCTAGGGTCCGGCTGAACAGGATTCGGGTTCGTGACCGCCGTGTCATTCCTGCCGGGCGAGGCCGCTGTAGCCGACTACGAGGAGTGTCGCGAGGAACCAGCCAAGTGCTGTCGCCATCCAGGTGCCGAGCACCCAGGCCCAGCCAAGCCAGTGGTGCCCGTTGGCCTGCCAGAAGTCCGCCTGGCGGATATTGATGAGCGGGACGACAAGGTCGAAGGCGTAGCCAGCCGGGTAGAAACATGGATATCCGGTGACGCAATGCAGGGCTGCCGGGTGCAAGCTCGCGTTCTGGACGTTGGACGCAGCTATCAGGTCTCCTTGGTGCTGAGCGAACAAGAAGGCCAGGAAGACAATGAGGTACAGCGTCACGATCCCGGCCAGCGCTCTGCCGGTCTGAAAGCCATACCTGATCGTCACGTCCAGTAGCCAGTTGAGGGACCTGGCGAGCCGCGGGAGGTTCCCGTACTTGCGCAGGTCTCTGCGCATGGCTATTTCGACGGCCCGGGCTTCGTCTTCTTGCCCGGCGCGGCGGTAAACGTCAGCAAGCTGCTTGTATGGCTGGGTAGCAAACAGCGAAGGCGTGGCTAGGAGGGCGGGCGGCTGAGCGTTCTCTGCGCTGCTCGTCCTCGCGTGGCCGCTGGAGCCTGAACTTGCGGCCGCGCGATTGCCATTCTGAGAGTTCTCATGGTGCGTGGCGTACTGGCTACGTATCCAGTCCAGCCGCCGGTTCACGGTGGCCGGATGGTCGCCGCCGAATCCGGCATAGGTGAACCCCGCGAGGCGCAGCCGCCCGGCTGGCCAGTATCCCAGGGCTCGCGGGCCGGTCCAGTTGTCTGTGAGCCGGTAGGCGCGGGCTCCTTCGAGGTTGACTTCTCCGCCAGCCGGGCCGCCGAGTTCCCAGCGAAGCTCGCGGCCGATCGATGCCCCGCGCAGTGACACGGTGCCGGCTGTGGCAAAGCCCTCATCGAGGAGCACCCCGCCGATGACATTTATCTGCTGGGCCAGGAGGGCGTTTCCGTCTTTGTTCGCCACGAGCCTGGCGCCGCCGCAGTGGAGTGACCCGCCGATGCTGGCGTGCGATAGCTGGACTGCTCCTGCGGTGGTGCACTCGTTGTTCAGCAGCACAGATCCGCCGACCTTCGCGCCGTTGGCGCTCAGCGCATCGCCGTCGGCGTCGCTGCCATTAAGCTTTGCGCCCCTGCAGCAGAACCGGCCGCCGATATCGGCCCCGGCCACGATAACCGTCCCGGCTGAGATGAGCCTGTCGAGGAGTACATCTCCGCCGACTTTAAGCCGTACGGCCACCAGTGAGTTCTGCTCCCAGCCCGCACCAAGCCTGGTGCCACGGCACAGGAAAGACCCGCCGATCTCGGCTCCGGCCAGCCGGATCCCCCCGCCAAAGGCCCCTCCGTCGCCGATCACATCGCGGCCCGCCCTCATTCCGTCGCCTAGCAGCGCGTACCGCTTTTTGTTCGCGCCCAGCTGTGCGGCGGCAAGACTGATCAGACCGCTGATATCAGCCCCCGAAAGCTCAATCGCCCCGGCAGCGATGAAGCCTCCGTCAAGGTAGGCGGGACCGCCGACCTTGATTCCGATACCGACAAGAGAATTCCCGTCCTGATCGGTGCCGGTTATCTGACTTTCTCGGCAGCGGAGCTGTCCTGCAATGTCTGCCCCTGCCAGCCGGACCGCGCCGGACGCGGTGAACCCGTGGTCGAGCAACACCGCGACACTGACCTTCATTTCGTCGGCGACCAGCGAGTTGCTGTCCTGGTTCGCGCCCAGCTCCGCGCCGCGGCAGCTGAGTGACCCGGTGATCTCCGCTCCCGCCAGCTGGACTGCCCCGTCCGCCGTAAATGCCGCCCCGTCCGTTACGTCGAGGCTCACGCTGCCGCCGGTACGAATCCCGTCGCATAGAAGCGAATTTCCTTCTGGGTCGGACCCGAGGCGGGCGCTGGCACATTTGAGCTGCCCGCCGATGCTCGCCCCGGTCAGCCAGACCGTCCCTTGCGCGCTGAATCCGCCATCGAGGTACGCCGCCCCGCCGACCCTCAGCCCTGGCGCCCCCAGCGAGTTCCTGAACTTGTTGGCGCCGAGGTGAGCATTCTGGCAGAGAAGCTCCCCGCCGATGTCCGCTCGGGACAACAGAATCGCCCCGTCGGCGGTGAACCCACGGTTGAGGTGAACGGACAGGCGGACGCTCGTGCCGTAGCAGATCAGTGAGTTCCCGTCCTCGTCGGCACCAAGCTGTGCACCGTGCCATGTAATCGAGCCGCCAATGCGCGCCCCAGACAAAACCACCAAACCGCCAAATACCGAACCCGTGCCCCTCACGGACCCGCCGATGCGTGCGCCGGACAAAATCACCGAACCAGCAAATACCGATCCCCGGAGATCAAGGTTCGCCGCGACGGCAAGGTTGTCGCCAGAAAGGCCAGCGATCCGACAACGGTGCAGAACGAGAAGTGGGGCAGTCGCGTAGTCGAGCACGATTGGCCGGGGATCGTCCAGATCGCAGTCTTCCAGCCACAGCGGGCAGCGCACCGCGGCTGCCTCAAGATCCAACAGTCCGCTGATCCGCACTCGGCGTAGCCGCACCCCTTTCGGGTGGACTGCCCAATTAGTCTCCGTCAGCAGATGACGCAGAACGGCCGCACGCACGGTGCGCGGTGCTGCCTTGAGCTGGTCGGCCCCGGGATCCGGCAAGGAAGGGTCATCGACCCCGTTGAGCGTTTCCCCGCTCGCCGCGCACTCCAGCATTAACTTCTCTGCGACTTCAAGCGATCCTCCCGCCCGCCACGGTCCCCTCTCCGGCGTCGCCATGCCGAGATCGTCCCATCTATGTAACTTCGGGGCCAGTGAAGTACGGTGCTAGACCGGTCAGGTTGGCTGCGCCGCGCGGTCATTACTCAGGCGCTCGCTACCGCATTGACGGCTGAACTCGCATGATCCGCTCCCGGTCGGCCTGCGGTGCAGCTAAGGGCATCAGCGGACGCCCAGCGATGCATGAGGCAAGGGCAAGTGCCACAACTGCTGGTCATGGCAGGGAAAGCTCGCAGCAGGTGGCCGGCGGCCGCGATCGTCGTGACTATGCCGACACTGAAGGCCTCGCTCAGCGTCAAGTTTCAAGCAACTGACTAAACCTCTTCGGCCTGGTTGGCGAAGACTGTGTCCATGACGGTGGCGCCACCGCGGATCTTCGGGACGATGACTTTGCGATAGACGGTCTCGGTGACGTGGGTGCTCTTGTGGCCGACGGTGTCGGTGATGTCCTGGATAGGCACACCGTTGGCGCTCATGATCGAGACGGCAGTGTGGCGTCCCTCGTGCGGGTGCCAGTGGCCGATGCCCGCCCGCCGGGTGACCTTGCTGAAACGCCAGCGGAGCGCGTCGCGGCTGTAAGGGCGCCCGTCTTCGTGACAGAAGACGAGGTTGTGCTCCTGCCAGGCTGCGCCGGCGGCGAGGCGCTCGGCCGCCTGGCGCTTCTTGTGGGCCTTGAGTGCTTCGACAGCGCGCTGGGGGAGTTGCAAGGATCGTTTCGATGCCGGTGTCTTGACGTCGCCGTCCCTGCGGGTGGACTTCCAGATGTGGATGATGCCGGCCACCAGGTCGAGGTGGTCCCAGGTGAGGGCACGCAGCTCGCCGGGTCGCAGGCCGAGCGTGAGCGACAAGACGAGCAGCGCCTCCAGGCGCAGATGCGCGGTCCCAACGTTGTCGAGGCCGATCTGAGAGCGGCAGGAGCGGCACGTGATCGCTGACAGGTCGGTGCCGATCTGCGTGATGGCGGCATTCTGGCGGGGCTTGGTGCCGCAGGCCAGATCGCCGGTCTCGCTCGCCGCGTGGGCGGCGCCCTGGCCGGCCTTCTTGCTGATCGTGATGACCTCGACGTAACCGCTTGCGGTGCCGCTGGCCGCCTCGAGGACCTTAGCCGCTTGGTCCTCGGTCAGAGCACGAGACGGGCGTCCCGGCTGGCCTTCTGGGAGGTCAGCTAGTTCGGCTACGTTGCGGCCTATGAGATCGTTTTTCTGCGCTCGCCGGATGGAGCGGCGGAGGGTGCTCTTGATCATCATCAGCGACCGCTTGCTGAGCACTTGGCCGAGTTCGGTGAAGAAGCGATCGGCGTCGGGCGCCTTGAGGTTCTTAAGCTTGGTGGCGCCGATCTTCGGGTAGATCCATTTCTCTGCCTGACCCCGGTAGCTGGCCACAGTGCCTGGGTCGAGGGTGAGCGCGTCGATCCAGTCCCGGACACATTGCTCCACGGTGTAGGCCGCTGGGGTGCGGATTCCCTTGCTGATCTCTTCGTGTAGCTCCCTGAGCTTGTCCCTGACCGCAGCTTTCGTCTTGCCGCGGACGGTGCGGCGTAAGCGTTTGCCCGTACCGTCGTAGCCGAGCGAGACCGTGCCGACGAAGCACTTGTTGATCTTGTCCCAGGAGATGCCGTCGTCACCGCGGCCACGGCGTCTCCTAGCTTCTGGCTCAGACACCTTTTTGATCCTTTCGTTCTTGCCGGTCGAGATATTCGGCAGGGATCGTCTTCTTGATCACGTACGCGAGACCGCCGGTCAGGCAACGTCTTCTCGGGAGGCGATGAATTCGGCCAGGTGCCGGTCGGTGATCCGCCGCAACTTCCCGATCTTGATGCTGCGGAGCTGCCCCGTCCTCAGCAGGAAGTACACCTTGTCACGGCCGATGTGCAGGATCTCCGCTACCTGCTCCACTGTAAAAGCCTGCATGCTCGCCTCTCCGGTGTCCCGATTGGCTGGCCGTCGTCAGCGTTAGCCTGCGCTCCATGCCACCGGACTAGAGTTCGAGATGTTAGCATATCTTATTTAAACTAGATGTCCAAGGAGGAATCGGCCTGACTACGAAGCATGGGGTTTTACGCGGTTGATCATGGAATCGCGCTGGAACTGCGAACCGCTGAGTTCAGCGGCTCTCAGCTGAAGAGCGCTCCAGGCCAGATCACTGGCCTGCTTCGCGGTCGTCGGCCTGGCGATCGTTCCTGACAGCGGGAAACCGCCGATGCGCGCTATCCGGGTACTGGGGTACCGCGGGGCCGGGCCGGTCGCGGCCCGGGTCGTACTCGGCTGAGGGATCAGGCCGCAGATCGCGGCTATGGGCAGGTCCTGGCAGGTCCTCGCTGACTGACTGCCAGGGCATATGAGGTAGGCGCTGGGCGCGCGATTCATCTCTCGCCGATCCGGCCGGAGTCTCTGCCCGACGCTGGCCGAGGACCGTTCCGTCGATGCCGCGCTGGACCGCTCGCCTGTGATCACCACGCGCCGGCGCGCCGGCGACGCGTCGGTCGGTTGGCTGTGCCGTGACAGGTGCTATCGGATGCGCGGACACAGCTTCGCCGTCGGTCTTTGTTTCGGCCTCTTGTGCCTGCGGCGGTGTGGCGGCTGCTTCCAGTTGCTCGTCGATCTGCCGGGAGCGATGGCGAGCGGCGGAGAGTTCGCCAGTCTGGGGGAAAGGCTTGCCGATGCTGGAGGTGGCGTGATCGATCTCGCTCCGGGCGTGTTCGGTTTCAGTGAGGGCTTGGGCCTTGGTGGCTTCGAGGCGGGTCAGCCGGTTTTCCAGCCGGGTGACCAGGCCGACTGGGTCGAACTCGGCGAGGTCTCTCGGCGTGATTGTCATATCAGTACCTGGAGCGCCGTCGAAGGCCAGGGTTACGCGGACCTCGCCGAGCGCGCGGAAGATGTCCGCGGTCAGCGGGAAGCCGCCGAGTTCCGCAACACGCAGGGCTCGCTGCCGGTATCCCAGTTGGTTCGCCGCCTCCTCCCTGAGCAGGCGCAGCAGGTGCTGACCAGCGTCAGCGCGCTTGCCATACCGCTCGCCGTCGACGGCCATTGTGAACGCCTCGCCGCGGGTGTCCTGGCGGCGGGCAATGGCGTGGTCGATGTCGGCGGCGAGGCGGGTCTGGGTTGCGATGTGCTGCTCGTGCCGGGCGACGGCGCGGCGTAGCGCGTCCTGGTTGCGGTGGTGGGCGCGTTCGGCACGCACGAGGCGGGCGAGGTCGGCGTCGGCTTGTGCCTTGTCCATCAGGAGCGGGTTGTTCGTGGCGAGTGCTTTGGCTTCGCTGAAGGACAGCACGGTGTCGCCGATGTCGTCGATCTCCCGGCTGCCCATGGCCGGGGACATGATGTCGTGGATGAACCGGGCTTTGCGCTCCAGGGTCTGCCAGGAGTAGCCGTCGAAGCTGCGCGCCGCTAGGTACCGGATGATCTGGACTTCGTTGTTGAGGTTGCCCTGGCGGATGATGCGGCCGTCGCGCTGGTCGACGTCGGCGGGCCGCCAGGGGGCGTCGAGGTGGTGCAGGGCGACGGCGCGGTCTTGCACGTTGGTCCCGACGCCCATCTTCTCGGTGGAGCCGATGAGCACGGCGACGCGCCCGGAGCGGCAGGCTGCGAACAGCCGGGCCAGGTCGGTGTCTGTTTTCGCCTCGTGGACGAACCGGATGGCTTCGCGGGGCAGCCCGCGTGCGGTGAGCTGGTCGCGGAGCTCGTCGTAGGCGTTCCACCCGGGGCCGGGGGTGCCCAGGTCGCAGAAGACGAGCTGAAGCGACCCGCGGGCCGGGTACGGCGAGCCGTCCGGTGCCTGGTACTGGTCGTCGCGGTGGGCCTGCCAGATCGCGGTGATCCGGCTGGCGGCTGCGGTGATCTTGCCCGGGGTCTGCTGCGCGAGGCCGACCAGGCGCAGGTCGAGCGCGGCGCGGCGGCCGTCGCCGGAAATCTTGAGCATGTTGTCTTCCTCGGCTGCGACGGCGCGGTTGCGGATCGCGTCGGCCCGCCTTCCCAGGCTGGCGACGTAGGAGATCAGCTCGTCGCACGGCTCGACGGTGACGGTCTCGGGCACCCGGCGGCCGTCGCCGGGGCGCCCGGCGATGGCAGGCACGGGCAGGTCCAGGTCGGCGGCGGTCTTGACGTCGGCGAAGACGTGCCACATGCGGAGCATTTCCGGCACGTTCCGGAACCGCGCGAACCGGCTTTTCACCCGGAAGCTGTCACCGCCTTCGGGTGCCAGCTCGACCTGGGTGACGACCTGCCCGAAGGTGGCCGCCCAGCTGTCGAACACCGAGATCCCGGCGGCCTCCAGCAGGTCTGGCCGCAGGTACTGCTGCATCACGTACGCCTCGGTCACCGAGTTGGCGATCGGCGTGGCGGTGGCGAAGGTGACCACCCGGGCGCCGTTCCGGCGGCGCAGGTAGCCGATCTTCATGTCCAGGTCGGATGCGCGCATCGAGCCGTCAATCACCGCGTCGGGGATATTTGATGGGGTCCGCAGGTTTTTGTACCCATGTGCCTCGTCTACACAGAGGTAGTCGATGCCGGTCGCCTCGAACGTGATCCCCGGGTCCCTGGCGGAGTCGAGCTTGGCCTTCAGCCGCTCCTCGGCTCGCAGCAGCGCGGCCTCCAGCCGCTTCACCGGCAGCCCTTCGCCTTTCTTCGCGGTCTCGATCCACTGGCGCATCTGATCGAGCTGGCGGTCGAGGTAGCCGGATTGCTCGGCTGGGCTGAGCGGGATCCGCTCGAAGGCGGATCGTGACATCACGATGCCGTCCCAGCGGCCGGTTGCGCACCGGGCGACGAACCGGCGGCGGCGTTGCCCCTGCAAGTCCTCGCGGTGCGCCACGAGTACCCGGGCCTGGGGGTAGAGCTGGAGCCATTCACGCCCGAACTGCTCCAGCATGTGATTCGGCACTACGATCGCGGGATTACGGATCAGCCCGAGGCGGCGCAGCTCGGTGACTCCGATGATCATCTCGGCTGTCTTGCCCGCGCCTACCTCGTGGGCGAGCAGCACGGCAGGCTCGTGGATCATCCGGGCTACTGCTGCGACCTGGTGGGGCCGGGGCCTGAAGGCCAGCGACAGCCCGGGCAGGGTGAGCTGGGCGCTGTCGTAGCTGCGCAGGACGAGGTTGTTGAACTTCTCGTTGTAGGCGCGGGCCAGCACCGCGGCGCGGCCGGGGTCTTCCCAGGCCCATTCGGCGAACCGCTCGGCGAGTTCGGCTGCTTTCTCCTGAGCGGCGAGGGTCGCGTCCGCGTTGAGGACGCTGCGTTCGCCGTCCAGGGTCGGCACGAGGTCGCGTACCTCGATCTTGCGCTGTTCCAGGATGGCCTGGGCGAGCTGCGGCGCCGGGTAGCGTTCCGTGCCCCAGGTGGATGCGACCAGTACGGTCCGGGTGTTCCCGCGGACCGTCCAGATCTGGCCGCCGGGATGCTCAGCCCGCAGCCGCGGATCATCGAGAGTCTCGCGGAGGAACTGCTCGACGTGGCCGACGTCAATCCACACCGCGCCGAGGCGGGCGTCGATGTCGCCGGGCCCTAGCTCAGGCGGGATCACCGCGCGCAGCCCGGCGGTGTTTACCTCGAACCGCGAGTCGTCCTTGGCCGCCTGCTCGGCTGTGCGGAGCTTGTCGCGGACGTTCCCGGACAGGTATTCGGCTGCCGGGACCAGCCGGCCGGACTGCGGGTCGTCGAACACGAGCGTGCCCAGGGCCTCGCGGGCTTGTTCCCCGGTGACGCCCAGCAGCCGGGCGATCTCGCCCAGCCGGGCCTCCCCGCAGGTATCGAGGCAGATCGCCAGCGCGTCAGCAGCTGTGTCGGCGCCGAGCCGCGGGGTGCGAGGAGCAACCACCCGGCGGGTGAAGATGGCGGCCTTCGCGGCGCGCTGCCCGGCCGGGTCGAAGTCCTCCAGCGCCAGGACAAGCGGAGCGTACGAATCGCCGCGGAAACCGCCTTGCGGCGGCCGGACCCGCGCCATCTTGTCCTGGCCGGTGGCCGGGTCAGTACGCCCGGTCCGGCGCAGCGAGAACCGGTTCAGCGGCCCGTAGGTCCGTGCGTAGCTGTCGTACCGCCTGCCCAGCTCGCGGCGCAGCTGCTCTGCCTGCGGGCTGTCTTCCGGCGCGGTGGCCTCGGTCTCCAGGAGGCGGACGGCGGTATCGCGGAGTCCGAGCAGCTTGCGCAGTTCCGCGGCCTGGATGCGCGGCACCTGATACGGGATGGCCACCCCGTCCGCGACTTCGGTGAATGTGCCGTCGTTGCGGGCCTGCAGGTAGCCGTCCGGGTGCTGGGATTCGGCCTGTTCTTGCCGGGCCGGTGCCGCTTCTGTGCGCGGGGTCCAGGTCAGGCCCTGGCTGCGGGCGCCTGCGGCGATCTGGCTGAGGCCGCGCGTGAAGGCCCCGATCGTGTCCCCCGCCGGGCTGACCGTCAGGTCGTCGGCGCGGTAGGCGCCGTTGACGGCGCCGAGCGTGCCGAGCACGGTCCCCGGGTGATCGAGGAAATACTCGTTGACCGCCACCTGGGCGCCGTCGAGTTCGGTCATCCGGGCCTGCTCCCATGCGGTTCCATCCGGTGCCCGGCCCGGCTCGCGGCGGCGCAGGATCAGCAGGTCCGTGACGACGCTGGTGCCCGCGGCGCGCTGGTGAGTGCCGCCTGGCAGGCGAAGAGCGCCGACGAGGTCGGCCAGGGAGGCAATCTCGCGGCGGGCGGCGGGATTGCGGGCATCCATCGTGTACCGGGAGGACAGCACCAGCACCAGGCCGCCTGGACGGGTCAGGTGCAGTGACTTGATGATGAAGTGGTTGCGGCTGTGCCCGGCCTGGTTGTGCCGCGGGTCATGCAGCGTGACCTGGCCGAACGGCACATTGCCGATCACCAGGTCAAAGGAGCCGTCGGGGAGGCGGGTGCCGGCGAACGAGCCGGGAATGATTGTGGTACCCGGGTAGAGCGACGCGGCGATCGCCGCGGTCACCGGCTCCAGCTCCACTCCTGTGATGTGCGCGCTGGCGGGCGCGAAGCCGATGAAGTTGCCCGACCCGCAGCCCGGCTCCAGCACCCTGCCGCCCCCGAACCCCAGGTCCGCGGCCGCCGCCCACATGGCCTGCACCAGCGCGGCGTCGGTGTAATGGGCATTGATCGTGCTCCGGGCGGCCGCCGCCAGCTCCTGCGGCGCGAGCAGGCCCGCGAGCTGCTCGCGGGCCCAGGCGAACTCCCCCCGGTCGTTGTCGAAGACCTCGGGCACCGCGCCCCAGCCCGACCACCGGGCCAGGGCCCGCTGCTCGCCGGCCGTCGCCGGGCGGCCCTCACGCTGAACCGACCGCAGCGTGGCCAGCGCAGCGAGGTTCGCGCGGACCCTGCTCACCGCTCCGGACGGCGCCAGGTCTTCCTGCCCTCCGGGACGGAAACCTGTTAACTGCCTGGCGGTCGGCGAAGGCCCATCTCCGGGTCCTGCGGGTCCTCGTCCGCCCCGGGCTCCGGCTCCAGCAGGATCAGGTCCGCCAGCACGATCTCCTCCGCCTGATGCCGCGCCTGGCCCAGGCGCCCGGCCTTGCCCAGGTAGCCCTCCCCGGGCTGGTCGTCTCCCGCCAGCTCCATCGAGAGACTGTCGATCCTCTCCGCCGTCTGGATCCCAAGGTCCGAGAAGAAGCTGTCCGGATCCTCGATCTGGGCGTACCGGGAGGGCAGCCACCGCATCCAGTGCTTCTGGGCCATCACGCCGTAGCGGTTCATGCTCGGCTCCTCGCGCGGGCAGCAGGTCATCGCCGGAGAACAGCGCGTCCTGGGTGTACTCGCCTTGCAGAGTAGCGGCCGGGCGAGAACGGCGGGGCGCACGCCGGGCCCGGGATCCGCTGGCGGCCCGACGGGTCTGGCTGTCCTTGAACAGCTGCTGGTCCTCGCGCCACCAGTCCTCGCCGAAAAGGGGCTCGCCCGCATCCTCCCGTCGCCGTCGGCTCATGGCCGCCCACTGCAAGCGGGTGGAAAGCCTGAGTTCCCCCGTGCGGGACTGATATGCACATCTTATTTAAACCAGATAGCGTTGCTGCGTCAAATGGCTAGACCGGACTACGAGCGCGGGAAGGGTCGTGATCGGCACCCGGATCTCGCTGGAGAGGCCCAAGTCCAGCTGTGCCGCGCGGTGGCCAGAACAAACAGGAGTCCGAGTTTCAGCGGCGCGACTGCGGCTCGCTCTTCGGACATTGCTGCCAACAGATGTAGATGCTCTTGACATATAATTCGAATTTAGTATCGTCTACTGGGCACGGACGGCCCGGGGGAGGCGAACTTGGGTGGTTACCCTCCGCCTGCGGCGGGGGCACTCGCGATGCTGGCCAAGGTTCCCGCGGGCGAGCTGATTGACCAGCCGCGTCATGAGCCGGGGCGCCGGACAGCGGAGGTGCTCTGCTCCGATGGCTCCTGGCGGCAGGTTTCGGTCCTGGCGTGGGCGAGCCGCCGCGGCGGATGGGCAGTGCTGATCCGCTGGCCAGACGGCACCGAGGACTGGCGGGAGTACGACCGGCGCAATCTGCGGCTCGCGTTACCGCTGGCGTATCCATGGCAGTCCGAAGCCATGCTCCTTGAAGAACGGGCATCCCGGCTGGTCCCTGCTCCGCGATACGGGCAGGCCCCGCATCCGTCGGCTGACCCCGATCTGCCCAATGGTCGGCTAGATCGTGGCGGCGTCCGGTTCGGGCATTGGCCTGATCGGTGCGAAGCGCTGCCCGGCGCGGTCGAGCTGGCCGAAGACGTGCGTCTTGACGTCGTCGGTGAGCGGGGTGTCCGGGCGGGCGATGAGTTCGCGCAGCACGGGCACGAGCGGGGCGTACTTGGCGGCGAGCTTGCCGATCTTCGGGCCGGTGGTGTGGATGAGGCCGATGCCGTTGTCGGTGAAGTCGGACATCTTGATGACCCGGGCCCAGGGCTCTTTTTGAGGCTGGCGGCGACGTGCTCGCGGTCGCGGGCGTGACTGTCGCCGCCCGGCCCGTTTCCGATGGGGTTTGTGACGGCGGCTACCAGTCCGGCGGTTCGCGTGCCGAACTGGGCGGCCAGCGCGGCGATGGCTTCGGGCTGGCTGCCGCCGGGTGCCAGTTCGCCGGGGTGATCTTCGGCGGCGTCGTGCAGCAGGGCGGCGCAGATGACGTCGGGGTCGGTGATGCGGTAGTGGCTGATAATCCGGATGGCGACGCGGAGTAAGTGGTTGACGTAGGGCTCGCGCTGGCGGCGGTCGGCGGCGTGCAGCCGGGCGGCGAGGTCCAGCGCGCGGCCGATCCGCCCCCGGTCTGGGTCGGGGAAGCCGGCGATCTCCAGCGCGAGCCGTTCCCGCAGCCCTGCCTCGCCACGCAGGGCGGTGATCGCGTGCAGCGGCATGGTTGCCAGCCGCCGCCGCTCGCGCGGTGCCATGCCTCCGTCAGGAGCAGGCCACGGCGTAGCCGGGTTTCCCGGTCCAGCCGTCCTCCGCCGCCCGGCATCCCTGCCGTCGTTCACCACCGCCGGGCTATCTCGATGCCTCATCGTTTGCTCTCCTTCCGCCCTGGATCTGCTCCGCCTGGCTCTCAGGTCCTCTGTCCTGTGTCCTGCCATATGAGGCATGAGACCCCTCCGACCTGCGGCGCCTCGACTTGGTTGCCAGTCGTCGGCCGGTTTGTTGTCACTGATCATGAGACAACTCCGCAGACTCGGGATCGGGCGTCGGTGTCGTTCACGTTGAAGCCACTGGCCAGGAGGCGGCATCGTGCCGCCTGGCCGTGCTGCAGTCCATCAACGCCGAGCTGTCGCCGCGGCGGTTAAATAGTCCGGCACGTGCGGCACCGGCCCGGGTTGGCCGGGTCATCCCGTGAACTGGGCTCTGGCGCACATAACGTTGAAGGTGACGTTCGATCTCGGGGCCTGCGCGGACTATCTTGCCGTGGCTGGGGTCACCAATGACCAAGCCGAGCCGTTCCAATGCTCGATGAGGACGTGAGGGCTGGCGGGGCTATCAAGGTCCCCGAAACTGCCCACCGCCACGCAGTCTGAGGCGGTTGGGCAGGCGGCTTGGCTGAGGTCACTGTTTGCGGACGGGCTGAGGGTGTTCACAATGGCCCAGCCGGAGCCGTTCCAGTGCTCGGCCAGGGTGCGGGCGCCGTCGGCGCTGCCTGGGGGAGTAAGCCTTCCGCCCACGCCCACGGCTATGCAGTCCGAGGCGCTTGGGCAGCTGACACCAGCCAGCCCGTCCGCTGACGGCCCTGGCGGGTTGGGGCTGTGGACAATTGACCAGGCCGAGCCGTCCCAGCGCTCGATCAAGGTGTGCTCGCGGGGCCCGCCGTAGGAGACTCCTTTCCGGTGTGGGTATCTGGCCGTCCCCACCGCCACACAATCCGAACGGCTGGTGCAGGACACGGCGGAAAGATAGCTGCCGATCGAGCCCCGTGGTGTCGGGCTGGGCATCAGTGTCCACGCAGAGCCGTTCCAGCGCTCGATGAACGCGTGGTTCTGGCTTTGCCGGCGGCCACCGGGAAAGTATTCGCCCACCGCCACACATTCCATATCACCGGTGCAGGAGATCGACGACAGGGAGCTGTAGATGGCGCCCACGGGGTTGGGGCTTTTAACGATGATCCACTGGGTTCCGTTCCAGCGCTCAGCCAGCGTCTTGACATGCAACGGCAAGGAGCTGCCGCTATCGCCCACGGCCATGCAGGCGAAGGCTCCGCTGCACGCGATACCGGCAAGCCGGCTGGACGGCGCGGGCGGATTCGGGCTTGTCACGATCGACCAAGCCGAACCGTTCCAGCGCTCCACCAGGGTGCGGACCGGCGGGGGCAGCGTGGTCGGCTGCGGTGTGATGCGGGTCGAGCTGCCCACAGCGGTGCAGTCCGAGGCGCCCCTGCAGGAGATGCTGGACAGATCGGCACTTGTATGTGCTGGCGGTGCCGGGCCCCTGACGATTGACCAGCGCGACCCGTTCCAGCGCTCGATGAGCGCATAGCGTGGCCCTGGGGAGTAATACTCCCCGACCGCAACACAGCCTGAAGGACTGGGACAGCTGACGGCGGTGAGAATCCCGTGGGCTGACGGTGCCTGGGAGATGGCGTGGGAGGCACCGTGAGCAGCAGCCGAGACAGCGGTTGGCAGCGGCCCACCGCCGGTCCCACACCCCGCGGCCACCATGGCGGCAGCCCCCGCTGCCCCGGCGAACAACAATTTGATCCGCGCCATGGCGATCACCGCCGATCCAGGCGATGGCGACGATGACAGGCTACCCGTGCGTCAGCCTCCTCGCTTCGCACGAGCAGGCGCCAGGCGGCAGGAGATGGTCACGGCCACCTTGGTGCTTCAAGGTGCCTCAGGGTGGCTGGTGTTGTGCCCGGAGGTTGTGTGCGGCGAGCCTGATGACGTCGGGGTATATCGCGATCACGATGGCAACAAAGCCGGGGCCGTTGTCTTGCCTGCCGGGGCTGGCGCCGGCCGCGGCCTGAGCCCAGGTGGCGGTGCGGCGGCAGGTAGCAGGCGACGGGCTCGGCGATGCCGGCCCGGGTGGTGCAGCGGCGGCAGGCCGGGCGCAGCATCTGCCGGAATCCCTCGGGATCACGCAGGTAAACGCGGGGGTCGGGCCAGTAGAGCCGGGCGATCCGGGCCAGCGGCTGGCTGGCGGCGGCCGCGAGACGTTCCTGCTGGTGGTGTTGGCATGGGAGCACCGGGCGGCCCTGGCCTGATCTTCTCCGGAGAATGCCCCGGTGGGAATTGCTGCGCCGCGGCGCACCAGGTAGAGGTGCCGCTGTTTGGAGCTGGTGCGTTAAGGACTTGGTGGCTGCCCTAGACCGCAGAGGTATCGACGTGCTTCCAGCCGCGGATTTGGGCGACAGTGGGCTCGCTCGCGAAATAGTGGACAAGGCTATGCAGCGTCGTCGCGTCCACACCCAAGTCCGCGGCAGCGTGTAGCGTCGCCTTGGTCGAGCCCGTCGGTTCGGACATCGACTCCATCTCCTCGGCAGGGAACGCGGCCAACAGATCCGTTGCGGTCCGAATGCCGAGTTGCCGGAGCTTCGGCGCCAAGCCTTTTTGCCCGGGTTCGTCCAGATGCAGCAGCAGAATTGACTGGTCGACCCAGTCGACCAGCCGGGCCACCGGTATCCGTTTTTGCAGCAGAAGGTCCACGAGGTTGGCGCTGGCGAGGCTCTGCAGGTCCTCGACACCCAACTCCAGAAGCTGAGATTCGTACCAGATGGACATGCCTTCGATAGCGCTGAGCGGGTAGGGGGGCGCCGCGAAGGGACAGCCTCGCGCAGCGCGGAAGCCAGCAGGAGTTGCACCGCGCGTGCCGGGAAGATACCGACGACGAACATCACGACCGCCTGAGTAGCCGTGCCGGCACCTAGCTTGTCGAGCAATGGGTGCACGCCGACCCCCAGGGGGAGCACGATGATGACGCGCAACGCGAACATCACGTAGGCGGGCGCGCGCAGGTCGTTCTGGAGGAATCGGCGCACAAGCACGCTAATGCCGAAGGAGTAGGCGCCGAGGAAGCCAAACGCAGGGCAGGTCCACAGCTTCACCGCGCCTGAGCCGAGGTCCAGGCTGTGCACGTTCCACAGAAGAGCGGTCCAGCAAACGGAGAGCACGGCCGTCAGCAGGAACACCGGAACGAGTGTTTCGGCCCTCACCCTGTGTTGCCGGTCCAGTCCTGTGGCAGAGACCGGGGCACCATAGTAGGCATCGAACTTCTGCCGGTAGATGCTGTGATGCTGCAAGCGGCCTTCACCACCTGCGGCTTGCCAGCTTTCGAAGAAGGGCGAGGCCAACGGCGGCCGGGGCAGGTTCTCCGGGCGGTCCCAACCAAGCCGGTGCAAATTGACGACGTACGCATCCCAGACGGACGGCATCCGCTCGCTCAGGAAGCGGACGAGGATCCAGCCCGGTGTAAACGCGAGCAACCAGACCACTACGATGCGCAGCAGCACAAGCCCAAATCCGGCCGGTACGGGAGACAGGTCGCTAAAGGCAGCAATGACGGCCTCGGTCACGCTGGCTACCACGATCACGATGAGAAACACAGCGACGGCGGGATACGTGAGCCAACCGCGCGGTCCCAGGCCATCGGCCAGGTGCCGCCTGGGAGGGAGTCCCTCATCCGAACCGGCGGGCTCATGCAGAAGCACGTCGGCGCGAGCGACAAGCTGCTGCGCCAGCTCTCGAGCCCGGCCGGAGGTCATCGGCTTTACGGCCCTCGTCCTGCGATGTTTCGTGCCAACTCACGCACGAGACGAATGTCCTCATCGGTTGCCAAAGTGCTCTCGATCAGGTGAGTCATCGAGATAAGTCCGGCCTCCACAGCCTCCTTGCGGTCGCTGGTCGCGTGGTCGATGGCCCACTGCGCCCGGCGCCACCACTCCGCGCGGCGGTCGGCCCTGGACTTCTGCCGGACGGTGACGATTCCGACCACGAAGGCGACGGCGGTACCGAGAGCTGTCGCCAGCGCACCCCAATCGGCGGCAGGCTGGGAACTGCTCACCACAAGGGCGGTCACCGAATCAGGCTAACGGCGATGGCCACAAAAAGACGCAAACCCCGGCACCGGGCTCATCCACTCCAACCGTAAATGCAAGCAGGCTGCCAGCGGGCTCCGCTCCCCCCGGGGTCAGGGTCGACGTACTCGGCATCAACGCGGTCGTACCGCGGCGAACCACCGGCTCAGCCCGCCAACCCGCCGTCATCCGCCTGACCTTCACCCGGGAGCGTCGTCGATGGCTCAACTTGGATGGCAGGAACCCGCAGATGGCTCAGACACGCTGGCGATAGCTCAGATTTGTTGGCACAGGACACTTCGACCGCAAGGTTGACAGGGATGTCCGGTGCCAGGTGATCGGAGGTGTGGCTTGCCCGCTGGCCTGCTCTGCCTCGAGTCAGGTGGCAGGCCGGGCTGACCGGCCTGCCGCCTGATCTGAGGCAACCTTGCCGCGCGCATCCGCGGCCTGGAAGCTGGCTATCGGCGCGGGAGCGATCGCGGTAGCCCGAACCGGGGGAGCACGCTGTTGTCGAAGCCGGTCATGGCGCAGGTCCGGTCGCCGGTGAGGGTCAGGACCTGCAGGCCGGTCCCTGGAGGAGGGCGCCGGGATGCGGTTCGAGCCAGACGACCTCGCCCAGGCGGGTCGGCGCGGGCGGTTCCACGTTCGGCACGTTCGGCTCCTTGGCAGGCTGGCAGGGACGAGGATGCCGCGCTGGTGGCGCTGGCCAGCTACGCCGGGCGGTACGCGCCGGTAGCCGGGCAGGCGGGGATCAGCTTCCCGGCCGCGGTCGCCTTCGATGTCGCCGGGCGGGTGCCCGGCGGGCCCGCGACCGCGTTCGTCGGACCGGATGCCGCCGCCCGTTCCCGCAGATCACCGCGGAGGCCGCGCGGGCGAAAGTGGACAGCGGCCGCCCGGCGGGGTGAGCCGGATGTCATGCCCGGGCAGGTATCCGGCTAGCCGGGCAGGGTCCGGGGCAGCCCGAAGTGGGGGAACAGGTTGTTGTCGCCGAACCGGGTGATGGCGCAGATCTTGTCGCCGGCCAGGGTGAGCACGACGAGGCTATGGGCGTGTGCGACCGGCGCGTGCGGGTCGGCGCGGTAGTAGCCGAACGCGGGCTGGTTGTTGGCGTGGGTGGGCACCAGCCGGGCCGCCCGGGGCCGCCACTGGGGCCGGGTCTGGAAGAACTCGGCGATCGCGGCGTGGCCCTGGTATTCCAGCGGCTCGGGCGGCATCGTCAGCAACGCGTCCTCGGTGAGCAGGGCCACGAGGCGGTCGGTGTCGGCGGCCTCGAACGCGTCCGCGAACCGGCTGGTGAGCTCGCGCTCCCGGGCCGACCGCGGCGCGGGCGCGCTGTCGCGGCCCGCGGCGGGAAGCTGGGCGGCGAGCGTGGCGCGGGCCCGCTGCAGGGCGCTGTTCACCGACACCTCGCTTACTGCGAGCATGTCGGCGGCCTGCGCCGCGGGGTAGCCGAGCACGTCGCGCAGCACCAGGACGGCGCGCTGCCGGGGCGGCAGGCGCTGCAGCCCGGCCGCGAACGCCAATGCCACCGCTTCCTTGGTCTCGTAGCGTGCTTCCGGGCCGGGCACGGTATCGGGCAGGTCATCGAGCAGCGCGTCCGGGTAGGGCTGCAGCCACAGCGGCTCGGTCCGGCGGGTGGGCTCTGGCGGGGGGGCAGACCACTGGTACCTGGCCGCGGCAGCCGGGCGGCGGCCGGTGGCCCGCAGCGCGTTCAGGCACTGGTTGGTCGCGATCTTGTACAGCCAGGTGCGCATCGAGGCACGTTCCTCGAACCGGTCAAGCCCGCGCCAGGCGGCCAGCAGGGTCTCCTGCAGCGTGTCCTCGGCGTCCTGGACCGAGCCGAGGATCCGGTAGCAGTGCAGCTGGAGCTCGCGCCGGTGGGGGTCGGTGAGCTCGCGGAACGCCTCCCCATCGCCCGCCCGGGCGCGGGCCAGCGCTGTCGTGGTCACGATCACATCCTCGCATCGCCTCAGCCTTCGCCGGGTCCTTGACGTAACGACACCAGCCGGGCCGGAAAGTCACCGGCCAGTTCGCGGCTGCCCGCGGTGTCTCAACCAGCGGCAAGCATCACAACGCGAAACTGGAGGACACGTGAACACCGCGAGCAAGCAGGACGCCGTGACCCGGGCCCAGGGCTGGGCCCTGGCGCTGGCGTCGGTGGCGTCGTTCATGGTCGTGCTGGACCTGCTGGTCGTCGCGACCGCGCTGAGCACCATCCGCCGCGACCTGGGCGCCTCGATCGGGCAGCTGGAATGGACGATCAACGCCTACACCCTGGCCTTCGCGGTGCTGCTGATGACCGCGGCCGCCGTCGGCGACAGGTTCGGCAGGCGGCGGGTCTTCGCCATCGGCCTGGCCGTGTTCGCCGCCGGCTCGGCGGCGTGCGCGCTCGCGCCCGGGGCAGGCGCGCTGATCGCGGCGCGCACGGTGCAAGGCGTCGGCGCGGCGATGGTCATGCCGCTGGCGCTGGCGCTGCTGAACGCGGCCGTCCCGCCGCAGCGCCGCGGCTGGGCGATGGGCATCTTCGGCTCGGTGACCGCCCTGGCGGTGGTGGTCGGGCCGGTGCTGGGCGGCGCGATCACCCAGGGCGTCGCCTGGCAGTGGATCTTCTGGCTGAACGTGCCGATCGGCCTGCTCACCATCCCGCTGGCGCTGCGCCGCCTGGAGGAGAGTTACGGGCCGCGCGCCGCACTGGACCTGCCCGGCGTGGCGCTGGGCACCGGCGCGGCGCTCGGGCTGGTGTGGGGCCTGGTGCGCGGCAGCTCGGCCAGCTGGGCCAGCCCCGAAGTCGCCGGGGCGCTCGCGGCAGGCGCGGTGCTGGCGGTGGCGTTCACCGGCTGGGAACTGCGGGCCCGCGCGCCGATGCTGCCGATGCGCTTGTTCGCCATCCGGGGCTTCTCCGCGGGCAACGCCGTGGTCTTCCTCATGAACGCGTCGATCACCGGGGCGGTCTTCTTCATGGCCCAGTTCCAGCAGGCCGGCCTCGGCCAGGATCCGCTCGGCGCCGGGCTGCGGCTGCTGCCCTGGGGCGTGGCGCCGTTCCTGATCGCACCCAGGGCGGGAAAGCTGGCCGACCGGATCGGCGAGCGGCCGCTGGCCGTCTCCGGCCTGCTGCTGCAGGCCGCCGGGTTCGCCTGGATCGCCGTCATCGCCGCCCCCGGGCTGGCCTACCCGGCCATGCTCGCGCCGATGATGATCTCCGGCGCCGGGCTCGGCCTGGCCGTGCCCGCGGTCACCAAGGCCGTGATCGGCTCGGTCCCGCGCGGCGACATCGGCAAGGCGTCGGGGAGCTTCAGCATGATGCGCCAGCTCGGCGGCGCGTTCGGCGTCGCGATCCTGGCCGCGGTGTTCGCCACGGCCGGCGGCTATACCTCAGCCGCCGCGTTCAGCGCCGGGTTCGCGCCCGCCATCGCGGCCGCGAGCGGCCTGGCCCTGGCCGGGGCCCTCGCCGGACTGGCGCTGCCGGGCCGGCCAGGCCAGGCACAGGACGCGCCGGCCGAGCCGGTGGCAACGGCCCGCCAGGCCAGGACCGCCGATGCGGTAGCAGCCGGGCGGTGAGCATAATCACGGCGCCGCCGCCAGTAACCCGCCGAGCGGGCCAGCGGCGGCCGCGCCGCCGCCAACCGGGGACCCGGCACTCAAATGACGCACCCTCGCGGAGCGTCGGTGTGTGGCCCGCTACCGGTGCTGATCTCCGGGCAGATGCAGAGCGTCAGCTTCCGCGCCACCTGCCAGCGGACGGCCTCGCAATACGGTGTCACCGGGTGGGTGCGCCACCCCGGCGACGGCAGCGTTGAAGCTCTCCTCGAGGGACCTGCCCAGGAGGCTCAGCACCTGCCGGACCGGACGCGGCGCGGCCCTCGCCCGGCCGTGGCAACACCCCTCACCCCGCAGCCGAACAGCCAGAAGGACCGGGCACGTTCGTAATCAAGCAGCCGGCGCGCCGCCGGCCACCGCGACCACGCTATGCCGGAGCAGGGCATCCTCCACATCGCGGGAAGACGTTGAAGACGCCCGCGGCCGCGCCAGCCGACAGCGCCCCCCGGCCGAGCCCGCACCAGCCTCCAAGCACCTCACGATCGAGATTGACCACAAGGCGCCTCAACTTACTGGCAGCGGCCCGCACGATGCCTCAGACACCGCTGACAATGCCTCAACTTCTCCGGCACAGGACATCCTCCTTGTCAATGAGCCTGCCCATCTTGCATTATCTTAGTCATCTGATTTAGCTCACACCTACGCATTTCTAATGATCATGGTCAGCTCAGACCCCGGGAGGAGGCAGGGCGGTGGCCGGGATCATCACGATCTCCAAGGGCCACGATGCCTCCTACCCGTGGCGGCAAATCGGCGCGGCCGAGCCCGGCACCGCCGCCAGGAACGCCGGGACGGTCGCCGGGTACTACCTGTCACCGACTGAGAAGGGCGGCGAGCCGCCAGGCACCTGGACCGGCAGGGGAGTTGCCGAGCTGGGCCTGCGTCCTGGCGGGATCGTGCAGCGTGAAGTGTTCGAGCGGCTGTACGGCCACCATCTCGACCCCCGCGACCCGTCAGGCCAGACCCGGCTGGGCCGGGCACCCGGGAAGTACCGCGAGGCGGAAGAGATCTACAACACGCTGCTGGCCGCCGAGCCGGAGGCAACCGCGGAGCGGCGCGCCCAGCTGATGATCGAGGCAAAGGCACAGGTGCGGACGCCCGACCTGTACTGGGACGCGACGTTCAGCGTGTCGAAGTCAATCTCGCTGTTCCACGCCAGCGCGCTCGCGAACGCTGCCGCCGCGGCTGAGAGCGGCGACCCGGACGCCGCCCGGGACTGGGAGCACGTTGCCGACGGCATCTGGGACGCGATCATGGAAGGGAACGCGGCGGCCCTGGAGTACCTGCAGCGCGAGGCCGGGCAGACCCGCGCCGGCTATCACCCGGGCGGAAGGTGGGAAGACGCCCGCGAGTGGGCGATCGCCTCGTTCCGCCAGCACACCAGCCGGGACGGCGACCCGCAACTGCACGTCCACAACCTGATCTTGCACAAGGTGCGGCGGGAGACCGACGGGCAGTGGCGGGCGCTGGACTCAATGTCGCTGTACCGGCACCGCCCGGCCGCCTCCGCGATCGCCGCCCTCGCCGCCGAGAACGCCCTCACCCGGAGATACGGCGTCGCGTGGGTGCCGCGGCGGGACGGGCACGGCCGCGAGATCACCGGCGCCGGGCAGGCGCTGATGGACATGTTCTCCTCCCGCCGGCACAGCATCGGCCCGGTCACCGCGCGCCTGGCGCGCGAGTATGAGGCGCAGTTCGGGCGCACACCGGACTCGCGGGCGCTGGCGAGCCTGCGCCAGTGGGCGAACCACGCCACCCGGCGCGGCAAGGACGCCGAGGCGCTGGATCTGACGGCGCTGGTGCGCCGCTGGTCGGCGCAAGCGCGCGCCAGCGAGGCGGGCACCCTCGAGCCCCTGGCCCGGACTGTCATGGACGCAACCGCGCCCGGCCCGGCCGCCGCGCCCGGGACCGCGCCCGGCCCGGCGCAGGCGCATCCCGCGCCATTGACCGAGGCGCAGGCGCAGCGCGTCATCGCCGAAGCCGTCGCGGCGGTGCAGGCAGCCCAGTCCACCTGGACCGAAGCCGACCTGATCCGCCACCTCGGGGAGCGGCTGCCCGCCGACATCGCGCCAAAGAGCCCAGGACAGGCGGCGGCCATGCTCCCCGCACTGGCCCGTCAGGCCCTCGCTGCGAACGCGCTCATGCTGGCGCCGCCGGAATGGCCGCGCGTGCCGGACTGCCTGCGCCGCGCCTCGGGAGAGAGCGTGTACATCCCGCACGGCGCGGCCAGGTACGCCACCGGCGCGCAGCTCACCCTGGAAGACTGCCTGCTCGCCCGCGCCGGGGAGAACGGCGCGCCGCGCCTTGCGCCCGCTGCGGCGGCGCAGATGCTCGGCGCGGAACGGGCGCAACTGGAAGCGCAACTCCGGGCGCCAGCCGCCACCCCGGAAGCCATCGGCCAGCTCACGGGGTCAGGGCTGCGCCTCGACCAGGCCGCCGCCGCGTTTTCGGTGCTGACCTCCGCCCGCCGCGCCGAGGTGCTGGCCGGCCCGGCCGGATCCGGGAAGACCCGCACCGTCGCCGAGATGGCCCGGATCTGGCGAGAGGCCGGGATGGGCGAGGTGATCGGCCTGACGACCTCTCAGACCGCTCGCAACGTTCTCGCCGATGCGGGCATCACTGAGGCTTACAACACAGCCCGGTTTCTCGGCCACCTGCACGGCCGCCGCGAAGCCCGCGGGCCGCTTGCCGTCGAACCGGGTTCGCTGCTGATCCTGGACGAGGCCGGCATGATGTCCATCGCCGATATGGCCGCGATCCTCGCCATCGCCCGCGACCAGTGCTGCAAGGTGGTCATCGCCGGAGACCACCAGCAGCTCACCGCCGTCGAGGGTGGCGGCGCGATGATGATGCTCGCCCGCCGTCACGGATACGTACAGCTCGCCGAGCCCCAGCGGTTCACCGCCGCCTGGGAACGGGACGCCACCTTGCGGCTGCGCGCCGGCGACGTCACCGTCCTCGCCGAGTACGAGGAGCACGGCCGGCTACGCGGCGGCACCCCCGACGAAGCGGCCGAGCAGGCGTACCGGGGATGGCTCGCGGACTACCTCGACGGCAAGGACACGCTGCTGATGGCCCGCACCGAGGACCAGGCCAGGGAACTGTCCCGCCGGGCCCGCGATGACCTGATCCGCTACGGCATCGTCTCCGCTGGCCCGCACCTGCGGCTCTCCTGCGGGGAGCAGGCCAGCACCGGGGACCTGATCATGGCCCGCCGCAACACCCGCGAGGTCCGGGCCGGGCAGGATGACCGGGAACTAGCCAACCGCGACGTGCTCCAGATCATCAGCACCACCGCCGGCCCGGCCGGCGCCCGCGCCGAGGTCCGCCGGCTCACCAGCCGTGACCCGGCCACCGGCGAAGCCCGCTGGTCGGCACCCTTCCTGGTGCCCCGCCGGTATCTCGCCGACCACGGAACCCTCGCGTACGCGACCACCCAGCACGCCGCGCTCGGCCGCACGACCGGCACTGCGCATGTGCTGGTCGATGGCCTGGGCGACCGGCAAGGACTGTACGTCGCACTGAGCCGCGGCAGGGACGCCAATCACGCCTATTGCACAACGGATTTGCCCCGCGCAGCCGACACCCGCCAGGGAACCCAGCCCGCCGCGGAACTAGCGCGCGCCACACGACTGGAACGCGAACGCGCCGGACTGCCCGCCGCGGAACCCCCAGCGGCCGACGCCCAAGACGACTCGCCTGTGCCCGTGAGAGATCCGGTGTCAGTGCTAGCCGCCGTGCTGGCCCGCGACGGCAGCGAGCTGTCCGCGACCGAGACCCTGGACCGGGAACTGTCTCGCGCTGATCACCTGGGCCTCCTCGGCGCCATCTGGGACGACGTGACCCGCCGCGCCCAGGCCACCCGGTTCGCGCACGCACTCCGCAGCGCAATGCCTGCTGATCTCGTAGCCCAGGCCCTCGATGACCCAGCCTGCACCTGGCTATGGCGCACCCTGCGCGAAGCCGAAGCCGCCGGGCTCAACAGCGGCGAAGTCCTCCGGCAAGCCGTCGCAGCGCGGAACATGGACGGTGCTCGCGACATCGCCCGAGTCCTGGATGCGCGGGTACGCCGCATGCTCGACGGTGTGCAACCGCAGCCTCCCGGCCTGTGGGCCGGACGGGTGCAGGACACCGGCTCTGCCGAGGTGGACAGGTACCTGTGCGAGCTGGCGGACGCGATGGATGACCGGACTCGCCGTCTTGGCGAGCACACCGCTGAAACGCAGCCGCTGTGGGCGCTCCAGGCCCTCGGCCCCGTCCCCGGCGACCTCGTCGCGCGCGTCGACTGGGAACAGCGGGCCAGCGTCGTTGCCAGCTACCGGGAACGGTACGGCCACGAACACCCCGCCGACCCGATCGGCCCCGAACCCAGCAAGAACAGCCCCGAAGCTCGCGCCGCCTGGCACGGCGCGCTGAACGCCCTTGGCCGCGTGGAAGGCATTGACCTGCGCGGGTGCAGCGACGGCGACCTGTGGCTGCGCCGCAGCACCTACGAGCGGGAAACGGCCTGGGCACCGCCGCACGTTTCAGAGGAACTGCAGCTCATGCGCATGGCCGAACGCGACGCCCACGTCAAGGCCGTCCGCGCCGAGCATGAGAGCACCGCCACAGACGACGAACAGGCCGCAGGCCGGCACCGTCAGCTCGCCGGGATCTGGCGGACGCTAGAAGCAAAGGCCGCCCGAGAAGCAGACATGTTCGCCGCCCTCCAGGACACCCGCCGCGAATGGGAGGCCGTCACCGAAGCGACGCGCCGGATCGCGATCGCCGCCGACACCGAACTGCGCCGCCGCCACCCAGGCATGCGAATCGAGCCACTGCACCCGCACCCCAGCGAGGCAGCCGGCGTCGTCAATGCCGGACATGACCGTCCGGTCCGGGATGATACCTGGATTCAGGACACCTTCGACGGTCAGCCCGCGCTTGCCGAACATAATGGGCCCGCTAGGTCGCATGACGAGCTCTCCGCGAGAAGGCAGCGCGAAGCCGACGGCCAGCTCGCCCTCGGCCTCACGCCAGAAACTGCCAGCGACCAGATCCCCATGCAGGTACTGCGGATCCGCGAGAACGCCAAGATCGCCCAGGCCAAGCTCGACGATCTCGCCCGCACGCCTTTGCCCGGAACCGCGGAGCATGACCTGTCACCAGGCCCGGCCTGGCCGGTCATCGCCGGCCCGGATCGGGACGCCGTGCTCCAGCCGCCGAAGCCCGATGTCGTCCCGTCCGCCCGCGTCCTGGAGCACCAGGCCGCGGCAACCGGCGCCGAGCACTCTGAAGCAGAGCGAGGCTGACGATGGCTGCTATCCGGCCTACCGTGAAGAGCGTGAGCACGATGCGCTTGCCCGAACAGGTGCCGCCCGCCATCACAAGGCCGCGGCATCTGATCAAGGCCGTGGTCACCCAGAGCCTCCTTGAGATGGGCACCGACGGGCGCACCGCACTGGCCTGGAACTGGGCGCTCACCGGCACCAGGCCATCCCCTGTAACTCTCTCCCTGCCGCCGGGCCATCCCCCGTCCCGCGAGGAGATTCTGGCCGAGGCCGACGCCCAGCCCGAGGATTCGACCGCCCTGCGCAGCGTCCCGTCCGACTACTGCGACGAACTCGGCGAAGCCCGCCGCGTCCTGGCCTGGCTCGCTGCGGCCACCGACGAAATCCCCGTCGATGACGAGAACCGCGGCCGGTTCATCGGCGCGCGCGACGATTATGCCCGCACCAAAGCTGACATCCGCCAGGTCCGAGACAACGCTCGCTGCGGTCTCGACGCCTGCGATCTGCCCGACCCCATGGACCCCAGAGAAGCCAGAACCCCCTGGCAATGGGATACCGACTGGATGAACGCCGCCTGGCTGCGCGGCGTCCGCGACCTCCTCGACTGGGTTCTAGGCAAACGCGCTGCCTCCCCACTGTGCGGCCACATGGTCGGCTTGCCCACCGTCCATGACCTCACTTACGAAGACAGCGCTGCCAGCGACGTGATCCTGCAAGGGCGCCCGGGCGGCATAGCCGTCGACCCGGCCACCTACCCTCCACCGCAATACGGCGAGGCCATTCAGGAGACAATCCGCTGGCTACGCGGCGAAATCACTACCCCGCTCGTAGACCACCACGGCTGCGGTGCCTACGCGGCGTGCCCCGAGGCGAGCAAACTCTAACCCCGAGCTCCGTAGGAACACCGGGCGGCCAGCGAGGTGACCCGGCGGGGCGAGGCTGACATCATGCTTCGACACTGCGACCGCGCGCAGCCACAGCGACACGTCGTCCTCGTGGGTGCGCCCTACGGCCTTCCCTGTGGCGGCATGTGCGATTGCCTCATCAGGATGCGTCGCGGCAGCGACTCATGCTCGTCTTTGTAGTTCGCTGATCCATGGGTGCCCGGGATGCACGCGGGCCAGTGCCGCGGCCAGCCAGGCGCAGCGTGCCGGATTCAGCAGCGGCAGAACGCCGGTGAAGTCGGCCTGGTCCTTAGGCCGGTGGTGCTTGGCCTTGAACAGCAGCACGATCTGCGGCACCAGGTACGGGATCCCCTCCAGGGAGGTCACGATGACCTGCTCATAAGGCAGTCGGATGCTCCGGTCGCGGCGGCAGATCCACGTGTCGCCTTCGTGCGGCTCCCGGAAGATGTCGAGCCGGTATACCCCGGTGTCGCGCTCGCGGACCCAGGTCTGGGTCATGACATCGAAGGCCGGGCTGTCCAGCGGCCACCGGCGGCCGGACCCGACGACCTCGATGTCGAAGTCCGCCAGCGCCGCGCGGACGAGGCCGAACTGGCCGGCCGGGACGGCGATCTCCAGGTCTTCGTGTTCCCTGGTCATCTCACCGCGGAACAGGTCCAGCGCCCAGCCCGCCGCGACGCACCACCGGGCGTCCACGCCCGCCAGCCGCCCGGTGACCTCCCGCGGGCGCCAGGCATCCCAGGGCGGATCCTCGCCCACCTCGGCCCCGCCCGGCGGTATCCCATCATCAGCCATGGCCCTGGTCCTACCCGTCGGCCCACACGAGAGCGGCCGCGCTGCAGCAATAGCGGACATCGGCAAGACTGGAGCAATGCCAGCAGCCACCACAGCGCCGGCGTAGTAGTCGGCAGGAGGTTCACGATGGGCATTGTGGCCTGCCGGCATCAAGGCGCTCCGCCGAGCGAGAACGAGATCATCGCTCGGATGCGCGCGGAAGGCCTGGCCCCGCAAGGCTGGGGCAACGCCCCAGGCGATACTTACGGCTGGCATGAGCACAGCTACGAGAAGGTGCTGTATTGCGTACGCGGCCGGATCGTCTTCCACACCGGCACAGGCGATGCTGATCTCGGCCCCGGAGACCGGCTGGTGCTGCCACCGCACACCGTCACGCAGCGACGGTCAGCGCAGAGGGCGTGCGCTGCGTTGAAGCGCCCCGCCATGGCTAGGCGCCCACTTGGCCACCGCGCCCACAGCGGCAGAAGAGGAAATGTTGATACGCCGAAACGATAACGTCCAGGCAGTCCGCTGCTGGTCCGGCAACCGCGGTGGCGACGGCTGGCCATCTGCTAGCGCGCGAGGCCGCGCCCGGGTCGATTTCCTGGTCCTGTCGTCGCCTGCGGACTGCGACCCTGAAGGTGAGTCACCTCGCCTCTTGCCCTGTTCACGCGGGAGGGGCACACTCCCCTGTAGGCGGCCGACGTGAGGGGGGTGGCCAGAATGGCGGGGACTGGCGTGCACGAGGAGGTCCGCGCTGCGCTCGATGAGATGCTCGATGCGCAGAACGCGGGCGACGCGGCGCGGCTTCGCTCCATGCTCTCGGAGCGCCCTGATGCGGTCCACATCGGGACGGACGCCGATGAGTGGTGGACGAGCAAGCAGGTCACCGATTCCGTCGCCGACACCAGTGACGACATCATGGTCGTGACCGACGACATCGACGTTCACGTCCAGGGCGATGTTGCCCGGGCTGAGGGGCGAGTGCGCTTCACGAATTCGAGCGGCGGTGAGCGGCCGGTACGGATGACCGGCGTCCTTGTTCGCGAGGATGGCCACTGGAGGGTCGTGCAGTCGCATGCCTCGATCGGGGTGCCGGACGCGGGAATCTTCAGCTAGCACCCGGGTTTGCTGACGGGCCCTATTCGATCTCGTCCCGCCGCCGCAAGGGACCTCGACGAGCACTAGCAGCGCGCGCTCGATTGAGCACAGGGCTGAACTTGAGCTGGGTGCCGCTGCACGCGGCTTGCCGAAGCCCTCTTCGCGAACCTCCTTGCAGTCCTGCACGGCAATGAACCGTAACCGGTCATTGACCAAGCAGCCGCCGAGCTGCGACTCGAACCCGGTCTGCGGCACCCATGAGGGCCACTGGTGTCAAGAGGGCATGGGAATTTAGCCCGGTGACTTGCGTGGTGTCGCCGGGCGGGCCTGACTGTTTCTTCGGGATCTTCCTCGCAGCTGCCTGGTTCACGTCGCCGTGCTGGAGGGGTCAAGCTGGAGCGCCATGACAGATACCCAGAGACTTAAAGGCCTGCTCGAGGCGTTCAATGCCCACGATCTGGACCGCATTATGACGTTCTTCGCCGATGACTGCGTGCTCGAAATGCCGCGGGGCAGCGAGCCGTGGGGAACCCGTTTCGTGGGCCGGGAGGCGGTACGGGCGGGTTTGGGGCAGCGTCTGGAGGGCCTGCCCGACGTGCACTATGGCGAGGACGAGCACTGGGTCTGTGGTGAACACGCCGTCTCGAGGTGGCTGCTGACCGGGACCACCCCGGCAAGCGAGCACCTGCGCGTCAAGGGCTGTGACCTGTTCGACCTCGCCCCCGACGGGCGCATCCGGCGGAAGGATTCGTATTGGAAGCTCGTGACCTGAGCTGCCCTGATCCCAATCTGCGTGCCCTGGGATCGCCTCCTTGTTCACGCGAATGGCGGCAGATGCGGATGGGTAACCGTGGCACGGCGAGCCGGGTATGCGCCGCACCGCGGCGGTGTATGGTTCCTGCCGGTCAGCAGGGTGGCTGAGGCGGGCGTAACCGCCGGTGTAGGGCTATCTTTGTCGTCCACCACGTCTCAGGCGCCGGCGGAGTGAGGGGCCAATGATCGCGAGGGTCTGGCGCGGCTGGGCGCCGCGGACTACCGCTGCTGACTACCAGCGTCATTACGAATCCGAGGTCAAAGACCATCTGCGGGCAGTCAGCGGCTTCCGCGGTGCCCACCTCCTGCGCCGCGATGATGACCAGGAGGTCATGTTCACCTCCATCACGTTCTTCGCCAGCCTGGACGCCATCCGCGATTTCGCCGGGGACGACTACGAGCTGGCCGTCGTCGGGGAGCCCGCGCGGCGGGCGCTGCGCCGGTGGGACGAGCGCGTCACCCACCACGAGGTGACCGTCGATCTGCAATAACCAGATCCTTGGAGAGGACGACTTCATCGCGGCATGACAGGACGTTGTCGCAGCACAATCCCGGGCCGACATATGGACGTCGCCGATGATAATCCTGGCTACTCGCTACGGCAGGTATAGGTGCAACCCGGCGGGCATGTGGTCGGTGGCGGCGATAGTGCCGCGGAACACCCCGTTGATGTAGGCGGCGACGTTGGCCGGGTAGGCGCCACCGGGACTGTGCTCGGCGGTGAGGCGCAGGATGGCGGACGGCTGGCATTTGTGCCCGTCGGCCAGCTGGGCGAGGGACATTTTGCCTGCGGTGGTGTGCTCGATCATCGTGGCTCCTGCCTTGACCGCGCTGGGCTTGCCCGGCGTGAACGGCCATCCCGCTGGTCGGACGCCTGGCGGCGTCGCGGCCGGTTCGCGGTTCGTCGTCGGGTTCTGGCGCAGCGCCCACTCTGTCACGAGAAGAATCAGCTACGAAACTGGCCCGCAGACCACGCTGTACGCGGCAAATCCGGATGCTCGCCCGAGGACCATTACCCATCCCACCGGTTAGATTCCTTGTTGCAGCCACCCCCACCACTGGTTGGCCAGGAATTGTCACTGATGACAGAGACTCACTGCATCCTCGACTCTTTCGAACCGAGGTCGCAACGCAGGACACTCAGACCTGCAGGAAGCCCGCTCAGGTAACTGTGTCCACCATCCCGGGACCAAGCTGAGCGTAGTCGCGAAGCCTCCGCTCAGACCCGATAACAAGACTGGCTGGGTCGATGAGATAGCCGCCCCCACCGAGCGCGATCCCTGCGATGTCGCCAGCTTCAGGACTAACGAAATGAGCAAAAAGCACACCGATTACTCCAAGCGCAAGCCCGCTTGTCACATTGACCACCTTATCGACGTATCTGGGTGCGACTGCCACACCCAGTCGCCTGGCTTCGTTAACTGCGGCGCTAAGCGCCTGGTCCTCTGACGCGTCCTCAGGTGGCCGACGAATGGCCTTACCGCGGCATCGCTGGACATTGTCGAGCCAGGACCTGATCCGCCGCTCTATAACAGCGTCGTGTCCACCACGTCGGTGTCTCATTGCGCTGGCAACGATGATCTTCGCCAGGAAGGTATCGAAATCTGGTATGCGATGCGGCTCCTGTTCGCCTCTCAGCGCCGAGACATACCTGCGCAGCGGATGTCGCCAGGCCTGCCAGTCCTCCAGACGAGCGATCCGCTCGTGAAAGACGCCTCGGATCAGTGCAGACGCTAGATAGACGCGCCAGAGCAGATCAAAGCCAGGCTGGTTCTCAAGGCGCGTCGCGAAAACCTGCACCTCCTTTGGATTGGTGACCACGCCCGCTACTTCTCTGACATCTTCCTCAGGTATGCGCAGCGCCCGCGCTACCTCTCGAACCAGCTTGCTGTCGATAAGGCTGCCTCTTCGTTGCACATTCTCTATCCATGCATTTTGAGCCACCCAGTAAAGCCAGGGCTTGAAGTTACGATCGTCGGTACCTAGTTCCTCGACAGCTGAATGCACGGCAGCCGCATTCTTACGTGCCCATGTACGTGTTTCAGCCAGCGCCCTGTCAAGCACTCTCCTGGTCGGCCGACCACTGCCCACGAAAGGACGCACACCTGCCATAAGCAAAGCGTAGGAGCCTGACGCGCCGCCGGACGGAGCAGGCGACGGCGATAGCTGCAAATGGTCAATGTCAATCAGGGCATCAGAAACGAGCAACGCGGACTGCCAGGCCCACGGATAGCACTCATCTACCTCACTGAAGCTAAGAGCTGCGATGACCTCATACATTGACGCAGAGTCGACGAAACCGGCGACCATCTCTTTCGCCATCGGTTCCACCCCACTCTGCCGGTAATATCAGACTCATCGTTACCTAAGAATTTACCGTGGACAAAACAAGCTAACAAGTCTGCAGCACCACGTACGCCCTATGGCCTGCACACTGTCATCGGCACGACCGCGCCTTGTGCTTGAGATCTGGTCAGGTGCCGGAAGCCATGTACGCGGCGAGGATGTAGTTGGGGTGGCGGTCGAGGTTCTTGCGGGCCCGGTCATAGCGCATGGTGGTGCGCGGGTCGGCGTGCCGGGCAGCGATCTGGACGTCGCGCAGGTCCACCCCTGCGTCGAGCATGGTCGTGACGAGTGTTATCTGTAGTCGATCTTGAAAAGTCCCTGGTAGATGGCCATTTCGAAAAGCGAGGCACGTG
>Ga0070698_100000219_pt1 | contig 56179 bp, 53 predicted proteins | sample KBSK1502metaG_FD_65477 | JGI IMG/M metagenome (GOLD analysis project Ga0070698, IMG submission 65477) | Corn, switchgrass and miscanthus rhizosphere microbial communities from Kellogg Biological Station, Michigan, USA - KBS K1-50-2 metaG | ecosystem: Host-associated > Plants > Roots >...
TAAATTAAATTTCTTTATACACTTTGATAGAAATAATGGTGAATGTAACGGCGAATTAAAAGGTACTGCAAACTTTACATCTGCAAATACAGCTATATACCGGCAACCGGGTGATGCATGTTCACTTCAATTTAGCTTTTCATCATCCTCAGTTACATTAAAAGAACTTGATGCCTGCGGTGCTCATCGCGGAGTTAAATGTTCTTTTGATGGAAATTTTCCACGCAAGAAAGAAGCTAAACCAAAATCAAAGACAAAAAAGTAACCCCTAATGATTGTTAGTTATCGGCATTTTTATCTCCAATTTTTCCCCGCATGTGAATAATTTAATACTGGTATTGGCTGCACATATAATTTGTTATGCCTATTTCCCGTTATTTTGTGCCCTGTGTAAAAATCACACACTATGAGTTTTAGACATTTCAAGCTTCCATACCCTTTTGATGAACGTTATTCTAAGAAAGTAGCCTATTTCTCGATGGAGTTTGCTACACACCAGCCCTTAAAGATTTATAGCGGAGGTCTTGGATTTTTGTCAGGTTCTCATTTGCGCAGCGCTTATGAGCTAAGGCAAAATATGATCGGCATTGGTATTCTTTGGAAATACGGTTATTATGACCAGGCCCGCAACCAGGACCAGACATTACAGGTGACCTGGATGGAAAAGCAATATAGTTTTCTAAAAGATACAGGAATAAAATTCCAGATCACGGTACATGAACATCCTGTTTGGGTAAAAGCATGGTATCTCGACCCGGAAATTTTTAAAACGGCTCCTCTGTTTTTATTGAGCACTGATCTGCCTGAAAACGATTATGTATCGCAAACCATCACCCACCGTTTGTATGATGCAAATGTGGCAACCAAAGTGGCGCAATTCATTTTATTAGGTGTTGGCGGTGCAAAACTCATCGATGAACTTGATTTTAATCCCGATGTTTATCATTTGAATGAAGCACATGGTCTGTCTGCTGCATTTTATTTATATAAAAAATATGAAAACAATTTAGAAGAAGTAAAAAAACGCCTGGTGTTTACAACACATACACCTGAGGAGGCAGGAAATGAAAAGCATGATATTTACCTATGCCATAAAATGAGTTATTACTGCGGCCTGACAGTTGATGAGGTAAAAAAATTAACAGGCAACAGTGAGGATATGTTCAATCATTCTCTTGTTGCATTGCGTTTTGCAAGATTAGCAAATGGGGTTTCGCAATTACATGGTGTGGTGTCAAGAGAAATGTGGAAGAAGTATAGCGGCATTTGCCCGATCATATCAATTACAAATTCACAAAACTGGCGGTACTGGAGTGATAAGCAGCTTTACAAATTCATGGAAGAAGGTAATGACGGGGCTTTTGATGACAGAAAAAAGTATTTGAAGAAAAGAGCTTTTGAAATTGTTGCTGACCAGACAGGAAAAATATTTGATCCGAATGTTTTTACAATTGTATGGTCGAGAAGATTTGCAGGATATAAAAGAGCAGGGCTAATTACGAGTGATGAAGATAGGTTTGAGGCGTTATTAAATGATAAAAAGCATCCTGTACAAATTGTATGGGGGGGTAAACCTTACCCGGTTGATTATCCTGCCATCTCTGAATTCAATCATCTTGTTCATTTGAGTAAGAAGTATAATAATGTATCTGTTTTGATCGGGTATGAATTAGGTCTTTCAAAAAGATTGAAGCAGGCGGGTGATGTTTGGTTAAATAATCCACGAGTGCCGAGAGAAGCATCAGGAACAAGCGGAATGACTGCAGCTATGAATGGCTCGGTTAATTTTTCTACTGATGATGGATGGATACCAGAGTTTATCAACCATGGGAATAATGGTTTTGTAATTCCAAAAGCTGATTATGCAAAAATGACCACCCAGGAACAGGATAATTATGATCTTGAAAAATTATATGAGATCCTTGAGGATGAAATTCTTCCTCTTTATTACGAGAACTATGATACATGGCGCCTGATCATGAAAAATGGTATGCGTGATGTTCGATTCCAGTTTGACAGCAACCGGATGGCCCATGAGTATTACGAACTTTTGTACAAATAGCTATTTATATGACTGATGTTTATTTTATTAACTTTAGATAATAAGGAATAAAAATAACGTGAGAAATAAGATCAAGGTCCTGGGGATAGCTATCTTTTATTGGCAAAATTCATTTTCACAAATCAGCAAGACAGACGCGGCTTCAACTACTAAGTATCCGAATTTTACTATTGAATATGTTAAGACTGAAACATCCACAAGTTTTTACGTACCTAAATACGATAGAATAGATGGCTCCCCATATCTTTCTCCTGAATGGGCTTATGCAAGGATCAAACTCGCAGACTCCAGGATATTTGATAGTGTATTGCTCAAACTGGATCTATACGAAAACAGGATCCTCTTCAAAGATGCGAATGGAAATGAAAAAATGATACCGGTAAATGTAAGGATGATCGAAATAAGGGATGTCGCATCAAAATGGAATAATGCTGTTTTTGTATCCGGGTACGGAAAAGATGATCGTGAATTTTACCAGGTAGTGACCGACGGAAAAAAAGCCGGCCTGATCAAAAAAATGAAGGTGATAATAAAGGAAACAAGAGACATAAATGGTATTGAAAGAAGAAACTTTGAGTTGCAGAATATTTTATGCATTTATTCAAAGGACACACTTTACGAGGAAAAGAAAAATTGTTTAGCTATGGTTGATCCTTTCAGGAATGATAATAAGATAGCAGCTTTTATTTCTGCGAATGATATTAAATGCAATAAAGAAAAGGAGATGGCAAAACTGGTTGACTATTACAATTCCTATTGATAAAAAATTATTCAAACTGGTTTATCAGCTTATCAATATTGTTGGTAATTGTAAAAAACGAAACTAGTTTTTTTATTACACCTTCTACCAATGCATCCGGACAAGAGGCGCCACTTGTAACCAGGATCTTCACAGTTTCTTTTTCCGGAAGATAATTTGTCGTGAGTATTTCTTCTTTTGTATGGAAATTATAGTGCAGTATTTCTTTAGCCGAAAGTATTTTTTCTTCGCTATTTATAAAATAGGTTGGAAGCCTCTCTTCACAAAGTTCAACAAGATGAGATGTGTTTGATGAATTATAACCACCAACAATAATAGCAAGATCGGCATCTGTTTGAAGCATCCCCGAAACCGCTTGTTGGTTTTCCAGTGTGGCATAGCAAAGTGTGTCTCTTGTATCCGCAAATCTTTCTTCAACTGACGTTGGGGTGAGTTTATATTTTTCGATCATCACTTGCTTCATGTAATCAGCAATTGCTTGTGTATCGCTTGCAAGCATTGTAGTTTGATTTACCACGCCGATACGTTGCAGGTCATGTGTAACACTGAAATCATCTGAGTACTGCCCTTTGAATTCTTCATAGAATTGTGCAGGTTGTTTTTCTCCTTTGATATACTTTGACAGTTCAATAGCTTGTGCCATATCTTTTACTATTACTGCGGGTGCAGAAAAAGCAGCGTGAGAAAAAGTTGCTCTTGTTTCTTCATGTTTTGGTTTACCGTGAATGATGACAGTGTAATTTTTTTTAGCGATCTGTTCGCTCCGGTTCCAAACTTTTTCTACAAAAGGGCAGGTCGTATCATATTTTTCTGTCTGAATACCGATCTTATTCAACTTATCTTCTAACTCGAGTGTAGTACCAAAAGCAGGAATGATCACTATATCATCTGCGTTTAAAGTTTCAAACGAAATAAGTTGTTTGCCATAATTATCCTGTATAAACTGTACTCCATGTGCCTGCAGATCTGCATTCACCTGTGGGTTGTGTATCATTTCACTCAACAAGAAAATTCTTTTGCCAGGATTTTCTTCTACTGTTCTGAAAGCGATCTCAATTGCATTTTCAACTCCGTAGCAAAAACCAAAATGACGGGCAAGATAAACTTGCAACGGGTCAAAATCAAGAAGGGTAGGCGTAAAATCCTTTTTCATCTTATCCTGTTCTTTCCGCTTCTTTTTTATAGCTGTGATAAGGGGACTGCGATAGATAATAGGGACCTCGAAACTTTTCATTGTGACAAAGGTACTTTTGATTTGATTATATCAAATATATAATCACCCCATGTTGCAAGAAAGGCAATAGTTCCAAGCCAGGTTATCATAGCTACATAACCAAATTTTGCCTTAACGGGCCGTGATATATTCAAATTCTGTTTTAATTCTTTTATATATAATTCATCGAGTTTACCACGGATCTCAGTTTCAAAATCAAGGTTTTCTTTTAACCACTTTCTTGCATAAATTGTAAGGATTGATATTACAACTGATATCAGAACAAGCCCCAGAAATGTAAGATCAAAATCTTTTGATGCCGCTGCGGCTAATACACCTGCTGTAATGGTGATCAAAATGCTGCTACACCAACTAAAAACATTCCAAAGTTTTTCGAGTCGTTGTGATAGCTGCGTCTCAAGTGTGGTGATAACTTGTTTGGTGGCTTCATCCATAAAATGAAATTTTGACAAAGATACCCGGAAAGTATTTTGCTCCTTGCTTTGTAACTTATCAGCTATGCGTGTTGTGTTACTTCTTTTGGAAATTTATCTGCTATCAGGTTCAAATTAATTCTATGCTCTAAAAAAGCTTTAAGTCCATCGAGTACAATTGTAAAACCACCGGTAGAATCTTTAATAGCCGCTATTAATTCATCACCTGTTTTATCATAGCCGGATTCAGTAACAGTTACAAAAGTGGAATCATCATCCAATTCTTTAAAATTAAATTCAACTGCTTTTGCCGGACTGTCCCATTCAAATAAGATCCTTTGATTTGGCAGGATTTCCCTGGCGATCACAGTTATGGAGATATTATACATTTCCCACTCCCATGTTATTTTTTTATCCACTTCCAGGCGACCGCTGCCTTTTGTGAACCAAAAATTCTTTGTTATGGAAGGGTTAATAAATGCCTCAAAAACTTCTTCAACAGGTTTTCTTATTAACATTTGTGCCTCAGCGCATTTTGCTTTGTTGTTGTTCATAAGGGTTATTTTATAAGTCAATATTTGCAATTACTGCGCCAACGATTGCAGTAAAACCCCTTGTCTGATGAGTGGCTCACGGAATTATCCAAAACCACTTAATTTGCAGCTCCTGAATATTCATCAGCTATCCTTAAATACAGTGTATGAAAAATCTCTTGCTCCCACTCATTTCATTTTTAATTATTCTTTCAGCAAATGCCCAGGATGCTTTATCTGCAAAAGATTATCAAAATGCAGAAAACCAGATGGGCTATAATACACAGAAATATGTTGATCGTTCCGGCGTTGCTCCTAACTGGTTGCCCGGCGATAAATTCTGGTATCGTGTACTTACTCCAACAGGAAGTGAATTTATTTTAGTCGATCCTGCAAAAGGAACTAAAACTGCCGCATTCGATCATGAGAAGCTTGCTGCAGCACTTTCTACTGCAAGTGGAAGAACATTCAAAGGGTCAATGCTACCATTTCAAACTATTAATTATTCCCTCGATGGAAAAGCGATCATATTTAATGCAGATAGAAAACAATGGAGATATGATCTGCAAACCGGAAGTGTAACAACCGACACATCGATAAATAATTATATGCAAAGAGGCCAGGGTGGTTTCAGAGGCAACAGGGGTATCGAAGTTTTGTCACCAGACAGATCAAAAGCCGCCTTTATCAAAGATTATAATCTATGGATTAGAGATACAAAAACAAATGAACAAAAACAATTGACAACAGATGGCATAAAAGATTTTGGTTATGCTACAGATAATGCTGGTTGGACAAGCAGTGACGGCGCAATACTTCGCTGGTCGCCTGATTCAAAAAAGATAGCAACTTTCAAACAGGATCAACGCAATGTTGGCGACATGTATCTGGCATCAACAAATGTTGGGCACCCAACTTTAAGAGCATGGAAATATCCATTGCCTGGTGATAAAGAAATTCCAATGATCAGTCGCTGTGTAATTAATGTTGATGATGCAAAAGTGATCATGTTCAATATTCCTCCTGATCCGCACAGGGCATCATTGAGTGATGATATTTCAAGCAGCGGAACCTTTGATGATATTGATTGGAACCCTGATGGCTTTGAAGTTGCTTTTCTTTCCACATCAAGAGATCATAAGCAGGAAAAATTTCGCATTGCCAATGCAGTCACCGGAGAAGTTCGTGATGTGTTTGAGGAAACAGTAACCACGCAATATGAATCAGGACAAGGCGCCATCAACTGGAGATATCTTCCAAAAACAAAAGAGATCATCTGGTATTCCGAAAGAGATGATTGGGGACATCTTTATTTATATGATGCCACAACTGGCAAAGTAAAAAATCAGATCACAAAAGGCAATTGGGTGGTGACCCGCATGATCAAAGTAGATGAAAAAAATCGTGTTATTTATTTTATGGCTTGTGGGACACAACTTGAAAATCCTTATTTCAGCCAGTTTTATAAAATAGGGTTTGATGGAAAGAATCTTACATTACTTTCACCCGGTGCAGGTACTCATAACATCAGTTTATCACCATCAGAAAATTATTTTATTGACAGTTATTCAAAACCTGATGTACCGCCGGTTTCTGTGTTGCGTGATATGAATGGAAAACAAATTGCTGAATTGGAGAAAACAGATCTCTCAAGATTAAAAGCAGCAGGATGGAAACCACCAACGCCATTTTCGGTAAAGTCTGCCGATGGTAAAGATGACATCTATGGTATCATGTTCACACCAAGCAATCTTGATCCAAATAGAAAATATCCTGTTGTTGATTATATCTATCCCGGTCCGCAAGGTGGAAGTGTTGGTAATTGGGGCTTTAGTGCAGGAAGAGGTGATCACCAGGCATTAGCTGAATTAGGATTTGTTGTTGTACTTATTGAAGGCACAGGGAATCCTGATCGTTCAAAAAGTTTTCATGATAAGTATTGGCCGGATATGAGCACTAACACTTTGCCCGACCAGGTTGCAGGTATTCGACAATTGTCGCAACGGTATTCTTATATCGATACAACCAAAGTTGGTATCTGGGGACATTCAGGCGGCGGCTTTGCAACTGCAGCTGCTATGTTCCGCTATCCTGATTTTTTCAAAGTTGGAATTTCTGAATCCGGCAATCATGATAATCGTAATTATGAAGATGATTGGGGCGAACGTTATATTGGTTTGTTGACAAAAGGACCGGATGGAAAAGATAATTATGAAGCACAGGCTAACCAGACATACGCAAAGAATCTGAAAGGAAAGCTGATGCTTGCACATGGAATGATGGATAATAATGTGCCGCCATATAATACAATGCTGGTTGTTGATGCGTTGACAAAAGCAAATAAAGATTATGATCTTGTAATTTTCCCCAATGCGGGTCATGGCTTTGGTGTTGATTCACCATATATGATGCGCCGCCGTTGGGATTATTTTGTAAAAAATTTGTTGGGTAAAGAACCACCGCCAAATTATAAGTTGGAAACAAAGACAGACCCGAGGAATGGTGGACAGTTAGCTTTTTGATTCCTCATTGCGAGCCTATATGTTGCATCGACAACCTTAGTAAAGCAAGCGAAGCAATCTGGTTTAGATTGCTTCGGCTTGCCGACAACAGGCAATCGGTTCGTGTTTCTTCTTGCAATCCTCGCAATGACGAAGGCGAATAACAAACATACGGACTCTCATCATTGCGAGGCCGTCAAATAAAGTAGATTAACATATTTAGTTCAGTAGGCCAAAGCAATCTAATAATATCAAGGCCAATCTTTATAGGTTGGTCTTTAATTTATGTAGCCAGCTTAAGAATTACTATTAAGCTTTAGTTGCGTCGGAGTCTCATACGTTTGGCAATTCAATTTGGCTCAAGGCTCGTGTCGAAGCGAGTCTCGCATTGGCTCTTTTATGATTTCTGAAACGATCCTATGTACTGGATAGCTGAAAGTTGTTGTCAATAACCGAAGCTAACTAGAAAACTATGTCTTTTAACTGTTTTATTGCATTCACAAAATCCAAGCGTTTTACAGAATTGAGAATATTTTGAAAAGTGAGTTGAGAATCCATATCATTACTTGCGAGATTAAACAAGGGAATAACTATTGCAGTAACGACTAAAAAATCTATTGTTATTGAAAGAATTGTTGGTATTGCATTTGTAATGACACGGCTCCACTCCAGACGTTTTAACCTCCTCTCATATTTTTTCTGCTTTAATTTATCATCGCTTTCCCACCTGAGTTTACTCCATTTAAAAGTAACATATCGATAAAGGGAATCAAAGAAGTTATGCCATAAAAAACTGAAGATTCTAATTACAAGGCTAATTCCGATAAAGAATAAAGAAATAATTATGAATCTACTAATTAATGTGTTGGTGTTATTTGAAGATTTTATTTCCTTTATTTCGTTAATGATAGAAGTTATTGCTTCTACGTCTTTTTTCAATTTAAGTCTGTCTTGATTGGTCTCGATCTTTTGAATATTAGTGGAATCGGTAAGAATAGCAAGTCTTTTTTCAAGTGTTTCTAATTTAGTTTTTTCAATTTCCGCTTCTTTAAGCTCGGTATCCTTTGTCACATTTCCAGTTTGTTTAAAGTTTAAAACAAGCACTACAATTGCAGCAGGCAGTCCAATAAATTTTATTAAATTCGACCACCATGGCTCTTTGCCTGATTTTAATTTTTCAATTTCTTCTTGTTGTGCTTTTATTTGAGTTGTATGTGCAAATTCCTTAAAATTTTCATTTAGTTTCTCTAACGAACTTGTTAGCTTATCAATTTTTTCATCATTAGTCATAAGTTTAATTTTTGATGATTAAGTATAATTGAATTCTGATATTCTTTTCTTGTTTTGCTCCTCTTGGATATAGTAAAACGAACAAATTTTGTAAGCTATATCAGCGCCTTTGTAGGGTTTAAAAGGGGTAGTGGAAGAGATAATTAAAGCTAATTTATTTTTTGAAATCCTCAAAGGTCATTTAAATTACTGCTTTTACACCGTCGCAGAACTGTTCTGAGATAACGAATATAAAATCAATTGCAATGCTACTATTTTTTTGATTTTCTTTACTAGGTAATTATTATAGTATGCGAGATTTCAGTCCGCTCGGGTGCCAGAATAAAACTTCAAATAGAAAGAAAGTTGATGGCAGACCCCGGGCATACGTAAAGCTGAATAGGATTACCAACCATACAAGTAGGCGACGAAAGCCCGGGTCACTACCAAATTTTTTCTTATCCCAATTATAAAAAGTTCGTTAACTATTTACACTTCCACAATCTCACCTTCATGGGAGGCGTCATCTTTTGTGAAGCTAACCCCGTCTACTTTTAATCCATCCTTATTCAGCAAAGTGATGGTTCCTCCTTTATTGGATAATTGTGCTCCAAGACCGGTAAGGGTTATTCTTAATGTATCACCGGCTTGAATCACACCCTGGTTGATCGTATCTCTTTTATCTAATTTATCAACTACCTGCCATCCCTTAAGGTCAATTGCTTTGGTGCTTTTATTCAATAAAATAATATATTCCTTTTTTACATCGTCACCAGCAGGATTAACCATAGCAGCTATAATTCTCACCGGTGTTTGTTTTTCCGGTTGACCGGGATCTTTGAGAGGATTACCTGTGGCATCATCAGTATGAAATGCCTGCGATTGAAATGCAGTAAAAACAGCTGCCCACCTGTTACTGGAAGGATAGTGAAAGATCAGCCCGCCATCCTGGTATACGCCGTTATCTTTAAAATATTTTCCCGCCTGGTTGCCCTGGTTCATATGAATATCATGTATACCGGTACTTGGTTTGATCTCGGAAAAATATTTATCAACTCCTGATGCGTCTTTCCAATGCTGCCCAAAAGCATACACTACTGCATCTGTATTTTGTATTGCCTGTTGTACAAAAAAATCAAGCTTATCATTGAGGTCATTATTATCACCGGGAGAGTTGGATGGCAGAGGAACCATTTCCGTAAGATCAAAGAAATTTCTGCGAATAAAATCAAGGGCTAATCCTCCGGGCTGCGAACTAAGCGCTGTGAATCCAATTGGAAGTGCTGCTTGCAAAATTGCATCGGTGATGTCGTGGTTGAAATCATCGTTTGCATAAAACAATACTTCACTTGGTGCCTCGCTTGATTTGGTATTAATAGCAATGCGATGTGGATTGTTTCCACGGTTAATTAAGATTTGAAAGTGTTCAATTTGGGAGGTGGCTTTTTTTCTGTCGAAGGCTCTGCCTTTCAGAACACCATAATTTGCAATTGGCATATAATAGATTTTAGATTAAAAGTTCAATTCATATACAGTGACTGCATAGAATGCCCGCACTATACATTTGTTAATAACCTACAATAAACAAGTTTGCTAACTAATCAGGAAAAAAATTGATAGGGAGTGACAGGATATATTGCAGAATACTTTTCTAAGGTAATTAATTTTCATAAATAAGCAAGTGAAGTACGATCATTCGAAAAGGTCAGGATAACCTGCTCGTGTAAACTGCGAGGCAAAAAGAAGTTAAGTAGTAGCACACCAGAGGGGCTCAAAACAAATATTCTATTTCTCAGTCCTGCAATGTTGCCATATTAAAACTACAAATAAAAAGAAAGTTGATGGCAGCGGGAAAAGTGAAGCTGTTGCCAGGGGGCAGAGGGCCTTAAAAAATTTATACACTTAGGTAATTACTATAGTATGCAAGATAAAAGTATTGTCCGGGTTAACGAATCTAAGTTCGAATGTTCCTGGAGATGCTGAAAGGAAATTATAGGTTTTGGTTTTTATCCCTGCATCCATAGTACAAATGCCGCTTGTTGTGTGGCCATATGCTTTTATATAAATTATGTTTCCTTGTTTTGTTTCCACAAACTTGTCCAGCACATCACAGCTGCCACTTCCATAAGGCCAGTAAACTATTAATGCTACTGTTTGATTGATATTACCCGATGTTGGTCCTTCAACTTGTGTTACTGTCCAATGTATAAAGATTACTTCATTGTCATTAGGCTTATTGCAGGAGATTATCAATAAAGTAAATAGAGCAAATAAAAACAATCGCATGATAAGGGTTTAAGTGGTGACAATTGAAGTTGAATAAACGTTGCTTCATTTAACGTAGATATACGAATTCAAAAAAGATTTTTTGGCCTATTAAAAAAAGTATTTAATTTTCGTTTCTAACCAACGATTCGTACTACCGGCTAAAGACCAAAAGATTAAAAATCCTTCACACTTCTGATCAACCTTTTTATTTTGGCTTGAGCACATAGCCAACTCCACTCCCTGTTAAAATGTAATTGTTCCGCTTATTGCAAAGTAGAGATCATTTCTGAATAGTACTTGTATTAGCTGTTAATGTATTTATGCATTAGCTATTAATGTATTTATCTGGTTACCCCTATCTAAATGGAATTTAAAAAATCATTTTTCATTATTTAAAACTTTTATTATGAGAATGTTTACAATCCGCTATTGTTACCACTTTACTAAGTGGTGCGCAGGACTCACGAAAAATGTAAAGCTATTAGCTACGCTTTTCTTACTGAGTTCTTTTTTTATTTCAGAAAATGTTTTTGCCCAGCCAGGACCAGGAACTGCTCCGGTTGTTCCACCCACTAATGGTATGGCAATTGATGGTTTTTTGCAACGGCAGGGCACACCAGGAGATTGGTTAGCTGCCCCGGGTGGATCAACTGCGGGTACATATCTTTTTAATAGTACGGCTCCCGGCACCCCTGCCATATCAGCGCCGGGCCTGATCTTTCATAAAATTGATATTTTCAATGACGCAAATGATGAGGGCTTTGACGGAGGAAACAAACTTTTCCAAGATCCTAATACCTGGGGATGGTCGAGCAAGAAACAACTTAACAAAGATGATATGCATAATGCCATGGTTTTTATTACGCAGAACCCGACCCCGGACGCTAATGGTGTCAATCATATCTGGGCATTAATTTCTGGCGACAGGGCATCTGAAAATGGTACCAGTTACCTGGATTTTGAGTTTTACCAGACTGAAATTACCAGGACCGGACCCAATCAAACAGGCCCCCCTGTTCTTGGTGGTAAAGGTGGATTTCTTACTCTCGGCCCACACGGAGGCAGAACCGTAGGTGACTTAAGTGTTACCTTATCTTTCGTAAGCGGCGGATCGCTTGCATCCGTTTCTATCCTGCGATGGGCCCCGAATGCTGAAGGAGGAGGATATGACTATTTGCCTTTAGACCCCCCCATCCCTGCCGGGGCGGCTTATGTTGCAGCCAATACCGAAACAGTAGATGTGCCATACGGAGCATTTGGGATATTTACTTATGCACCTAACCTATTTGTAGAGGCGGCAATTGATCTTACCGCTTTAATCGGTGGTACTGGCGGTCAATGTGGTGGTTTAAATTTCAAATCGCTATTTATAAAAACAAAATCTTCTGCCGAAAGAACTGCAGATCTGAAAGATTTTATTGACCCTTTTTCGATTAGTTTATGCTCAGACCGTACACCGGCTGTCATCACTTCAGGTGGTAATCAATTAGCGCTTGGTTGTAATCCATCTGCAAGTGATATTAATGCAGCTCTTGGAACAGCAAGTGCTTCTGATAACTGCGTCACACCTACGCTAACATCATCTGATGGTACAGTACAAAGCAGTAGTTGCAGCAGATCACAGACAAGAACATGGACAGCCGTTGATGGTTGTGGCAATACTACAACTAGTGCCCGGACAGCAACATGGACGGCAGATGTAACAGGCCCGACGCTAACTACCGGAGGTAATAATGCAGCATTGGGTTGCAATCCAACAGCGTCCGCAATAAACGGCGCTCTTGGTACAGCTACTGCAACCGATGTTTGCGGAAGTGTAACAATAACGCAGAGTGATGGCTCTGTCTCAAGCGATGGATGTAATCGACAGCAGACACGAAGATTTACAGCAAGAGATGGTTGTGGTAACACTTCTACTGCTCAGCGTACGGCAAACTGGTCTGCGGCAGGTACATTGACGATAACTTGTCCGACTGATAGACATTTACAGTGTTCAGATGCTAATACAACTACAGCAAGTACAGGAGTAGCTGTAGCATCGGGCGGTTGTAGTCCAACAGTTACATCCAGTGATCAGACCACAACGAGGAATTGTGCTAAACTGGTAAAACGAACCTGGATAGCGACAGATGCCTGCGGTCAAACAGCTACTTGTGTACAAAATATCTTTGTAGCAGATGATGTGCCTCCAGTTATTAGCAATTGCAATGGCGATGTCACTGACAACTGTACATCTTCTGGAAATATACTCAAGTATTTTAGTAATGGTGTATGGACCGCCATTGATGAAAGTGGTAATATAAGCACCTTAAATTGTAACGGCGCAAGACTCGCACCAACAACTAATGTTGTTGAAGAGACTAAACCAGTAGTTACTGAAACTGAAAAAGCAACTTCAACGAGTAGCAAGAGAATAATTGTACCGTTGCAGCCAAATAACTTTGAAGTGTATGCATATCCCAATCCTTATACTGACCAGGTGAATTTTCGTTTTGTATCACCTGAAACCGGAACAGGGAAACTGGAATTGTATGATATACTTGGAAAGAAAATTTCAGAAATTAATATAGGAACTGTACAGGCAGGAGTTGAAAGATCAGTTAATTACAAGATACCTGCTTTAAGAAGAATCTCGATGATCTACAAATTAACGGTAGGTAATCAGTCGGGAAATGGTAAGTTGATATCAGGAAGTAAGAATCCTTAAAACGCTTTGACTAGAAATGTAAAGGGGTTACGAATTCGTAACCCCTTTTTTTATTTATCAATTTTCATGAAATAAATGATCTTAAGAAATTATGAATATAAGATCAATTGCGTACAACGAAACAATGCAACAGTTTTTTGATTCTCTTTACTTTTAACAATTACATCCCAAACCTGTGTTGTTTGTCCTGCATGTTGTAAAATTGCCTCTGCTATTATAAATCCACTCTTTGTTGCTCCTAAAAAATTTGATTTTAATTCGATCGTGGTAAAAGATTTTGCAAGCATCGGTAAATTATAAAGACAAGCATAGCCAGCAATGGTATCTGCCAGGGTAACTACACTACCTGCATGTAAATATCCATTTGGAGCAAAGAGTGATTTCTTAACTTCCATTTGTGCAGCGGCTGAATTGGTTGATACATTCAGCACTTCGATGCCAAGTAACCCCGGAAAGAAGTCTGCACCAAACTTTGAAAAATCTGTTTGTTTGTAATCCATTTAAATTGTTTATTGAATGTTTTTAAATGTGACCATATTTTCTTCCGGAAAAAATACTCTTTTTGTAGTATTGACTCATCAAATCAGTGAACATATTTTTATTTAAATTAAAATCACATGAAGAAATATTTCCTTTTCCGCCTTACTGCGGTAATCTTATTTGCTTTTATCAACCAGCTTTTATTTGCGCAGGCAACACGAACCTGGGTTTCGGGAGTAGGTGATGATGTGAACCCATGTAGTCGCACGGCTCCCTGCAAAACATTTGCCGGAGCTATCAGTAAAACAGCAACAGCTGGTGAGATCAACATTATTGATGCAGCTGGTTACGGTTCTGTCACCATTACAAAATCAATAACAATTGATGGGAATGGAAGTTTTGGTTCTATTCTCGCCTCAGGAACAAACGGAATTATTATCAATGCACCGGATGGTATAGTTACACTGCGACATCTTTTTATAAATGGAACAGGCACTCTCTTAGGAGTTAATGGTATCAGGATCATATCTGCTAAAAAAGTAATAATAGAAGATTGTTTTATCTCTAATTTTTCTCAACGTGGAATAGAGATAAATACTCCAGACAGCTGTGCTGTGATCCTGAATAATGTTACTATTCACAATGTGCAGGATGGAATAAATATTTCGACATCTTCGGGCTCAGTGATCATCAATCATTGCAATTTTCAGGATATTTCGAACACCGGTATCAATTTATCGAAATGGCAGGCTACTGTCAGTAATTCAAATATCTCTGCATGCGGAACAGGAGTGATGGCACAGGCAAATACAACTATTACTCTTTCAAACAATGTTATTAGTCACAACAATACTGCTTTGCAGGGTTCGGGAAAAATTAATTCAGCAGGCAATAATACGGTGACAGGAAATAAAGCACAAGGGGTGACTGCAACGATCATTAAGTTGCAATAATTTTTATGTGGTTGTTGATAAAGAGCAAACCTTTTGATTACTTTTTTTCAAATTGCTTAAGTATGATCATCGTGCAATTTGAAGTTGAGTTGTGCCGCAAATGAATGAAAGACTGATATTCGGGGTCGTTATAAAATTTATGAACAGCATCTTCAGAAGGAAATTCTACTATTGCATTCATCTTTTTAGGTTTTCCTTCCAAAGGTTTAGCCTCTGTATCCATAGCTAATAGTTTTGCGCCATGTTTTACAAGTAATGGCGCAACCTTTGGCGGATATTCTTTGAATTTTTCAAAGTCATGAATATCGTATGCATTTACAACATATACTGACATGGTTATATTTTTTTTATAGATTATGCATTGAGACTTTATCTGCAACAAGTTTATTTCTTTTCATCCTGCAAGTTATATCTCATCTCCAGACTATATCTTGAAAAACCAATTTTCTCATAAGCTTTGATGGCAGGATCATTATCATAATAAACTTCAAGTCGAAATTCATTTATGTTTTGTGATGCTGCCCAATTCTTCAAATGATCGATGATCTGTTTGTTGATCCCGCTTCCCCGGTATTCGGGCTGCACATACATAAAACCAAGATAGGCATGCTTATCATGTTTTAGAAATGGCTTTGATCTATCAATACGGGCATAACCAGATGCAATGACCTTATTATTTATTTCAGCTACTGCAACTTCAATATGTGGAGCAGTGAGCATCATTTTAAGGTCATAATAATTAGTAGGGTCAGGTTTTACTGTAGGATCAAAAGGTCGTTCGAATTTTATGAGGTCCTGTTCAAAGATCAATAGTTGCTCTAGATCATCGGGTATTGCTTTTCTTATTTTGACCTCATTCATTGCATATCATTGTTGACACGAAGATATTTATATGCCAATAAACATTGTCTGACAATTGAATTTTCTACAATATTCTTATATTTTTGCCGTTAACTAACAGCAACACAAATTGGTTTAATTTTTGGAACCCACCATTCTATGAAACAAGAAACCGTACCAACAGTACTACCAAGGTCAAAAACCTTAATAAAGAAATCACTTTTCATTACCGTTTCAGGTGTTTTTTTGGCATTGATCTTTGCCTATTACCCCAATTTACAAAAGTCGGCGGGTTCTGCATCAGCGATCATCAGCAAAGCGGATACAATTGACAATGAGATAAAGCCAAAACCGGCTGAACCATCATTGTCATTTAAAGAAAAGATGGATCATATCATCAATGGTGATTCATCTGGCAAATGGACATCAAACAAACCTGAACCTCCGGCCGGTGCTATTCTGCCCTATAAAAGAATAATTGCTTTTTATGGTAACCTGTATTCAAAGAATATGGGCATCTTAGGTGAGTTGCCTAAAAAGGAAATGCTGGAAAAATTGCAGGAGGAAGCAAAGCAATGGCAAGAAGCCGATACATTAATGGAAGTACAGCCTGCTCTTCATTATATCGCAGTTACAGCACAAGCTTCACCTGGAAAAGGAAATAAGTACAGGCTTCGCATGCCTTTTCATCAAATAGATTCGGTATTGAAAATGGCGGAACAGATCAACGCAATTGTTTTTCTTGATATACAAGTCGGCTTAAGCACATTAGAAGATGAGATACCCCAGCTTGAAAAATATTTGAAGCTGCCTAATGTACATCTCGGCATCGATCCTGAATTTTCAATGAAAGGCGGGCAAAAACCCGGTACTGTTATCGGCTCATTTGATGCTGCTGATATTAATTATGCTACTGAATATCTTCAAAAAATTGTAAAAGAAAATAACATATCGCCAAAGATCTTAGTTGTGCACCGCTTTACACAAGGCATGATTAAGAATTATAAACAGATCAAAACAATGCCTGAAGTACAAATTGTGATGCACATGGATGGATGGGGATTCCCGGCAAAGAAGATCAATACTTACAAACAGTTCATTTATCGTGAACCTGTAGAGTATACCGGGTTCAAACTTTTTTATAAAAATGATACGAAGGGCAATGGCCGGTTACTTACACCTCAAGAGCTAATAAAATTAAAGCCACAACCTGTTTATATACAGTATCAGTAAATTTTCCAGAAAGCTTTTTATTGTGTCAGCTGCATTGCTGCTATCAACTTCCGTTGCGACGCTCCTTTTATCTTTCTCTTCATCATTCGACAATTGCGGCGCCCCGATTTAATCGGAAGCTTGCCGAAGTGGAAGGGTCACTCACTTGTACCACAATAATTCTATTCAACAATTTTTCAAATAGTCATCGTCAATTCAATTTTTCCTATTAATGTTAGTTGAGTTTGCTTCGGCTTGCCGTCAACAAACTAAATATTCTTAATCATTATCGGCAAGCCTCGCAATGACGAAGACCCCGCGGGGCCGGGAATATCTTTGATCTTCCGGAGTCTTCGTCATTGCAAGGCCGTTTCTAAAAATAATATCATCTTAGTTATGCAGGCCGAAGCAATCTAAAGCGACTTTGTAACTTTAAATTGTGATATAATGAAATTAATAATGGAGGTCGAAGCAATCTAAGATCAACTTTAATATCAGCAAGGAAAAATTCATTTTGCCCAATCTGGCACAGGGGTAGAAGGATTAAATAATTCATCGATATAATATGGTCTTCTGTACAGTAAGTCGCAATTAGTGGTAAAATATACGCATGGTGAATACACGCTGATATTATCCGGGATCATAATAGTTTTTGAATCACCTTTTGGCATAAGGCTATTATCATGAGCTCTTCCAAGAATGCAATGACCAAGCTCATGAAAGATCAACGCTTCAAGTTGCACATCATTTTGCCAGCAATAAGGAACGCCAATTGTAATAATTTTTTGTACATCATTTTTGGATGAAATAGTATTTGACATCCCACATAGCAATGGTGAAAGTATAGAGTCACGTTTGATGATCAGGTTATCAATCGTAATATTTTTTCCTCTTGCTCTTGCTTCAGTTATAAACTTCTGCACATAAGGTTCAAACTCACCCGGCACATTGTATTCAAAATCTTTGCCTTTGCCTCAGCCAAGAATAATAATTGTACAAACAATCAGGATTTTCCTGAGCATATATGAATGTACTGAATTATTAGAACACGGTGGCAGGACAACTCTACTAATATCTACCTGACAATGATTCTATAAGATAAAAGAGATTGTACATAAGTACAATTGCTCCAATAATACCGATAGCGACACGATAGCCTTGCCGCTTTGTAAAAATAAACATGACAACAAATTCACCGATTATTAAGATTGTACTGAATATCCTCGCTGCTTTATAGAATGAAATATTATTGCCTGCACTTGCTTCGCCAATTAATCCCCAAATGAACCAAAGAAAAATATTGATCAAAATGATCAATGCTATGATCAGGTAGCCGAGTTCAGTGTTTGGCTTTGTCTGCTGGGCTGGATTATCAAATATTGAATAATGCGGGTTTGTAACAACTGCATCGGGATCTTTCAAATTATTTCCGCAATGTTTACAAAAACTACTGTCATCATCATTGCTTCTGCCGCATTTATAGCAATTCATATTATTTGGTTATAGATTTATAAATGGTCGCCTTATATAAATATACAACCAAACACTGGTGAGGCTAACTTTGAGGAGTTAGAACTTTATCATCGTATATCCTTTCATTTGGAAAGTAGATATCGCTGTAAGTCCCGAGCTGGCTATTTTTGCTTCCGCCACTAATTTACTTTCGCTGATATTTCTTTTCAGCATTGTTTGCCCGCAAACATAAAATTCAGTTCCCGCATCATGTAATTCTTTCAGCAATTCAAGATTTGGATTATCTACTTTGAATTTTTCTTTGTACATCTCATTGCCAAAAACCGCATAGGTTGCCATTTTGCGAAGCACAACCACAACATGAATATTTTCTTTTGGCACTCCTTCCACTGCATGAAGATTAATAAGCGTAGCAATTGCTTCGAGATATTCATTAAGCGAATCAGGCTTCGAAGCATTTTCCTGGAGCTCCACAATAATTTTATAATTCAACTTAGGATCGGGTTTATGAGCAGCATTTGGTATTTGGTATACCGGCCCATAAGATTTGATGACCGGATAGAATTTAGTTTGTTGCATTTGGCTCAATACTATAACCTGGGCGAACAAAACACTCAGAAGCAGAACTATCTTTTTCATACAAATAAATTTTACTGAATGTAGACAAAATAGGAGAGGAGTTATTTCAAAATAAAATAAACGGCGCTTTTTGCCATGCTATTGGCTTTTTGTTTGTCTGTCTGGTGACAGGATAAAAAAAGGTTGCTTTTCAGCAACCTTTTAAAATGTTGGCCAGAGAATCGAACTCTGCGGGGAATTCAAAGGTCCCAGACAAACACCAACATTCATAATTTATACCGGTTTGCTCTTTTGGCAAGACGGGTTGTATAAGTTTGTTTGTTTTGTAAAATATAGTTTACTTTTTTATCAAACTCAGTTTTGGTTTTTAACCAATTCACAAACCTGGGTAGTGGTTTTGTGCCCTGCAAACTGTAATTGATTTTGCCTGTTGCCAACTGAAACTTTTCCCATTTCTGAGCTAAAGGATATGTATTGTTCAATGAAATTGTTTGCAGCAAGAGGTGATGCAGGCGGAAATTATATTTGTTAAATACAACCCCGCTTTTATCTTTATACATTCCTGTAAATGCGATTGACAGAATTCTATAAGCATCAGTTAATGCTCTGTCGTTAATACCGGAAGCTAATCTTGTCAGTGCAAGCATTTCGAGAATGATACCAGATTTTTCTTTATGAAAATGAAAAGGCGGTTTTAATTGTATTTCCCAATCATTGAACCCGATTATTCTCTGGTTTTTGATCGTGGGATACTTGGCAAAAATTTTACTGGTTGGCAAATGCACAACTTTAGTTTTGGTATTCAGAACCATTCTGTCAACCAAAAGAAAATTATATAATTTCTTTTTTGCGGTATGAAGGGCAGCAGTTCCGGTAGCAAATGCTTTTTGGAACGGTAGTAATATCGCAGATAGTGCAGTTAATTTTAATCCATTGCTTAAAAATCTTCGACGGGAAGCTGATATGTTTTGGTGATTGGTCATTGCTTGATGGGATAAAAATATTTTTTATTAATGAGAAATTGCATTGGCAGGCATATAACTTTTGTTCTATATCGGGGACAAATTCCGTATCATTGTCCATGTCTTTTTTTTTCAAACCACCGGCCTGGGCGCATCATACCAATATATATGAAGTGAATGTAAGGCAATACACTCCCGAAGGCACATTAAATGCATTTGCATCGCACCTGCCGAGATTAAAAGATATGAGGGTTGAAACTCTTTGGTTCATGCCTTTGCAACCCATCGGCCGGAAACATCGCAAAGGAACTCTTGGCAGCTATTATTCTATCAGCGATTATATTTCATTGAATCCTGAATATGGTTCAGTAAACGACTTCCGGATCTTGGTTAACGAGGCACATGATCTTGGAATGAAAGTTATTATTGATTGGGTTGCCAATCATACTTCGTGGGATCATGTGTGGACAGAAACTCATCCTGAATTTTTTTCAAAGAATGAACATGGATATTTCCGTTCTCCATATCCTGACTGGAGTGATGTTATTCATTTAAATTACGATAATAAAGAATTATGGGATGCGATGGTGAATGCTATGGAGTTTTGGATAAACAATTTCAATATTGACGGCTTTCGCTGTGATATGGCACACCTTGTCCCATTGGATTTCTGGAAATATGCAAGAACTGAGTTAGACAAGAATAAAAAATTATTCTGGCTCGCAGAAACCGAAGATGCACATTATCATGAAGCATTTGATGTAAGCTACACATGGGAGTTTTTACATACGATGGAAGCTTACTGGAAAAGAGAAACGAATATTCATGGTCTCGACGCAGTTTTACAGCGATACAACTATGCATTTCCAAAAAATGCAATAAGAATGTTTTTTACTTCGAACCATGACGAGAATTCACATAGTGGAAGTGAGTATGAAAGATTGGGGCATGCTGCAAAAGCATTTGCCGTTTTCTGTGCAACATGGAATGGAATTCCGCTTGTTTATAGCGGGCAGGAATTACCTAATTCACAGCGATTACAATTTTTTGAAAAGGATCCGGTACAATGGACAGGAATTTTTGGATTGCACAATTTTTATAAAACATTATTGGAGCTGCATACCAGCCATCCGGCTTTGAGGGCAGGAGATGAAAACGTAGCAACTTATCGCATTTCAGCTTCAGAGAATGAACAGGTATTTTCTTTCTTACGGAAAAATGGAGAAAGAGAAGTGTTGGTTATTTTGAATCTTTCAGCAAATGATGATCTGTATTTTGAAATAAGGGATGAAATAGTTTCAGGCATTTACAGGAATGTTTTTTCACGTGAATTAATAGATCTTACGGTTATAAGAAACCTGGCCATAAAAGCATGGGATTATTTGATTTTTGAAAAATAAAAAACCGTCCCGACATTATCGGGACGGTTCACTATCTCAAGTAAGAGTTTTTTATTAATCGGTCAGTTCAAGAGGATAAGAATAACTGCCTTTGTAGCCGGGATAAAAACCCTCAAGTTTTATTGTGCCAATTGCGCTATTGATAACTTTGCTCAATTCATCTACTGATTTAACAGGTCTTCCATTCACACTTGTGATCACAAAGCCTTCATCCATTTTTGTCTGGCTCAATTTGCCACCTTCTTTTATTTTCTTTACTACAATGCCACCATCAACATCATATTCCTCAGCTTTCTTTGAATCAAGTGTTGCAAGTTCAGCTCCGATAACATCACCGGCACTTGATACGTCTACAGTACTTGCTTTAGCTTTTAAAGTAACTGTGGTATTAGCCTCTTTACCGTTCCTGATATAACTTACCGGCACTTTATCATTAGGCCTGAAACCTGCGAGTTGTGCACTCATCTCAAGACCGGACGATACAGGAGTGTTATTTACTTTAGTGATAATGTCTCCTTTTTTGATACCTGCAGCATAAGCTCCGCCATCAGTAGGTACTGAAGAAACATATACGCCTTCCTGGTCTTCTTTGATACCAAGTTGTTTCTTTTGTTCATCACTCAGATCACTTGCATATTGAATACCAATATAACCTCTTTGAACATCACCAAATTCAACAATATCATTCACGATCTTTTTTGCAATATTTACAGGAATTGCAAAAGAATAACCTGCATAAGTACCACTTGGTGCCAAAATAGCTGAGTTAATACCAACCAATTTTCCATCAGTTGTAACTAATGCACCACCACTATTTCCCTGGTTCACTGCAGCATCTGTTTGAATAAATGATTCTACCGGGGATACATTGGAACCTCTTGTTTGTCTTTCGTTGATACCAATGCTTCTTCCTTTTGCACTAATAATACCTGCTGTAACTGTTGTTTCCAAAGTAAGCGGATACCCGATAGCAAGCACCCATTGTCCAAGTTTTACTTCGTCAGAGTTGCCATAAACGAGGTAAGGGAAACCTGTACCATCTATCTTTAATACCGCAATATCGCTGCTTGGATCTTTACCGATCAGCCTTGCTTTATAAGTTTTCTTGTTATGGAGGGTAACCGTTATTTCACCTGCTACGCCACCATTCTGATCACTCACAACGTGGTTGTTTGTTACAATGTAACCGTCATCGCTGATCAATACGCCACTGCCAGATGCTCTTTGTTCCGGGATGATCTGAGGTCCGAAATCAAAGAATTGGTCAAGCCAGTTGTCAACTCCACTGCGGTTACGACGGGGTAAGTCATTACTAACCTTTTGAGCTGCGATCTTTGTTTTAATATGTACTACTGCTTGTACCGAAGTACTAGCGGCTTGTGTAAAATCTATGTTAATTGGTGTCTGAGATACATTGCCATTAAAAAATCCTGCATAATTGGCAGGTGCCTTTGTTTCTGATTGAATCGCTACAACATCTTTATGTGCAAATTTCGAATAACCCCATACACTGGCAATTGCAGAGCCGCTGCTGATTGCCACAATTAAAATCACTTGTTTAAATTTCATGGTGTTAATAATTTTTTCTTTTACTGTTTCAAATTACATGCCTATACAAAATAACGAAGTAGTTTCCTGAAAAAATGACCTTTCATTCAGTTTAACAATACATTTACCAAGGCCTTCGTACTTCGAAGCTTAAAGTTAGTAACAAAAATTGATTGCTGGTAGTCGGAAAATTCACAAACTGGTAAGAAATTTCATCGTATCAACTCCATCGGCATAATCGGTTAAGGAAGGCAACTGGGCCTGTCCAAATGGAATATATCCATGACCAACGGCACATTGCAGATATTCCAATGATCTTAACGATTCGTCAACATCTTTTTTATGTGCATAAAACTCATAATTCAGTTGGCTGATAGGAGAGAAAAGGGAAGGGTTCTCCATTAGGATTACTGATTCATTTGCCATATAAAATTTGCCGTTGAGGATATGTAATGCAAGGTTATAATCGTAATTGTTTTTGTATTTATGATGGTCTTTGAAACGATCATATTTTTTAAATGCAGAAAGCATTGGAATAAAATCATAATTCTTTGGAACAAAGATCTTCGTCACATTCCTGCAACCCATTCCAAAATAGAGATGAACATCATCGGCTAATTTATCAAGCTCTTCCGGTGTTTCAGTGGCATCTAAAACAGCTACTGATGTTCTGTTCCTGCGAATGATATTCGGATACTTACTGAAATAATATTCAAAATACCTTGCTGAGTTATTGCTGCCGGTAGTAATATAGGCATCACAGCTTTTAAGCATCTCTTCAAAAAAAACCTGCTCACATATTTCATCGCTCCATTCTTTAAGTTTTTGTACAAGATGCTTGATAAGTGTCTCATCTTTTGAAGATGGCTTAATGATAGCTTTGTGACCCGAGATAAAAACACAGAGAAGATCATGAAAGCCGACCAAAGGAATATTTCCCGCCATTACGATACCGATCTTTTTAGGATGGGTTGGTTCAATTTTATAAGAAGCTGCCCAATCGACCAGTTTTTGTTTGTCAAGAAAATGAGTGGCGATATTTTCAGCAGCCATATCGATAAATTCAGCCGTAAACCATGGATTTATTAATCTTGCTTTTTGTTTTGATTCCTGCCATTCAGGTGAACTCGATAAAATATATTCACCAAGTCGGGCTGCCAGTTCAATTCTCATTTGTAAATTCATTTCAGCGGTATATATTTGTCAAACAAAAGTAATTCTCAACCCGTTAATTAAAATTTTATGGCTATTAAGATCACAGAAGAATGTATAAACTGCGGTGCCTGCGAACCAGAATGCCCTAACAATGCAATTTATGAAGGAGGTGTTGAATGGGCAATGGCTGATGGTACTACAGTAAAAGGTTCTTACACTCTCATGGATGGTACCACAATAGATGCCGATCAGAAAAATGCACCTGTTGCTACCGATATTTATTATATAGTTCCAAATAAGTGTACAGAATGCCAGGGATTTCATGAAGAGCCCCAGTGTGCATCTGTTTGCCCTGTTGATTGCTGTGTGCCTGATGAAATGTATAAAGAAACAGTTGATGAGTTATTAGCCAAGAAAGGAAAGATGCATATTTAAACTGTGCCGATTGTGTGGAAAAGTTTTTAGCATAATCCATGGGAACTTCTTTTTTACCAGTTACCTTTAATGCACAAAATAAAGCGGCGAGTGAGCTGCGAAAACAGGCGGGTGATATGTTCCGCTGTAAAAAGGTGAAGGGAGAACGTCCTTCACCTTTATTATTTCAAACCACTGCCCTAAAACGATGTTATAATCTTCTTTTTTCCGTTCTTTAGTTTTTATTAAGCAATTTTTCTTCAATATTTGTGTTTGTAAATCACCTGGAACCACACATGAAAAAGAACATAGCCCTTGTAACCGGAGGTTTTTCCGGGGAAGCGGTAATATCCTATAAATCGGCCAATACAATTGATAAAAACCTTGACCGGGAAAAATTCAATGTTTATAAGATCGATATCAATCCTTCAGGATGGTTTTATGAAAATGGCAGTGGCAAAAGATCAGAGGTCGATAAGAATGATTTTACTCTCCAAACAGATGGTGGTACAATAAAGTTTGATGCTGTCTTTATTGGTATGCATGGCACGCCTGGTGAAGATGGAAAGCTGCAAGGTTATTTTGATACTTTACACATTCCTTATACAAGTTGTGATGCCGGTTCTTCTGCGATTACATTCAATAAGCGTTATACAGTAGCTGTTGCAGCAATGGCAGGTATCCATGTTTCAAGGTCATTTCATTTATTTAAACACACAGCAGTTCCGGTACAGCAGATCATTGATGGATTATCATTTCCTGTATTTGTAAAACCAAATAATGGCGGCAGCAGCATTGGTATGAGTAAGGTGTACGAATCCAAAGAATTAGAAGCGGCAATTCAAAAAGCATTTAAAGAAGACGACCAGGTCCTTGTCGAGCAAATGATAAAAGGCAGGGAATTTACAGTGGGTGTTTTCAAAACAAAAGGAAATATCGTGGTATTACCAATAACTGAGGTGATAAGCAAGAAAGATTTTTTTGATTATGAAGCAAAGTATGAAGGCGCCTCAACAGAAGTAACACCGGCAGAGATCGATGAAGCATCAGCAGATAAAATAAGAGATGCGGCAAAAAAAATATACGCAGTATTTAATTGCAGGGGAGTGGTAAGAATTGATTTTATTTTAGAAGAAAGTTCTGGACAGCCCCACATGCTTGAAATAAATACAATACCGGGACAAAGTGAGGCAAGCATTGTACCGCAACAAGTAAAAGCAATGGGATGGAGCCTGAAAGAATTTTATACAAAGCTGGTTGAAGAATGTTTTAAGTAGAATTTTTGAAATTTAGAAATCTTGAAATATCCAATGTTTGAGTTCGTTACAAAAAAATCTATTTGGTTGAACCTGTTTGCGGGTTTTATCCTGATGGTATTATTATTGTTTTTACTTTCTGTTTTATTAGGACCGCTTACACGTCATGGTAAAAACAAAACAGTGCCTAATGTTATAGGTAAATCTCTTGAAGAAGCAACAAAAATTCTTGACAAGAACGGATTTGAGGTAGAAGTGCAGGATTCTATTTATACCGATACTATAGCAAAGGGCTCCGTACTAAAACAGTTGCCTGAAGGGGATGCGATCGTAAAAATTAGCCGTACTGTTTATTTAACAGTAAACAGGTATGTTCCCCCTCTTGTCGAAATGCCAAACTTTGCCGGTTTTAGTTTACGCAATATTGAATTGCAGTTGAAAAATATGGGATTGAAGATCGGTGATATGGTATATGTGGATGACTTTGCAAGAAATTCAGTAAAAGATATACTTTATAAAGGCTCATCAATTACTCCCGGTACAAAACTTCAACAGGGCAGTTCAGTTGATCTTGTATTAGGAAATGGAGTAGGAGAGAATGAATTTACAGTACCAAACCTGGTTGGTATGACATATGGTGAAGCAAAAAAATTATTACATGCAAACGGTTTGGATTTTTTAGTTGTAATACCTGATCCTAGTGTAACAGATACTGCAAATTCATACATATACTGGCAAAGCCCACCACGCATGGGCGAAGACGGAAAACGAATAAAAATTCGCTCTGGTCAAACCATGGATGTAAGATTAAGTGTTGCACGGCCAGCTATAGATACGGCACAAATAATTTCAGATCATCAATAAAAATATTTTATGAACAATATTACTCCTGAAGAAGTAAAGAGACGGCTTGATGCAGGTGAGAAATTGAATATAGTAGATGTAAGGGAGCCGTATGAAAATGCTGAATTCAATATTGGCGGCACATTAATTCCATTGGGAAATATTCAGACGATGCAGATAGATGAGATCGAAGATCTGAAAGATAAGGAAGTAATATTTTATTGCCGCAGTGGTAATCGTAGCGGGCAAGCTTGTATGTTCCTGGATGCAATGGGTTTTAAAAACACAAGGAATCTTGTAGGTGGAATGCTTGCCTGGCAGGAAAAGTTTAGTAAATAGATTTACGTTCAGTAACGATTTGAAACTTACAACTTAGAACCTCACATTCACTCCAACCATGAAATTCCTTCCCGCCATGGGGAAATAATAATTTTCAGTCGTTAAACTTCCACCATAATAATAACTGAATGTATAACCATTAGGCTCATATAGTTTGTCGAATACATTATTTGCCTGCAAAATGATGTTCAACTCTTTCAAACAACCTTTGCTGATCGTGTAAATGATCCTTGCATCCTGTGTATAATATGCATTTAGCTGACGGCTTTCGTTTTGTGTATTATCCAAATATTGTTTACCAACATATTTACTTATAAAACTTATTTCTGCATTTTTTATTGGGATAAAACTGATCGTAGCCGCACCAACCATATTTGGCGAAAACGCAATATCAGTTGATGAATATAGTTTTGTTTGTTGTCCGCCGTTATCATAATCGTCAATGTATTCGGTAAAATCTTCTATTTTATTTCTGCTTACAGCAAAATTGGCTGATGCATTGAACCAGTTTACAGGCTTAACTGCCGCAACCAACTCAACTCCGGCGCGATAACTTTTCGGAATATTTGTTCTTGTATAAGCGCCAACATCATTTATTTTACCAGTCAGTACCAATTGATCCTTATAATGCATGTAATAACCAGTTATACCTACACTGTAATTATCATTTCTTTTTTCAACCCCCAGTTCTATATCATTTAGTTTTTCAGCTTTTGGTTGTTGGGAAAATCCTGCTTCAAAATCATCACGGTTGGGTTCTTTTTGTCCGCGACTATAAGAGAGATAGCCGGACCATGAATTTTTTTGAAAACTTAATCCTGCTTTTGGATTAAAGAAATTGTATTTGTTTTTAATATTCAGATCAGGATTGTCTCTGAAACCATAAATATTATATTTCACCCTGCGGTATTGCAGATCATAAAAAACAGACACCAGCGAACCGATCTTTGTCTGGTGCTTAAAATAAACAGTAAGATCATTTTTATTTGCATCAAGATCATACCATCTGCCGGGTAATGCTAAACCTTTCTCTGCCCAAATCACATCACCATAATGATTCCCTTTATACCTGTTCCATCCGCCACCAAGTGTGAACTGTGATTTATCATCTTTGTATTGTAAAGACGAAATGTTTCCATAAAAATCATTATCAAGCCAAAGTTGCCTCACGAGATCTGTATTAGTAATAGTATCGGTGCCATAAATTGGTTCAGGCAAACTATAATCAGAAAAGGCCTGGTCAGCTTTATATTGTTCATAATAACCCTTTCCTCTTATATAAAATAACCCAGTGCTAAGTTTTAGACGGCTCGTCAATTCCTGGTTAAAGAAAAGCTGGTAATGATCTTGCTTATAATTATCAGCTTCATTGTCATAAGGTTCACCTGGTCTTTCCATGCCGGCATAATTAGTAGTACGGTTGGTTTTTAAATCAGCTTCACTTACACCATACCATGCCTGGTAAGTTTTTTCTTTACCTGAAAACATATTAAAACGAAGCAAATTCTTCTTACCGATATAGGCAGTAGAAAAATAGTATGACTTCAGATCGGTGCTTGCCCTGTCAATATATCCATCACTGTTAATTCTTGATAAACGAAAATCAGTTGTAAAATGATCACCAACTAAACCACTGCCAACCTTAACAGTATTCTTCCAGGTATTAAAAGAACCATAACTATTATTGAATTCAAAATATGGTTTTGATATCACTTCATTTGTGCTGATGTTTATACTTGCGCCAAAAGCACCGGCACCATTTGATGAAGTACCAACACCCCGCTGCACTTGTATACTTCCAACTGATGAAGAAAAATCAGGAAGATCAACAAAAAAATTTCCCTGGCTCTCTGCATCATTAAATGGAACTCCGTTAAGCGTTACATTAATTCTCGACGCATCACTACCGCGAATCCGGATACCGGTGTAACCAACTCCATTGCCTGCGTCAGAATTCACAACAACTGAAGGCGTTTGATTTAAGATAAATGGCAGGTCCTGGCCGAGGTTTAGTTTCCCGATCTCTTTTTTAGAAATATTGGTTTTAGTAAACGGCGAGTTCTCGCCGGCCCGGATAGCTTTTACTTCCACTGGCTCAAGCAAAAGAAAACTGTCTTTTTTTGTGGTGTCTTTGGTTTGACCAAAAACTAAGTTGCAGACAAAAGCAACTGTAATTAAGATTGCAATCCTCTTCATTTTTTTAAGTTTTAAGGTTAAACCACTTTATTCGATGTCAGCGGATTGTGATCGTTATTGTAAATAGATCCCTAATCAGCTTGATCATCAAAATCAGTAGTTAAAAATGAGAGGGAACGCTGTTAACAGGAATGAAAGGAGTTTAGCACCTTCCCTGCGCAGGCATTACCCTGATCAGGTTCTACGGGTTTGATCTCAGTCTTCCGCCTTTGGCAGGAAAACACCCCGGGAAACGCTGAAAATTTTCAGGAGTAAAATTAAGGGATAAAATATTTGAAATGCCTGTAACCTTTCTACGCTTCCCTTCGTATAACTCTAAAATCATTGTTTATGAAGAATATCTTTTTATCCTTATTACTACTTGCAGGGTTGGTTACCACCTCTTTCGCCCAAAAAACCATTAATGATGCCAATGCTGAAAAAAGAACCGTTGGCAGTTTTCATGGAATTGATGTAGCTACCGGCATCGAACTCACACTTACAAAAGGTGCTACTGAAGAAGTGGCTGTTAGCGCCTCCGAAAAAGAATTCCGTGATAAGATCGTAACTGAAGTTGTGAACGGCATTCTTAAGATCCATTATGAAACAAAAACCGGCGCTATTAATCGCAGAAATGAGAGCAAAAATTTGAGAGCTTATGTTTCTTATAAAAGTCTTGACCTTCTTCATGTAACTACAGGCGCTGAAGTTAACATTGAAGGAACACTGGAAGCTCAAAAACTTGAGTTAAAAGCAAACACAGGTGGTCTTGTGAAAGGTGAAATAAATATCGGGTCATTGAAAGTTGATCAAAACACCGGTTCTAAAATTACACTTAGTGGTAAAGTAGATAACCTTGAAGCTGATGGGGATACCGGGAGCAAATTCATGGGCGAAAATTTAAGCACCAATACATGCCATGTAGAGATGAGTACCGGTGCAGGAATTTATATCTCTGTAGAAAAAGAATTAAATGTAAGAGCAAACACAGGCGGCTATATAAAATATAAAGGAAATGCAGGTGTTCGTGAAGTAAAAACAAATACAGGAGGAACTGTTTCTAAAATTTAAAAAAGTATAACCATGAAAAAAATTATTAGCTTATTAGTATTGTCTGCAATCATTACCGGTGCATCTGCACAAAAAACTATCAGTGATGCAAATGCACAGAAAAGAAATGTATCAGGTTTCCATGCTATTGAAATTTCTGGAGGTATTGATCTTTATCTAAGCCAGGGTGACGAAGCAGTTGCTATAAGCGCATCAAAAGATGAATACAGGGATAAAATAATAACTGAAGTAAAGAACGGTGTTTTAAAGATCTGGTTTGACTGGAAAAGTAATTTAAGGATCGACTGGAGCAATCGTAAGTTAAAAGCCTATGTTTCTTTTAAAAATTTGGATGGATTAGAGGCATCCGGCGGTTCTGATGTTATTGTTGATGGTACTATAAAAACCACAAAGCTTGACATGGAAATTTCAGGTGGTTCAGATTTCAAAGGAAAAGTAGAGTCAGACGATCTGAAAATAAATGCAAGTGGCGGAAGCGATGTAAATATTTCAGGTAAATCTGCAAAACTTACAATTGATGCAAGTGGTGGCAGTGATTTCAGCGGTTATGATTTTGCTGCTGATATTTGCAATGTAGAAGCAAGCGGCGGAAGTGACGTTCATGTTACAGTAAACAAGGAACTCACAGCAAATGCGAGTGGTGGCAGCGATGTTTACTATAAAGGCAGTGGCATGATAAGAGATCTTAAAACCGGCGGCGGTAGTATCAAAAAAGTTGGCAAGTAATTTTATTTAAATAAATATAGTATGAAAAAGATACAAGTGATGTTGATGGCATTGTTGATGAGTGCAGTTTTATTTGCACAAAAAACGATCAACGATCCCAATGCTGAGGTAAGAGCTGTCGGCAGCTTTCATGCCATCAGGATCTCAAATGCTTTTGATGTATATATCTCCCAGGGTGGCGAAGATGCTGTAGCTATCAGCGCTTCAAAACCTGAGTATAAAGCAAAGATCATTACCAAAGTTGAGAATGGCGTATTGATCATTCGTTTTGAAGACGACAAGAAATTCTGGAAAGGATGGAATAGCGATCGGCAAAAATTAAAAGCTTATATCTCTATTAAAAAAATAGACAAGCTTGATGTAAGCGGCGCCTGTGATGTATTTTTTGAAGAAGGTCTTTCTGCTGAAGAACTTGTTGTCAATTTATCCGGAGCAAGTGATATGAAAGGAAAGATCGATGCAAAAAAATTGATCGTTGATATCAACGGGGCATCAGATGCTACAATATCGGGTAATGCTGCTGATCTGAGAGTAGAAGCAAGTGGCGCCAGCGATTTTAAAGGATTTGATCTTGTTACTAATTATTGTGATGCAAAAGCAACCGGGGCATCTTCAGTAAATATTACTGTGAATAAAGAATTAAGTGCACATGCAAGTGGTGCAAGTAGTGTGAGATTTAAAGGCGAAGGATTGATCCGTGATATTAAGACAAGTGGTGCAAGCAATGTCACTCGTAAGTCGTAATACATAAAGGGTAAAAAAGAAAAGCATCCCGATGTATCGGGATGCTTTTTGTTTTGGATAGTTAGGCGTCAACCCATACCTTTGCACCCCACATCGCGAAGTAGAGCAGCGGTAGCTCGTCGGGCTCATAACCCGAAGGTCGGGAGTTCGATCCTCCCCTTCGCAACAGATAAAGCCTCTATGGAGGCTTTTACATTTTATGTTCACGGTTTATGTTTTATACAGTCCTTCGTTTAGGAAGATTTATATTGGTTATACATCTAACTTGAACGAACGATTTAAATCACATAATGAACTTGGAACGAAAGGGTGGACGATAAAATTTAGACCATGGATAATTTGCTACAAAGAGGAGTTTGAGACAAAGGAGGAAGCCATGAAAAGAGAAAAAGAACTCAAATCGGCAAAGCTTAGGGAATGGATTTGGTCTTTGATAAATGAAAAAATTAAAGCAGGGCTTATATCCGCCTAAGGCGGACGGGAGTTCGATCTTCCCCTTCGCAACAAAGGAAGCCTCTCAATGAGGCTTTTACATTTTTTATTCATTGCAGGCACAAACCCAGCAATAGAATTTGATTACCTCCTCAATTTCTTCGCTATTGGCTTGTGGCTTGCAGCTATAAGCGTTTCAATGAAAGTAGGCTTTGTAAATATTTTTGGTAAACCTAATGCAGGCAAAAGCACTTTGCTGAATGCATTAATGGAAGAAAAGCTTGCTATTGTTTCATCCAAAGTGCAAACAACAAGACATCGCATCAAGGGAATATTGACGGAGAAAGATTATCAAATTGTTTTTTCTGATACTCCAGGCATCATAGAACCTAAGTATAAGCTTCATGAAAAAATGATGGATGCAGTAAAGAATTCGTTGGAAGATGCAGATGTGGCTTTGCTGATCGTTGATGTAAATGAGAATTTGGAAGAGTGTGATACTATTTTCGGTTCTTTAAAACTTAAAGTGCCTGCCATTGTAGTTATAAATAAAATTGACAGAGCAAGTCAGGAAAAGATAAAATCCGTTGTAGATTTTTTTGCTGGTAGACCCTATTGCAAAAAAACTGTTACGATCTCGGCATCAAGCGGGATCAATAAAAAGAAATTTTTAAAAGAGATACTTGAATTTTTACCTGAAGGGGAACCTTTCTTTGACACGGATGAAATATCAGATCTGCAAACAAGATTTTTTGCTGCTGAATTGATAAGGGAAAAAATTTTTGAATTGTTCGGTGACGAGATCCCGTACCAGGCTACTGTCATAGTAAATGAGTTCAAAGAAAAAACAACACTGATAAAAATTGCTGCAGATATAATTGTACAAAGAGAAACACAAAAAGCGATCATACTTGGCGAAGGCGGTAAGATGATAAAACGGCTTGGAACAGAATCACGGAAATCAATTGAAGATTTTTTGCAACAAAAAATTTTTTTGGAGCTTTTTGTAAAAGTTAGAGATAAGTGGAGAGACAATGAAAACTGGTTGAAGGAATATGGGTATCATTAAAAACCCCTGTCTCCGCCAAGGCGGAGAACTTAGGTTGATCCGTATTATTTTTATTTAGATATTAAAAAGATTAGTAAACAAAATTTTATCAGAGTCTAAAAGTCCCTTTAGGGATATAGGGTTTATGGGATTTACATTAGCAATAACAGGAAGACCGAATGTTGGCAAAAGCACTTTGTTTAATCGCTTGCTCGAGCAACGCAAAGCCATTGTGGATGATATAAGCGGTGTAACCCGTGACAGGCAGTATGGTATTACTGATTGGAATGGAAAAAGTTTTAATGTGATCGATACCGGTGGGTTTGTTCCTGACAGCGTTGATATTTTTGAAACAGAAATAAGAAAGCAGGTTGCAATCGCAATTGAAGAAGCGAATGCAATTGTTTTTATGACCGATGCGGCTACTGGTATTACTCATCTTGATGATGCAATGGCCAGCATGCTGCGGAAAAGTTCAAAGCCTGTTTTCCTGGTGGTAAATAAAGTTGATAACAATGAGAGAATGCTGGCCGCCTCAGAATTTTATAGTCTTGGATTTGATAAAATATTTTTTATCTCTTCAGTAAGCGGTAGCGGTACCGGCGAATTGCTGGATGCAATTACTGAATTGATCCCTGCTGATGATGCTGATGCTGCGGAGTTTTCAGATTCAATTCCAAAGTTTGCAATTATTGGACAACCCAATGTTGGAAAATCTTCATTGTTAAATTCTTTGATAGGACAGGAGCGAACTATTGTAAGCGATATTGCCGGTACAACAAGAGATACGATCCATACACACTATAAACTTTTTCAAAAAGAATTTGTGCTGATCGATACGGCAGGGATCCGAAGAAAAGCAAAAGTGCATGAAGACCTTGAATTTTATTCAGTGATCCGGGCTATCAAAGCAATGGACGAGGCTGATGTATGTCTTATTTTAATAGATGCAGTTAAAGGTGTGTCTGCTCAGGATGTAAGCATATTTAGTCTTGCTGCAAAGAAAGGTAAGGGTGTTGTTGTGCTTGTAAATAAATGGGACCTGGCAGAAAAAGAAACGAATACGGCGAAGGATTATGAGATCATGCTAAAACAAAAGCTTGCGCCATTTACTGACGTGCCGATACTGTTTATTTCAGCAAAAGAAAAAACAAGGATCTTTAAAGCTATAGAAATTGCGTTGGAAGTAGCCGAAAGTAAAAAAAGAAAAATTCCTACTTCACAGTTGAATGAAGTTATTTTAAAAGCAATCGAATCACATCATCCACCAGTGGTAAGAGGCCATCCTATAAAAATTAAATATGTTACACAATTACCAACTGCTGTACCTTCTTTCGCTTTCTTCTGCAATTTTCCTGATGACATAAAGCAGCCTTATAAAAATTATCTTGAGAACCAGCTTCGGGAAAATTTTAATTTCAAAGGAGTTCCGGTCAGGTTATTTTTTAGAAAAAAATAATATCCTTGTTGCACAGCAGCCGAACATTTGATCCTGGAATAGTAAATCTACCTGTTTACAAATATTCTTTTGCTATTATTTTAATTTCTGCAACTGGGAGTTTAATTTAACAGGTGCTTTATTCTCACTGATTTCACTTAATACTCTCCTTTATCCCCGATTTGCCGCGTCTTCTGTCCTGACATCCTCATAAAAGATCATGTGTCATCCGTAATAAACTATGAATTACTGAAAAAAATATTTCAGTAACAATTAAAAATCTTTTATGAGAGTCATTGCCGTGTTGCTTTTGTTTGTTTCATTTTCATTACAGGCACAGGAAACAAAAACTGAAAAACCCAAATGGAAAATTGATAAAAATAAAATTCTTACAGGAAGTCTTGCATTAGTTGGTGGAGCTTCAAAAGGTTTTAATGAGACATTGCATTTCAATTATAAGGCCTTTGAAACGGCGTTCCCCGGTGCAAATGAGCACTGGTTTAATCCTCAGGTAAGCTGGCGAAATAAATATAAAGATGGTGATCCTGATAATGGACCAAAGTTTTTCTTATCCACTTCATTGTTTGTAACATTCACCGATCAGTATCACGTGAATAATTTTATACATAGGGCGGCATTGATGTCTGCATTAATAATTAAGATTGGAGATGGCAAAAAGCCGTTCAGGCATTATGTATATGATTTCCTTTTTTATTCAGCTTGTTACCAGGCCGGTTTTGCAGCAACTTATTACCCTTTTACAGCCAGAAGATTTAAGTGATCAGAGTTTGAATTTCTTTAGTAAGCTCTTTGTCTTTTCACGGTAATCTTTCATTTCGGTAGATTTCTTTTTGATGAAACTATTTTCATCCAGTTTACCTACCACTGTTTCCATTTGTTTACGATTATCATAAACCATTTTACGAAATGGGTTATGATAATCTTTTGCTCTTGAATCAAAGATCCCTTTTACCATCCATTCACGGGTAGCCAATGCCTGTTGCACCAACTCTTTAAAAAGTTTTTTATCAAAATCTACAGGCTTTATTTGTAAAATTTCAAGTAATGATGCAAAAGAATGCTGAAGCTTTTGTTCCGGATAAATTTGCGCATGGGTTGAATAGAAAACATGCACTTCATCCCAACTTTTTATTTTACCTGAGCTAATATCTTTTTTAAATGTATTGACGGCGGATTGAGGAAATAATTGTCCTCCTATATTTAACCAACTACTTCTTCTTGCTCTCAGCGGTAGTGCATCATAGAATTTATCCCAGTCATCAATTTTATTTTTCCATGCAAAATGCAAAAGCTGGCTGACCCCATAATAAACCAATAACTCTTTAAAGATCGTATAAGCTTGTTGCACTTTTACAAGCTGAACTTTTCTTCCTGCATTTTCAAATTCATCTGCAAGTATCTCAAGTTGGTCTACGATGGGGTCTTTTGTTTCAAGTAAGTTTCCACCAATAGAAATAAATCCATCTTCGGTTATCTTTTTATTTTGTTTTTTCGCGAATGCCTGACCTGTATACTTTTTAAGTAAATGAATGGCATCAAATATTTCATTGATACTATCAGGAGCCAGGAAATCATATTCTATATACTCGATTTTATTTTCACGTTTATCTCTTGCTTCATATTTCTCTTCATTTCTTGCCAACGCATACATATTATACATAAACCAGTAAGCTGGCATCACCACCAATTTATCTTTAGCAACATCATTGCTTATTAATGAAAAAGGCATGGGAATATTTAGCTCAGCAGGATAATCTCCTTTTGCAATTATTGTAAAGGAGGCAAACTTTGAATTATGTTTTAAGCTAACACATAACCCCGGCCAGAATCCACGGCCTGCAATTATTTCTCCATCCGCACCGCGGCTATTGTGATTGGATCCTATTGTTGCACCTGCAGCCATATTACTTTGGCCTAATACCAAAGCGGCACATAAAAATGAATTATTATGATGCTGCTCATGAGCAGGGAAAATAAGTGAATTCAAAACTTCGCAACAGGAAATAGTAGAATTATAGCCCAGGTAAGAGTTGATCAACCTTGCACCATATTTTAACTGGGAATGGTCAGAAAGAATAAAACGAACTGCTTTTACACCATAAAAGATCCGGCAACCAAAACCAATGATCCCATTTACTAATTCACAACCTTCTCCGATCTGTGTTTTTCCTTCCCCGCCAGAATTGATCGTTATGTTTTTTATTTTATTGGCTCCTTTAATATATGCTTCGTTGCCAATCCAGGTATCCTTGATGATACCGCAATTTTTTATCACAGTGCCATCGCCGATCTTTCCATAATATCCTCTTTTCTTGTCAAATTGTTTTTCGGTAAACTGTTTGAATTTTTTCATCAATGCTTCGTCATCCCGGTAACGGCTCCAGAGCCATGCATCGCCCGGCAACATACCATTAAAAGGCATAATGCCACGACCCGCATTTTCATTACATACTTCAAGCCAGATGCGAACATTTTCTTTTTCACCTTCTCTTATAATTCCATTCCCAAATTTTGCATGATCAGAAGTGGCAAGCTCATTTACATTTACGATGATAACCTCATTACCTGCGATGTAATGACTCATGTAGTTAACATTATTAATGGCAACATTATCACCAAAATCGCAACTGACGATGGTGCTATTATAAAGACCAACCTGTAAACGTATATCATGATATTCTAAAAAAACATTTTCGAGTTTACCGATCCGGTTAAGTCCAAAGAAATTACAGTTTTTTACCAGGTTGTGATTGAATGGATCAGCTACTAATAATTTACTCCAGTCATCACAGGTATTATTGTTTTGTTGTAATGATTTGATCTCTGCTTTTGTTAACTGGCGATAGGCAATACCGCTACGATTTTGAACATTACGGAGATAGTATTCATCTTTTCCTTTTGGGATAAATTCTTTGGCAACAAAATTATATCCAAGAGAGCTGATCGGTTTTTTCTTTATTTCACTCATGTTGCGGACGGCTGGTTATTATTCGTATTAAATATCTGGTAAGGTCAGCTGCAATTTGAAATTGCTCAATATCTCGCCACATATTATTTTTATCGAAATAATAAAATAATACAGTTCCTGTTCTGAAAGTTTTGTATTTGTTTTTGTACTTTATTTCAAATATTGCAGCTCTTAATGGGCCAATACGGCCTTTGTGTATTTTATTATTTTGGGCAATTTTTGAATAATTTGAATCTGTGTTTATTTTATTTTCTTCATTTGCTATTTCCTCATTTATATCAATTGTAAACAAATTTCTATTTGTTAGTTCAGCAATCATTTTTTTTGCTTCTTTTCTGAAGATAACTTTGCTTACCATTTTCCAGATATGACCGCCTGTCTTTTCTAAGAGAGGTGTCATACCCTTCGCATAAACTTCGGCAGATGAATCCCGGTACTTTTTACTGAAATTTTCAACTTCAATATCCGGCATTTCATAGTATTCTTTCAAAATCGTCGAGTCCTTATAAAATTGGAGTATAGTGACAGCTAATGGATATCTATGTGTTACTGGAATAATTCTTAATTCAAAAATTGCAGGTGATTCAGTTAAATTGTATAAAGGAAAACGCCTTTGATTATACCAAATCCTGGTTGCAAGTCCAGACGTGGTATCTTCATTAAATGGCAATTTATCGTACTTCGCCCAATTTATCTTCTGTCCAAACGAGAATTGGATCGATAGTATAAGTAGTGATGTAGCGATTAGTCGATTAATCAAAGAAAAAAAATTGAGTTTAACATGTTTATTCAACTGTTACTGATTTCGCTAAATTTCTAGGCTTGTCAACATCACATCCTTTCATCACTCCAATATAATATGCAAGCAACTGCAAAGGCACAACACTTAACATAGGAGCAACGATCTCATCTGCTGCAGGCACGGTCATTATTGATTCAGACAGAGAAGCAGAATGATCATCACCTTCTGTTATCACAGAAATCACCCTTCCTTTTCTTGCTTTTATTTCCTGCATATTGCTAACCACTTTTTCATGGTAAGTATCTTTTGTAGCAACAAATACAACAGGAAGATTTTCATCAACAAGAGCAATTGGCCCATGTTTCATTTCTGCTGCCGGATAACCTTCGGCATGTATGTATGATATCTCTTTTAATTTCAATGCACCTTCAAGAGCTACAGGAAAATTATAACCACGACCGAGATAAAGAAAATCTCTTGCATCCTTATATTTTTCAGCAAGCTTCTTTACTTTTTCTGATGATTTTAATACTTCAGTAAGCTTATCGGGAATATCATGAAGTTGTTCCAGCAAATGCATGTATCGTTCTTCATCTATCGTTCCTTTTTGCTTTGCAATTTTCAGTGCCACCATTGTCAGCACCGCAAGTTGCGCAGTAAATGCTTTTGTACTTGCTACACCGATCTCTGGTCCGGCATGTGTATATGCACCTGCGTGTGATGTACGGGCAATAGAAGAACCAACAACATTTACAATACCAAAAATAAAAGCGCCTTGTTGTTTTGCTTTTTCAATAGCAACCAAAGTATCTGCAGTCTCACCGGATTGTGAAATGGCAAAGATCACATCACCGGGATGCACCACAGGATTGCGATACCTGAATTCAGAAGCATATTCAACTTCAACCGGTGTTCTGCATAATTCTTCAATAATATATTCAGCAACCAAACCTGCATGCCAGCTGGTACCGCATGCAATAACGATGATGCGATTTGCTTTAGTAAGCTTTTCAATATTATTTTCAACACCCGCCATTGTGATCGTTCCTTTCTCAGCATCCAATCTTCCACGCAGGCAATCAAAAACCGTATCAGCCTGTTCATTTATTTCTTTCAGCATGAAATGATCATAACCGCCCTTTTCAATTGCTGCTAGTTCTAAATCCAACTTTTGTACAAAAGGAGTAAGCTTTTCATTGCCAAGATTTTTTAAGATAAGCTCATCGGGTTTTACAATTGCCAGCTCATAATCGTTTACATACACAACTTCTTTTGTGTATTCAAGCATCGGAGAAGCATCAGAACCCAGAAAATGTTCGCCTTTACCAATACCAATAACTAATGGACTTCCTTTTCTTGCAGCAATGATGGTTTCAGGATCATCTTCATCAACCAATAGAATAACATAGGCGCCGGTTACACGTTTCAAGGCTACACGCAATGCCTCTTCAAGATTACACTGATTATTCTTTTTTATTTCCTCAATAAAATTTAAAAGCACTTCAGTATCAGTGTCACTTTTAAATTTGTAGCCTTTATTTATTAGTTCCTGTTTTAGCTGCGTATAATTTTCGATAATGCCGTTGTGTATCATTGCCAGCTTACCGCTTGCTGATACATGCGGATGTGCATTACGATCGCTGGGTTCTCCATGTGTAGCCCAGCGGGTATGACCAATGCCGATATGTGCATGGAGATTTTCACCAACAAGTGATTCTGCAAGCTCAGCGACTTTACCTTTTTTCTTGTACACATTCAGACCACTGCTATTAAGTAATGCAACACCTGTACTGTCGTATCCACGGTATTCAAGTCTTTGGAGCCCTTTTATAATTATGGGATATGCTTCTCTTGGGCCTGTGTAACCGACTATTCCGCACATAAGATTAGGTTAGATTTATCATTTATTGGATAAGTGCAAACGATTCAGCAAAAACGAAATTGCACAAAAATGCGGAGACGACAAAAAGACTAATTAGCTTGAAAAACAAGCTTCTGGGAATGTAAATACGAACATATCCCCGCCTGTGTGAAAAATAGATGTTTAACTGCCAATTTAATTATTACCTTTTATCATTCTTTCACCAAAACCAAAATTTATGAACACAAACAAATTTCTCATTGGAGGAATTATCGGAGGTATTGTTTACTTCCTTCTCGGTTACCTTGTATTTGGAATGTTATTAAAAGATTTTATGGCAAGTAATATGGGATCTGCCACCGGAGTTATGAAGGCTGACATGGATTTTGTCTGGTGGGCTCTGATTGTCGGAAATCTTTTTAGCGGTCTTGCTTTATCATATATATTAAGCAAGGCTGGAGTAAGCAGCGCAGGCGCTGGTGCATGGGTCGGATTTGTTGCATCGCTTTTGATAGCAGCAGCATTTGATTTTATATGGTTAGGGGTCAGCAATATTAATAGTTTAAAAGGCTCACTTGTTGATATTGTTGCATCTGCTGTAATGGGGGCGATAGTCGGTGCTGTTATCGGCTGGTATTTGGGCATGGGTAAAAAAGCAGCGGCCTGAAAGATAAGCTCTGATTAAAAAATTTTTGAAGGTGATAAGTTCACTTATCACCTTTTTTATAATAAAAGACCTTTGAGAAACAAGAATGCGGTAAAGAAATAAATAACAAGACCGGTTACATCTACAAGTGTTGCAACAAACGGAGCTGATGAAACTGCAGGATCGGCTCCAAGACGTTTTAAAAAAATTGGTAGCATAGAACCGCTTAGTGTGCCCCAAAGCACAACACCGATCAATGAAATGCCAACTACTAAACCAATTTCTACATAATGTGCTCCATATACGTCCGGAAAAATCTGTGACCAGATCACAACACGGAGAAAACCAATTATACCTAATGCTGTACCCAGCAATAGCCCTGAAATAATTTCCCTTCTTAAGACCCGCCACCAATCGCTGATACTAATTTCGCCAACAGCCATTGCTTGTATAATTAAAGTAGAAGCTTGCGAACCGCTGTTCCCACCACTTGAAATAATTAATGGAACAAAAAGAGCCAATACAACTGCTTTTGCAATTTCATCTTCAAAATATCCCATTGCTGTTGCTGTAAGCATTTCACCAAGAAATAAAACAATAAGCCAAACAATTCTTTTTTGAAAAAGTTTTAAAAGCGGTATTTCCAGGTAAGGCTGGTTTAATGCTTCTGTACCTCCCATTTTTTGCATGTCTTCACTGAACTCTTCTTCCGCTACCCAAAGTATATCGTCTATCGTTACTATGCCGAGCAACTTGCTACTGTTACTGACTACAGGCAGAGCCACCCTGTTCTCTCTTTTAAATACTTCACTTGCTTTTTCCTGGTCTTCATAAGCATTTAAAGAAGTAACCCGGTTATCCATCAGGTCAGAAACTTTTTTGTCAGGCTGGCTTAAAATAAAATCCCTGATACGTATATCATCAAGCAATTCACCTTTTTCATTGATCACATAAATAACATTGATGGTTTCACTGTCTTTACCATGTTTGCGAATAGTGATAAATACTTCTTCTACAGTATTATTTGGATACACATAAACATAATCCGGCGTCATCAAACGACCGATGCTATCTTCAGGATAACCTAATAATGAAAGAGTGGTTTTTCTTTCTTCGGGATCAAGAAGCTTAATTAATTCCCGGACAGCATTACTGGGTAGCTCTTCCAAAAAATCGGTACGGTCATCCGGCGAAAGCACATTTAGCAACTCGGCAGTTTTATAGGGAGGCACTTCACGGATAATTTGCTTTTGCGCCGAAAGATCAAGGACCTTAAACACACTTGCAGCCCGGTGAATGCTCATGTGAGTAATGATATAAGCCTCCTGCTCGGGGAACTCATTGATAAGGTCCGCTACATCGCTAATATTCTGGTGATCGAGAAACTGGCGGGCAGCCGATTCATTACCACTTTCAAGCAGGTAGGTAAAATGTTGTTTTATATTTCCACCAGGATATTCTGACATAAAAACCGGGTGGCAAAATTAAGTTGTGGATCTGAAAATGGGATTTATATTTTTGTTACTCATGATCTATTCGGAATTATATATTGATAAAACTGATGAGAGGGGCAGGGGTGTGTTTACAAAAAGATCAATACCAGCAAACACTATTATTGAAATTTCTCCGGTGATCGTGATGTCTTCTGAAGAAAGAAGGTTGCTGGATCAAACCCTGCTTCACGATTATATTTTTGAATGGGGGCCGGATAGTAAACAATGCTGCATGGCTCTTGGATATGTGCCGGTATATAATCATTCATACAAATCAAACTGCGAGTATGAAATGGATTTTGATAATCAAGTCATCAAAATAAAAACAATACAAAACATTGAAGCAGGTGAGGAGCTATTTATAAACTATAATGGTGATTGGAACAATTCAAAAAGAATTTGGTTTAACACAAAATAAAAAAGCCCCAAACGGGGCTTATTATATGTAAAGTTTTGGTTTATTGTTTTTTTGCAAGGAATAATTGTCCCCTGATCTCTCCGCCTGGTCTTAACGCAGTATGAATATTGAAATAATATCTTCCAGCTAATAAATTTTCTTCTGTGAATTTTACTCCATCGATCAACAAAGTGCCTGAATAAGTACCTGTAGTAGCTGCAGGAAAAGGACTAAAACCTTGAAGAACTGAGGCATTTATGCCTGGTTCTGCCAGGCCGTGAATATGCGAAGCGGTAGCATTGCCTGACAGTCCGCTAAAGGTTATTTTATATGTCAATGTTTTAGTAAGTCTATTGTAATTGGCTTCGACATTGCCTGTGGCAGCGGATGCATTTGTAGGTACCTCTTGTGATCCCGACATAGTTATATTAGCATAATAAATATTGTCTTGTTCAACATCTTCAGTACTCTTACAGGAAAATAAAAATAGAACGGGGAGGCTTAATAAAATAGCAGTTAGTTTTGGAGGCTTCATACTTTTAGTATTTGTGTTAAAAGTAAGAAGTTTTTTCTTTTGACAAACAATGTCCTGTCTTTTTGGAAAAGAAGCCGGGATATGTGGATAAACATAGGTTAGCACTTTCAGGGAATTTGTAAATTCATGACCCTCACAACCAACAAATATGACAGAACTGACTGCAACCCGGAACCGGGTTCAATCCATTGATATACTTAGAGGTCTTGTAATGGTAATAATGGCATTGGATCATGTTCGTGATTTTTTTTACAAAGTAGATCTTGGAAAAGCGGCTGATGCTGCTCTTGATCCTACAAATATGCAAACCACTTACCCGGCATTATTCTTTACGCGTTGGATCACTCATTTCTGTGCACCCATCTTTGTTTTCCTGGCAGGCACCTCAGTTTACCTTATGTGCCAGCGCAAATCAAAAAAAGAAGTAAGTCTGTTTTTAATAAAACGCGGTTTCTGGTTAATATTAGTTGAACTTATTATCGTCACTTTTGGATGGACATTTAATCCTTTTTTTAATTTCATTGTTCTCCAGGTTATATGGGCTATTGGAGTAAGTATGGTTTTATTGGGATTTCTTGTTTTATTGCCTTACGGAGTAATTTTTACTATAGGATTGATAATAGTTGCCGGCCATAACCTGATGGATTATTCTTCTATAAGTTCAGGGTTGAAAGGAAGCTTGCTTGCAGATCTGTTATACTTCTCCAATTTTTCAGTTCATGCATTGGATCAGAATCATGTGTTTATTATTGTGTATGCATTTTTGCCATGGACGGGAGTAATGTTGCTGGGTTATTGTTTTGGCAAACTGTATCGATCTGGAGTTGATCCTGTAAGGAGAAGAAAAATATTGATTCAACTTGGAACTGGATTAACTCTATTGTTTATTATTTTAAGATTTATTAATCTGTATGGCGATCCTGTACACTGGTCATCGCAACCAAGAGGAACTACTTATACGATACTATCTTTTTTAAATCTGAATAAATACCCTCCATCACTTCTGTTTCTGTGCATGACCATCGGCCCCGGCATTTTATTTTTAGCATTTATTGAAAAAACTCAAAACTGGTTTACAAGGATCATGAAAGTTTACGGCAGGGTGCCCATGTTTTATTATATACTTCATTTTTATATCATCCATATTATTGTTGTTATCGTTTTTTATGCACAGGGTTTTGGTAAAGAAGATATTGTTCCTGGCGGATTGCCATTCTATTTTAAACCAAATGGACTAGGCTTTAACTTATGGGGAGTATACGCCATCTGGCTGTTGGTTGTAGTTGTTTTATATCCTATTTGTAAAAAGTATGACCGGTATAAAACGGCTAATGCAAAAAAGAAATGGTGGCTGAGCTATATTTAAGACCACTGACCACAGTCAACAGACCACAGGGGGTTTTCTTATTTAATCATTAAAAATATTATTGGAATCGGCTGTTGACTGTCGTCCTTTGACTGTGGACTATTTTAACTTGTTTTTGATCTCTTGTAATTTTAATAACGCCTCGACCGGTGTTAACCGGTTAATATCAATATCGGTAAGTAGTTTCCTTATTTCATCAAATGTTTCACTGTGTGCATCAAAAATGGAAAGCTGCATTTGCGGCGCTGAAATGTTTTTTATTTTTTTGTCAAGACTCTGAACTCCTGACTCCCGACTCCCGACTCCTGCTTCATCCACATGTTTAGTTTCAAGTTGCTTTAAAATATCATTTGCCCTGTCAATTAAAGAAGGAGGCATACCGGCCATTTTTGCTACATGTATTCCAAAACTGTGTGTGCTGCCACCTCTTGCTAGTTTTCTTAAGAAGATGATCTTATTGCCGACTTCTTTGTTTGTGATATGATAATTCTTGATACTTGAAAATTTTTCTTCCAGCTCATTCAATTCATGATAATGTGTGGCAAAAAGTGTTTTGGGTTTTTGCGGACAATTATGCAAATGTTCGGCAATGCTCCATGCAATGGAAATACCATCGTAAGTTGAAGTGCCTCTTCCAATTTCATCCAACAAGATCAGGCTTCCATTAGTAACATTATTGATGATACTTGCTGTTTCATTCATTTCAACCATAAAGGTAGATTCGCCGCCGCTCAGGTTATCAGAAGCACCAACACGGGTAAAAATTTTATCTGTTAATGAGATCAGTGCTTCATCAGCAGGTACAAAACTTCCCATGTGGGCCATGAGTGTTATCAATGCAGTTTGCCGAAGCAGCGCAGACTTACCACTCATATTTGGTCCTGTGAGGATAATGATCTGTTGTTCTGTTTTATTCAGTTCAAGATCATTGGTGATATAAGTTTCACCGATCGGTAAATTTCTTTCGATCACCGGGTGACGACCATTCTTTATTATCAATTCTTCACCATTATGAAGTGTTGGTTTTTTATAATGGTATTGAATCGTGTTGGAAGCAAAGCAGGTAATACAATCAAGAATAGCGAGAATATTGCCATTGGTTTGAACGGGAGCGAGATAATCCATAAGCTCATTCAGCAATGCCTCATAAACTTCCAGCTCAATCCTTAATATCTTTTCTTCGGCACCGGTGATCTTTTCCTCGTATTCTTTTAATTCAGGAGTAATGTAACGTTCAGCATTTGTGAGTGTTTGCTTACGCATCCATTCTGCAGGCACTTTGTTTTTATGCGAATGAGTTACTTCCAAATAATAGCCGAACACATTATTAAAACCAATTTTCAATGATGATATGCCTGTTGCTTCGGCTTCTTTTTGCTGCAATTGTGTCAAATAAGATTTACCACTATGTGCAATACGACGCAACTCATCCAGTTCACTTTTTACATTGCTGTTGATCATTCCGCCTTTGATCGCAAGGGCAGGAGGGTTATCAACGATCTCTTTAAATATTTTATCAGCGATATAGCTGCATGGATTTAGTGCGTCTCCCAATCTTTTTAAATATTCATTATTTGCTGTTGCACAAACTGCTTTTATTTCCGCTACCTGTTTTAACCCACGGGCCATTTGCAAAAGTTCCCTTGGATTTATTTTTTTCAATGGAATTTTTGAAACTAATCTTTCAATATCGCCACAAAGCTTGATGGCATGAGAAATCTTATTTCTCAGGTCAGTATTGAGAATGAAAAATTCAACAAGCTCTAACCTTTCATTTATTTTTTGAATATCTTTTAAAGGAAAAACGATCCAACGTTTCAATAGCCTTGCACCCATTGGGGAAACGGTGTTATCCAAAACATCTAATAATGTATGCCCAGCCTCCGAATTCCTGATCACCAATTCCAGGTTCCTGATCGTAAAACGGTCCATCCATAAAAAATCATCACGATTGATGCGTTGCATATTTGTAATATGCTGCAGGTTGGGATGCTCGGTTTCTTTTAAATAATGCATTACGGCTCCGGCAGCAGTAATTCCTTTTCCCAGGTCTTCTACACCAAAACCTTTTAATGAAATAGTTTGAAAATGCCTTAACAGAGTTTCTTCAGCATAGGCTTTAGTAAATATCCATTCGTCTAATGTGTATGAATAAGTTTTTGCACCAAAATATTCTTTGAATTTTTTTTGCTGGTGTCTTTGAAAAACAACTTCGGCTGGTTTAAAACTCTGTAAAAGTTTATCTGCATATTCCCTGTCACCTTCAGCAATAAAAAATTCACCGGTGCTTATATCGAGGAATGCGAGTCCATACTCATCATTTTCTGCAAAATGAATTCCTGCTAAAAAATTATTGCTATGATGTTCGAGCAGTTTATCATTTACAGCCGTGCCCGGTGTCACCATTTCGGTCACACCTCTTTTTACAATTCCTTTGGCAAGCTTTGGATCTTCTAACTGATCGCAGATAGCAACACGATAACCTGCTTTAACCAGTTTATGTAAATAGGTATCCAATGCATGATGAGGAAAACCAGCAAGATCAGATGAAGCAGCGGCGCCATTATTTCTTTTGGTAAGTGTAATTCCTAAAACCTGTGATGCAATAACAGCATCCTGGCCAAAGGTTTCATAAAAATCTCCTACACGAAAAAGCAGGATTGCATCCGGATATTTTTGTTTAATAGCCCGGTGCTGCTGCATTAAAGGGGTGTCTTCTGTCTTCGTCTTCGCCATTGATTTTCCTGGTCTATCGGGAAGTAACAAATATAGTTAAGGGCAGGGGTTTGAATTTCACTAATGGCTGTATGTGTATAAATACGATTTTTCTAAAACTCATTTTAATACTGCGGTTATTAGGTTAAATTTACCGGTCAATACTGCTATATGAATCGGCTGCCTGTTCTTTTATTTTTTTTATTTCTGCAAGTTTTTTTGCATGCTCAAACTCTGACATCTTCCAATCTTCCGATAATAATTATCAATACAAATGGCCAAACCATTGTTGATGACCCAAAGATCACCGCGGATATGGGGATAATATTTAATGGTGAGAATGTCCGTAATAATGTCTCTGACCCATTCAATCATTATAATGGAAAAATCGGGATCGAGATCCGTGGACAATCTTCACAAATGTTTCCAATGAAATCGTATGGTCTTGAGCTTCGTGATGCTGCAGGCAGTTCACTGGAAAAATCCATTTTTGGAATGCCAAAAGAAGCGGATTGGGTTTTGTATGCACCTTATACTGATAAAACTTTAATGCGAAATTTTCTTGCTTATACGATCTCAAATGAATTAGGACATTGGGCAGCGCATTGTCGTTTTGTTGAAGTGGTGATCAATGGTGATTACAAAGGCATCTATGTTTTTATGGAAAGAATAAAACGTGGCAGCGGTCGTGTGAACATTGCAAAAATGGGCAGCACTGATGTTAGCGGTGATGCGGTAACAGGTGGTTATATTTTTAGTTTGGATAAAGAACCCAATGGATGGTTTTCGTCTTATGCTGTGCAAGGTTCATTCAATCCGGTAAAGAGACAATTCTCCTATGTTTATCCAAAGCCAGAAAATATTGTACAGGCTCAAAAAGATTATATAAAAAGTTACGTTGATAGTTTTGAGAATGCATTAGCAGCGTCAACCTTCCAGGATAAAACAAATGGTGTAAGAAAATTTGCGGATATTTCTTCTTTCATTGATTATTTTATTGTGAATGAAGTAAGCCGTAATGTTGATGGTTATCGGCTCAGTACTTTTTTATATAAGGACAGGGAAAGTAAGAATAGAAAAATTTTTGCCGGTCCCGCATGGGATTATGATCTCGCTTTTCATAATGCGAACTATTGCCAGGGTAGCAATACTGATGGATGGGCTTATCAGTTCAATAGTGTGTGTCCGAATGATGGGGCAGGACTAATTCCTTTTTGGTGGAATAAGTTGATGCTTGATACATCATTTTCCGGTGATCTCCGTTGCCGTTGGAAAGATGTAAGAAAAACTGTGATCAGTAGTGATCATCTTAATCAAATTATTGATTCAATTGTAACATTAACGAATGAAGCAAGACAAAGACATTTTCAACGCTGGCCTGTACTTGGGCAATATGTTTGGCCAAACCCGAGCCCGATACCTACAAGTTATGTTGGTGAAATAACTGTATTAAAAGAATGGCTTGCCAGCCGGTTGTTTTGGATCGATCATAATATTCCGAACTCCGGCGCCTGTGAAGATTGGCAAGATATTGCGACTGAATCCTTAGAGGTAGCTATTTTCCCAAACCCGAATAATGGCATCGATGGAACGATCAGGATAAAAACAAAAGATCCGCAGACAATTTATTTAAATGTATTTGATGGATTGGGTCGTTTGACTCATTCGCAAACCATCAATGCAGTTCCTGTTACTAATTTGATATCAATTGATGGAATGAAAAAATGGCAAACAGGCATTTATTATTTTATTTTCTCTGATAAAAATGGCGAAAAGGTCACAAGGAAAGTGATGAAGTATTGAGTTATACCAAATTTTTAATGGAAAGTTTATGGCAAGGTTCTTCAAAAGATTTTTTGCGACTATCCTGATAATAGTTGTTTTGCTTTCTGCATTCCTTGTTATTTCAGGAAGAACTTATCTTTTTAAAGCAGCGTGGAATGGAACCGCGGACATTGACGATTATAAATTGTTTGAGAATCGGACAGTTTCACCTGGCGAGGCACAAAAATGGCCGGTATCCGCAGATTACAATAAGATCAGTTATCCAAATGATCTGAATGAGAAATTGGAAAGATATGGAACGACCGGCCTTGTTGTTATTAAAAATGATTCATTGGTCTTTGAAAAATATTGGGATGGCTATAGTGATAGTTCTTTATCGGGTTCTTTTTCGGTAGCAAAAAGCATTACATCATTATTGATCGGAGCTGCCATTAAAGAAGGGAAGATAAAATCAGTTGATCAAAAGGTTGGAGATTTTTTACCTGAGTTCAAAGAAGGTATGGCAAGCAGGTTGACGATAAAACATTTACTTACGATGAGTAGTGGCAGTAACTGGGATGAATCTTATAGTAATCCGTTCTCAGTAACAACAGAAGCTTATTATGGTTATGATCTTTATAAGACCGCAACAGAAATAAAAATTGAAAAAGAGCCTGGCACTTATCATGAATATTTATCCGGCAATACACAGCTGTTGGGATTGATTGTTGAAAAAGCAACTGGCAACACTGTAAGTGAATATGCTTCGGAAAAATTATGGAAACCTCTCGGCGCTGAGCATAATGCTTTATGGAGTCTTGATAAAAAAGATGGTCATGAAAAAGTGTATTGCTGTTTCAATTCAAATGCCCGTGATTTTGCAAGATTGGGACAGTTGATGCTTGATAGTGGCCGGTGGAAAGGTGTTTCAATTATTGATTCCGCTTACTGGAAAGCATCAATAACTCCTTGCGGTATTAAAGATGAATTCAATGAGCCAAGCAATTACTATGGCTATCAATGGTGGATAGTTCCCGAAAGACAAGATATTTTTTATGCATGGGGAATTTTGGGGCAATATGTTGTCGTGATCCCTTCTAAAAAAATGGTCATCGTTAGATTAGGTAAGCAAAGTGCCGGACTTCGAACTCCTAATTCAGCAGAAATTGTTTATTGGTTAGTTGAATGGGCAGATAAGCTTTAAACTCCATAGCTATTACCTTTGCGCCATGCGAAAATTGAGTATGGCTGAGTTGGGCCGCAAGTCGGTGGATGAATTCAAACAATCTGATAAATTTCCCATTATTGTTGTATTAGAGAATATCCGCAGCGCTTATAATGTCGGTAGTGTATTTCGCACCAGCGATGCTTTTTTGATCGAAGCGATCTATATCATTGGGTATTCAGCAAAACCTCCTCATAAAGAAATAAAAAAGACAGCCCTTGGCGCTGAAGAAACAGTTTTTTGGAAATATTTTAAAACAACGGCTGAAGCCATAGATGAATTAAAAATAAGAAAGTATAAAGTGTATGCTGTTGAGCAAGCTGAGGGGAGCTACAAGCTGCATTCGGCGAACTTCAGGCAGAATGAAAAGATTGCTGTGATTTTTGGTAATGAGGTTACCGGTATAGAACAATCAACTATTCTTTTATGTGAAGGTTGTATTGAAATTCCCCAATTCGGAATGAAACATTCGCTGAATATTGCAACGGCTGCAGGCGTTGTATTGTGGGAATTAATAAGAAATAAAATGCGCCCGGCAGTAAAAGGAAGGACTGAACATTAAGCCCCCTGTTCTCCGCCGAGGCGGAGAACTTAGGGTGGAAGAGGTGAAATTTGGAAATTGATAATTGAGCATTGTACATTTAAGAAATGAGTAAAGTAAAAAGTTATTTAAGGCTTATAAAATTCTCTCACACTATTTTTGCAATGCCTTTTGCGTTAATTGGTTTCTTTCTGGGGTTGGAATCTGGTTATACAGATTTTGGAGCTGGCATATGGTACTTTGGTGGTGAAACTGGCTCAGGATATATGGAAAGGAAACTTGATAGTGCTATCTGGATGCAGATTGGGCTTAAATTTTTACTGGTCATTCTCTGCATGGTCTTTGCACGCAGTGCTGCGATGGCCTTCAATCGATATCTCGACAGAAGCTTTGATGCAAAAAATCCAAGAACTGCTATACGTGAAATTCCATCAGGAGTTATTTCTGCAAATAATGCCTTGATCTTTACAGTTATTTCTTGTGCCTTGTTCCTTGTCACTTGTGCCTTCATTAATAAACTTTGCTTCTATCTTTCGCCAGTTGCCTTGCTTGTTGTACTTGGTTATAGTTATACAAAAAGATTTACACCACTTTGTCATTTAATTCTTGGGTTAGGATTAAGTCTGGCACCAATTGGAGCCTATCTTGCGGTAACTGGCCGGTTTGATCTTTTACCAATTCTTTTTTCATTCACAGTTTTATTTTGGGTAAGTGGATTTGATATTATTTATGCATTGCAGGATGAGGAGTTTGATAAAGAAAATAAACTTTATTCCATTCCTGCATGGCTCGGAAAAGCAAAAGCATTAAGAGTGTCTGAATTACTTCATGTACTCAGCGCTGTTTGTGTATTACTTGCTGGTTGGCTTGGAAATTTTGGATGGCTTTATTGGATCGGCTCTGCCATTTTTATCGGCATGCTTATTTACCAGCATTCAATTGTAAAGCCAAATGATCTTAAAAGAGTGAATATTGCATTTATGACTGCAAATGGAATTGCTTCAGTTGTGTTTGCGATATTTGTGATCGCCGATCTGTTTTTGAATTATTTATTCTTAATTTTTAATTATTAATTGCCAAGAATTCTCTCCATAGATTATGGTTTAAAACGAACTGGCCTGGCAGTTACTGATCCTTTACAGATCATTGCTACCGGGTTAACAACTGTTGAATCAAAACAACTGATGCCTTTTTTAAAAGATTATTTTTCAAAAGAAGAAGTTGAATTAATTATTATCGGTGAACCAAAGAATTGGGATGATACCGATACTCATGCCACTCCATTGGTTGAAAAATGTATAAAAAGCCTTCAAAAGAATTTCCCGACAATTCCGATAAAAAAAGTCGATGAACGTTACACTTCTAAAATGGCAAAAGATGCGATGCTTGAAATGGGTTTGAAAAAATCACAAAGAAGAGATAAAAAACTTGTAGATGAGATCGCTGCCACCATTTTGCTTCAGGAATATCTTCGAACAAGTGCTTAATTGTTAAATTGTTTAATTGCAAGTATTTTTGCAGAATAACCATTTAGCAATTTGACAATTCAACAATGATTTTACCTATTGTCGCATACGGTCACCCGGTATTAAGAAAAGTAGCTCATGATATTCAGCCTGATTATCCTGGCCTTGCAAAATTGATCGAGGATATGTGGGAAACGTTGTATGCCAGTACAGGTGTGGGTTTGGCGGCGCCACAGGTAAATAAAGATATCCGGCTCTTCGTTGTAGATTCTCAACAAATATTCAACCAACTGAAAGAAGATAAAGAACAACATAGCTATCCCGATGCACCCGGTATAAAGCAGGTTTTTATCAATGCTCATATTAAGGAACTTGATGGGTTTGAATGGAGTTATAACGAAGGATGTCTCAGCATTCCCAAAATAAGAGAAGATATCAAACGACAATCAGTTGTCACCATTGAATACCTGGATGAAAATTTTCAGCATCACATGAGGACTTACCAGGGACTTACTGCGAGAATTATTTTGCATGAATACGATCATATAGAAGGCAAGCTCTTTATCGATCATATTACTTCGCTTAAAAGAAAATTGCTGAAAGGAAAATTAAACGATATCACAAAAGGCAAGATAAAAGTGGATTATAAAATGTTGTTTCCCGCATGATCTTTTCACTCAATTCAAAGCATGAAAAGATTTCTTCCAATAGCTTTTTTATTTCTTACCCAAATTGCTTCTTCACAAAATGAAGATTCTATTGATAATGCCCGCTTATCTAAAATGATCCAATTATCTGAAGTAGTGGTTCGCAATAAGCTGGACATTGAATCTTTCATTGAAAGAGTAAAAAACGATACAACATTTTATAAAGCCTTCAAAAATTTAAGAGTGCTCAGCTTTACTTCTTTGAACGATATCAGAATGCAGGATAAAAAAGGAAAGGTAAAAGCAACCTTGCAAAGTAAAACAAGGCAACATGTATCAAAAGGCTGCCGGACTATGGAAAAGATAAATGAAACCGTAACAGGTGATTTCTATGAAAAGGATAGTAGTTACAATTATTACACAGCTGAATTATATGCAAGCTTATTCTTTACAAAAGAACAGGTTTGCGGGGAAACGAATATTGTAGCAGGGCAGCAACGTAATGTAAAGTCAAAGAAAGGAATTGAAAAACATAAGGAACAACTCAAGATGCTCTTTTTTGATCCTGGAAAAAAGATCCCGGGCATTCCTTTAATGGGAGATAAAACTGCCATTTTCGACAAAAACAATTCTGAAAAATATAATTTCTCACTCGACTTTGTTGATTACAACGGGCAAAGTTGTTACCTGTTTACTGTTAAAGCCAAAGGCAGTAGTGGTGTAGTAATTGATAATATGGAAACATGGTTCAATAGCAGGTCAATGGAGATCGTTGCACGCAATTATGATCTGAGTTATGATGCGGCTGTGTATGATTTTAATGTGCACATGGAAGTGCAAATGACACAATTCGGAAATCTTACCGTTCCTTCAACACTTCGCTATACCGGTACCTGGGATGTTGCATTTAAGAAAAGGGAGAGAGGAGTCTTTACTGCTACATTGTTTGATTTTAGTAAATAGACAATTTGCGATAAGCAATAGGCAAATTTTCTAAACTTAATGCTAATTGTCTATTGTCTATTGCCAATTGATGTCACATAGCCTCTCCATTTCCCAATCACGTCTTTCATATCATCCGGCAATTCAGTTTCAAAAAACATTTCTTTTTTAGTTGTCGGATGTGTAAAGCCAAGTGTCTTTGCATGCAAAGCCTGGCGCCGGCAAATAGCAAAACAATTGTCAACAAACTGGCGGTATTTAGCAAACACAGTTCCTTTTACAATTTTATCACCACCATACGTATCATCATTAAATAAAGGATGACCGATATGTTTCATATGCACACGGATCTGGTGGGTACGTCCGGTTTCCAACACACATTCAACCAGCGTTACATAATTGAATCTTTCCATAACCCGGTAATGAGTGATCGCTTCTTTACCATGATCACCTTCAGGATAAGCCTCAAATATTTTTCTGAACCGGAGATTACGACCTACATGTGCTATAATAGTTCCTTCATCAGTTTTCAAATCGCCCCAAACCAAAGCAATGTATTTTCTTTTTACAGTATGATCATAGAACTGTTTGGCGAGTGCTGTCATTGCCTTGCTGTTCTTAGCCATCAGTAACAAACCACTTGTATTCTTATCAATTCTATGTACAAGCCCATATCTTGGCAAAGTAGATTCATTGATCGAAGGGTTTGTCTGCTGCATATACCAGGCCACGCCATTTAATAAGGTGCCGGTATAGTTTCCGCTTCCCGGATGTACCACCATTCCTGCAGACTTATTTATTATCATCACATCATCATCTTCATAAAAAATATTGAGATCGATCTTCTCAGGCACTACATCGGTCTCTTCAGGGCTCATATCACTGTAAAGAATTATCTCATCAAGCCCTTTTACTTTATAATTCTGTTTTACCGTATTCTTATTCACTGTTACCATTCCCGCATTGATCGCCTGCTGTATCTTATTCCTGGTAGCGTTCTCGATCCGCTGCATCAGGTATTTATCAATACGCAGAGGCTCCTGTCCTTTATCAATTTTTATGACTAACCTTTCGTATAGTTCATCATTGCCGCCCGGCTCTTTTACCTGTTCGTCTTCAGTCATAATTTATTTTTTATATAACCAGCTTCAGATCCCTGATTTAGCTTTACTTGCAAGTTTATCCTGAGTTTGTCGAAGGACTCCATTTATCAGCATTAACTCCGGTTTTGCTTGAGTGAAGCAGCAAAAGTACATTTGCAGAATGGATAAGCAAAAGGTCATATTCCGTGATCTGGGCAACATGGATTATAAAACCGCCTGGGATTACCAGGAGAGGTTGCTACAGGAGAATGTAAAGATCAAGTCAGCAGTCTTCAGTCGACAGTCGACAGAGGAAGTAACTGTAGACTGTGAACTGCCTACTGCCCACTACTTGCTTTTTGTTGAGCATCCCCCTGTTTATACTCTTGGCAAAAGCGGCAATATCGAAAATGTTTTAATGAGTGAATCGCAACTTGAAGAAAATGGGATCCAGTTTTTCAGAACTAACCGGGGAGGCGATATTACTTTTCATGGCGATCAGCAAATTGTTGGTTACCCGATTCTCGATCTTGAAAAATTTTATACCGATATTGGCAAATACCTCCGCAATCTTGAAGAAGTGATAATAGCAACACTGGCAGATTATGGATTAAAAGGAGCGAGGTCTGCGGGAGAGACTGGTGTTTGGCTTGATCCTGATATTCCCGGCCGGGAAAGAAAGATCTGCGCAATGGGTGTACGCACCAGCCGCTGGATCACTATGCATGGCTTTGCCTTTAATGTAAATACGGATCTTTCATTTTTCAATAACATAATTCCCTGCGGCATTCAAAACAAACAGGTCACTTCACTTGAAAAAGAATTAGGAAGAAAAATAGATTTTGAAGAAGCGAAAGAAAGAGTGAGGAGGAATTTTGAGAAGGTGTTTGAAGTGGAGTTAGTGAGTTGTGAGTTGTGAGTTGTGAGTTGTGA
>Ga0070698_100000220_pt1 | contig 56101 bp, 50 predicted proteins | sample KBSK1502metaG_FD_65477 | JGI IMG/M metagenome (GOLD analysis project Ga0070698, IMG submission 65477) | Corn, switchgrass and miscanthus rhizosphere microbial communities from Kellogg Biological Station, Michigan, USA - KBS K1-50-2 metaG | ecosystem: Host-associated > Plants > Roots >...
CTGGCGCATTTCAACCTGGGGCTGGCCTTCCGGCAAAAGGGTTACCACCCGCAGGCGCTCAAGGAGTACGCGCTCGCCCTGGAACACGGCGAAGATCGAGTCCTGGTCATGCAGGCCATGGCCGAAGTGCACCTGCTACGGCAGGACGGACCATCCGCGACGGGCCTCTACGAGCAGTTGGTGACCGAGCAATCCGCCAGCCCGAAGTTGTGGAACGAGCGGGGCGTGGCGCTGCACCAGTCCGGACGGGCGGCCGACGCCCTCAAGAGCTACGAGCGATCCGTCGCGTTGGACAGTCGTTATGCGCTGGCGCTCAATAACCTGGGCGTCGCGCAGTTCCATGCCGGCCGCGACGACCTCGCGGTCCAGGCGTTCCGGCGCGCGCTCACGCTGCAGCCGACTTTCGTCAAGGCGCGACTGAACCTGGCGCTGCTGCTGCTCAAGCGGCGCGAGTTTCCGCTCGGTCTCGAGGCCTACCGCCAGGTGTTGCAGATCGAGGCGGAACATCCGGTGGCGTGGAACGGCGTTGGCCTGGTGCTGGCGGAGATGCGCCAGTTCGAGGACGCGCGCAATGCGTTCGGTCGCGCGATCGACGCGCGACCGGACTACGCCGAGGCGCACTACAACCTGAGCTTCGTCCTCTCGAATCTCGGCGACTTCAACGGCGCACTGCGCGAGACCAAGCGCGCGCTCGAGCTCGACCCGTATTACGTCGCCCAGAAGTTCGAGCTCGCCATCGACCTGGAGTACGAGAATCCACGCGTCACCGTGTCGCCCGATCTCGACGGTGAACGGCGCGAGGCCGCGGTGCGGGAGTTCACGTTCGATGTCGGACAGCTCGAGACGCTGTTCGATGAACTCGCACCCACGTCCGTCGCCCCGTCCGCGTCCTCGTCAGGCAGCACGCCGTATGCGACCGCGGCGGCGCTCCTCGCCGCAGGCAGCCTCCAACAAGCGGCGGCCGAGATCCAACGCGCGTTCGGCCTCGGCGCCGATCGCGCCGAAGGGCTGTCGCTGCTCGGTGACGTGTTCCTGAAGAAGGGCGCGTATGGTGAAGCGCTCGAACGGTATCGTCAGGCGCGCCAGCTCGACGCCACGTCGAAGTCGGCGCTGGCCGGCGAGGTGCGCGCGTTTGTGCTCCTCGGTCGCGGCGCGCAGGCCGGTGAACTCGCCGAGGCGCTCGCGCTCGTTGCGCCGCAGGATGTGGATGTGCTGCTCCTCGTGGCACGCGTCCGCACGGATGCTGGTGCCCCCGATCGCGCGATCCAGGCCCTCGATACCGCGCGGCGACTGGCCCCGGCCCGCGCCGACGTGCTCAAGCAAGCGGGCGACGTGGCCCGGTTCATGGGCGACCAGGCCCGCGCCGTCGAGTCGTATCGCCAGGCGATTTCGCTGGACGCCGGCTTCATCGCGGCCCGTCTCGAGCTGGCCGCGATGTACGCGTCGCAGGGCGCCGCTGAAAGCGCCGAAGAGGAACTCCTGGCGGCACTCGACACGCATCCGTCATCGGTCGAGGCCGCGTTACAGCTGGCCGCGCTCCGTCGGTCGCAACGTCGACACGTGGAAACGATCGAACTGCTGATCAGCGTCCTGCAGCGCGATCCATGGAACCTGGATGCCCTCGCGTCGCTGGGTGAGTCGCTCTTTCTCAGCGGTCGGCGCGACGACTCGCGTCTCGCGTTTGCGCGCGTGCTGCGGTTCGATCCTGATCACGTCGGCGCGCTCTACTTCGACGGCGTCCTGCTCGCCGAGAACCGGCAGTTCGAGGCAGCGGTCGATCGCTGGTCGAGCGTGATCGCGCTGGAGCCGGCAGGGGACTTCGCCCGCCGCGCCCGTCGCGACACCCGGACCGCGCTGGACCTCCAGCGCATCTTTGCGAGCCGGGGCGTGGCCATGAACGGCAATCTGCGCGCGCACCTCGTGACGCAAGGAGCCGCCTGATGGCCATCGAGGGCCCGCTCCGCGAGCTTGGCGTTCACGACGTCTTCCAGCTGCTCGACCTGACGCGGAAGACGGGTTCTCTGCGCGTCCGCTCCTCGCTGCGCGACAACGACGGCGTCGTTCACTTCCTGAACGGCCGCGTCGTCGCCGCGTCCATGCGCGAGGAGAGCCACCGGATCGGGCGCATGCTGGTGCAGGCCGGCCGGATTACCGAGGAAGAATTGTTAGGCGCCCTGCGGACCCAGATCCAGGAGGGCGAAACGCGGCGCGTTGGGGAGATCCTCGTCGCGAAGGGCGCGATTTCCCAGCGGGAGCTGGACCGCCAGGTCCGGCGCCAGATTGAAGCGGTGGTCTTCGAGCTGCTGTCCTGGAGCGAGGGGTACTTCAGCTTCGAGGAAGGTGCCCCCGACGTGGAAGTCGCTGACCCTGGCAGTGGGCTCATGGCGGAGGCGCTGCTCATGGAAGCGGCGCGCCGCATCGACGAGTGGGCACGAATGGCGGACCGCATTCCGCACGCGGAGGTCATCCCGGCGCTGGCCGACGGTGAAGGCGATCAGGCTGCGGCGCTCGACCTCCGTCCGCACGAGTGGCAGGTGCTGGCCGCGGTCGACGGCGAAACATCGGTGCGTTCGATCGCCCGCGGCGTCGGCCTCAACGAATTCGACGCCGCACGAGTGGTCTATGGGCTCCTCGCGACCGGTGTCGTCACGCTCGTGAACACGCCAGTCGAACCGCTGGAGGAAGACGCGCTGGTCCATCTCTCCGACGCGCGCGAAGCGAGTCGTGAGGCGCGACTGTCCGACGCCCTGGCCGCATCGGAGCGCGCGATTCGCCTGGCGCCCGGGAACGCCGAGGCGCACGCGCTGGCCGGACTCGCCCTGTTCGGCATGAATCGCCTCGAGGAGGCGGATCACCGCCTTCGGCAGGCGATCGAGCTCGAGCCGCGCACCGAGTGGATGATGGCCGTGGCGCGCGTGGCAATTCATCGTGGCGACCTCGCCGGCGCCACCCGTCAGTGGAGGGCGGTCATCGCGGCCGAGCCGCGGTCACGGATCGCGGCCCAGGCGCGCGAAGCCGTCGAGCAGGCGATGCGTCTGCAGGAAATGGCCGGAGCCACTCATGGAAGCTGAACGCCTCACCTCCTGGCGGAACGACCTCGCCCACGACGGGGAAAGCCTGTCGTTCCTGCCGCTGGTGGACGCATTGCGTCGCATGGGCCGCCTGGACGAAGCGCGTCGTTATGCGCTCCAGGGACTGGAGCGTCATCCGCACCACCCCGCGGCCCACGATGCTTTGGCGCGCGTGATGGCGGACCTCGGGAACGACGCACAGGCCCGCGATGAGTGGGACTTTGCGCTCCGCCTGGATCCGTCGCATCACGCATCGTTGCGCGGGCTTGGCTTCCTCGCATATAAGCGTCGCGACCTGGCGTCGGCTGAACAATTCCTCGCCCGTGCCCTGCAGGGCAACCCGGCCGACGATGGCGTCGCCACTGCACTGCGCCGCGTTAGGGTTGAGCTGCGTGGATCAGAAGCCCTGACCGCGCCGGCGCCAACTCCTGCGCCAACCGCAGGCAACGGCGCGACGAAGCCTCCACGCCCCCGCGTCAGCGCCGCCGACGAAGCGCGGCAGCTTTTCGCGACACTGCTTGGTGATGGAGACCGGACCGCCCTGCTGCTCGACCGTGATGGGCTCCTGCTGGCCGGCACGTATGTCGACGGCAACGGCCGTGAAGTGGCCGAAGAAGTCGGCGCTCACCTGGGTGGACTCGCCGAGGAGGCGACCCGCGCGCTCGAGCACCTGGGACTCGGGCGCTGGGAGTCGTTGACGGTCGAGGCACAACACGCGACGGTGGCCCTGGCGCCGAGCCTGGAAGGCTCCGTGGTGATGGTGGCGGCGGCGCGGGACACCCAGGTGGGACTGGTGCGGCGGCTGTTGGGCCAGGCCCGCCAGCGCGCGACCGCCTGGATGGGTGCCGTCACATGACGGCCGCCCTCCGTGAGGCGTTAGGCACCCTGGCCGCCATGCCGGGGGTCCGTGCCGCGCTGGCGGCGACGGAATCGGATGGCCTTCCGGCCGCCGCGGTCGCGGCCGTCGGCGTCGACACCGACGCGCTGGCGGCATTCGCAACCGCCTTGTTCCATCGCACGCGACTTGCCAACGCCGCCGCGGGATACGGAGAGACGCGCCACCTGTCGCTCGACGCCGAACACGGACGGTTGTTTGTCGCCGCCAACGGTGACCTCGCACTGGTCGTCCTCGCCGATCCCGATGCGTCGGCCGGCTTGCTCCGCGTGGCGCTGCAGAAGGCCACGAGGGCAATCACATGACGCGCTCAGTTGCTCCCTGGCTCGACGCGCCCCTGTCCGACTTCGTGCGGCAGGCTCGCGTCGGCATGGCCGTGGCGCTGGAGCCGAGCGGACGCGTCCTGGCCCAGCACGGATTCACGCGATCGCTGGACGTGATGGCGGTGTGTTCACTGGTCGCCGCGATTCACGCGTCCGCGTCCGAGCTCGGGCGCCAGACCAACGGCACGGCGTTCGGCCCGCTCCACCACGGCGGCGCCGGTCGGCAGGTCTTTCTGGCGCCGGCCACCGCGGGATCGGGGACGGTGTTGCTGCTCGTGGTCTTCGACGATCGCACGTCCCTGGGAATCGTCAGGCACTTCTTCGGGCTCTTCGCGCAAGCCCTCGCCAATGTCAGCGAAGGGCAACTCGACGCGGGACCGGTGACCGGCGACTTCGAGCGTGATCTCGGCCGCAACCTGGCGATGTTGTTCGGGAGGGCCTGACCGTGCCGGTCGTGAACTACGGTTCGCGGGAAATCACCTGCAAGATTGTCTACTACGGCCCTGGGCGGTCGGGCAAGACGTCGAACCTGCAGTACATCCACCGGCGCGTGCCCGTCGAGCGGCGCGGGGAAATGATGTCTCTCGCCACACACGGCGACCGCACGTTGTTCTTCGATTTCCTCCCGCTCGACCTGGGGACCATCTCCGGATTCACGACGCGCTTCCAGTTGTACACGGTGCCGGGGCAGGTCTACTATCGCTCCACGCGGCGCCTCGTGTTGCAGGGCGCGGACGGCGTGGTGTTCGTCGCCGATTCGCAGCGACGTCAGGTGGATGAAAACCTCGAAAGCTACCGCGACCTGCACGAGGCGCTCGCCGAGCACGACCTGGACGCGCGCGAGGTACCGCTCGTGCTGCAGTACAACAAACAGGATCTGCCGCCGGAGCTGGTCTGTTCGCCCGAGGAACTGGACGAGCTCCTCAACTTCCGCAACGTGCCACGCTACCGCGCCGACGCCCTGGCCGGCCTGGGTGTGTTCGAGACACTACGCCGCACCTCGGAACTGGTGCTGCGCCGGTTGTCCGCGCCGGCGTCGGCGGTGCGTTAGGCATGCTCGACGGCCGCCTCCGGTTCGAGACGTTCGTCACCGGCCCATCCAATCGGCTCGCCCTGTCGGCCGCCCGCACGGTCGCGGAGGCGCCGGGCAAGGTCTACCACCCGCTGTTTCTCTACGCGGAACCGGGACTGGGAAAGACGCACCTGCTGGGCGCGATCGGGTTCCATGCCAGGCAGGTCGACCGACAGCTCACCGTGCGATACAGCACCAGCGCGGAGTTCTCGGAACAACTGCGCGCGAGCCTCACGCACGGCGACCTCAATGCCTGGCGGCGTGAGTGGGAATCGATCCGTGTGCTCCTGCTCGATGACATTCAGTTCCTCGAGGGAGAGGCGGAGGCGCAGGCCGAGCTGCTCCGGCTGATCGACCAGGCGCAGGGCAGGGGGTTCCAGGTGGTGCTGGCCAGCGACCGGCCGCCCGCCGAGCTCGATGCGCTCGACCAGCGCCTCCTCTCCCGCATGTCGGGTGGACTCATCGTCGACATCGCGAGCCCGGAACCCGAGACGCGACTGGCGATCCTCCGGCTCTGGCGTGCGTCACGGATGCTGGACCTGGAAGACGCCGCGCTCGACGAACTCGCCGGCCCCGAGGTCGAAAACGTCCGCGAGTTGCTCGGCCTGTTCAATCGGCTCGTCGCCCAGCGGTCGCTCGAGCCGGGCACGCCCGTGGCGGGCGCGGCGAAGGTCGTCGCTGCCCAGGCGCGCGACGAGCGGGCGGTTGCGCCTGACGAGTTCGAGAACTTCCTGAACGAAGTCGCCGCCGTGGTGACGTCGTCGGTCGAGCAGTGGCGCGCGCGTCTGGCCTCCGCGGTAGCGCGCTGGGCCGGCGAGGGCTACAGCACGGCGTCGCTGGAGCGATTCCTCGACGGGAGCGAACCGCCCGATCTCGATGCCGTCGAGACGCAGTTTGCCGCGGCGGTGCATCAACTCCGCGACCTGGAACAGGAAGCCGCGCGGCTCGATCCCAAGCTCTCCGGCGTCTCCGTGTTCCGCGATCCCGAGCGAATCGACGAGGCCCGTGCTGTCGTTATGCGTGCGCTCGTGGCGTACGACCCGCCGCCGGCGCCGGCCGAACACCTCACGATAGGCGCGTTTTCAGCCGGGGCCAGGAACCAGCTCGCCCTTCGCGCCGCTGGCGAAGTTATCGCCCTCCCGGGCACTCGCTACAACCCGCTCTACATCCACGGACCGTCCTCGTCAGGCAAGACCCACCTGTCGCACGCGATCGCGAACGCGCTCACCGGGCGCGATGGGGGCGCCTGGACGGTCGCGGTGGTCGACGGCGGGACGCTGGGGGAAGAGCTCATCGAGGCACTGCGCACCGGCGCGATCGACCGTTGGCGCATGCGCTATCGTGCCGCCGACGCGATCATCGTCGACAACGTGCACCGGATCGGCGGCAGCGATCGCCTGCAGGACGAGTTCTTCCACCTGTTCAACGCGTTCGTCGAGGCGGGCCGGCAGGTGGTGCTCACGGCGGACGTGCCGCCGTCACGCCTGCGGGCAATGGCGGCGCGCCTCCAATCGCGTTTCGCGGCCGGACTCGTGGTCGAGATCGGGCGTGTGTCCGAGGCGGAAGCGGTCGCCCGTCATACACCGGTTCCCGAAGGCGCTGAAGCTGCGGCGCCGACGATCGACGCCTGGTTCGACGAAGTGATCGAAAGGGACGGCGCTCGACCCACGTTCATGGATCCCGCGTCAGGCATCGACTCCTTTTTCCTCGACCCGGAAAAAGTCGTGACCGAGTGGCCGGGCCTCGACGGTCGCGTCGTGGAGGATCCGCGCTGATGGCCATCCGCGGAAGCCTTCGTGAAGCCAGCCTGCCTGACGTGCTCCAGCTCCTGGCCATGGGCAAGAAGACCGGCTGTCTCTCGGTCACCCACCGGCAGCAATTCGGCACGATTCACTTCGAGCGCGGGCGCATCTCGCACGCCGCCATCGTCAATCGGCGCGATCGCCTCGGCGACATACTCGTCAAGCACGGACTCGTCTCACCAGCCGCGCTCGAGGAGGCCATTGCCGCGCAAGCGGCACAACCGCAGCGACGCATCGGTGACCTGCTCGTCGCGGGTGGACACCTCGGCCGCGAAGAGCTCCATGAATACCTCAAGCACCAGATCGAGGAAGCGGTCTACCTGCTCTTCACCTGGTCGCAGGGGACATTCACGTTTGAACCCGACGTGGTGCCCGATCCGCAGGACATCACCGTGTCGATCAGTCCGGAGTCGTTGCTGCTCGAGGGTGCGCGCCGCGTCGACGAGTGGAGCCTGATCGAGAAGAAGATTCCGAGCCTCGACATCGTATTCTCACTGGATCGCGACCACCTCGCCGAGAGCGACGTGGACGTCACGGCCGAGCAGGAGGTTGTGATCCCGCTGGTCGATGGACGACGTGACGTCTCCGCGATCGTCGAGGAGTCGGGCCTCGACGAATTCCAGGTGGGCAAGGCGCTCTTCGGCCTGGCGACCGCGGGCTTCCTCAGGCGGTTGGGAAGGAGTCGGGGTCCCGAAACGGCCGCACTCGAATCGCGCGTCGCGGAACATCGGAACCTCGGCGTCGCCTTTTATCGCACGTCGATGTTCGACGAGGCACAGCGCGAGTTCAAGCGCGTTGTCGAGCTGCGCGGTGGTGATGCTCAGGCTGAATTCCACCTTGGCCTCGTTGCCCTGCGACAAGGTCGCCTCGAGGACGCGATACGCACATTCCGCGGCTGCGCGTCGAGGCCGGGCGGACTTTCTGCGGCGCTGGTGAACCTCGCCTACGCGCTCGAGCGCGCCGGCCGCATCGATGAAGCGCGGGCGTCGCTCGTTGACGCCGCGGCCGCTCGACCGACGGACCCGATGGTCCGGTTGGCGCAAGGCGTGCTCGCCCTTCGCGGCGGGGACGCCATGGCGGCGGCGAGGCACCTCGATGAATGCACGGCGCTCTGGGCGCCTGACGAGCGCCCGGCGGCCTGGTACCACTACGCGGCACTCGTGTCGGCGCTGCGCGGCGATCTCGATCGAGCAATGATGTTGCTCGAGGACGGAGTTCGCGCGCACCCGCGTGCGGCGGCGCTGCACAACAACCTGGCGGTCGTGCTCGAACGGCGTGGTCGCTACGAAGAAGCGGCGGCCTCGGTCGAGCGCGCCATCAGCGAAGATCCCTCGCAGGCCGCGTCGCACAAGAACGCCGGCGACCTTCACTACCGCGCTGGCCGCTACGACGACGCGCTCGAGTGTTATCAACGGGCGGTGCGCGCCGACCCGAGTCTCGGCGGCGATGTGTACCTGAAAATGGGGAACATCAGGTACCGCCAGCGTGAGCGCGACGAGGCCGCTCGCTACTGGGAGCAGTCGCTGTCGCTCGCGCCCGATAATCCGATGGCGCGGAACAACCTCGAGATGGCCAGGCGGCTCGCATGACGATTGGAGCCGCGACGCCTCCCGCCATCACGCTGGGTGAAGTGGTGGTCGAAATTGCCGACTTTGCGGTCGTCGGTGGCGACGCCGCACTCGTCACCGCTGGACTTGGTTCCTGTGTCGCGCTGGTGTTGCACGATCCTTCGACGGGCATCGCCGGACTTGCCCACATCCTCCTCCCCTCGGTGGGTACCGGACCTCCGTCCATCCACCCGGCGAAATACGCGGACACCGGCGTGCCACTGCTGCTGGAGGAAATGCGCCGCCATGGCGCCAGCGGACGCATCGTCGCCAAGATGGCCGGCGGCGCGCGCATGTTCGCGGCGCTGCTCTCGTCTGGCATCAATATGGGGCAACGAAACATCGATGCGACACGAGCGGCGCTCGAGGTGCTCCGCATTCCCATAGTCGCCGAAGACGTGGGCGCGGATTACGGGCGGAGTGTTCGCGTGGTAGCTGCGACCGGCGCCATGACGGTTCGCTCGCTCGTGGGAGGCAACCGTGACCTCTAGCCGCGCGTCGGTCCTCGTCGTCGACGACAGCCGCCTGGTGAGGCGTTTGTTGACCGACCTGCTCGAGTCGAGCGGCGAGTTTCGCGTGGTCGGAGAGGCCGAAGACGGGCTTGACGCCATTCGGAAGGTGCACGCGCTGACGCCCGACCTGGTCACGCTCGACGTGGAGATGCCGGGATTGGATGGCCTCCAGGTGCTCGGCTACATCATGAGCGAGACGCCGCGCGCAGTCGTTATGCTGACGGCGGCCGGCGATCCACGCAGCGACGATCTGACGTTGCGGGCCCTGGAGCTCGGCGCCGTGGACTTCGTGCGGAAGCCGGCGCCTGACGAGGGACTCGACGCGGACTCGCTCCGTGAACGGGTGCTCGGCGCGCTGCGCGGCGCCCTGGGAGTAAACCTGGCCGCGGCGGCGTCGATATTGGCCCGGCCGGTGCGCGCTCGTCTGCGCGCGGCGGCTCCCACTCGCGCCGCGACGCGCGTGGTGGCGCTGGCTGCGTCAACCGGAGGGCCGCGCGCGCTCGCGGAGCTGATTCCCGCGCTGCCGCCGGATCTCGGTGCGGCGGTGCTCGTCGCCCAGCACATGCCGGCGGGGTTCACGGTCAGTCTCGCCGAACGGCTGGACCGCAGAAGCGCCTTGCCCGTGAGCGAAGCGCGCACCGGCGAACCGCTGATGGAGAATCGCGTCTACATCGCGCCCGGCGGGCGTCACCTTCGGCTCTCGTCAGGCACCGATGGCGCGCCGCGACTCGACGTGCGTGAGGAGGCCCCGGTACACGGCGTACGTCCGTCCGCCGACGTCCTGTTCCGGAGTGTCGCTGAGATCTTCGGCGCTTCGGCGGTGGGGGTGGTCCTGACGGGTATGGGCCGGGATGGCACCGAAGGACTCCGTGTCATGCGTCACGCCGGGGCGTTCGCGATCGTGCAGGACGAGGCCACATCGACTGTCTATGGAATGCCAAAGACGGCCCTGAGCGTTGCCGGCGCCGACGCGATCGCTTCCTTGCCGGCGATGGCGCGCTCGATTGTCACGGCGCTGGAGGGTCGGGCGAGCCGCGCCGATGTGACCCTGTCAGCCTTACCTCGGTCCTGAAAGGGAGCGGCCTCGCTTAAACGAGCGGCTGCCACACGACCATGCGCCCAACGCCAACCCTCCCACTGACTTCGGTGAACCCCGCCGACGCCGCGCCCGGCGGGCAACAGCCCTTCGTGCGGTTTCGCGACCGTGTGCGCGACCGCAGCGGCGTCCAGGAACTACTGGTCGTGCGGATTGGTCGCGAGCGGTTTGCTGTGCCGCTGGAGGCGGTTGATGAACTCGTGGAATCGCCCCAACTCCGGACCGTCCCGGGTGCACCGGATTCCCTCCTCGGCCTCTTCACGCTCGGCGACGCGATGCTGCCGCTGTATTCGCCGTCGGCCATCCTCGGCGCCGAGCCGCTCGGCGAGAAGGTCGCACTCGTTATGCGCGGCGGCCGGGCGCGGATCGCGCTGGCGGTCGACGACGCCGACGACGTGATTCGCGTGACACTGACCGACGTGCTCGAGGCGCCACGCACCGGCCGTCATGACGACGTCGTGCTCGGCGTATTGTGGAATGATGGAGACCTGTTGACGCTGCTCGATGCCAGGGCCGTCGTGGCGTCGTTCGGCGCACTGTCTACGGAGAGCGCATGAGTAACGCCACGGAATCCACGAGGCTCGTCACGTTTCGTCTGGGCGAGCACCTGTTTGCCGCCGAGATCCACGCCGTGCAGCGCGTGTTGCGTTACGAACCGCCGCGGGCGCTTCCCGACATGCCGGACTGGATGGAGGGTGTGGTCGACTATCAGGGGACAATGGTTCCTGTGATCGACATGCGCCGCCGCTTTGCGATGGTCGCATCGGAACCCGGGCCGCAGTCGCGCCTGATGGTGTGCTCCGCGCCCGGCGGACTCGCGGCGATGCTGGTCGATGCGGTGCTCGACGTAAAACCGGTGCTGCCTTCTGACCTGATGGAGCCACCGGAACTCTTTCGCGGTCTCGCGGGCGAGTACCTGAAGGGCCTGACCCGCCGACAGGGTCAACTCGTGGTCGTGCTGGATGTCGAGAGCCTCCTGGCAAGCCAGGTGCCCCTGCGCTTCCAGCCTGATGTCGCTGGCGCCTGACCGGCCGCCATCGCGGCCGCCGACACCTCCCGGAACCTCAGGTCGGTCGGCACGTCTGAACGCTTCGACGCACATCGAGCGGGGTTGGAACCTGATCTCGCGCGGTGAAGCCGCATCCGCTGAAGAGGAGTTGCAGAAGGCGTTGAAGCTCGTGCCTGACGACACACAGGCTGGGTCGCTCCTGGGATGGGCGCAGATGATGCAGGAGAAGTACGACGACGCCCTCGTCCAATTTCACGGCGTGTTGCAGCGCGATCCGAAACACGCCATTGCTCGGGTGAACGTCGGGTACATCTGCCTCAAGAAAACCATTTATGGAGAGGCGATCGAGCACCTGACGCGCGCGATTCGCGAAGCCGATGATCGCAAGGCCGTCCTGTACGCGCATTACTACCTCGGCTTGTTGTATGCGGCGCGCGAGATGTACAGCGATGCCGAGGCGTTCCTCGGTCGCGCTCTCTCGCTTGGCCCCAACCTCATCGAGGCGTATTTCGAACTCGGCCGCGCGCGGTGGTTCGGCGGAAACACCGACGGCGCGCGTCAGGCGTGGCGCGACGGTGCGGCGGCGGGCAAGTTCAGTCCATGGGGATCGCGGTGTGCCGCCATGCTAGCAGAAGTCGATGGCGGAGGAGAGCCTTCGCGCTAAGCGCGCTGCTCGCGCTCATCCCTTGGCCTCGTAGCAACGCCCAACTTCCGCTGGGCCTGCAGCGTCTCGACGAAGGACGCTTCACGGTCGCCTACGCGCCGCACGATGCCGTCCTGGCGCGATCGCTTATCTCCAGCGCGATGGCGCGAGACACGTTTCCGTGGTTGCCACGGCCCGCGGCGCGGGTGTTGATCGTCATCGCGCCGGATCGCCGACGATTCGCGGAGCTCATCGGGCCGTACGCCCCCGAATACGGCGCGGCGATTGCCGTTCCATCCGAGCAGCGAATCGTTATGCAGGGCAGTCGCGCCGGATCCGACGCAGGCGATCCGCGACAGGTCGTCCGGCACGAGCTGGCGCACCTGGCTTTGCACGAGGCCATGGGAGACCTGCCGCCGAGGTGGTTCGACGAGGGCTATGCGTCGCTCGCCGCTGGTGAGTGGGGCAGGGAGGAAGTGATCGCGACCAACCTCGCCCTGGCGTGGCGCGGCGTGCCGTCGCTTGATGCGCTCGACTCGGCGTTTTTTGGAGGACCGGGGCGTGCATCAGGAGCGTATGCGCTTGCGCAGCGCGCCGTCGTTGAACTGGCGGCGATGGATCCGCAGCGTGGGCTCGGACTCTTCTTCAGGTATTGGCGCGAGAAGCGCGCCTTCGACCCGGCCATTCGGACGGCATTCAATACGACGCAAGCGCAGTTCGAAGAGCGATGGCGAAGGAACACGCGGCGTCGTTATGGTGCGCTCGCGATCTTCGCGGATTTGACGATCGGTGCGATCATCCTGGTCGTCCTGCTCGTCCCGCTTTACCTGGGTCGCCGAAAACGCGATCGAGAGCGTTTGGCGACGATGGCGGCGATCGAGTCGGCAACGGAGGCGAAAGACCGGGCCGATGCGATCGAGACGCTACTGAAGAGTGTCAGTCCGCAAGAGGACTCCAGCGACGGGCGTAGAGGTTTAACCGAATCGTAACGTTAAGAACGGTCTGCACTTGACACGTTTTTCCGGAAATCACATACTCTTAGCGCATGGCAACTGACCGCATGTCGGCGCGAGTGCGGCCGCTTTTGTTTTGGGGAATCGCCCTCATCGCAATTGTGGCCGGATTTTTTGATTTGTCGCGGGGTGGTACTTCGATCGGACCGATCTTACTCGTGCTCGGCTACTGCGTTCTGGTGCCGGTCGCGATTCTGAAATAGCCGGGCGTAGCCCGGTAGTGAGGAAGGTCGCTTGACCGATGCGATGGACGGCACCGGCAACCGGGCGAATAGCTCAGTTGGTTAGAGCGCCTGCCTTACACGCAGGAAGTCGGGGGTTCGAGTCCCTCTTCGCCCATGAGAGAGACGCGATTCACCTGAGACAGCGACGGACCCGGCCGGTTTTGGCAGGGTACCGATGTTTCATACTGCCGCCGCGGAGGAGAGGACAGTGAAGGCACGGCAAGTTTTGACGCGCATGACGTGTGCGATGGTGCTGGTCGCAACGGGCTCGCTCGACGCCCAGAGCACCACTAACACGCAACGTGCACTGCGTCCGGGCCAGACGAAGGGTCCGAACTTCATGGTCCCGGTGTTCCGCTCATCGGTCGCCGGTCTCGGCGTCCAGGTTGCGGACAACGTTCGCGACAAGCTGATGCAAGACAATTTGATGACCGCGATGTGGGTCATTCCGAAGAAGGACCTTATCGCGAACCTCGAACAGTCCGGATACTCGGGGACAGACGCCCTTTCGCCCAGCGACCTGAAGCAGCTTGCCCAGTTCGTTCACGCCGAGGAATACCTCGACGGCGTCGTGACGCGTGCTGCTGATGGCACGATATCGATGGTCGCCACGCTGAACCTGCCGCGTGGTGAGGGAATGGAGCAGCCGCTTGGAACCGCCACCGGAGCGAAGCCCGGTGATGTGGCGGCGAAAATGTCCACCGAACTCGAGAAAGCGCGGAAGCAGATCAAAGGCGCAACCGACTGCCTGCAGTCGAACCGTCAACGCCAGTACGATGAGGCAAAGGCGCACGCGGCGAAGGCGATCAAGGAGTACCCACAGGCGGTGTTCGCGCGGATTTGCCTGCTCGAGGTGGCCTTCACACAGAAGGCGTCAGCCGATGACCTGATCAAGATCGCCGAGGAAATTCTGGCGATTGCTCCCGAAAATGATCGCGCGCTCGAGATTGTGGTCGACCAGTACCGCGCGAAGGCCGGAACGGACAAGGCGTTCGAAGACCGATACATCGCAGCGCTACAGAAGCTGCTTGCCGCGGATCCCACCAACACCGGGTTGCAGGCGTCGATTGTCCGCGCGTTAGCCGCTGCTGGAAAGCTTGCGATGGCGAAGCCCATCATCGACGAGGCAGTTAAGCAGAGCCCTGGCGATCCCGAGTTGATCAAGTTGCAATGGAACGTTTATCGGAACCTGGGCGACTGGAAAGGCGCGATTCCGATCGGCGAAGAGATGGTGAAACACGACACCGCTGCTGCCGACACGGCGTTCTACTCACAGCTGGTAGCTGCGTATCTGTCCGACAGCCAACCGCAGAAGGCGCAGGAGGCTGCGGCTCGTGGTGCTGCCAAGTTCCCGAACAATCCCACGATGTGGATCACCGTGGCGCAGCTGGCCCGGCGCAATGGTCAGATCCCGCAAGCACTCGACGCCATCAACAAGGTGCTGGCGATCAACCCGAAGTTCCCGGGCGTAAACCTCCAGAAGGCCGCCATCTTCTCGGAGCAGAACAATCTCGACAGCCTGCGCGAGACGTTGCGCTCAGCAGTGGCTGCCGGCGAAGACAAGGCTACGGCCGCCGGGATGCTTCTACCGAAGGTCAACAACATGTTTCGGGCGTACCAGTCGGACTCGTCGAAGACCGTAGAGGGTGGCGAACAGATTCTTGGCCTGTTCGCATTCGCCGACTCGCTGAATCCAACGCCCACAAGCGGATTCCTGCAGGCGGCGACGATGGTCGTCATGGGGCCGCCGTTGCTCGCCCGAGCGGCCGCGAACAAGAGCTGTGAGGATTCGCGACGGATGAACGACATGCTCATCTCGGCCCAGTCACTTGTTCAGAAACACGGCCGCGAGTTTGGGGCGGCGGCGGGAAGCGTGATGCAGGGTGCTATCCAAATGCAGGGCTACGCCGACCAATACGTGAAGACGTTTTGCAAGGCCACACCCGCACCGAAACCGCCCAAGCGATAGTTGCGAGGCTAGCCTCGCCGGATTTACGCCGCCGCCCCGCAACGGGCGGCGGTTTTTTGTGGTGGCATCCCGTTCTGACTATCGACTCGGGAGGGTGGGAAGGACCCGCGGTCCGGTGGGGGCAGAGCGAAGGAGGAGAGTCCTCGTCTCCGAACCATAGTTCGATCCAGACAAACACCCCAGACGCGGATTCCGCGAATGGTTCGGATCGCCTCCGTGGCAGCTGACGCTCCCGTGACGGGGATGCTCATGGTAAGGCATGACCGAGGACCAGTTACCCGAGAGACGAACGACGGAGCAATCATTGGGGCTTTTTTACGACGTCTACAACAAACTGGGCTACGGCTTTCTTGAGCACGTTTACTCGCTCGCGCTTGAGCGAGAGTTGGTAGAAAGGGGTCACACAGTCGACCGAGAAGTGATCATTACGGTTTCCTACAAAGGAAACCACTCGCAACACACCGGCTGGATATGGTGGTTGACCACAAGGTCGTGGTCGAAAACAAGGTGACTGCCAGGTTGCCGGCTTTCGCGAGACGTTAAACACTCAACTATTTGCGTGCGAGCACACTGGCGGTTGGACTCCTTCTCCATTTCGGACCAACCGCCAAGTTCTATCGTATCGTTCACACCCACAGAACTCGAAACGATCAGGGCAGCGACGGAGCTCAGTGAATTCGGTGGGAGTCGATCCGCCGCATTCGCGAAATCCGCGTCCTGGTGTTGAAGAGCAGTGTGCTAACAGCTGCCCCGACATCCCTCGGCCGACTCACTGCGACGACGCGGTCCGACAACAATGTGTCGCTGTCGAAATTGGAACGCCATTACGTTTTCGGAACGGTTCGTCACGCCACGAGCCGCTGCGGTTGCGCGCAGGTGACATCACGCTCCTTGTGCACGGCATCCGCTTTGGTCGCAACGGGGACACTCGTGAGCAACAGGTCCGTCGCAAATTATCAGTGGTTTCGCGAGCGCTCATGACAATGAGCAAGCAGGAATGGGTACGGGCTCGCTGGAACTCAGGTTCGCCGTGAAAGAGAATCGCGCTCGGCCGTCCGCAAGCAGCCGCAGTCGCTCGATCACGGTCGCAACGGACCAGCTGGGCTCTTTCGACTAGAAAAGCGTCCCAGACGGACTGCTTTACAATTTTCGGAGTTTCCTTGAACCTTGGGCATCGCCTAACGTGTGAAAGAAACTTCTGTCTGTGTTTCAAAGTGAAGGGATGAACGTCGTTTCGGACCTCGTGTCATAACCAAAAACGTCTGATTGTGTAGACGCGTTTCTGATCTGTCCTGAAAGTTGTTCCTGTGTCTCATCTTGCGTGTCGGAACTGACATTCCAGAACTGGTTCTTGCAGATCTACTGGTCATTCGGAATCTGGTGGTAATTCGGAATCGCATCATTAGCGCAGCCAGAACTAACCAAGAGGGGGCAATGATCTCACGATTCAACTTGAAATACTGACTGTGGTGTTGGGAGGTTGCGCCGTTACCTAACGGCGCCGCCCAACGCCGACGCGGCCGCGTTCTCGTGTCCAATTGCAACGTGCATACAAGACGGCGAATGCGCGTCAACTGGAGTTTCCAGAAGCGGTCCGTTGTGCGCCCGATCGTGGGAAATTATGTATACACAAACGGCGTAGTTCTTGACCTCTGGCTAGTCTACGATCAAAAACACAGCCAGGGTTCGCGTTGTAGAGTGGCAGGGTGCAACTCAAGAAGATCGTCGATAACGCCTACCAGAGCGGCAGTAGATTTGTTACGCATCTTCCGCGAGCCTGTCATCAGCGCAGGTTGTCCCCGACAGAGTCATGCGCGCGACTTCGCCGTGCGTAGTGGTACACGTGGAAGCTAGTGGCGCCAACTCAACTGCAGTCGGCAACCGCCAATCCGAACTGTTGCGGGTGGCCGTGGTCAGCAGTGTCCGTATTACGCGGGAGGCCGTGGCAGCCATTCTGGAGAATGATGGTTACTGCCGAGTTGTTGGAACCCATGGTGAGCTCAAGCTACCTGCGCTCACGATGGGTTCACCGCAGGTGGTGGTTGTAGATGGCTCGTCCGTTGTTGTGAAGCCGGAAAACCTTTTCGTTCCACGATCCGTTCGCATCGCAGTGTTCGGTTTACGACGCGAGGTCGGGGATGCGATCATGACGTGGATATCCGCCGGCGTACGAGTCTGTCTTGATGCGGATGAACCACTTGCAAGGCTGGTGCCGGCCGTCGCAGCGACGGCACGTGGCGACGTGCTATGCGCACCGAGAATCGTCGAGCAGATCATTACAGAGTTCCCGCGCATCGCGAGACCCGGAGATAACAAACGACTGGGTGAGTTGACGGCCCGCGAGCATGAGGTGGCCGAGCTCATCGGACAGGGCCTAACCAACACACAAATCGCCGGTGTTCTCGACGTGTCGCACTCCACCGTAAAGAATCACGTGCAGAGCATTCTCAAACGGCTCGGAACACACCGGCGGACAGAAATCAAATGGTACTTAGAATGAACGGGCTATCAGAGCAAACGGTGTGGCAGATCTAGGCTGGTCTAGACCGTCGATTCACGAGTCTATAGCGGTCCAGTTGGGGAAGCATCAAGTTGCCTGGTACGCCTAGCGGTATTGCGGCTAGGACCACCCGTTCTGCAGAACCGGCCAGTAAACGCTCAAGGGCGGCGTTAGGTACAGCAGGAAAGACGATGTTAGAGTCCTCAGTCGATGCACACAAGACTCCTTCCGTAGGAGGCACCAAATATGACGTCTCGTCGTATCGCGAGGATCGCCGCAGTCATCGCCGTGTTCGGATATCTTGGTCTCAGCACTGAAGAAGTCAGTGCTTCACCATCTACCAGCAGTAACTGCGGCGAGCAGTTCAAACTCGAAATGCTGGCTGGAGGGATCGACCTGGCAAACAAGAGCAGGCTGCGGCAAGGGCACCTTTCGGAAGAGCTGTCCGAGGCGGGCGCAAGCCTATCTGGCTGCTCCGAGTGTGTATGGCTGTGTGTGGCGAACGATGACGAGTGCAATCGAAACACGTGCGAGTTGTTTGGATGCTCAAGTGGGATAGTGGGCTGTCTCGAGGATTGGATGTCATGCTCGGATGACCAGCCGGATCTGCTCTACTGCCTGGCGAATTAGGATTCTTTGTCAGCTAAGCAACTAGCCTTCGTTTCTTCTTCAGCAGGGGAGTAAAGCAAGTATCCGTCGATGTGGCAGGCAGAGCCTCTCGACATCAGAGCCGCTGAAATGAACACTCCAACCTCAGTATTTGATCGCCTGCTTGCAATCGTTCTGACGATTGCCGCATTCGCCATGGCGGTCACTCTAGTACAGCGCGAACGCAGAGCCTCTCTCAATACCCGTTCGGCCGAGGCAAGAATAGCGTACGTGCCTGAGTGGAAGGAGGCTCTATCTCTTAGTATTCCCCGCGACACCCGTGCTGCTCCAGTCACGATTGTCGAGGTAATCGATCTTGAATGTCGGGCGTGCGCCCGATTCAGTTCGATTGCCCGCGACCTAGAAAGGCGGTTCGTCGATTCGTTAGCAGTTGTGCTGCTACACTATCCTCTGTCGCAACATCAGTTTGCTCGTGAAGCCGCCCACGCGGCGGAGTGTTCCGATCAAGCCGGAGTCGCGGCGGCTTTTGTTGAGACCGTTCTCGCCAAGCAGGATTCGCTTGGAAAACTCGAGTGGGGCGGTCTCGCAAGCCGTGCGGGTATTAAGGACTTATCGGCCTTCCGCGATTGCATGAATGATCCGCTAACAACTATGCGAATTGACTCCGCGATCGTTCTAGCGAAACGCCTCAGAGCAGTCGGTACGCCCACGATCATCGTGAACGGATGGCGCATTCGCGGGCCCCTGACAACCGAGTTGATCGGCACGGTTGTGGGCGAGCTACTCGCAGGTCGGGATCCACGAAAGGCCGTGCGCGAACTTTCAGACTAAGTCATTTAGTTGAGCTCCGCGTGCATCAGAATGCTGCGCAGCCAGTGAGTGTCATGATTCGTAAGGTTGTTGTGTCGCGGCCAGTGCTGGGTCTCGCAGTTTGGATGCTGGGCAATTCCGGTGACCCTCAGCGCTTGATGCAGGCTAGTGCAGAGCCAGTTCGTTTGCGTCTAGTTGAAGGTGGCCGTATGGGAGGAACATCAGCTCCCCCGGATGCTCAGTTTTCAACTGCCACTCTTCTCTCGGAATCGCCAGAGGGGCTAATCGTCGTTGTCGACGGTCGCGAACGACGCTTGCACATATTCGACAGCTTTGGCAAACATTTGGCCCGAGTCGGTCGCCATGGTGGTGGACCTGCCGAGTTTGAAATCATTAGTGGTATCGGTTTCCTGGCCGACACTATCTACGTCATCGACTTTGGGAATCGACGAACGAGTTTACTCTCTCGCGATGGCCAAGAACTTGCCCGGGTTCGGTATGAGCCGGATGGACCTGTCAGAAGCACCACAGGGTTGAGGGCGGCTTTTCCCGAAGTCCTGTTGCGTGACAGCACTGCGCTTGGTAAGGCCCGGGCTCCTCGTGAGGCGGTGCAGAGAGGAACCATCACGCACGAGCCGGTATTGAGAATGACACGCTCCGGTAAGGTAGTGGATACCGTCGTATGGACCAAAACTCACGCGAATGCTCCCATGCGGGGAGCAGGCGGGTCGAGTATCGCGCAACCGTTTGAAGACGCCACATTGATTGCGATTTCACCTCGAATCGGTCGATCCATTCTTGTTGAGAGGCGTGCCGCTACGAGTTCGAGCGCCAGAAGGTTCTCAGTTGCCTCGATATCACCTGCAGGAGACACGCTGTTCAATCGGTCTTATGAGTACGCGCCGCAGCGTCTGACCACTGATATGCTCCAGAAGGCGATCGCTCCGTTGTTGGAAGCAGGACGCAAGGCGGGCTACGCCGAGAGTGAAATTCTGGCGGCGGTTAAGAAACCGTCATTTCTGCCGCCGGTGAGCCGCGTCGTAGCAGGCGCAGACGGATCTGTGTGGCTTGAACGTAGTGCAAGCGGGTCAGCGATGGCTCGTTGGTGGATACTGAAGCGGGACGGAAGCCTGGCAGGATCGGTAGATATGCCGGGCCACTTGAAGATTCTCTTCGCAAGGGAAAACCGCGTTTGGACAGTGGATGCGGAAACCTTCGAGTTACCAGTGGTCATCAAATATGAGATAAGGCGATGATCCTCAGAATCTTGCTAGCGGCCAACTGTGTCATGTTCAACCTCCGCTGCGGTTCTTGCTCCTCGGAGCCGGCGTGGCGCTGGCCTTAAAGGGATGCCTAACGGATGCAGGAAATGCTCTGCGTGCGTTCCAACGAAAGTTCTCACGTCGTCTCGTACCGCGTGCGTTTGCCAGAAACGTCTGCGTGTGTGGCGATGTGCTTCTTGAGGTCGCCGCAAATGCTATTGCTGTGGCGCGTCTTGGGTCCGCGTAATCACACTTCCAAGACTGGGCCTTGCGGTATATCCGGGGGGGGGGCGAATCGTAGCCACGATGAGATCAGCAGCAATTAACCAGGAGGGGCGAATGATGTCACGATTCAATCTGCGAGCGCTGGCGGTGGTTGTCGTAGGGTTTGCCGTTTACGCAAGCGCACCGCCTAACGCTGAAGCCGCGGCATTCGCGTGTCCCATTTCGACGTGCATACAGAATGGCGTTTGCCCGCCGGACATGGGCGCATGGTGCGCACAGACTGGCTGCGAGACTACAATTCACAACTGTGGCCCACTTTTCGCCTGTTCTGGTGATCGGGTCTTGTTCTACTGCGGAACCGATCCGGAGTAGCTGATCCGCCTGGAGCCGGCAATTGAGCGCGGCGAGGCTGGCTGACTCGCCGCGCTTGGAAGCCCCTCGGAGGCCAATATGGCTCGGACCGACGCAGCTTTGTCATGGCTGCTTACTCTCGCCGCCGTTGCAGTAGCTGGCGTCCTCGTACACAGAGAGTTCTTCGCGCCGCCCTCGCGGACGCCGACCCTCTTCGCGGATGTTAACGATCCGATGACCTTCGTTAAGGACTGGCGTTCCTTGATAAAGGAGGGCGTCCTGGTCGGCGATTCGACCGCTCCTGTGCTTGTGGTTCAGTTCTCAGATCTCGAATGTCCGTTTTGTCGCCAGTTCCATCGCACTCTCCAGGAGGCGCGCAAGACTTGGGGGAACAGGATCGCATATAGCTTTGTGCACTACCCGCTCCCGCAACACAAGCTGGCACGGCCTGCTGCTCGAGCGGCTGAGTGCGCGTTCTCTGAGGACCGCTTTGACGAGTTTGTAACTGCGATATTCGCTAAGCAGGATAGCATGGGCGTGAAACCATGGACGTCGTTTGCCAGTGACGTGAGGATTGACAATGTCAAGCGTTTTTCAAAGTGTGTCAGTGACACGATTACAATCGATCGTATCGAACGAGGTTTGGCTCTCGGCGCTCTGATCGAGCTGAAGGGAACTCCGACTGTGATCGTGAACGGGTGGCGATTCCCAGTTACTCCGCCTGACACCCAATTCCGGCGAGTTGTCGGTGACTTACTTGCAGGCAAGGAGCCGCAACGATGACGCGGAGTGGTACTGGCTTACCCAGGCCAGCAGAGCTCCCTACACGTGAGACTGTTAGTGCCCAGCATCTGGCACGATCGGTCTCAGCCGCACTTGCACTAGTCGCTCTCGGCGCTTCCGTCGCTAACGATGCATCAGCACAGGTGCACGTCGACCTAACGAGTCGAACTGCCTCAGGTTCGATCGGCGAGGAGATCGTGGACATTCGCTACGCCACAGAGCTGGCTGACGGCCGACTATTGTTCACCAGTAGGCCCGGAACCACCCCTTCGCTGGCAGACTTCGCTACCGGACGGCTTCAGTCAGTTTCGAAAGAAGGAGACGGACCTGGCGAGTTTCGGCGTCCGTTTACGGTTCTGCGGCTCGCGTCTGACTCTACGGCGATTGTTGAAGACGGCGGGCATCGTTGGGTCGTGCTGAAAGGAGTAACACCCGTGGCGACGTTGCGCGCACGGGGGGCCGCTGCAATGGCGATCATTTTAGCTGGCGCCGATACGTTCGGCAGAGTTCTCGAGATCAGCGCCACCAAAATGGGTACCGAACCGGGCCAACGCGTCTACCTGTCGCATACGAACGCTGAATCTCTTGCCGTCCTCGTCCACTACAGGAGTGCGATCGAAAGCGGCAACGCATTTGGCTCCAGAGTAGACACGATCTCTCGGCTTCGCGGACGTTTCCGGGGTGTTCGAAATCGACGCCACACACCTCGCGGGACGAACATGTCCATTGAATTTCACTTGTCTCAGCCGCTCGCAGCGGAGGAGCAAGCACTCCTGTTCAACGATGGCTGGATTGCGTTCGCCTATCCGGATCCCTATCGGGTTACCTGGCGGACGCCAGAAGGAAAGCTAGTCGCCGGTGCTCCGCTTCCGTTCACCGCCGTCGTCGTGGACGACGTCCAAAAGAGAGCTGCTATAACTGCAGAGTGGTCGTCTGGCCCCGCACCGTTCGGGGCGAGCGACTACCCTCCCTGGCCGCGGGTGTTGCCACCCTTCCTTGTTCAGTCCCTGCTCGCGCTGCCTAACGGGACCCTTGCCATCAAGCGAGCACCGGACGGACGCCGACCGGGTGTGAATTACGATATTGTTGATCGCAGGGGCGGGTTGGCCGGAACGATTCAAGTCGGGCCGAACGAAAAAATAGTAGCCTTCGGCAAAGCCAGCGTGTATGTGGCACGACACAACGCGGACGGATTGATTCGTCTACTTCGTTACTCCTGGCCCAACTAATCTTTTCTGCCGAAGCCCGAGCTCAATTGCGGCAGTAGGTAGTCTACGCGAAACTCGAACTGCGCATCAACCTAACGAAGAGTGCGGTGGCGCCCCGCGTGGCAGCGGACGTTCCTGGGCTACAGCTTTTGGGTCGCTCCGAGGGATCGTGAAAGGACGGGGTGGCACTGAAGGCCCTCGAGAAGATGCAGGAGCGCGTCCGGGCGATCACGTCCCGGAGCGGCGGACGCAGCCTCACGCAGGTGGTGGCGTTGGGCAGCACATTCACATGCAGATCGCGATCACGAGCCACCTGAGTCATCGCGACCTTCTGCTCCAGCACCAGCCGCACTGCTTCGCGCTTAACTCCTTGCTGTACCGCCGTCGACCAGGCATTTGGTACCTCCAGTCTCATGGGACAACCTACTTCAGGTGTCTATGAAAACGGCGTCAGCTCAGTCAGTCTTGATCTAGTTAGGACTAGGTCTGCAGCGACGGCAGCCTATTGTAGCGAATAAGTTGCCTAACCAAATTTCCGTCAGTCGACTTCGATAGTCTTAGGCGAAATGGTTATATCATCGTCTCTCTTCCAGCCGGACGTAGCGAAAGCTCGGCCCACCGAGATCGGAGGTGTCACAACATGAACCCAAGAGTGACCTATTTCGTAGGCGCAATGATCTGCACGCTCGGGTTGATCGGCACTCCGGCTGAGCAGGCCATCGCAAAGCCAACCGTGACGTTGTGCGAGTCAATCGCCAGTGAGCTGAAAGTTGGTAGACCGACTGATGAAGCGTCGGTTGGCGTGGCTGGGGCCTTCGCAGACTGCCAAGGTGAATGCATCTGGCTCTGCGTGCCTTGGAACGAAGAGTGTAACCGGCGAACTTGCGAACTGTTTGGCTGTCCATCTGGCGGGGCATTTTGTCTAGAGGACTTCATCGGTTGCTCCGTCGACCAACCGGACCTACTGATCTGCACTTCGTCTTGAGGAAGGCCGTCGCTTTCAGTCGCTGACCCCAGGCCGACGCAACGTTAAGTCCGGAGGACGAAGACCTGCGGACAACGCGCCGTGAACTCGCGAGAGCGACAAGAATGTTTCTAATCCCACAATCGCCCCTCTTTGTAGCCTTCCACAGGCGTACCTGAGATGCATTCACGTTGGTTGATGCTAGACAGAGCCCTGGCGGTGATTACCACAGTCGCCGCAGTAGTAATAGCTGCCGCAATGTGGGCGGGCGGGGGTGAGAAGGGGCATCCCAATACTGGCGGAAGAATTGAGTACCGCGAAGGCTGGAGAGCCGCCCTCGGTGTTGCGCTGCCTGAATCGTCAAAGGGCGCACCTGTCACGATCCTCGAGTTCGTCGACCTGCAGTGTCCTTCGTGCGCACGCTTCGCTGAGGTCTTGCGGGAAGTTAAGGCCAAGTTCGGCGCCGTTTTAGATATAAAGCTTGTGAACTACCCTCTCGAGCAACACGAACATGCCTTCGACGCAGCGTTATCGCTCGTGTGCGCAGACCAAGCCGGTGTGGGCTTGGCTTATGCAGACACGGTCTTTGCGATGAGAAAGTCATTGGGCTCCGTTCCATGGTCGGTCTTCGCGAAACGGGGGGGGATCGCCGACACGTCCAGATTCAGTGCGTGTATGCGGAGACCGGAAACGCGTGACGCCGTGGATTCCGCACGAGCCGTTGGCCAGCGGCTTCTGGTGCCCGGTACTCCTTCTGTTTTCGTCAATGGCTGGCAACTGCGCGGGCCACTTTCGGCGGAGTTTGTGTCCGCCGTGGTTTCGGCGTTGCTGACCGGTAAAGACCCTGTGAAGGCTGCAGCGCTACGTGACCATTGATGACTCTTCTACGCAGAGAGCAGTACGTGCGCGACCGGCCGAGTAAATAGACGGTTGCGGTCTGCGCCTCTGGGTATGCGAGGCGACCGGACACCACCTATCCTAGCGAATCGAGTAACGGACTAGCGTCGGACTGTTACGTTCGTCGGTGCGCGCCCAAAGTGACCGTCTCGTCGCGTATAGGATCTCAACGCGTGCGGGCAGTGTAACCTGCCCCTCAAGGCGTCCGCGGCGATCCAGAACCCACCAAACTGAATGATCAGAGGACGCCAAGGTTCTCCTTAGCCAAACGCTTCCGTCCGCACCGGCAATCGCCTTCGTCACCGGAGGTACGAATTCGGGTAATACTACAGCAGCCCGAATGTCGGCCGAGGAAAAGCCCATACTCCGCCCAGCATTGAACAGGGGCTGCAAGGCCTCGTCAATGATCGTGGGTGTGAGCCGCTGCGGCAGATACTCAAGCGACCTGCTGAAGATTGTGTCCCCCTCCGGAGAAACAACGGTCACCGCAAATCTTGAGGCGGTTGCTCGTGCAGGAACGGATCGCTGTACGACAACCGAAAGGCCCAGCCGAGGCGCAAATGCGACAATGTCACCGTCAAAAAACGGCTGCGCAACTGGAAGTGGAACTGCCTTGGTCGGCTTCCGCCGAACCGGAGCTCTGACCCACAGAACAGTATCGAGCACTGAACCTGAAAGAGTCATTCGAATTACTGGCTCGCGTGACAGCTGTCCACTTCGAACTAGGCTCGCAACCGCAGTAGCTTTCCCAATCGTAGAGCTGTTAGGCAGCACGACAGCCGGAAAGGCAGGCAGATACCCTAACGATACTCTAGGATTCGCCGGGGAATAGGGCGTACGCCTAAGTTCATGTCCTTCCGTATTCAGCATCATAATCAACCGGTTACCAAAATCGATCGCGTATATGGTGTCACCGAAAAAGCCAATCGCGCTCACGACCTGGAACTCGGCTGGCCCCGTCCCAGGTCGCCCGAGCACCTTCAGGTGAGCTCCACCGCTGCTGTAGAGGTGGAGATGCCTCTCTGCGCCGTCCATCACGGCGATTTGCCCAGACTCCGACACAGCGACCAACGTTATGCTTGAGAATTGTTCCGGTGTCGGTGCATTGGATCCTCCCAGTCGCAAGTCCGGAACTGCCATGAGCGCCGCCGGACGTGATTGCGCGTTGACAATAGGAGAAAGCAGGAAGGAAAGGGCGAGTCGGGCCGAGATTGCTTGATACACGAGGCTAGCCCTCCGCAATCAGGTTCACCTTATCGTTAATTACAACCTTGATTGGTCTTTGTCTCGCGGACGGTTTGGCCGCGCTCAGCGCCTCCTGACTGGAGCGGTGAGTCGACGGCCGCATAGTGCCGCACCTGCTTGAGAACCGTTGTTAGGCGCACATCGTAATATGTAGACAAGCGTTGAGGTCGGCCGCTCCATTAAGATGTGGATTGTTAGGACAGCACTTTGTTGCAATTCAGAATCTCGAATCATCCGCCACAACTGCAATAGCTCTCAGGCTGGCGAGTATCTAGGCATGGCTAGGTCCGCGTCGACGATCGTGAGGGCTGGCGTCGGCCCTTGCATCGTGGCGCACGTTTTTCATAGGCGATACAGCGCTTGGTCGCGCTTTGGCCGCGAGGTGCGACGGCTTGGATTGCCAAATGCGTACCACCTAACGACGGGATTGCATCACCATCGGCGAGCGCGCCGGGGGCGCCCGCGGCGTTACAAAGCGCAGCATCAGAAAGCACCGTTCGTGTTGTATAAACCGGCGTCGCAGATCACTGGTGCCGATCGCATCTTGCAGCCAAAGAAATCGAGGCCTCGCCGTCATTGGTCGGAGGCCCGCCACGTATGACTTCAACCCTGTCGACCCATCATTCCTCCTGGATCTCGCAGGCCTACGAATAGACCCAGTAAATCCCTGTGAAGCCTGACTCACGGGGATTCTGGATGTAGTTCTTGATTCATTTCTTTCAGGTCGACCTCGGGCAAGGCTGTGCTCAGCCTGTTGGCAAGATCTTCCGCCCTGTTTTCGCGGTATCAACGATGGCGCGCAGGCTGCCAGCCCAGCATCGTTAGTAGCTGCATCTTCGCTAGCCGACGCAGCTTGCCCAGAATCGTTGGCAATCGCTTGAGCCGTGACGCGACAATGCTTCATTATCCACAGCTTCCGCGAACTCAGTGAGGTTCGGTCGGAATGCCGCAACCGAAGCCTCATAGGCAGCTCGTCAATCCGAAATCAACACCCATAGCGTCTTGGACGTCTTTGGGTTCCGGATAGGGGCGTCTCGCTTCGGCCCCCGCCCGTTTGGCCACTTTGTTAGAGTATTTCCGCTACCGTCGCAAGTAACTCGCCACCGGGGAAACGGAGTGCCCGCGACCGTCCGAGTTGCGCTAATCATCAGTCCGCCGAGTGGGTGTGGCAGATATGTTGTTGGCCGATGGACTTTCCACACAGCTTTAAGCGGGCTGCACAACTCTCAATTTACCAAACACTTGACGCGCGGGCTGCTTCGCCACTAGTATCACCGCGTTAGGTGACCCATTCTGCCGCTATCCCAGCCTTTCACGAGCCGGTTCTCGCCCGCGAGGTCGCCCAGCTGCTCGGCAACGCTCGGCACGTCCTGGACTGTACGCTCGGAGGAGGCGGGCACGCACTCGCGCTCCTCGAACGCGGTGCCCGCGTGACTGGCATCGATCAGGATCCTTCGGCCATCGACGCGGCCCGGCGCAATCTCGAAACGCACGAACGAAGCGGATCCTTTCGCGCCGTCCGCGCGAATTTCTCGGAGATCGACGAGCGTCCCGAACTCGATGGCGAAACATGGGACGGCATTCTCCTCGACCTTGGCGTTTCGTCGCACCAGATCGATGAAGAAGGACGTGGCTTTACGTTCCGCCCCGGCGCGCCGCTCGACATGCGCATGCGACCCGACGCCGAGACGGACGGGGCCCGCGTGCTCAACGAGAGCGACGAACACGAATTGATCCGGATCTTCCGCGAATACGCGGATGAGCCACGCTCCGGTCGGCTCGCTCGCGAGATCGTGCGCCGGCGCGCGAATCGTCCCATGCGCACCAGCGATGATCTCGTCGACGCCATCCGGGCAGTTCTCGGGCCCCGAAGCGGGCCGCCACAGTTCGCGCCGCTGTTCCAGGCGATTCGTATCGCGGTCAACGACGAACTCGGAGTGTTGGAGCGGACGCTGCCCATCCTGCGCGATCGCCTGGTGCCCGACGGGGTGATGGCGGTGATCTCGTACCACTCAGGCGAAGATCGCCTCGTCAAGCACGCCTTCATCGAGTGGAGCGCGTCCTGCATCTGCCCGCCGAAGCAGCCGATCTGCACCTGTCGTGGCCACGCTCTCGGGTCAACGATCACACGCAAGCCGGTGCGCCCCTCGGCCACCGAATCGCAGGAAAACCCGCGGGCGCGCAGCGCCCTGCTTCGAGCATGGCGGCGCGCGGCGTAGGGGGTCGTGGAGCGATCCGCGGGCGCACGGCCATCGCCGTGGGCCTCGCCGCCTTCCTGGTGGTCACGACCAGCGTGGTCTGGCGACGCGCGCGCGGTAGCGAAGCCGCCTCGAGACTGCACCGGCTTGGCGCCCAGGTGGATGAGCTGCAGGCACAACGGGCACGCCTCGACGGCGAAGTCCGGCGCGCCTCCAGCCAGCTCGAATTGGTCCCGCGCGTGCAGCGACTGGGCATGCACTTTCCAAGCGACAGCCAGGTCATCGACCTGCCCGATCCGGTGAGGCGTTAGGCAGTGCTGCAAGCCACGCGATTGCGCGTTGTCCAGGGCGTGCTGGTGGCGTTCGCCGCGGCGCTGGTGGTGCGCGCCGCGTGGGTGCAGCTCTGGCAGGGCGAGCGCTGGGAGCGGTTGGCCATGCGCCAGCACTACTCGAGGAACGCCCTGCCGGCGCCGCGCGGCGAGATCCTCGACGTGGCCGGCGTTCCCCTTGCCCAGAGTGAGGTGCGCGTCCAGCTGAATGTCGCACCACACGAGGTTCGTGAGATGCGCCGACTCGCCCGCGACCTCAAGCGGCTCGGCATCGACGCGGCGACCATCAGGCGCGCGACTGATCGGAAACGGCGATGGGTCGAAATCCCCAAGGCGTTCATGCCGTCCGACGTGAACTCGGTGAGCGCGCTCCGCGGTGTCCACGTCGTGCCCCAGGTGCAGCGCGACTACGTGCCGCTCGACGGAATGCGGCGGATTGTCGGGCGCACCAACGCCGAAGGCGTTGGCCAGGACGGCATCGAACTCATTCTCGATTCACTGCTGCGCGGCGAGCGAGGGTCGACACGAGCGCTGCTCAGTGCACGGGGCCAGCGCTATGAGTCGCTCGACGCCATGACGCAGCCACCACGACCCGGTCATACGGTGACGCTGACCGTGAGCTACGTGATGCAGGACATCTGTGATCGGGCGCTGGCGGACGTCGCGGCTCGTCTCGGCGTTTCGGGCGGTGACATCGTCGTGCTCGAACCGACGCGCGGCGAAATCCGGTGCCTGGCCAGCCGTCGGGAATCGAAGGTCACAACGGGTAGTATGGCGCTGACGGAGCCGTTCGAACCCGGCTCAACGCTCAAGCCTTTCATCGCCGGCCGGATGGTCGAGTCCGAGCGGGCGCGGCTGGATGAGGTGATCGAGACGTACAACGGGAGGTATCCGTCGTGCAAACGAATCATCACGGACGTTCACAAAGCCGATCGACTGTCGCTGGCCGATGTGATCCGCTACTCGAGCAACATCGGGATTGCCCGCTTCACGGAACGGTTGTCGAAGCGCGATTTGTTCGAGACGTTGCGTGATTTCGGTTTCGGCGCTCCAACCGGAATCGGGTATCCCACCGAAGCGTCCGGTGTACTCAAGGAGCCCCGCAGTTGGAGTTGTCCGAGCCAGTCCTCGATGGCAATGGGGTACGAGATCTCGGTCACCGCAATGCAGCTTGCGGCCGCATACGGTGCCATTGCCAACGACGGCCTGCTTCTCGTTCCAACGCTGGTGAAGTCGATTCGTGATGCAGACGGAGAGCTCGTGTACGAACATCGGCCGCAGGTGGTCCGGCGCGTGCTGAAGCCGAAAACCGCTCGCGCGCTTCGGGAAGTGCTCGCGAGCGTCGTCGATAGCGGCACTGCTACAGACGCCAGCCTGGCGACGTTCGACCTCGGCGGGAAAAGCGGAACGGCCCGACGCGTGGAAGGCGGCCGGTATATCGCCAACAGCTACACGTCGACCTTCGTGGGACTCTTCCCCGCGCGAAATCCACAATACGTGGTGCTGGTGAAGCTCGATAACCCGCGCGGCGAATACTACGGCGGAAAGACGGCAGCGCCCGTCGCCAAAGCCGTGCTTCAGGCAGCCATCTCGGCGCGCGATGCGTCGCTCGATCGCGGGGACCTCGTCATGCAGCGCGCGCGGTACGTGCCGCCTGACGAAGGAACGCCGGCGGCCCGCCGCGTGGTGGCGACCGGTCGTGTCGGCCCAGACGCATCGCCGCCGCCGCCGCGTTATGCACTGGTCGACACCGTGCCCGTCGCGCCAACGGCGCGGGTGAGTTTCGACCTGCGCGCCGACACCACACGTCCTGCGGTGCGGGAGCAGGTGATCATTCCCGATGTCCGCGGAATGCCGGAGCGAGTGGCGGCGCGGGAACTTCATCGCGCCGGCCTTCGCGTCGCGTTCGTCAGTGGGGTCCCGTACGAGATTTCTCCACCGCCCGGGAGCCAGGTCATCGGCGGAACGGTGGTCAGGGTCGCCCGTCGGTGACCTCTCCGATCGCAGCAGCGACGATCGAAAACGCGCTGTTGCGGAGCGGCGAGCTACGCTCGTCAGGCAGCATGCCGGTCTCATTCACCGACATCACGGATGACAGCCGGCGAGTCACGAGAGGCGCGCTCTTTGTCGCGATTCGCGGGGGCACCTACAATGGCCACGATTACGTTGCCGCCGCGGCCGCTGCCGGCGCCACGGCGGTAATCGTTGACGATGCCTCGTATTCCGGACTGCCGAGTTTCGTCGTGACCGACACGCGACGGGCGGCGGGAATCGCGGCCCGAGCGGCGTTTGGTGAGCCGGCTGGCCAGCTCACCATGGTGGGCGTGACCGGCACGAATGGAAAGACCACGACGGTTGGACTACTCCGCCACCTCCTCCACGAGCCAGGCGCCGCCGCCGCGTCGATCGGTACACTGGGTGTGCTTCGTGGCAGTGCCGGAGATGTTGTGCCGGGAGGCAGTGGACTCACCACCCCAGGCGCGATCGAACTGCAGCGGGTGTTGCGAGAACTCGTGGACACTGGCGTTCGGCGCGTGGCGATGGAGGTCTCCTCGCACAGCCTGGATCAGCGTCGGGTGGAAGGCGTCGTGTTCCAGTCGGCCGTGTTCACCAACGTGACGCGCGATCACCTCGACTATCACCAGACGATGGAAGCGTACGTCGCCGCGAAGGCGATGTTGCTCGACTATGTCGCCGCCGACGGTGTCGAGGTCGTGAACGCCGATGACCGTGCCTGGGACGTTCTTCCCGCGACTCGTCAACGCGTCCGCTTCAGCATTGAAGCACCAGCCGATGTCACCGCCACGAACATTCGGTCGACACCGCGCGGCAGCGAGTGGACGTTGTCGGCCGGTGGTGAGCGCGCGACCGTGGCGCTGCCGCTCCTCGGCGGCTTCAATGTCGCCAATGCGTTAGCTGCCGCGGCCGCGGCGTGGTCCCTGGGCCACAAGATTCAGGACGTCGCCGACCGGCTTTCCAACGCTCCGCAGGTCCCCGGCCGGCTGGAACGCCTGCTGGATCGTCCCGCGGTCCTGCGGGACTACGCCCACACGCCGGATGCACTCGACCGCGCGCTCGACGCCATTCGCCCTTTTGTCGCCGGTCGATTGATCGTCGTGTTCGGATGTGGCGGAGACCGGGACCGCGGCAAGCGCCCGCAGATGGGAGCCATCGCCGAAGCGAAGGCCGATCAGGTCATCATCACCAGCGACAATCCCCGAACCGAGGATCCCGAGCGGATCCTGGATGACATCGAGCACGGCATGCGCCACCGGAATCATGAACGTCTCGAGGACCGACGCGCCGCCATCGCGCGGGCGCTCGCGCTGGCCGCGCCTGACGACGTCGTGCTCCTCGCCGGCAAGGGCCACGAGACGTACCAGATTCGCGGCACGAAGACGCTGCCGTTCGACGAACAGGTCATCGTCCGCGAGCTCGCCGCCCAGCCGGCAGGTCAGCCATGATGACCTGGACCCTCGACCGGCTTGCACAAGCGCTGCGCGCCGAGTTGCAACCGTCGGCAATGCCATCCGGGTCGGCCGCGCTGGGGAACGTGTCGACGGACACGCGAAGCATCGCACCAGGTGACATTTTCGTGGCCCTTCGTGGCGAACGCTTCGACGGCCATGACTTCCTCGCTCAGGCGGTCGGCGCCGGCGCGTCCGCGCTCGTCGTCGACGATCCGCTCCGCACCGCCGGTCTTTCCCGGCCGATCTTTGCGGTGAACGACACCACCCGCGCCCTCGGTGCGTTAGGCGCGTGGTGGCGCACGACCTGGGGCGGCACGGTGGTGGCCGTGGCCGGCTCCAACGGCAAGACGACCACGAAGGAGCTCATCCGCGCCGCGGTTGGGAGCGCGCTCGACGTGTACGCCACCACGGGAAACTTCAACAACCAGGTTGGCGTGCCGCTGACGCTGCTCCGACTGCCCGCGACGGCGACGGTCGCTGTGGTCGAAGTGGGTACGAGTATCCCCGGCGAAGTGGGAATCCTGCGGCGCATCGTCGGGCCCGACCTGTCGGTGGTGACGTCCGTTGGCGAAGAGCACCTCGAGGGCCTTGGTTCGCTCGAGGGAGTGCTGAACGAGGAAGCCGCCATCTTCGACGGCGTACCCCTGGCCGTCGTTCCAGCGTCGCAACCCGAGATCGGCGGCGCCGCGCGTTCCCGCGCCAACACAGTCATCGAGGCGGGGCTCGACGCGGGGGACGTGCGTCCCGATCAGTGGGGGATGACGGCGGACCGCCGCGGCTGGGCGACCTTTGGTTCAACGCGCCTGACGATGCAGGTGCCGGGCGTGCACAACTTGCGCAACGCCATGCTTGCGATGGCGGTGGCGCGGGCCTGTGGCATTCCGGACGTCAGCGCCGCCGAGGCGATATCCGGCGTAGAACCGCTCGACATGCGCGGCCGCTGGATGGCCAGCGGTGGCCTGACGATCATCAATGACGCCTACAACGCCAACCCCGCGTCGATGCGTGAGGCTATCAACCTGCTCGACGGGCTCGATGGTGACCGGCCGCGCGTCATCGTCCTGGGCACGATGCGGGAGCTCGGGCCGCAGGGTCCGGCGCTGCACGAGGAGATCGCTGGTCGCGCGCTCTCGTCAGGCGCCGACCTCGTGGCGGGGATCGGAGAATTCGTAGTGCCGCTGACGGCGCGCGCCGAGGCGCGCACCCGCGTCGTAACAGCTCCCGATGTACCAGAGCTGTGGGAGTTGTTAGCTTCGCGTCTGCCACGCAACGCTATCGTTATGCTGAAGGCGTCCCGCGGTGTCCGTCTCGAGCGACTCGTGCCCTTATTGCAGGAGTGGTCAACCACGTAATCAGAAGCTGCAGTCCATCTCCCATCTCACTTCTCCCATCTCACGTCCGTGCTTCATTGGCTCCTGTCTCCGCTCCAGGATGAAATCTCGACGCTGAGATTGTTCAACTACATCGCGTTCCGGGGTGCGGGCGCGGCCGTTACTGCCCTGCTGCTCTCGTTCCTGGTGGGACCGCCGATAATTCGCCGGCTGAGCGCGATGAAGGTGCAGCAGGGCGTGAGGCAGGGGACTCCCGACTCCCACAAAGGGAAAGCCGGCACACCGACGATGGGTGGCCTCATCCTTCTCACCGCCGGCATAGTCCCAGCGTTGCTGTGGACCCGCCTGGACAATCCGTACGTCATCGTCGCTCTCATCGTGACGATCTGGATGGGCGGCATCGGATTCCTCGATGACTACCTGAAGCTCAAGCAGAAACGCGAGGGGCGCGTCGTCGATGGGCTCGTGGAGCGCTACAAGCTCGCCGGACAAATCACGATCGGGCTCATGATCGGCATCCTCCTCTGGCAGGTGCCGCTGTCTACGCTCCCCGGCGCGTCGACGACCGTGCCGTTCTTCAAGTACATCATCATTGTGCCGGCCTGGGCCGGCATCGAATGGTTGTACGTGGGATGGGTGACATTCATCCTGAGCGGCGTGAGTAACTCGGTGAACCTCACGGATGGACTGGACGGGTTGTCCGCCGGCCTGACGGCGATCGCGCTCGCTACGTTCGGCTTGTTCGCTTACGTCATGGGCCGCTCGGATGCGAGCGCGTACCTCTATCTGTTCTACATGCCGGGCGCCGGTGAGCTGGCCGTTTTCTGTCTCGCGCTGGTGGGCGCGTGTACCGGCTTCCTCTGGTTCAATACCCATCCCGCGCAGGTCTTCATGGGCGACACCGGTGCACTCGCGCTGGGGGGCGCCATCGGCGCGATCGCCATCCTGCTGAAATCCGAGTTCCTGCTGCTGTTCATTGGCGGCGTATTTGCCGCCGAAACCGTGTCGGTCATCCTGCAACGCGCCGTGTTCAAGTATCGCAAAGCGCGGTACGGCGTCGAACACGCCAAGGCAAATCGGCTGTTCCTCAAGGCGCCCCTGCATCATCATTTCGAAATGAAGGGATGGCCGGAGACGCAGGTGGTCGTGCGCTTCTGGATTCTCGGCATTCTCTGCGCGTTCGTGGCACTGACGACCCTCAAACTGCGATGACCCAGGACGCCTGGCGGGAGGGCGAAGTCGCGGTCGTCGGTCTCGGGCGGAGCGGTGACGCCGCCGCCCGCCTGCTCCGTGCCAGGGGCGCGACGGTATACGCCTCCGACGCTGGGCGTTCAGCTGAGATGGAGCGGTTGGCCGAATCACTGCGTGTCGCAGGGGTTGATGTGCACCTTGGCGGCCACGATGCCGCCCGGATCGCGCGTGCTTCGCTGGTCGTCACGAGTCCTGGAATCCCGCCTGATGCGCCGCCGATGGTGGCGGCGAGGCGTAGTGGCGCCAGGATCATCAGCGAAATTGAGCTCGCGTTGTCGACGATGCCCGACGTGCGTTACATCGCGGTGACCGGCACCAACGGAAAGACGACGGTGACGTCGATCATTGGCCACTTGCTGCGCAACTTTGGGCTCGAGACCGAGGTGGCCGGGAACATTGGACGGCCGTTGAGTGAAGTCGCCCTTCACGAGCGGCCGCCGGCCTGGATTGCCCTCGAGGTGTCGTCGTACCAGCTGCACGACACGCCATCGATTGCGCCAACGCTTGGCGTATTGACGAACCTGTCGCCCGATCACCTCGATCGGTATCAGGACCTCACATCGTACTACGCCGACAAGGCGCTGCTCTTCCGGAACGCGACGTCGTCGTCGCGGTGGGTGGTGAATGCTGACGATACCGGCGCCACCGACATGGCGCGCGCGGCCGACGGATACGTTCTGCGTTTCAGCGGCGAGGGTCGTTTGTGCGACGCGTTCTACGACCGGCAACATGGCCAACTCATCCTGCTCGACGAGCCGCTGCTGAAGCGCGCCGATCTGCCCTTGCTCGGCGATCACAATGTCGGGAACGCGCTGGCGGCGGCACTTGCCGTTGCGGGAGCTGATGCGGCGCACACGTCGATCAACGCCAGGAAACGAATCGCCGCCGCTTTGCGCAGCATGAAGCCGCTCGCGCATCGGCTCGAAACGGTTGCCGATGCCGAGGGCGTGCTTTGGGTCAACGACTCCAAGGCGACCAACGTCGCCGCCGCAAAGGTCGGGATTGCGGCCATGACTCGACCCACCGTGCTGCTCCTCGGTGGCCGTCATGCCGGCGAGCCCTACACCGATCTCGCCGAGCCGATTCGCAAACGCTGCAAGGTGGTCCTGGCGTACGGCGAGTCCGCCGATCGCATCCAGCACGATCTGAGCGGCTACGCACCCGTCCTGCGCCTGGGCGGCCGATTTGCCGACGTGGTCGCGCGCGCTCGCGAACTCGCCGTCCCCGGAGACTGCGTTCTCCTTTCGCCCGCCTGCAAGAGCTTCGACATGTTCACCGATTACGAAGATCGCGGCCGCACCTTCGCCAAGCTGGCGCGCGAGAGGGATGGCGCCTCATGACCTCAATCGCACTGGACGTTCGCGATCGGTGGGCAATGAGCGTTGAGGCGCGGGCACTGGTGGTGCTGACGGCGGCCCTGGCCGTATTCGGTCTGTCATTCCTGTACAGCGCCAGCGCGATCGTGGCGATGCAGGGCGAACACGCCAGCTGGTTCTTCGTCAGTCGTCAGGCACTCGGCGTTTGCGCGGGGGTCGTCGCGTTTGCGGTGGCAGCGAAAGTGGACGCGGAGCGGCTCCAGAAACTGGCCTGGCCGCTCATGTTCCTGACGATCGCGTTGATGCTCATCACCGTGCTGCCGTTCACCACCTCGATTGCCCCGGTGCGGGGTGGATCACGGCGCTTCGTGCTTGGCGCATCACTTCAGCCGTCGGAGCTGGGCAAGCTGGCCGTGGTGGCCTGGACGGCGATGATGGTGGTGAAGAAGGGTGACAAGATGCGGCGCCTGACGAAGGGACTGCTGCCGATCCTGATGGTGATCGGCGCGCTCGACCTCCTTGCCATCCTTCAGCCGGATCTTTCGGTTGCGTTGATGTTCACCCTCACGATGGGGATCATCCTCTTCGCGGCGGGGGCCCGCATCGGGCACTTTGTCGTGCTGGGCATCATCGCCATCCCGGTGATGTGGGGACAGCTGCTCCGGTTGCAATACGCGCTGCTGAGGGTCGTTTCATTCTTCGGGTCCGAAAACGCGCAAATCGAACATCAATTGAAGCAGTCCCTCATCGCGGTGGGGTCAGGTGGGTTCTTCGGCCAGGGCTTTGGCCAGGGTCGGCAGCAGTTCGGATTCGTGCCGCTCGGCTACAATGACTTCATTGCCAGCACGATTGGTGAAGAGTGGGGGTTCCTCGGCATGCTGTTGCTGGTCGGCATGTTTGCCACGTACGCGTGGCTCGGCATGCGCATCGCGAGGCAGGCGCGCACGCCGTTCCTGCAGCTCGTCGCCATCGGGCTCACGGTCACGACGGTCATCACCGCGTTCGTCCACATCGGTGTCGTCATCGGCCTCCTTCCCACGACGGGCCTGACGCTGCCGTTCGTTTCGTACGGTCGATCCAACCTGCTGCTGTCGTTTTTCATGACCGGCATTCTCGTGAACATCGGGAGCAAGCGGGAACGTGTCACGGGAACGGGTACCACGAACCCTCTTTCGGTCGCGGCTTAGGTGCTGGTGGTCTTTACCGGCGGCGGCACCGGCGGACATCTCTATCCTGCGCTGGCGATTGCTCATGCACTCGTCAGGCTCAGGCCTGAAGTCGATCCCTTCTTTGTGGGCGCGCAGCGTGGCATCGAACGAACGGTGCTGCCCGGGACGGGGTTCCCGCACATTCTTCTCGATCTGCATCCGTTCTACCGGCGCGCGCCGTGGAAAAGCTGGCTCACCGCTCGAGGCCTGGTCGGGTCGTGGGGTAAGCTGCAATCGGCGTTAGGCAGTCGAGTGCCGGCACTGGTTGTCGCGACGGGCGGATACGCGTCGTCGGCGACGCTGGCATGGTGCGTCGTGAAGGGCCGGCCATTCGTGTTGCAGGAACAGAACAGTGTGCCGGGGCAGACGAACCGGTTCTTCAGCCGCTGGGCGCGCGAGGTCTACCTGGGCTATCCCGAAGCGGCCATGCGGCTGTCGGGTCGCGCGATGTCGCGCGCGGTGCACACCGGAAACCCCGTCGAGCCGCCACCCAGTCCGCTGCCGTCGCGTGAAGAAGCGCGCGAACGCCTGGGTATACCGGGCGGGACGCGCGTACTCCTCGTCTTCGGAGGAAGCCAGGGTTCAGCGGCGTTGAACGCTCGTGTCGACCAGTGGATCACCTCGGGTTTGCCGCCGGGCCTTCATGTGGTCTGGGCGACAGGTCCGGCTCACTTTCAGCGTTATGCAACGCGCGCGTCCGAACGAGTCATGGTCAGGGACTACCTGTCGCCGATCGCGGATGTCTACGCCGCGACCGATCTGGCGCTGACGCGCGCTGGTGCCATGACCACCGCGGAACTCTGCGCCTGGGGAATTCCGTCGCTACTCGTCCCGCTGCCCACGGCTGCCGCCGACCACCAGACGGCAAATGCGCGGGCGCTGGCGGAGGCGGGTGCGGCGCGCTGGATCCCGGAATCCGACGTATCGCCGCAGCGCCTCGACGCTGAAGTGCGGGGGCTGCTGCAGGACAACGGGGCACTGGCGACCCTTGCCGCCGGTGCGAAATCCCGCGCGCGGTCCGGGGCCGCCGTCGAAATCGCGACGCGCGTTTCGCGGCTGCTCGACCAGGCGGGAAGCCAGTGACGCTGCTCGGAGCGGGTGATTCACGGCCGATTCACTTCATGGGAATCGCCGGTGCGGGCATGAGCGCGCTGGCCGAGCTGTTTCGCCGGCGCGGCGCCGCGGTCACTGGGTGCGACCTCGCGCCCGACGGCGCGCCCGATCTCGGTCGGCAGGGCATCAGCGTGCTGACGGGCCATTCCCCCTCTCATGTAGACGGCGTACGAGCCGTGGTCGTGACCTCCGCCGTGCCCAGGGATCATCCCGAACTCCTGCGCGCGCGTGAACTCGGCCTTCCGATCGTGCGACGCGCCGAGGCGTTAGGCGAAGTCGTGAAAGGTGGTGAAGTGGTGGCGATTGCGGGGACTCACGGCAAAACGACTACCACGGTCATGACCACAGAGGCCCTGGCCGGCGCGGGTATGTCGCCGACCGGTCTGGCGGGCGGCCGCGTGGCGGCGTGGCAGGGCAACCTGCGCGCCGGCGGGGACATGCTGTTTGTGGTGGAGGCCGATGAATACGATCGTTCCTTCCTCGCGCTGACACCGTCGGTTGCCGTGATCACCAACGTCGAGTCGGATCACCTCGACATCTACAAGGACCTCGACGACATCCGCCACGCTTTCGAGCAGTTCCTGTCACCAGCGCGTTCCGTCGTGTTGTGCGCGGACGACGCGGGTGCGTCGGCGCTTGAGGTTTCCGAACGCACTGACGTGTTGACCTATGGAATCGGCAGCCCCACGGCGCGGCTCTCGGCGCAGGAAATCCTCTCGGTGGAAGGCCGGCTACGCTTCATCGTCAGGATGGACGGCGTCGATCTCGGTGAGCTCGCGCTCCAGGTTCCAGGTGTGCACAACGTGCGCAATGCCATGGCTGCGGTGGGTGCCGGAATCGCGCTGGGGGCGACACTGGAATCGATGCGTGCGGGACTCGAGGCGTTTGAGGGTGTCGAGCGTCGGTTCCAGCGCCTGGGCGCGGTGCGTGGTGTGCAGATCGTCGACGACTATGCCCACCACCCAACGGAAATCACGGCCACGCTCGATGCCGCGCGCGCCGCGTTCCCCGGGCGAAGACTGATCGCGGCATTCCAGCCGCATCTTTTTTCGCGCACGCGCGATTTCGCCGACGCGTTCGGTTCCGCCTTGGCGCGCGCGGACGTCGTGTTTCTCACCGAGATCTATCCGGCGCGCGAACAGCCGCTGCCTGGCGTCACTTCGGTGCTGGTGGCAGACGCGCTGCGTCGTGCCGGGCTATCGCCCGCGTGGCTCGGCGATCGTGCGCAACTGGCTGATGCCCTGGCGGCGGTCGCCCGCGACGGCGATGTGGTGCTGACGCTTGGTGCCGGCGACATCACGCGAACAGGAACCGAGCTGCTTCAGCGGCTTGGGGCTCGCGAATGATCGCTGAACCGGAGGAGAGTGCTCCGGCACGCCGACCCCGGTGGGGAAGGCGCATCGCCGCGGTGGCCGTCGTCGCCTTGATCACCAGCGCCTGGTGGGCGCGCCCGCTGTTATCGCGGATGGAGTTCTTCCGCGTCAGGCGCGTCGAGGTCAGGGATGCCCGCTTCACTCCTCCCGGAGAGATTCAAAAGCTCCTGGCGATCGACACCACGTTCTCGATCTGGGCCGACCTGGAACCACTGCGGGCTCGAGTGGCCGGGCACCGTCAACTCAGCGGCGTTCGTATTGCGCGGCGTTTCCCGTCGACGCTGGTGGTGACCGTGGAGGAATACCAACCCGTCGCGCTCGTGCCGGCACGAAACGGACTCCAGGCTCATGACGCCAGCGGGCGCGCCTTGCCGCTCGATCCGAGCCGAACCCCGGTCGACGTGCCACTGATGGCGCGCGCCGATACCGCGCTCTTCCGCTTTCTCGGCGAGCTGCAAGCGACGCACCGCGAACTCTTCGCGCGCGTGAATGAAGCCAGGCGGCTCGGTCGAGATGACCTGGTGCTGGATCTCGTGACCGTTTCCGTGCGTCTGCGGCCCGATATCAGCGTCGAACGGTTGTCGCAGGTATCTTCTGTCGAGGCAGAACTCGCGAGGCGTCAGTGGCGGCCACGCGAGCTCGATTTCCGATTCCGTGACCAGGTGATCGCGCGATTCCCATGACTCCAGAACGTCTCGTCGGTGGACTCGACATCGGTTCCTCGAAGACCACGGCCATTATCGCCGAAGTGGTTGGCGAACTGCCACGATACCCGGGCATCAAGGTGCTGGGCGTGGGGCAGGCCCGGACGACCGGGCTCCGGCGTGGCATAGTCGCCGACATCGAGGAGGCGACACGCTCCATCAAGAAGGCGCTCACCGACGCCGAACGCATGTCGGGCTGCCGTGTCGACCACTTGTACACCGGCATCGCTGGTGAACACATGGAAGCGATGATCTCGAAGGGGATCGTCATCGTGGGCGGCGACGAAATCGCACGCGCGGACATCGATCGCGTAAACGCGGTGGCACGGACACGCGACATTCCCCAGGACCGGGAACTGCTGCACGCCATTCCGCAGGAGTACACGGTCGACGGGCAGGAAGGCATTCGCGAACCCGTGGGCATGGTGGGCATGCGTCTCGAGACCGAGATGTACCTGGTGACGATCGGCAGCTCCCCGGCCTCGAACCTGCGGCGCGCGGTGGAGCGGGCCGGGTACAAGGTGCAGGAACTCGTCCTCGAACCGTTGGCTAGCGCGCTGGCCGTGTTGACGGAAGAGGAAAAGGAACTTGGCGTCGCGTTGATCGAGATGGGCGCCGGCTCGACCGACGTGGCGGTGTTTCACGAAGGGAAGATCAGGCACCTCGCCGCCATCACCTACGGCGGGAACAACGTCACCAACGACATCGTGCACGGTCTCGGGCTCACGCAGGCTGACGCGGAACGGGTGAAGGAGCGTCATGGCTGTGCGTACGAGCCGATGGTGGATCGAACCGACATGATCGCGTTGCCCAGCACCGCGGCGCAGGGCGACCGGCAGATTTCCCGCGACCTCCTGGCCCACATCATTCACCAGCGGATGGACGAGATCTTCGACCTCGTCCTGCGCGACATCCAGAGCTCGGGCTATCTCGGAAAACTGTCGGCTGGCATTGTGCTGACTGGCGGCGCCGCCGCATTGCCGGGCATGGGAGAACTCGCGGCAGACCTGTTCGGCACGGCGGTGCGCGTGGCGATACCGCGGGAAAACATCGTCGGGTTGAACGATGCCGTTGAAGCGCCGCGGTTCGCGACGGCGGTTGGACTCACGCAATACGGCGCGAACCGATTTGCGATTGGTTCAGGGACGCCGGCCTCGAAGAAGGCGCCGATGCTGAATGCGCCGGGAATGGAGAAGTTGGCGCTGCGCGTGAAGGTGTGGTTGCAGGATTTCTTTTAGGCGCGGGTAAACGGGCAGACGGGCAGACGGGACGAGAACTCAATCACCTACTTTCGCCGTGGTGATCTTGTTTCCGCCAATTTGATCCGTAAACGACCGAGCATTCGTCGCATTCGGTCGAGGAGCTCGAAGACGGTGGCCAGCGCATCTTCATCGAGTAGTGACAGTGAAACCGTGACGAGGCTAAGCGCTTCCACTTCGTTCAGTGAACCGCGCGCCATCGAGAGATGGTTCAGATATTCGCCGCGCGTCGACCGACCGTAGCCTTCGGCGATGTTGCAAGGGATTGAGACCGCAGCGCGACGCATTTGCACGGTCAGTCCGAACCGCTCGTCAGGCGGCAGTTTTCTTGTAATGCGGTAAACCTCGGCGACGAGCAGCAAGGAACACTTCCACACGTCGAGCTCTCGATATGAGGTTGGCATAAAAATCCGGGTTGGGGTGCCCGAGGATGTCGTTGCACCCGTCACGTGAGCGTCACGCGTCGTTCCTCGGTTTCCCGTTTGCCCGTTTGCCCGTCTGCCCGCCTACCCGAAACCACCGAATCACAGACCTTCGCCCGCGTTATCCATGTGGAAAACTATTCTGGTTCGCAAGCACTTGTGGCTCCAGCACTAACAACCGAAGTCAACATGGCCTTTGTGAAGAAAGGGCGTATATTGCTCCCCGTCGTTCGGGCGGTAGAAACGGGGTGACGATCGGTCGCGCATCGGGAAGGGGGGGCGCGCCGGCGATGCGCCGTAGCTTCCGGCCCGCTTGGACCCTTCCTCCAAGTAGTGGAGCCACGCGCGCATGATCTTCGAATTCGAAGAGACCCCACCGCAGAACGCCCGCATGAAGGTTGTCGGCGTCGGTGGCGGCGGCGGGAACGCGGTCAACCGCATGATCGAAGAACACCTCGAAAGCGTGGAGTTCATCTCGATCAACACCGACTCACAGGCGTTGCTGGCCTCGAAGTCGGACGTGAAGATCCAGATCGGGAAAAAACTCACGCGAGGACTTGGCGCCGGCGCGCGACCAGAGATCGGCCGGCAGGCCATCGAGGAAAACCGCGAAGAGGTCGGACGCGCCCTGGCGGGCGCTGACCTGGTCTTCGTCACCTGTGGCATGGGCGGCGGAACCGGCACCGGTGCGGCGCCGATCATTGCGCAACTCGGGAAGGAAGCGGGCGCGCTGACCGTCGGCATCGTGACGAAGCCGTTCCTGTTTGAAGGACGGAAGCGGATGCGCCAGGCGGACCAGGGCATCCTCGAGCTGCGCCAGCACGTCGACACGATGATCGTCGTACCTAACGAGCGATTACTGGCCGTGGTGGGGAAGGGCATCCCGTTCCAGGACGCGCTCAAGAAGGCCGACGAGGTCCTGCTCCACGCCACGCAGGGCATCTCCACCCTGATTTCGCGCACCGGCCTGGTGAACGTCGATTTCGCCGACGTCCGCACGGTCATGGAGAATGGCGGCTCGGCCCTGATGGGCACGGGAATCGGCCGCGGGGAGAACCGGGCCATGGAGGCCGCACAACAGGCCATTTCCAGCCCCCTCCTCGACAACATCTCCGTGGCAGGTTCCACCGGCGTGCTCCTTAACATCACCGGTGGAACAGACCTCACACTGGGCGAGGTTACGCAGATCTCCGAAATCGTTCACGACGCGGTCGGCGATGACGCTGAAATCATCTTCGGCGCGGTGAATGAGCCAGCGATGCAGGGGGAGATTCGCGTAACAGTGATCGCAACAGGATTCGATCGTCAGATCGATGTGGGGTTGGTCGGGGGATCCGCACGCGTGTCTTCCCAGCCAGCAGTAGCGGTACCGCGCAACGTGATACCCATCACTCAGCGGAATCCGGTCCGGGTGCCATCGGCTCCCCGAACGGTCGTTCCACTGGCGGATGGCGCCCCACGTCGCGTAATTCCGCCCTCTCCGCCGCCACAGCGGCCGGAGCCTGAGCTGACAGACATGGATATCCCGACCTTCATTCGGAGACAGATGGATTGAGACCATGGGCCGCTAGACTCATCTCATATGGCGCTACCGGAGGCTTGGCGGCCCTGGCTATCGCGTTCATGCGTCCTCTGCCCGACCGGAGGCCGGTGGCCGACGTAGCAGGTCTGGCTTCGTCCTGGGAAGAACGCGTCGATTCCGTCGCCAACGGCGAGACGATGAGCAAAGTGCTGGAGCGCGGTGGCGTCTCCGGGTCGCACATGCTCCAGGCGCTCCACGCGGCTGCGTCCACGAACGCCTTCAACCCGCGACTCGTACGCCGGGGCATGCGCGTTTCGTTTGGCGGTACGCGTGGAGATTCGGTGCCGAGCCAGGTGTCGATGCACGTCTCCGTCGATCGTGTGGTTCGCCTTGTGCGGAGTGACTCCGGTTGGACCGCCCGCGTCGACTCGATCCCGTGGACCACCGATACTCTGGTCGTCCGCGGAGAGATCACGGACAACCTCTACCAGGGCATCGACGCCGCAAACAGTGGCCTGGGCGCCGAGTCGCGTCGCGAACTCGCCTGGTCGGTCGCCAACATTTTCGAGTTCCGCATCGACATGAGCCGCGACGTCCAGGAAGGCGACGCGTTCACCGTGCTCGTCGAGCGCCGGCAGCTCCCGAACGGCGTCACTCGGATTGGCGAAGTCCTCGCCACGACGTTTACAAATGGCGGCACCACCATCGAGGCGATTCGCCACCTCGCCGACGGCAAGGCGAAGTACTACGACCGGCAGGGAAAATCGCTGGCCGCGAACTTCCTGCTCGCGCCGTTGGAGTTTCGCCGGATCTCGAGCAACTTTGGCGGCCGGCGCCACCCGGTGCTGGGGATATTCCGGCGCCATCAGGGCACCGACTATGCGGCGGGTTCCGGGACGCCGGTGCGTTCCATCGGCGACGGCATGGTGATCGCGTCCGGCGTGCGGGGCGGCTACGGCAACATGATTGACGTCCGGCACATGAACGGGATCGTCACACGGTACGGTCACCTGCGTGGCTTTGCGAAAGGTGTCCACTCCGGAACGCGCGTGGCGATGGGGCAGACGATCGGATTCGTCGGACAAACCGGACTGGCCACGGGACCACACCTGCACTTTGAGGTGCTGGTGAATGGAGTCGCCAGGAACCCGCGCACGACGCTGCAGGCGAAAGCGGGACCACCGCTTCCGGCGGCGCAACGGCCTGAGTTCGATGCCCTTCGTCTCCGCTATCTCGCCCTTATTGAACAGCAGGGTGGTTCACGCGTCGCGGCTTTGAATGTGAACTAAGGGCAGCGACCCGCGAGCAGCGACCAACCATCAGCCACAAGCGCTCCGACGAGGAGCGCTTTTGTTTTCGCTCGAAAGCTGACCGCTGGTCGCCGGTCGCTGCTCGCTGGCTAGGTTTCACCGATGCTCATCTGGATTGCCGCGCTGGTCGCCGGCGCGGCCGCCGTCGTCGTGGTGTACGGGCTCAAGCCCGGCGCCGGACTCACCCTGGTTTCCGCCTCCCTTCGGCTGATGGCGGTGACCGGACTCGTGGCGCTTATCCTGAACGCCGCCCTGGGTGCCGCGCGTCCCGCGCCGGCGCTGATCGCCATGGACGTGTCGGCGAGCTGGCTGCGCGATGGTGATTCGTCGCGGTTCCGTTCGGCGCTCGATCGCGCCCGCGGCGAAGCCGATGGAGCACTGCTCCTCTTCGGGGATTCGACACGCCTGGACGGCGGCGCCGCCGCGCCATCGGATGACGCTTCACGCGTTCGTCCGGCCGTCGAGCGTGCCATGGCCGAAGGCAGACCGCTGCGGATCTACACCGATGGCGAGCTGGAAGACGCCGAGGCCCTCGCGCCGCTCGTCGGAGGGTCGGCCATCGTGGTCAGCCGCGCCGAAGATGGGGCGGATGTCGCCATTGCCGAGGTGCGCGTGCCGCGTGCGACGGTGGGTGGAGACACACTGGAAGTCGATGTGGCCCTGACGGCGTCGGCCAAAGGTGGGCCGCCCTCGCGTTTGACGTTGAGCGTGGGCGACCGGGTCGTGTCCACCGTCGCCGTGGACTCGGTCGGACCCTACGGGGAGCGCGTCGTGCGCAACCGGTTCCCGGTGCCTAACGTCACGGGGCCGATCCTCATCCGCGCCGCGCTGGCCGCGCCCGGCGATCGCACGCCGGCGAACGACTCGCTGGCGGTGGCGGTCGACGTGATGCCGGGCGCGGGGGCGGTGGTCGTGTCGACCGCGCCGGACTACGACGTCCGGGATCTTGCGACGGTGCTTCGCGGCACCGTGCTCCTGCCGACGAGAGGATTCTATCGCGTCGCGGCCGGCCGGTGGCGCGAGGAAGGTTCGCTGGGGACGGTGACGGAAGAGGAGGTCCAGCGCGCCGCTCGTGAGGCGCCGCTCCTGGTGCTCCACGCCGACACGGCGGTGTTTGGCGAACCGCGCGCGTTCGCCCGCGGCTCCGTCCTGCTGGTTGCACCGCCGACCACGCCGGGGGAAGAGTGGTATGCCACCGGGGCGCCGGCGTCGCCGATGGCAGCGGCGTTAGGCGGGTCACCGTGGGACAGCCTGCCACCGCTCGAAGTGTCGCCGGTCGCGGGAACGCCGACGTTTGAGGTCCTCGAGACCCGCCGGGCGCGCCGACTGGAGCGCCGGGTCGCCGCCCTCGGCTGGGATCGTCCGAAACGCACGGTGCTGGTGCCGGCCTCCGGATTCTGGCGGTGGCGATTCCGCGGCGGCGCCCCCGCTGCGGTGCATTCGGCGTTCTGGGGCAGCGTCATCGACTGGTTGGCTGCTGAACGGGCCGACAACCGTTCGGCCAGCCCGGCCGATGGCGCGGTGCGCGAGGGTCAGCCGATTCGATGGAGGCGTGGTTCGCCGGCCGACACCGTCGTCGGCGTCACACTCGTCAGGCGCGGTGCCAACGCCACGGACTCCATCACCATTCGATTCAGCGCGGGCGCGCTGTTCGCCGAGTCCCCCGCACGACCAGCCGGGGTGTACGATATCACGACCAAGGGTGGCTCTTCGGTCCTCGTGGTGAATGCATCGGCCGAGGTCTTGCCGCGCCGGCCGACGGTCGTTGAAGGTGAAATCGGCACGGGTGAGGCACTGACCGACGCGCCGCGGCTGCGAGGGATCGGGTGGATATTCATGATCGTGATTCTGTCACTGTGCATCGAGTGGATTCTTCGTCGGCGCCTGGGGCTGCGGTGACGGACTTGTGACTCGGCACTCCTCTGATGCTTGACGCCTGATGCCGATTCTTCGCAAAGCCGGTGACGTACCTCGTCGTTCCTTGTGGCAACGTATCAAGGACGTCGCGCTGGCGGACGTCAACGTGCTGGCGCGCGGTGGCGTCAAGGCCGGCTCCATCGACGGCCTCGAGGAGCTGCTGCTCGAGGCGGATTTTGGCGTACCGGTCACGCTGCGACTCGTCGACGAAGTGAAACAGCAGGCATTGCGGGGCGCGATAAAGACGGAGGTGGAGTTCCTGAGTGCATTGCGCGCCGGCATTGCGTCGGCGCTCCGATCAGGAACGTCCGACACGACCCTTGTCCTCAGCGCCACGCCGCCGACTGTCATCGTGGTGATCGGCGTCAACGGCGCCGGAAAGACCACCTTCATCGGGAAGCTGGCATCTCGGCTGCGTGGCCAGGGCAAGCGCGTGATCGTCGCAGCCGCCGACACATTTCGCGCCGGCGCGATTGACCAGCTGCGCGTGTGGGCGCAACGCGTCGGTGTGGACTTCATTGGCGGACAACCAGGTGCTGACCCGGCCGCCGTTGCATTCGATGCAATTGATGCCGCAACCACGCGCGGCGCGGACGTCGTCATCGTCGACACAGCGGGCCGTTTGCATACCAGCGACAGCTTGATGGACGAACTGAAGAAAGTCGTGCGCGTCATCAAGAAGCGTCGGCCAGACGCGCCACACGAAACCCTGCTCGTCCTCGACGGCACCATCGGGCAGAACGCCGTCGCGCAGGCCAGGACATTTGCTGCCGCCGTCCCGGTCACGGGACTCGTGGTGACGAAGGTCGACGGCACCGCCAAGGGCGGCATCGTCGTTGCGGTTCACGAGGCGATTGATGCCCCGGTCAAGTTCCTCGGCACCGGCGAGCAGGCGGGTGACCTGGAGACGTTTGACGCCGAGGCGTTCGCCCGTGAGGTGCTGGAGGAGTAAGTGGCAGCAACGGCGCAGTCGCGGCTCTACCTCGAGATGCCCGTGCAGTTCCTCAAGGGCGTCGGCGAACGCCGTGCGGACCTGCTCAAGCGACTGAATATCCAGACGGCGGGCGACCTGCTCTATCACGTCCCGCATCGGTACGACGACGCCAGCACGATCACGCCCATCGCGTCGGTAGACGTCGGCACGGAAGTCACCGTCATCGGACGTGTGATCTCGAAGGGAATCCTTCCCACGAGAAAAGGGCTGAGGATCTTCCAGGCCGTCCTCAGGGACGAATCGGGAATGATCGAGGCGGCATGGCCGGGCCAACCATTCCTGGATCGAAGCATCCAGAAAAACGACGTGCTGCTCGTCAACGGTCCGTGTCGTTTTTTCCACGGGCGCCAGTTACAGCCACGGGAGTGGGTGAACCTCGGCGCCGAAGATCCGGGGAGCGCGGCGGGGCGCGTGCTGGCCGTTTACCCGGCGACGGAGGGCATGACCGTCAGGCAGCTGCGGGCCGTGATTGAGCAGCACCTCGACGCGCTGATCCCGCTGGTCGAGGAGCACCTGCCTGACGAGTTGCGCACATCAGTCGGACTGCCGGGCTTGCAGCAGGCGTTGCGGCAGGTCCATCGACCCTCCACGGTGACCGAAGCGGAACAGGGGCGGGCGCGACTCGCGTTCGATGAACTGTTTTTCGTGCAGATCCTTCACCGCCGCGCCAACGCGGTCGCCCGCGCTCCTCGCGAGGGCATTGCGTTCGAGCTCAAGAGGACGCTGACAACTCGACTGAAAGAAGTTCTACCCTACACGCTGACGGGAGCGCAGACGCGTGCTGTCCGGGAGATCTTCGCCGACATGAGTTCGCCGCGCCGAATGCACCGTCTCCTGCAGGGCGACGTTGGCAGCGGAAAGACAGTCGTGGCGCTCTTCGCTTCGTTGCTGGCTATGGAGAACGGATTTCAGGCGGCGATCATGGCTCCCACCGAGTTGCTCGCGGAGCAGCACGCGCGAACGCTTGCCTCGCTGCTCTCGCCCCTTGGCGTTGAACCTGTCCTGTTGACCGGCAGCCTGGGATCTGCCGAACGACGCGCGGCGGATACGCGTCTTGCCTCCGGCGAACCGCTGATCGCCATCGGGACACATGCCCTGGTCCAGGAGGAGACGAGGTTCGGCCGGCTGGGTCTTGCTATCATCGACGAACAGCACCGGTTCGGTGTCGAGCACCGCGCCGCGCTCGGCGAAAAGGGAGAACGTCCGGATACGCTGCTGATGAGCGCTACGCCGATCCCACGTTCACTGGCGCTGACCTTGTACGGCGACCTGGACGTGAGCGTGCTCGACGAACGACCACCGGGCCGACAGCCGGTGACGACGCTGCTGCGCAAGTCATCGTCGCATGACAAGGTGATGACGTTCCTCGAGCGCGAAGTGGCGAAAGGGCGCCAGGGGTACATCGTTTATCCGATCATCGAGGAATCGGAGAAGCTCGCGCTCAAGGCCGCCACGACGATGTACGAGGAGCTCTCGTCAGGCGTATTGAAGGGCCGCCGACTGGCGCTCCTCCACGGACGGATCGGGGCGGACGAGCGGGACACGATCATGCGCCGGTTCCGCGACGGAACCATCGACGTGCTGGTGGCCACCACCGTCATTGAAGTCGGCATCGACGTGCCTAACGCCACGGTCATGATCGTGGAGCACCCGGAACGGTTCGGGCTCTCGCAACTTCACCAATTGCGTGGACGCGTGGGGCGTGGGGCGGAGGAGTCGTTCTGCATCCTCGTTGGCCGTGGGGGCCCGGACTCGGCGGCGCGGCTGCAGGTCCTGGTCGATACCGACGACGGCTTCGAGATCGCCCGCGCCGACCTTCGGCTCCGCGGCATGGGAGACCTGTTCGGGGAGCGCCAAAGCGGACTGCCCATGTTCCGCGTGGCTGACCCCATTCGCGACGAAGCGCTCAACGTGCAGGCGCGGGAGGCCGCCAGCGCGGTCATGCAACGCGATCCGGACTTGAAGGCGCCAGAACATCGAGCGCTGCGCAAGGTGCTGAGCCAGCGCTATTCGCGGGCGATGGAGCTGTTCAGGGTGGGCTAGGGTGGAACAGGAACAGGGTGGAACAGGGGGTGAGGCTCTCCTCACCCTTACAATCAGGCAACGGCGCTCTGAACCTGCACGTTCGTAGACGGACGGCGAATGACACGCACGGGAAGGCGAATGGTGAACGTCGTGCCGACGCCTACGCGACTCTCAACGTGGATTTCGCCGTTGTGTGCGGTCACGATGCTCTTCGCGATGGCGAGACCGAGGCCGGCTCCCCGTAGCGCCAGCGGCGCCTGTGTATCGGCCTGGTAGAACTTCTCGAAGATGTGCTGGATCTGGTCGCGCGGAATCCCGGCGCCGGTGTCGCCAACCTCCATGCGCACGTGATCGCCTTCGCGTCCCACCACGAGGGAAACGCGGCCAGCCTTGTTGGTGAACTTGAAGGCGTTCGAGAGGAGGTTCCCGAGGACTTCGTTGATGCGCACCGGATCCCACAACACTTCGTGTGGAATGTCGCGGTCGCTCTTCACCTCGAAACTCACTTCGCGCTGGAGCGCCAGGACGCGGAACGCGCGCTCGAGGTCGTCGAGGAATTCAGAGAGGACCACTGGTCGTGTCTCGAGCTTGCCGCCTCCGGCATCGAACCGGCTTACGTCCAGCAGTTGCCGGATGAGCCGCGACAGCTGCTGTGTTTGTGAGACCAGCGTGCCGGCGATTTCTCGCTGCTTTTCGTTGAGCTCACCGTACACGTTTTCCTGCAGCAACTGCAGATAGCCCAGCATGACGTTGACGGGCGTTTTCAGTTCGTGCGTCGCGATGGACACGAACTCCGCCTTGAGTCGATCGAGTTCTTCCAGCTGAGCTGCCATGGACCGGAAGCTTTCGGCCAGTCGTCCGAATTCGTCCGCCCGATCGCCACTGATGGCCAGCGGACGGCGGAAGTGTCCTTCGGCGACGGCGCGCATCCCGGAGTCGAGTTCTCGCAATGGTGAGCTGATCGATCGCGTGAGCCAGAGGGCAACGCCAAACGCGATGAGGATCGCGATACCCAGCGCACCCAGCGCGAGAACGGCGGCCTCCCTCGTGCGGTTGGCGAAGTCAGTGACTCGTTCCGCCGTCCGCGATTCCATCGCGTCTCCGGCGCTCTGGAGGATGCGATCAATGTTGTTCAGCGCCGGCGAGATGATGACGTCGATGACGGAGTCACGGCGTGCGGTCCGGTTCGCGCGCGCGAACGCGAAGGCGCGCGGTGCCGTCTCGAACAATCGGCCGATCGTATTCCGGATCTGCCCCAGCGTGGCGGACTCAGTCAACGTCGCCAGCGTATCGGTCTGGCGGGCGAGCGTTGACAGCTGCTCGATGTACTGCTTCTGGCTGCTGTCGCTTGTGAAGACCGAGATGTAAATGGTGCTTTGCAGGATCTCATCGTGAACCGCGCGCATGCGGCCGAGTAGCTGCGTTGCGGCATATTCGCGATTGAGCAGGCTCGTCGTGTCGATCTGTAGCTGCTGCAGGGCGCGCAGCGACAGCACGAGTGGCGCCACGAGCACGATGGCGATGGCTAGAATGCCGAGGTTGAGCCGGGACCGAAGGGTCATTGCTAAGGGCTGAATTGCTGTGTGCTGCTTGCTGCGCTGGTTGCTCCTGACTGCCTGCTGGTGCTGGTGCTGAATGCTGGAGGCTGAAGCAATCCCGATTCCACTTCGCAGCCCCTACTTTTCCGTCTCACTTCGACCGCCCTATTCGCGTGCCCGAATTCTCAACGATCTCGAATCTAGTCCACCACGTCGGTACGACGGTCACCGTGCGTGGCTGGGTCTCCCATCTTCGTTCGTCCGGCAAGATCGCCTTCATCGTGGTCCGGGACGGGACCGGCCTGCTGCAGGCAGTGCTCGTGAAGTCGCAGGTAGCGCCGGAAGTGTGGGAACGGTTCCCCCAATTGACGCAGGAGACCTGTGTCTCGGTAACGGGGGAAATACGTGCCGAGGGGCGGGCGCCGGGGGGGTACGAGATGGGCGTAACCGGCTTGGACGTTCTTGGCACCAGTCCGGTCGACTACCCGATCCAGCCGAAGGAGCACGGAATCGACTTCCTGCTCGACAACCGTCATCTCTGGCTGAGAAGCCCGCGGCAGGTCGCGATCCTCCGGATCCGGCACGAAATCGAGCAGGCGATCCACGATTTCTTCTACGGGCGCGGGTTCATCCACGTCGACACGCCCGTCCTGACGGCGGCCATCGGAGAGCGCAGCGGTCTCTTTCAGACCGAATACTTCGACGAGGGATTTGCGTACCTGGCTCAGACCGGGCAGCTCTACGGAGAGGCCGCGGCGGCGGCGCTCGGTTGCATCTACACGTTCGGGCCGACGTTCCGCGCCGAGAAATCCAAGACGCGCCGCCACCTGACCGAGTTCTGGATGATCGAGCCGGAGATGGCGTTCTACGACTCGAGCGACAACATGCGCCTGCAGGAAGACATGCTCCTGCACATCGTCAAGCAGGTGCTCGATCGTCGCGCTCCCGAACTGGCCATTCTCGAGCGGGACGTTTCGAAGCTCGCGCTCGTGCGCGGTCCGTTTCCACGAATCGAGTACACGGATGCGGTCGCGATCCTCCAGAAGAAGGGAAGTTCAATCACCTGGGGTGACGACCTGGGCGCCGAAGACGAATCGCTGCTGGTGGAGGATCACGAGACGCCGGTATTCGTGTGCAACTATCCGAAACAGGCGAAGGCGTTCTACATGAAGGAAAACCCGGCCGATCCGAGGACGGTCCTGTGTGACGACTGCCTGGCGCCGGAGGGCTACGGCGAAATCATCGGCGGCTCACAGCGCGAAGACGACCACGACAAGCTCGTGGCGCGGATCAAGGAGGAAGGCCTCCCGCTGGACGCGTATGGCTGGTACCTCGATCTCCGGAAATACGGCACCTTCGTGCATTCCGGTTACGGGCTCGGCCTGGAGCGCACGGTGGCGTGGATCTGTGGTACGCCGCACATCAGGGAATGCGCTGCGTTTCCGAGAATGATGAATCGTCTGCGACCATGAAGACGGGCAGACGGGCAGACGGGCAGACGGGCAGACGGCAGACGGCAGACGGCAGACGGCAGACGGCAAACAGCAAACGGGCAAATAACCAGTGTCGATCGCAGCGTCATTTCTCGATAGGTCGCGTTACTACTTGTGCCGCGAATACCCGACCAAGATCCGGGCGGCGGTGGAGGCCATGCCGGCCGACCGACTCTGGTGGCGGCCTAACGAGCAGTCCAACAGCGTCGGCAACCTGCTCCTCCACCTCTCGGGCAACGTCCGACAGTGGATCGTGAGTGGTGTGGGCGGCCGGTCCGACGTGCGCAAGCGGAACATGGAGTTCGCGGCGCGCGGTGGAGCGTCGGCGGCGGACATGCTGGATGGCCTCGACGCCACGTTGCGCGAAGCGGACGAGGTGTTGCGCAGCCTGCTGCCTAGCGAGTTGCTGGAGCGGCGAACGATCCAGGGACGCTATTCCACGGTCATGGAAGCCGTCTACCACGTGGTCGAGCACTTCGCCGGCCACACCGGCCAGATCATCTGGATCGCGAAGATGGCGGCGCCGGGATCCGTAAAGTTCTACGAAGACGGCGATGGGACAGCGACGCCGCTCTTTCTGGGTGAAGGTGAGTTCGAGATGGGAACAACCAGGCCAGAGGTCAGAGGCCAGAGTCCAGAATAGGTCACGGCAGTTCTCTGGCCTCACTGGCCTTTACTTCGTCCCAAAGTTTGTCGAGCACGTCCAGTCCGGCCGATGGCACGTCAATGCCCTGGCCCGCGGCTCGCCGCTCAACGTCCGTCCACCGCCTGACGAATTTCTCGTTCGCCTTGTCGAGTGCCAGGGCCGCGTGAACGTCGCACTTCCGGCACAGGTTCACGACCGCGAACAACAAGTCACCCAGCTCCGCTTCCAGTTCTGCCTGACGAGGACTGGCGCCGGTGCCTGACGACGGCAGGTGCGCGCGCACCTCCGAAAGTTCCTCGACCACCTTGTGCGCAGGACCTTCCACATCCGGCCAGTCAAATCCAACGCCGGCCGCCCGGTCCTGCAGGCGATGGGCGCGATGCAGGGAAGGGAGCCCGGGCGGCAGTCCGTCCTCGATCGACGCCCGTTTCCGCGCCTTCATTCGCTCCCAGGGCTCTCGCTGGCCGCCCTCCTCGTAAAGGTGTGGATGACGGGCTCGCATCTTGGCAATCAGGCCGCCAGCCACGTCGCCCACGTCGAAGGCGCCCCGCTCCTCGCCGATCACCGAATGGAAGAGGACCTGCAGGAGGACGTCGCCGAGTTCTTCGCGTATGAGGCCGTTTTCGCCGATCCGGATCGCCTCATCCAGTTCGGCGGTCTCCTCAACCAGATACGGTCTGAGTGACTCGTGTGTCTGGGCCGCATCCCACTCGCATCGGGCGCGCAGATCGCGCATGAGCGCGAGCGTATCTTCAAGTGTGGCCTTGGGTTGCATAGCCTCCCCGGGTTCGCGTATACTACCCGCCCCCGAAGCAGGACGTCAATGCGGCAAGACCAGCGGCGAGCATGGGTCGAGGTAGACCTGAGCGCGCTTTCCAACAACGCGGCTTTCATCATGGCCAGGGCCGGGGTGCCCCTGCTGCCGATGGTGAAGTCCGACGCCTACGGCCTGGGAGTTGGTCCGGTTACCGCCACGCTCGAGATCCTCGAGCCCTGGGGCTACGGCGTCGCCACGGTTGAGGAGGGCGCCGAGCTTCGCGCCCTGGGAATTACCCGCCCGGTCCTGGTGTTCACGCCGCTGCTGCCGAGCGACTTCAGCGATGTCCGGGCGCACCGCCTGACGCCGACGTTTGGCGATGAGGCCCGTATTCACGCCTGGCACTCGTCAGGCGGCGGCGAGTGGCACCTGGCCATCGACACGGGGATGAATCGCGCCGGCGTGCCCTGGGAACGCGTCGCGGAGCTCGGCTGGATCGTGCAGTCGTCGCCTCCGGAAGGCGCGTTTACGCACTTTCATTCCGCCGAGGACGACGAATCGTCCGTCGACGAGCAGCTGCGCCGGTTCGAGCGGGCCCTATCGCAACTGCCGGCACGACCGAAATACCTCCACGCGGAGAACAGTCCCGCCCTCGAACGACGCACGCCGTCCCGCTGGGACTTCGCGCGTCCGGGCGTCTCGTTGTATGGCGTGGGCAGCGGCCTAACGATGAATGATCCGGCGACGGGGAACGCGGTGAAGTGGCCCTGGCTCCCGGTGGCGTCGCTCCACGCGCGCATTGTCGAGATCCGCGACGTCGGCCGCGGTGAGACCGTGAGCTACGGGGCGACATGGCGCGCCGACGGCCCACGACGCATCGCGACGGCGGCGGCCGGGTACGCCGACGGCATTCGCCGGAGCCTGAGCAATCGAGGCATCGCGCTGGTGAACGGCATGCGCGCACCCATCGCCGGGATCGTGACGATGGACATGACCATGTTGGACGTCACCGGCGTTCAGTGCGCAGTGGGAGATGTCGCCACGTTCCTCGGACGACAGGGGGACTCAGTCCTGCCGATTGGCGAAGTCGCCGAAGCCGGTAGCCTCTCGCCATACGAGCTGCTGGTCGGGTTGGGACTGCGCGCGCCTCGTATTCACGTGCACACATCGACATGACTCGACGCGCGATCCTGATCGTGCTGGACGGCGTCGGAGCGGGTGCCGCGCCAGACGCGGCGACGTACGGCGACGCGGGCAGCAACACACTGGCGAACGTCGCTGACGCCGTCGGCGGTGTTCACCTGCCGTCACTGGAGTCGTTGGGACTGGGTCGCGCCGTTCGCATTCGTGGTGTTCGCGATGACCTGCCTGCCATTGGATCCTGGGGCACAATGCTGCCAGCCTCGCCAGGCAAGGACTCGACAACCGGGCACTGGGAGCTGGCGGGCCTTCACCTCGACAGAGCCTTTCCCACCTATCCGAACGGCTTCCCCGCGGCAGTGGTCGCCGAGTTCAGCCGCATCACCGGTCGCGGGGTTGTCGGCAACATGGCCGGAAGCGGCACGGCGATGATCGATCGCTTTGCCGCAGAGCACGTCGCGACGGGCGCCTGGATCGTCTACACGTCCGCCGACTCGGTATTCCAGATCGCCGCGCATGAGTCAATCGTGCCGTTGTCGGAGTTGTACGCTGCGTGCCTGAAGGCACGAGCGATTCTCACGCCGCCGCATAACGTGTCGCGCGTGATTGCCAGGCCATTTGTCGGCGACGCTGGCTCCTATCGACGCACACCGAACCGACGCGACTTCTCGCTGGAGCCCCTCGGCGAGACCCTC
>Ga0070698_100000222_pt1 | contig 56055 bp, 43 predicted proteins | sample KBSK1502metaG_FD_65477 | JGI IMG/M metagenome (GOLD analysis project Ga0070698, IMG submission 65477) | Corn, switchgrass and miscanthus rhizosphere microbial communities from Kellogg Biological Station, Michigan, USA - KBS K1-50-2 metaG | ecosystem: Host-associated > Plants > Roots >...
TACTCGATCGCGTTGTGGACCATCTTGACGTAGTGCCCAGCGCCCGGTCCCCCGACGTGAGCGTAACCGTCGGGAGGCGCGAGTGTGCGGAACGCGGGTTCGACCAAGCGAACGAACTTCTCTTCTCCGCCGACCATCAGGCAGTAGCCGTTCTGGAGCCCCCAGACCCCGCCGGAGGTGCCGGCATCGAGAAATCCGATGCCCTGGCCGGCGAGGTCCCTGGCGCGGGCGGCGGAGTCCGAGAAGCGGGAGTTCCCGCCGTCGATCAGGACGTCCCCCGCGGCCATCAAGCCCCGGAGCTTCGCGATCGCGTCGTCGACCGGCTTTCCGGCAGGAATCATCAGCCACACGACTCGGGGCGGCGAGAGCTCGCCCACGACTTCTTCGAGCGAGTGCGCACCGATGGCGCCGTGCGACTCTGCCTGCGCGACCGTGTCCGCGCTCCTCGCAAACGCCACGACCTCATGCCCGCCGCCGATGAGCCTCTGCACCATATTGGCGCCCATCTTCCCGAGACCGACGAAACCGAGGCGCATACAGGCTCCTTGGAAAGAAGTCGACAGTCGACAGTCAACAGTCAACAGTCGACAGAACGGATCACGCGCGCCCGCCCAATGCATGACGCACCGCTCCGTCGAGGTCGGTTAATCCGGAAGAGAGATCTGCCAGATGCACACGCATCGCCCGGCGGCCCCGCGCCTTCAACGCGGCGAGGTCTCCGGCGGCCTGCGCTGCGATGACCTGGCCAAACGTGTAGGGCTTTCCGGGAATCGGGACGTCCTCCCGCGGCGAATCGGTGATCTGGAGAAACACCCCGGTGGGAGGCCCTCCCTTATGGAGCTGCCCTGTCGAGTGGAGAAACCGCGGCCCGAATCCGACTGTCGTCGCCACTTTCTTCGAGTCCCTCACGGCGAGCCGAATCCGGTTCAATTTCGTCTCGTTCTCCTCCGTTGAAGGAATGTAGGCCGTGATTGCGAAGTAGTCACCTGGTTTGATCGAATCGAGGAGTGTCCTGAGAGCCGTTTCGTCCACTGTCGACTGTCGACTGTCGACTGTCGACTGTTTCCCCCCCAGGATCTCATTCGTCCTGTCCTTGGCCTCCTGCACGTTGGGTTGATCGAATGGATTGATCCCGAGGACCTTTCCGGCGATCGCCGTCGCGAATTCCCAGCGAAACATTTCCGCTCCGAGGTCGAGCGCGTCGGAGACCTCGTAAGAGGCGGTGGGATGACCCGCCTGGCCGAGCGGGCGCATCGCGCCGACCAGGCTCGTGTCGCCCGGCCGCGCGACCCCCACGAAGAAACGGTCGGGACCGTAAACGGCAGGTGCCCCGAGCGTCTCCCCCTCCACGGGCAGAATTCCGGTCCCCTCTTTTCCCGTGCTCTCGGCGATCAACTGCTCGATCCACATGCCAAAACGAGCAACCGGGGCGCCCGTCGCGAAAGTTGTCTTATTCCGCCCTTCCCGGGCGAGCCCTCCCAAGGCGGCGCCGAGCTGGACGCCCGGGTTCTCCGCGAGATCGTTCCGACACTGCTTGGCCATCGCCGCGGCGCGGCGCAGCAGCTCTCCGACGTCGATGCCGGCAAAGGCCGCCGGCACGATCCCGAAGTTCGAGAGCGCCGAATAGCGCCCGCCGATGCGCGGGTCTCCGGGAAAGATCCGCCGGACGCGCCGGGCCTTCGCCTCTCTCTCCAGGGCTGAGCCGGGATCCGTGATCACGACGAACCGCTCGCCGGCTCGGTCGCCGAGCACCTGCCGGACCCTCTCGAAGAAGGTGTCGAAGAAGATGTTGGGCTCGAGAGTCGAACCGGACTTGGAGGAAACGATGAAGATCGTGCGGTCGACCTTCTCCGCCCCGACCGCCGCCACCATGGCCGGATGGGTCGAGTCGAGAATCTCGAGCCTGGGAAAACCGGCTCGGCGCGGAAACGACTCGGAAAAAACGAGCGGCGCGAGACTCGACCCGCCCATGCCGAGCACCACGGCGCGGTCGGTGTCCCCGAGAGTCTGCGCGACGAAGGCCTCGAGCCCCCGCAGGGTCGGCACCATCCGGTCGGCGATCGTCAGCCAGCCGAGCGCGCTCTCGATCGTGCGACGGTGCGCTTCTTCCTCTTTCCAGAAAGAGGCGTCCTCCGCCCACACGCGCTCGACGGCGCGGTCCCGGGCAAGCTGCTCGAGTGCTCTTCGGTAGGCGCTCTCGGATGAGCGCAGGTCGAGGCTCAGGCGACCCTCATCTCCTTCTCCTTCTTCTCGAGCGCCTTCATCAGGTCGTCGAAGGAGTCGGAGAACTTCTTGACCCCCTCGTCCTCGAGCTCCCGGAAGATCTGCTTTTCATCGAGACCTGCCTCCGCGAGCCCGCTGAAAGTCGCCCGCGCGCCGTCCAGGTCGTCGTGGATCCGCACCTTGGGCTGTCCCTTCTGGCGGTATACCTCGAGGGTCTCGGGCGGCATCGTGTCGACGGTCTCGGGCGCGATCAGCGCCTCGACATAGTAGAGCTCGGGGTAGACGGGATCCTTCGTCGACGTGGAAGCCCAGAGAGGCCGTTGCGTTCGCACGCCCTTGGCCTTCAGAGCCGCGAATCGCGGGCCTCCCAGCGTTTCTTCCCACGCCAGATAGGCGAGGCGGGCGTTGGCAATGGCGAGCTTGCCCCGCAGCTCTTTCGCGCGGCGGCGCCGCTCCTCGGAGGTCGCCGGGTCCTTCAGGATAGCGTCGATCTTCTTGTCCGCATTGGTGTCGACGCGGCTCACGAAGAAGCTCGCAACGGAGCGGATCTTCTCCACCGGCCGCCCCGACTTGACCCGGTCCTCCATGGCCGAGAGATATGCCTCCATCACCTCGCGGTAGCGGTCGACCGAAAACAGGAGCGTGATGTTGATGTTGATGCCCTCGGCCAGGCAGGAGCGGATCGCCGGCACCCCTTCTCTGGTTCCCGGGATCTTGACCATGACGTTCGGCCGGTCGCACTGCTTCCAGAGCGACCTCGCCTGAGCGATCGTCGCGTCGGTGTCGTGCGCCAGCTTGGGCGCGACCTCGATCGAGACAAACCCGTCGTCGCCGCCCGTCTCGGCGTGGACGCCGCGGAACACGTCGCCGGCCCGCCGGACGTCCTCGACCGCGAGCCGCTCGAAGATGCGCGCCGTCTCGTTGCCCTCCTGTGCGAATCGCCGGATGTCCTCGTCGTAGAGATCCGTTTCCGCAATCGCCTTCTGGAAGATCGTCGGGTTGGAAGTCATGCCGGCCAGGCCGTCCTCGCGGATCAGCCTCTCCAGCTTGTCGGTCGTATAAATGTCCCGGCGGATGTAGTCGTACCAGACGCTCTGCCCGAGCTTGCGGAGCATCTTCAACGGGTTTTCGCTCATGACGCACCCCTTTCGGAAAAGGCGCCCCGAAGGGCGTCCTGCTCGATCTGCTGAATCTTGCCTAGGCGGCGGACGTGCCGCTCGGCGCCGGAAAACTTGGCCGCGAGGAACGCGTAGAGAATCTCCGCGGCCAGGGAGGGACCGATGACGCGCGCGCCCAGGCACAGCACGTTCATCTCATCGTCCTCGACTCCCTGCCGCGCCGAGAACGTGTCGTGGCAAAGAGCCGCACGGATCCCCGGCACCTTGCTCGCCGCGACCGAAGCGCCGACGCCGCTGCCGCAGACGATGATCCCACGCTCGCTGCGTCCGGAGAGAACGGCGACCGCGACCTTACGAGCAAAGTCGGGATAGTCGGACGGTTGCGTGTCGTAGGCTCCGACATCATCCACCTGGTGGCCCAGCCGCGACAGAAGCGGAATGATTTCTTTCTTCAACGGAAACCCGGCGTGATCGCACCCGATGGCAATTTTCACTTCTCGAGTCCTACTCTGCGAAGCAGCGCTTCGCTACGAAGCACGAGCCCCCCGTCTCCCGCCCGCCGGCTCACAGCAACGCCTTCGCCCGCCTCACGACATTTTCGACGGAGAAGCCCAGCTCTCTCAAGACGACCTCGCCCGGCGCCGAGGCGCCGTACCGGTCCAGGGAAACCGAATCTCCTCCGTCGCCGACGTAGCGTTTCCAGCCCAGAGAGGCGCCGGCCTCGATCGCGAGACGCGCGCGGACCCCCGGCGGGATGACCGACTCGCGGTACTCGCGGGGCTGCCGGTCGAAGAGGGTCGAGGAGGGCATGGAGACGACACGCGTCGGGATCCCCTCCGCCTCCAGCTTCTCCCGCGCGTCGACCGCCAAAAAGACTTCCGATCCGCTCGCGATCAGGATCAGCCTGGCCGGCGTCTTCGAGGCCTCCGCCAGAACATACGCCCCCTGGCGCACCCCTCCCGACGAGCCGAGCTTCTCGCGGTCCTGCACCGGAAGCTTCTGGCGGGAGAGGACCAGGCCAACCGGGCCTTCCTTGTGCTCCATGGTGACTTTCCAGGCTTCCACAGTCTCGTTGGCGTCTCCCGGGCGGATCACCGTAAAGCCGGGCATCGCTCGCAGCGACATCAATTGCTCGATTGGCTGATGGGTGGGGCCGTCCTCGCCCAGGCCAATCGAATCGTGGGTCCAGACGAAAATCGTGGGCAGTTCCGAGATCGCCGAGAGCCGCACGGAGGGGCGCATGTAGTCGGAGAAGTTGAAGAAAGTCGCGACGAACGGCCGCACGCCCCCGTGGTACGACATTCCGTTGCCGATTCCCGCCATCGCATGCTCGCGCACGCCGAAGTGGAAGTTGCGGCCGGAGCCGGTCGAGGCATCGAAGTCTCCGCCGTTCTTGATCGTCGTCTTGGTCGATTCGGAGAGGTCCGCATCGCCGCCGATCAGATACGGCACCTTGGCCGCGATCGCGTTCAAGGCGGCTCCGCCGGCGATCCGCGTGGCCTCTTTGTCGCCAGCCTTCCAGCTCGGGAGATCCGAGTCCCAGCCGGACGGCAGATCGAGCGCCCATGCCTGTCGCCACTCTCGCGCCAGGTCCGGTGACTCTTTCGCCCACGCGTCGAAGCGCCGCTTCCAGTCGTCCTGTGCTTTGCGTCCGCTCTCGACCGCCTCGCGGAAGTGAGCAATCGCCTCCGGCGGCTCGTAGAAGGGCTCCTCCCACTCCCACCCGAGAGCCTTCTTGGTGAGAGCCACTTCTTCCTTCCCGAGAGGACTGCCGTGCGCCGCGGAGGTCCCGGCCTTGTGGGGCGACCCGTAGCCGAGAGTCGTGTGCACCAGGATGATCGAAGGACGCCTCGTCTCCGCCATCGCCGCGACGATGGCGCGATCGATCTCCTCCAAATCCGTGTTCCCATCGCGGACGCGCAAGACGTTCCATTGGTAGGCCTCGTAGCGCTTGGCTACATCTTCCGTGAACGCCATGGACGTCGGCCCGTCGAGAGTGACGTTGTTGTCGTCGTAAAGATAGATGAGCTTGGAGAGACCGAGATGGCCTGCCAACGAGGCGGCTTCTCCCGAGATTCCTTCCATCAGGTCGCCGTCGGAGACCAGCGCGAACGTGCGATGGTTGACGATCTCGTGTCCGGGGCGGTTGAAACGGTGCGCGAGGGACCGTTCCGCTATCGCCATTCCGATGGCGTTGGCCGTCCCCTGCCCGAGGGGCCCGGTCGTCGCCTCGACTCCCGGCGTCAGGCGGAACTCCGGGTGGCCCGGTGTGCGGCTTCCCCACTGCCGGAACTGTTTCAGGTCGTCGAGCGTCAGGTCATAGCCCGTCAGATGGAGCAGGCAGTAGAGCAACATGCAGCCGTGCCCCGCCGACAGAACGAAACGATCGCGATCGGGCCACTGAGGGTCTCGGGGGTTGTGCCGGAGATGCTTCTGCCACAGGACGTAGGCCATCGGAGCGGCGCCCAGGGGGAGACCGGGGTGTCCGGACTCCGCCTTCTGGACCGCGTCGATCGCCAACGTGCGGATCGTGTCGACGCAAAGTTCGTCCAGGGATTTAGCCACCGTGCTCAATGTCGCCTCCGCTTTCCCTGGAGAGCGCAAGCCCTCTTAAACGCGCTTCCGTTCCCCTTCTCGATTCTGCCCGCTCGCTCCGGCGGGGGCCGGCGCACCCTGCTGACACGTCAGCCGCCGCGGGGAACAATCTTATTACGCACCGAATTACGCGCCTCGCGCCGGGCCGGATTCCATACACGAAGACGTGCTCCCGCCACGGGGATCTGCGAGAGAATCCGCCACGACGTCATGATCGGCCGGGAAAGGACAGATTCCACGCGACGAGAACCGCTGGAATGGAATTTCGACGATCTCCGCGAGCCGGACCGGCGGCTCGGGATCGAATGGCTGGAGACGGACGGGCTGGGAGGCTTCGCCTGCGGAACGGCCTCCGGCGCGCGCACGCGCCGCCACCACGGCTGGTACATCCCCGCGATTCCTCCTCCTCGGCGGCGTTATTTGTTCGTCGCCGGCTGCGAGGAGTTCGTCTCGGACGGCCGGCACGAGGCGGCCCTCTCGACCCAGATCTATCGCGATCGGGTTTCCCCGGAAGGAGACCGCAGTCTCGTGCGCTTCGCGCTGGCTCCGTTTCCCACCTGGAGACACGAGGGCAGGGAATTCGCAGTCGAGCGCTCCCTTTGCCTGGTCCGCGATCGCTCGATCACGATCGTGCGCTATGTCAACCGAGGCAGCGCCGAAATCCGTCTGCGGTTGCGTCCGCTCCTGCGTTTCGCAAGCGTTCACGAGCTTCAGCAAGAGAGCGCGGATTTCGACACCACGACCGAAGTCCGCGGAGAAGTCTCCTGGGTGCGTCCGGTCGCGTATCTGCCGCGCCTCTATTTGCGCGGCGTCAGCGCCCGGACCACGATCGAGCCCGTCTGGTACCGGGGCATCCACTATCCCGCCGATGCCCAACCGGAAGATGCGACGGAGGACCTCTGGAGCCCGCTCGCCTGGAGCTGGGTGGTGCCCGCCGGCGGAGAGGCGTATGCGCTCTTTTCGCGCGAGGAAGTTCTGGCGGATCCCGCTCACCTGGTCGAGGGGGAGCGCCGCCGCCGCGATGCGTTCCCGGCCACCAAAGACCCCGTCTTCGACGAGCTTGCGCGGCGCGGCGAGGCCTTCCTCGTGGACGGCGACTACCGCGAGAGCGCGATCATCGCGGGCTATCCCTGGCTCGCAGACCGCGGCCGCGAGAGCATGATTGCCGCGCCCGGACTCGCCCTGTCGACGGGTCGGTACGCATCCACGGCGAGGGTCCTCAACTCTCATGCCGCGATGCGACGGCAAGGCCTCCTTCCGGGACAGTTCGCGGGAGAGGAAGGCGAAGCGGAATTCCATTCGATTGACGCCCCTCTCTGGTTCATTCTCTCCGTGGAGTGGTTCGCCCGCGCCCGGCGAAACCCCAGCCGGCCGGCACCGCTGCTGGGAGCGGTGCGCTCGATCCTGACGGCCTTCCACGAAGGAACTCGGTTCGGGATCGTGGTCGACTCCGACGGTCTCCTGTCCGGCTCCGCCCCTGGAAAGCCGCTCACCTGGATGAATGCGATGGTCGACGGGCAGCCGGTGACCCCGCGTGAAGGGAAAGCCGTCGAAGTGAACGCCCTCTGGCACGCTGCCTTGAAGAGCGCCGCGCGGCTGGAACGGCTGGCGGGAGAAGCCACGCGCGCGCGCGAGCTCGAGGCGGAGGCCTGGCACGTCGCCCGCCGCTTCAACGAGAACTTCTGGTTTGCCGAGAAGGAGTATCTCTACGACACCGTGGGCGAGGAGGGAGCGGACGCCAGCGTCCGGCCGAACCAGATCTTCGCCGTGTCTCTGACGGCCGATCTGCTTCCTCCCCATCGAGCGCGATCGGTTTATTGGACGGTCCGAAGGCAGCTGCTGACCCCTTTCGGACTGCGCACCCTTGACACGCGCGACCCTCGTTACCACGGCCGCGGCCACGGGACCTTGCGAGAGCGGGAGCTGGCCGCTCACCAGGGGGCCGCGTGGCCCTGGTTGCTGGGGGCTTTCGCCGACGCTCACCTGCGCGTGCTCGGCGACAGCGAAGAATCGCGTCGGGTGATGCGCACGTGGCTCGTCCCCCTGCGGGCTCATGTCCGGGAGGCCGGCGCCGGGTTCATTTCGGAGATGTTCGACGGCGACCCTCCTCACGCGCCTCGCGGCTGCTTCGCGCACGCCGCGAGCGGCGCCGAGGTGGCGAGGGTCCTGATCAACTACGCCGAGAGCCCTCAGCTGTCATAGAAGTAGAGTTGTCTCGCGGCGGGCCATCTCCGTCTCGGCGGATGGCTGAAAGCTGCAAGCTGACAGCTGAGAGCTTATGCGCGTCCTCATGTTCGGCTGGGAGTTTCCCCCCGTCATCAGCGGAGGACTGGGGGTCGCGTCCGAGGGGCTCGTGCGAGGGCTCCTGCGGGCCGGCACGGAGGTCGTGCTCGTCCTGCCGAGCCACCCCTTCGCGTCGCCCCACCCGCGTCTCACGATCGTGGATGCCGCCCAGACGATGGCGCGCGACAATCCGCCTCATCGCAAGAGGTTTCTCCTTCGGCTCCGCCGCATCCCGTCGCTGTTGCGCCCCTATACGACCGAGATCGAGTACGCCGAGGAGCGAGAGGCCGCCCTGCGCACCCACACGACTTTTGTCGGGCATTACGGGCCGAATCTGGCCACGGAGGTCGTCCGTTACGCCGAGGTGGCCGGGCGGATCGCGCGGCGCGAGCGATTCGACGTCATTCATGCGCACGACTGGCTGACCTACCTGGCGGGATTGGAGGCTCGACGCGCGAGCGGCCGGCCCCTCATTCTCCACGTTCATGCGACGGAGCTCGACCGTTCGGGAGACGGAGGCAACCGCTTTGTGACCGATATCGAGAGGCTCGGACTGACGCAGGCGGACCGGGTGATCGCCGTTTCGCGCTACACGGCGCAGCGAGTCGCCAGCACGTACGGCGTTCCCGCCGGTCGGCTGCGCGTGGTGCACAATGCAATCGATCCCAAAGAGACGGTCGGAGACTGGGCCGTCGGCGAGACTGACCCTCTCATTCTCTTCGTGGGCCGAATCACCTGGCAGAAGGGACCGGAGGATTTCGTCGAGGCGGCCGCCCGCGTGGCCGGGGAGATCGAGAACGCCCGGTTCGCGGTCGCGGGCTCCGGAGACCGGATGCGGGCGATGATCGAACGCGTGGCGGAGCTCGGACTCTCGAGAAATTTCCTCTTCACCGGCTTTCTCCCCCCCTCGGAGCTGGATCGCCTCTATGCGCGCGCCGACGTCTACGTGATGCCTTCGGTCTCCGAGCCCTTCGGGTTGACGGCCCTGGAAGCCCTCCAGCACGGCACCCCCGTCATCGTTTCGCGCTCGGCGGGCGTTTCTGAGGTCGTCCGCAACGTGCTGACGTTCCGATCCGGAGATGTCGAGGACCTCGCGTCCAAGATCCTGTCGGTCCTGCTCCTGCCTCCCCTTTCGGACGCGCTTTCCTCCGGTGGAAGAGCCGAGGTGAGGCGGCTCTCGTGGGGGGATGCGGCGCTGAGGTGCTTGGGGGTCTACAAGGAATTGGTTCATTGATTCATTGAGTCATTGGTTCATTCATTGAGTCATTGGTTCATTGACTCTCGTCGAGTCCCAATCCAGCACTGGATCAATGATTCAATGAATCAATCCTCCGGCCTGAGGCGTACAATTCTCTTTCGCTCCCATGATTCCCGTCTGCCTCTACTTCCAGGTCCACCAACCCTACCGGCTGCGGCGATACAACTACTTCGACGTGGGAAGGGAACATCGATACTTCGACGAGGAAAAGAACCGGCAGCTCCTCGCCCGAGTGGCGGAAAAATGCTACCGGCCGGCGACGGCGATGCTCGAACGGCTGCTCGAGAGACACGAACGGTTCGCCGTCTCCTTCTCCCTGTCGGGATGTCTTCTCCAGCAATTCCGCGACGGCTTCCCCGATGTCCTCGAGGCGTTTCGCCGGCTCGCGTCCACCGGGCGCGTCGAGTTTCTCGCCGAGACCTCTCACCACTCTCTCGCGTGGCTGGCTTCCCGTGAGGAGTTTTCGGCGCAGGTCGCTCTGCACCGCGATCGAATCGCGCAGGAGTTCGGCGTCGAGCCGGTGGTCTTCCGCAACACCGAGCTGATCTACTCCGACGAGCTCGCGGTTTATCTGGAGGAGAAGGGATATCGCGGGGTTCTGGCCGACGGCGTCGAACCGCTGCTGGAAGGCCGGCCTCCCAATCACGTCTACGGCGCAGCCACACCCGGGGCGCTCCCGCTTCTCCTGCGCGACTACCGGATGTCCGACGACATCGCCTTTCGTTTCTCCGACGTTCGGTGGAGCGAATACCCGCTGACGGCGGAAAAGTACGACCGTTGGGTGTCGGGCCTCCCGGGAGACGTCCTCTCTCTCTTCATGGATTTCGAGACGCTGGGCGAGCACCAATGGAAAGAGACCGGGATCTTCCAGTTCTTCGAGGCATGGGTCGACCGCCATCTCTCCCACCCCGCCGCGCGGTTCGTGACTCCGTCCCAGGCAATCGAGCAGCTGCCCCATCGCGACGCCCTTTCGGCGCCTCGGCTGCTCTCCTGGGCGGATGAGGCGCGCGATCTCTCGGCCTGGCAGGGCAACGAGCTGCAGAGGGATTCGCTGCGCCGTCTCTTCGCGCTCGAGAGTCGGGTCAAGAACGCAGGCTCCCCTCCTCTCCTGACCGACTTCCGGAGGCTGACCACCTCCGATCACTTCTACTACATGGCGACCAAGTCTTATGGCGACGGAGAAGTTCACGCGTACTTCTCTCCTTATGAATCGCCCTACGAGGCCTACATGGCTTTCGCCCATGTCGTCTCGGACCTCGAGCGACGACTCTCGCGCCCTCGTCCCTCTTCCGCCGTTCAGCCACAGGCGTAGCTGACAGCTATCAGCCAGACGAGAGTCGGCCTGAGGCTGTTATCCCGAGCCCTTCCCCTCTCAAACGTCATCTCGAGCCCAGCGGTGTCATCCTGAGCGCAGCGAGGGATCTACTCCCATCGGACCCACGCCGGGGCAGATTCCTCGTCGCTGCGCTCCTGGGAATGACAGGGTGATGTGAGTGCACTCCTCGGAATGACAGGAGGGCGGTCGGGGGACTCCTCGGAACGACAATGGGATGGTAGTTTTCGCCCGTGCAAACCGTCGTCCTCGTCATCTGCGACGGCTGGGGTGTGGCGCCTCCTTCGCCCGGCAACGCCATCGCGCTCGCCCGCACGCCCGTGTTCGACCGCTGGATGCGGGACTACGCACACACGACGCTCGAGGCCTCGGGGGGAGCGGTCGGGCTTCCGGCCGGGATGATGGGCAATTCAGAGGTCGGCCATCTGAATCTGGGAGCCGGCAGGATGGTGCCGCAGGATCTGCTCCGCATCGATCTTTCCCTCCGGGACGGTTCCTTCTTCGAAAATCCGGTCCTCGTGTCCGCGGTCGATCACGCGGTTCGCGGCAAGCATGCCCTTCATCTGCTGGGACTCTTGTCCGACGGCGGCGTCCATTCCCACCTGCGGCACCTCGAGGGATTGCTGGACCTCGCCAGACGCCGAGGCGTCGCGCGTATCTTCGTCCACGCCTTCACGGACGGACGCGACACTCCGCCTCGATCCGCTTTGACTTACGTCGATCGGCTCGAGCGCAAACTCTCGGAGACCGGCGGCTCGATCGCGACAGTGTGCGGCCGCTACTACGCGATGGACCGCGACGGCCGATGGGATCGGATCGAGAAGGCCCACCGCGCGCTCGTTGCCGGGGAAGGGGTCGCGGCCGCCAACGCCCGCGAAGCCATCGAGAAGGGCTACGGGCGTGGCGAATCGGACGAGTTCCTTCTGCCGACCGTCGTCCAGCCCGACGCCCGACTGCGCAACCCGGACGCGGCAATCTTCTTCAACTTCCGAGCGGACAGAGCCCGGCAGCTGACTCGGGCTCTCACCGACCCGGGCTTTTCGGAGTTTCCCCGCCGAGAAGCTCCCGGGCTGCATTTCGTCTGTTTCACCGAATACAAGAAAGAATTCGACTTACCGGTCGCCTTCCCGACTCCAAGGCTCCAGAACATCCTGGCCGAGGTGTGGGCCCGGCATGGAGTGCGCAACCTGCGAATCGCGGAGACGGAGAAGTATGCGCACGTCACTTACTTTTTCAACGGTGGCGTCGAGCGCGCCTACGCTGGAGAAGACCGTGCTCTCGTCCCTTCGTGGCGGGGCGCGACCTACGACCTCCATCCGCAGATGAGCGCCGATGCCATCACTGCCGAAGCGGAGAAGGCCCTAGCCGCCGGCTTGCACCGGGCCCTGGTCATCAACTATGCCAACGCCGATATGGTCGGACATACCGGGAAACTGCCCGAGACGATCACGGCCATCGAAACCCTGGACGCCTGCTTCGGGCGCTTGGAGCCGGCCGTGGCAAAAGCGCAGGGCCGGCTCGTCCTGACCGCCGATCACGGAAACGCCGAGCAGATGATCGATCCGTCCACGGGAGAGCCGCACACTGCCCACACCACCAATCCCGTCCCATTCGTGCTGTGCGAGAAAGGACCGGCGCTGCGCGAAGGTGGAGCGCTCGCGGATGTCGCGCCAACGCTATTGGGACTTCAGGAACTTCCGGTTCCCAAGGAGATGACGGGGAGGGACCTGAGACAGGCGGCACGCGGGACGCGGGACGGGGGACGCGAATAAGCTTCCCAGTCCCGAGTCCCGAGTCCTGAGTCCCGACGCGCGCCTAGCGCGCGCTACTGCACGTCAAACGGAGCCGTACTCTCGGAACTCTTGCCTGTCTTCGGATCCCGCAGACGAACCGAGAGGGCGTAGCGGCCCGGGTCGAGGCCGCTCGGCCGGAACTCCAACATCAGCTTGCGCGCCCCTTCATGCTCGCCGTCGGACGCGCGCAGGAGCGTCGTCTCGATTCGGCCATGCGGCCTGCCGTCCACGCCCAGGGCGCGCGCAGTGTATTCGAGAGGGCCCGATCCGGACGGAAAATTGTAGGCGATCAGACAAACCTGACTTTTTTCCCCGTTTTTCATCCCCGCAAACGCCGCCGGGATGAAGGACTCTCCCTGGATCGCGAAAGGGTACTCGCCGGGATCTACACCGACGCGGGGTTGCTTGGCCTTGACCATGATCCATTGTTTCCCCTGATCCACGAAGAGCGGAGGCAGTGCCGCCGGATCCGTTCCGGCCGGAACCTTCAAGGGCGTGATGCTGACGCCGAAGCGCCCCGTCTCATTGTTTCGCACCAGGGTCCGGAGCGTGTAGTCGCCGGGCGGCAGGCGAAGCTGTCCGTAGTACTTGACGCCGTTCTTGGCGAGGTTCGCCTCGGCCACCTTCATGTCGATCGTGAGCGGCTGGTAGAAGTAGTCGCGCGTCTGCCCCTGGCGGTCGATCGCGTAAACGTAGAGATCGACGCTCATGCTGGGGTCCTTGTGCCCCTTGATGAGGCGATCGCCGGGAACCTCGACGACCACCGAGACCCGCGAGGACTCCTCGCCCGAGGGAACCGGGACCGCCAGGACCCATGCCGGCACGTCGGTCTTCGGGACCGCCGCGGTGATCGCGTTGGACATCGCCAGCTTGCGCTCGACGGGGGTGAGGGTCTTTTCCGACCGCGGCTCGTAGTAGCCGCTGCGGTGGGAGACGCGCCACGACTTGTTCTTGACCGTGACTTTCAGCGTGTGGAACTTCCCGTTCTCCGGGATGCGCACGGGCTGAAAGGCCAGAATGTAGATCAACCCGGTGCGCTCCAGCAGCCGGTCGAAGGAGCTCCCGAGGTCGTTGGCGTTCTTCAAAAACTCTCCGCCCGTCTGATCCGCGAAGTAGAAGAGTGACTCCTGACCGTTGACGGTATTGTTGATGCTGCCGCTCGGGTCGGAGCCCGCGCGCAGGCCGCCGATGTCGACGGCGTGGATGACGCAGTCGGAACGGTTGAAGAGGGCCAGAGCCGAGCCCATCCGGGACTGCAGTCCGGAATTGCCAAACCGCGTGTCGTTGTCGACTTTCCAGCTCTGTCCCCCGACGATCCACTCGGCCTCCTTGGCGCCGCCCCCGTCCAGACTCGAACCGGAGAGCTCGCGGCTGTCGAATCCTTCGGAAAGGTAGAGGATGTGCTTGCGTCCCTGGACGGAGTCCAAAGCGCGCGCCAACTTGGCGAAAGAGTCCAGGAGACGACTGACGCGGTCTCGATAGATCGCCCGCTGGCTTCGAGTCCGCATGATCTCCATGTTCTCCAGGGCGTCCTGCAGGACGCTGTCGGTCTGGCGGGTCGCGGCTCCCGCGGCGTTGGCCGCGTAAGCTGCCAATCCTACGGAATTGCTCTGCGACGGCTCGGTGATGACGAGGCTCAACGGATCCGCATTGCGTTCCGCGAGCGTCGGGAACCCGAGCGTGTCGATCGCGGCCGCCAGCTGGGTCCGGTCCTCCGTAAACGTCACGAGCAGCCGCATTCCCGACTCGACCGAGTAAGTCGCGACAGCCGCCAGATCCAGGTCCTTCATGCGGGTCACGACGAAGTCCCGCGCCGCCCGGCGCGCGTTGACGACCGCCCGGGGGGATCCAAAGGAGAGGTCGAAGAGGATCAGGAAGTGACGCCGGGCCGCGGGATTGATCGGCGACTCCTCGGGCCGCGGCATCGTCATGGCGGTGCGTTCGTCGATGACCTCGAATCCCGTGACCGACTGTTTCTTGCCGTCGTCGTAGACCTCGAAATCGTCCGCCGTCAGGTTCTCCACGGAATGGCCGTTCTTGTCGACGACGTTGACCGGCACTTCGATCAAGGTCGCGCTCGCTTCTTCGCGGACGGTCGTGTCCGGCTTCTGTTTTTCGGCCGCCGGCTTGGGCTTGTCCGGGCCGGCGCCGGTCAGCACCGGTACAAGAATCAGCAAAAGAATCGAAAGCACTCTCGGCGGACACCGCATGGGGCCTCCTCGGCCTTCGTAGCCGACCCTATCTTCCCGCCACGGGAGTCGCGGCGCAACTCTCATACTGCGAAGTCTCTGGAAAAAAGGGCTACCAGCCGAAGCAATAGGCCCGGTGGCCGGGAAAACGAGGCAGCGCGACCGCGTCGGGACTCTCGGAAACCAAGGAATCCTCCTCGATTCTCCAGAGCGTACCCGGCGCCGGATCGACCGTCCCGCCCTGATCCAGGCTGCCCTGATGAGAAGCACTTGGCTCATTGCGCGACGGCGAGATCGAGAGCGGCGCCGATGTGTACGGCCATGCTGTTGACATACGTCACGCCTTCGACTGCAAAAGATTCGAGCATCTTCCATTCCGGAAACGCGAGCGGAAGTTCCGTGCAGGCCAGGCAAACGATCGGTCGACCCGCGAACTGTCGGGCGAACGCGGCCTTGGCGATCCCTCCGATTCGCCGCGCGGCCCCCTCGCTCTCGCCGGATTGGAGCTCTGCAATCAGATCGGCTGTCAGGGCCCTCGCCACGTCATCCCGCGGGCCGGCGGCTTCGATCCCCCGCTCCGCGAACCGCTTCCGGAATTCCAGGGACCCCATCGTCACGGCCGTGCCCAGGATCAGAACCTGCTCGGCCTCGAGCCGTGTGCATTCCTTCGCTACTGCTTCAAAGATGTTGAGCACGGGAATCCCAATGCCGCGCACGATCGAGTCGAAGCGATGGTGCGGCGTATTGCTCGCGATGAGCGCGAACTCAGCGCCGCTCGCCTCGAGGCGTCGCAAAGCAGAGCGATGGTATTCGTCAAAACGCGACCAGGATTCGTCGTCCCGATCGACCCCGATGAGAGAGGCGGCCTTGCTCAGGTCCAGCGACTCGATACTCATCTCGGGCGTCGAAGGAGGGTGGTTTCGATCCTCGGCGACTGATTGTCTTTCGCTGCGGCGGCAAATCTCCGTGTAGTAATCGACAGTGGAAAGCCAGCCGACGCCCCCCACGATTCCGATCTTCTTCATCCCAACGAAGGCGGCAGCCGGAACGGACGGTTGCCGAGGTCCGACGCGATCGCGAACCTCTGGGGAGAGTCGTGCGGTCCCATCAGGACGTTCCCTCCGCTCGGGTCGCTGGAACGCCGAAGGTGCCGTCGACGACTTCCACAAATGTCCGCTTTTCGCGAAGGATGAAACGCTTCGCCTGCGCCAGGGCGAAATTCGCGCGCGATTCCGGGTCCTCTTTCAGGCGCGCCCGGTAGGCCTCATAGGAGGCAAGGCTGTCGAACGCGATCAGGCCCCACGCCACAGTGTTCGTTCCCTCGTGGGGAAGGAAGTACCCCACGAGATGACCTCCGCATCGAGGGATGATGCGGGCCCAGTTGGCGGCGTACTCTTTGAAGCCGTCTCGTTGAAATGGATCGATCTCGTAACGGATGAAGCAGGTGATCGTCATCGGTGTCTCCCCGGCTTTCACGGCCCTGTCGAGTCACGGTTCGGAGTATCCTCGTGGGTGAGCCGGAACGCTTCGCCCGTCATCAAAGTATGAATTCCGAAGCCGCCGACGCCTGCCTGTCCCGAATTGCCGCGGCCATCGCCGAGCCGGCTCGGACCCGCATGCTCTGCTGCCTGCTGGATGGCCGCGCGCGAACGAGCACGGAGCTTGCTGTCGTGGCCGATGTGAGCCCGTCGACGGCCAGCGTGCACCTGGCTCGGCTCAAAGGGCAACAGCTCGTCCAGGCGCTCGCCCAGGGGAAACATCGCTACTACCGTCTGGAGGGCACCGAGGTCGCCAAAGCGCTCGAAGCGTTGATGGTTCTCGCGGGCGGGCCTCGCGAACGCTTCGTGCCCAGCACTCCGAGCCGTCTTCGAGCCGCACGCACTTGCTACGACCACATGGCAGGCGAAATCGCGGTCTCGCTGCACGACGGCTTGAAGCGGCTGCGATGGCTGTCGCCCGGCTCGGCGGCGGGCAATGCGTACGACCTCACCAGGTATGGAGCGACGGAGCTCGAAGCCCTGGGTATCGACATCGGGGCGACCCGGGCCCTGCGCCGGCGCTTCGCCTACGCCTGCGTCGACTGGAGCGAGCGACGGCCTCATATCGGCGGCGCGCTCGGCGCGGCCCTCCTGAATCTCGCGCTGCGACGGAACTGGGTGGTTCGGGACCTGGACAGCCGGATCTTGAGCGTCACTCGGGCTGGCCGGCGGGAAATGCAGACTCGGTTCGGCGTTCCCTTCCGCCAGGTCATCGACGCGCGAGCCTGAACTGACCCGACCTGACGCCGACACGGTCTCAGCGATAACGCTAAACCTCCGGTGCGCCAACTCTTTCTCTTCCCGAGGAACTCCCGGCCACAAGGAAGGCGATGCCCGACATGGCCAGGGATTCGAACACGCCAGACCATTCCGTCAGGTTGCCCGGATCGGCCCACGAAACGCCTTTTCCCACGTGGTGTTGCCCGCTTCGATCGCGTGACGGACTTCTTCGATCGGCCCTTTCTTGGAGACCGGGCGCGAGGAAGACGCGGTAGCCGCGAATACCAACGCTGCCGTCCCGGCAATCATGAGATGCGTTTGTTTCATGGTTCCTCCAAAAAAAAGAAAAACCCCGGCAGGCATCAAACCCGCCGGGGTCGGACTCCATTCTGAAACTAGAAAGAAACCCGTGCGCCCGCGCGGACGACGCGAGGGCTCTGAAGCTGCGTGATCAGGTTATAGCTCGCATTCTTCGTGATGGTCGTGCATGCCGCGGCCGCGCAGGTTCCGATATTCCCCTGGCGCTGCAGGACGGTGCCGTCGTTCAAGACGTTGAAGACATCCAGGGAGAGAGCGATCTGGACCGGCCGGACTTCGAGAACTTTTTCGAGCCTCAGATCCAGGTTGTAGACATTTGGGTTGCGTTGGCGATCCAGAGGTCCGACGACGACATTCTGGGTCCCGAACCCGTCGCCCGTATTGATGCGGACCCATTGGATGAAGGGATAGCCCTGCCGGCCGAAGACGTTTGCTCCGACGTTGAAATTCCAGGGAAGCTGATACAACCCGGAAACGTTGAAGTTCCACTTCGAGTTGACGAAGACGTTTCCAAAAGCGCCGCTGCCAGTCCCCGAGGGGCCAACCATGATGTCGTCTCCGGGGCAGCTGCCGCCGAACGTTCCCTGGAGCAGGTTCGTCGGGTTAACGCAGGAGCCGGACCCGGCATGCTGCTTCCAATCCTGGTAGCTGAAGTTGCCTCGCATGAACCATTTGTTCGAGAGCCGCTTCTGCATCGTCAGCTCGACGCCGTTGTAGGTCGTGTCGTAATCAGGGCGGTTCTCCCGAATCTGAGCGGCCGGAACGGAAGACCCCGTAAAGTAGTAGACCGGCACGCTGAAGGCGCTTCCGTCGGCGAGCGTCCCATTGACCGATCCGCTGGCCGGGCACCGCGACTTAGCGGAAGAGCACAAAGCGAAGTTGGCCGAAGAGAGTCCCACGCGAGGAATCGATGAGCCCTCGCCGGTCCCCCCACCATTCCAGATCGTGTCTTTGTACTTCCGATAGGTGTAGGCCGCTCCGACGACGAACTCCGGCAGGACCTCGAAGTCCACGCCGGCGACGACCTCGTCGGTCGTGCCTGCCTTCAGGTTGGGATCGATGATGTTGGGCGATGTCGGCAGGGCCGGATTCTTCGGATCGTACCCACGGGAGTTCTGAAGACCCTTCGTGAAGTCGATCTCGTCTCGAGTGATGACCTTGTCGCCGTTCTTGTCGTTCCAGTAGTAGTAGGCATAGGCGCTCTGGTTCGCGTTGTTGAAGAAGATTGTGCTGATTCCGAGCTGGTCAGCAAATCGCGCGTAGCTCCCCTTGAGCAGGACTTTCTTCGCGTCCCCCAGGGCGTAAGTGATGCCGATCCGCGGCTCATAGTTCTTCCACTTGAAGGGCTCGGTCTGAGTCGTTCCGGCCAGCGCCGGGAGAACGTCGGGCGCGACGGGGTTCGCCGGCGACGCCCCAGCCTGGTTGTATCCGGACTGAACGTCGTAGCGGACGCCTGCGTTGATCGTCAGGTTGCCGAACGTGATCGTGTCGCCGGCGTAGGCGTTGTAATAGTTCAGCGTCCCCTTGGTGCTCGAGGGCCGGGTCAGGACGGCCGCGTCCAAGCCTGCGCCGAAATAGTTCAGCTCACCGTAGTTCCCATTGCCCGGCCACGCGCTCGACGAGACGACCCCCGCCTTGCGGTAACCGAAGCCGAACTTCAGCTCATGGCCGGCGCTGCCGGTATTGAAAAAGAAGGAGCCATTGGCCCCCACGTTATGAAGAGGCCTCTGAGTGTGAAAGGCCTGGTAGCTGTTGTGCCAGACGCCGGTGTTGTCGTCCAGGTACACGTTGTTGACAGCCGTCCCGGCACCGGGAACCAGCTGAAAGCCGCCGCGAAAATAGGCGTAGTCAGCCGTCAGGAACAGCTTGGAGGAGACGACCTGCGAGACCTCGACTTTGGAGAGAGCCGAAGGCAAGCCGTTGATTCCTCCCTGGTTCCACCCCTCCGCCGCCGTCGGCCGCGCCAAACTGATGTTTCTTCCGATCTTGATCTTTTCGCCCTGCGTGTAGTTGGCCGTCGCGGCCGTGGAGTCCGTGATCTGGAAATTCAACTTGGCGCTGGCATCCTCAAGCGTCGTCTTGTCTGAGGCGCCGGTCGAAGTAATCAGATCCACCTGATTTCGCCCATAGGCGCCCCACGCCCAGATGTGGTCTCGCCAGATCGGTCCTCCGACCTCGACGCCGTAGTCCTGCACGGTATCGATTCCCGGCTGCAGGTTCTGCCCCTTGGGTTGAGCCAGGAATGCAGCCGGCGCGTTCTGCGACTGCCACTTGCCGCGCGTCAAGAAGTCGCGCGCGGATCCGTGAATGTCGTTGGTGCCCCGTTTGGTCACGAGATTCAACTGCACACCGGGGGTCAGCGCTGTGATATCCGAGCCGCCGGTCGTGGCGTTGATTTCCTCGAACGTGTCGAAGTCGTAGTAGGTGCCCGTGGCGCCCGTGGCCGCCATGTCTGTGATGTTGACGCCGTCCAAGTTAAAGACGTTGTTCATCGCGAGCGATCCCTTGCCGTAGAACGCGGACTGCTGGCCGCTCTGGTCGCCGCCGATATTCAAGCGGTCGGTGAGAACGCCCGGAACCGTCTGCAAAACGACCCATGGATCACGAGCCGTCGGGATCTCCTTCAGCTCAACCTGGGAGACGACGGCGCCCGTCGAGACCTTGCGGGTGTCGATCAGCGCGGCCTCGCCCCGGACCGTCACGGCCGCCTCGACGCTGGAAAGTTTCATCGATGAGGTGGTCTCGGTGTTCTTGCCGACGGCGACCTGCACGTCCGACTTGGTCACTTTCGAGAACCCCTGCAGCTCGTAGGAGAGCGCGTAGTTGCCGGGGGAAAGGTTCAGGAACCGATACTCACCGCGGGCATCCGTGGTTTGGGTCTTTGGGGCGCCGATCCCCGAAAGAGTGACCGTGACGCCGGGGAGCCTGCCCCCCTGCTCATCCGTCACGTAGCCGAAAATGTTGCCCGTCAGCTGCTGCGCCAAAAGCGCGCCGCTGAAGGCGAGAAGCGCCAGGCTGACGGTCGCGAAGGCTATCGGTTTTCTCCGGGTACTGGTTCGAGATCTCATCTTTCTCCTCTCTTCTTGTTGTGTTCTCTGCGAATTTCACTGGAACTGATTGAGCAGAAGACCGTCGAGTCGGTCCGGATTGATCTGGCGAACTTTCCCTCCTTCCATTCCATCGAGTTCAGGGCCTGAAGCCCTTTCATCGCTCTGGACGGCTGGAAGTACAAAGCAATGAAATGGCCACGGCAGCGCAAATCCCGCCAGGCTCTTTTGAGCCCGCGACTTACAGCGATGGACGAATTCCATTAAGACGGCCCGAGTCGACTCTTGGGCAACGGCGGATTGGAGACGAGTCGATAAAACTGGATTTCAAACCTGGAACGGAAGGAGCGGTCGCGCGGAAGCGGCTTGCTTTCAGAACTTATCGATGGGAAGTCGAACTCGCCCGGGGGCGAAGACCTCCCGCGGCCGTGCCCGTGGAGGGCGCCAATCGACCAGGAAAGGAGAGGCACGGACGATTCGGCGCAGCTCCGCCAACGAGCGTGCCTCCGTCTCTGCGCGTGGAATCAAGAACCCCTCGTCTCGCACTTTCCGGACCGCCGCTTCGAAGCGATGACCGCGCCGCGCCGAGACTTCCTGGCAAAGGGCCCACGACGCGTCCTCATAGCTGCAGCGGGCCCTCGAACAGATGAAGGCCAGGCGCTCCGCCGTCGTTCCGCGGCTCTTTTCGGCGGCTCGGCACACCCGCTGCAGGAGCAGGACCCGCTGGTGTGCGAACCAGAAGTGCTGGGCGATGGCCGCCTGATCTCGATCACCCTTTCCGATGAGGCGTTGAAAGACGACTCGGAGCTGCCGCACGGCACCCCGAACCGAGCCACCTCGGGCCTGGCAGGCCAGGCTTTCGATCCGGTCCCGAACCCGCCAGGACCGCAGCAAGGAGAACGACAGAATCGTGAGCGCGGACGGGAGAGGACACTCGCTTTCAATGTCGGCGAGGTAACGCCGAAGCTTCAGTTCCGCTTCGATCTCTCCAAGAAGGATTCGTTTCCAGGGGATTCCGAGGCTCTCGGCGCGGCCGAGGATCTCGTGCGGCGAGGACGCCTGGGACGGAGCGAACGGCATCGCAGACGCAGGGTCCCCATCGCGGAGGGGGAGAATCGCGATTGGCTGAGTCCGAAGCGGCATGAGGGAGCTCATGGCTAGAGCCTCTCGAAGTCTTCCAGACATCGGTTTCCGAAAGTGAAGGAGCAAATTCTCGCTCCCTTCCTGCTCGGGGACAGCACGATCTCGTGTGTTCGCGCGTCGTCTTCGTTCGTGACCAGGTAATACATTCGCGGCTCATCGATCGTAAGGACGGTTTGTCCGTCCGGCCGCACGCGAACGTCCTTGCCGCGCTGGGCCTCTGGGATCGGCTTGCCGTCGCGGGTCAGGACGACCTCGACCGGCTCTCGAGTCGCTCGATCGAGCACGGCATAGACGTCGCGGGCGCGGTAGGAGATCCCGAGGGAGACCACTCGGCCGGACGCCCGGTCTTCCGCGGCCTCCAAATCGTCCGTTCGATTTTTCCATGGACCTTCGGCGAAGAACCCTCGGATCGAGCGTTGTTCGGTCGGCTTGTAGTCGACGGCGCGCCCCTCTTGAAAACCCTCCGCGTTGACGATCCCTCCCCCTCCCAGAGGACCGAACTTGGTGCCGACCATGATTTCGGGGCTCATGGGGCCGCACTGCTTTCCATAGAGAGGGCTGTCCTCGGGGACGACGACTCCGGAGAAGTCGAGCTCGGGGTGCCCCTTTTTCAAGAGCTCCTGAACCAGCCGCTCTTCCTTTCCGTAGTCTCCTTCCCCCTGCTGGACCTGGGCAATGACGCCGGCCCGATCGATGACAAACGTATCGGGCCAGGTGTTGCACTTGTAGGCGCGCCAGACCTCGTCGCGCACGTCGGCGATCGCCGGATAGGGAAGCCGGAACCGCCCGTAAGCGCGCTCGACATTTTTCGCTTCCGATGCGAAGGCGAACTCTCCCTTGTGCACCCCGACGATCTCGAGGCCGTCCTTCTGGTAACGCGCATACAACTGCTTCAGATGCGGGAACGTGCGGATGCAGTTGATGCACGTGTAGTCCCAGAAATCCACGATCACGACCTTGCCGCGAAGCTGACGCATCGAGGGATGCGGTCCCTGCGTCCCGATCCAGATCGCGCCGCCCGGAAACTCCGGCGCCGGGGTGCCGGGTTTGAGCTCGCCGAGCGCGTCCATGCTCCACCCGAGAAGGAGCGCCGCAAGGACAGCCGGAATGCCTCTTCCCGCACCAATCCAACTCATCGCGGCCACGAGTCTGTCTTTGGAGGTGGTTGCTCACAATACCCACTTGCGCGACAATCGATAAGACCACTATCGTTGTCGTGTGAGGACAGCTCCACCGGGGATTCTCCCCGTCATGGCCGTTGACCGGGCCGTAGCGAAGCCCCTGTATCGGCAGATCTACGAGGGTTATCGCGACGCGATCGTTGAGCGTCGGTTGCGCGCGGGCCAGCGGCTGCCCTCGACTCGCAGTCTCGCCGCCGAGCTCCAGATCTCGCGCATTCCGATCCTCAATGCTTTCGAGCAACTGCTGGCCGAGGGCTATTTCGAGAGCCGGGTCGGGTCGGGAACGTTCGTGGCGAGGTCTCTTCCGGGTGAGCTCCTGACTTCCGCGCGTCGATCGGCCTCTCAGAGACCTCCCGTTCGGCGCGCCGGGCGAGTCGTCTCGCGTCAGGTCGAGGCCCTTCTTCGGGAGGAACCGGGACCGTGGCTCAAGGGGCTAGGGGCGTTCAACATGGGGCAGCCCCCTATCGATCGCTTTCCCCTCAAAGTCTGGTCGAAGCTGGTGGCGCGACATTGCCGAAACACGGACCCGAATCTCCTCCATTACGGCAGGTATATGGGCTTCTCGCCGCTGCGCGAGGCGGTAGCCGAATACCTGAGGACCGCTCGCGCCGTCCGCTGCGAAGCAGAACAGGTCATGATCGTCAACGGATCCCTGCAAGGAGTCGAGCTCGCCTCCCACGTCCTGCTCGATCCCGACAGTCCGGTCTGGGTCGAGGAACCCGGCTACTTCGGAGCACGCGGCGCCCTGACCTTGGCGGGAGCGCGGCTCGTTCCGGTCGGAGTCGACGAGGAAGGGCTGGATGTTTCGGCCGGAATCGCGCAGTGCCCGCGGCCGCGGGCGATCTTCGTCACGCCTTCGCATCAGTTTCCCCTCGGCGCCACGATGAGCGCCTCGCGACGGCTGCGGCTGCTGGAGTGGGCCCGGAACAGCGGCTCGTGGATCATCGAGGACGATTACGACAGCGAATATCGCTACGGGAATCTCCCGATTGCCTCTCTGCAGGGACTGGACCGGGATTCTCGGGTCATCTACATCGGCACATTCTCGAAAATCATGTTCCCGGCGCTGCGTCTCGGCTACATTGTCCTGCCCCCAGATCTTGTCGAGGCCTTCGTGCAGGCTCGACGCGCAATGGACACCAGTTCCCCGACTTTTCTCCAGGCGGTCCTTGCGGATTTCATCCGCGAGGGGCACTTCGCCCGCCATATCCGCAGGATGCGCGTGCTCTGCCGCGAGCGGCGCTGCGCCCTCGTCGACGCCCTCCAACTCGAGTTCGGCGACGCGATCGCGGTGCTCGGCGACCAGGCCGGTATGTTCCTGACGGCGGCCCTTCCCAAGAGATGGAGCGACCGTGAGATCTGCGAAGCCGCCGCGCGGCAGGGACTCTGGGTGGCGCCGCTGTCGGAGGCCTACCTCGGAAAGGTTCTCCGGCAGGGTTTGATCCTGGGATACGGTGGGTCGACCGTTGAGGAAATCCAGGCCGGCATCCACCGGCTTCGCAACGTGGTCACATCCTGCTCGATTCCTCAACGTCTCGTGACCACCCCCGGCCGGCGTCGCGTCTCTCGAGCTGAAGTCTGACTGAAGCTCCTTCTGAGTCAGGACTTCGGCGGTCGGCCAGGCGGACCGTCCGATCGCTCTCAGCTCCGGCCCAGGGAGCTCAGAAGCCGGCGCGCCTCGGCCAAATCCTTCGCGAAGAGAGCCGGCGGAGCCGTCGCCACGAACCGCTGCAACGACTTCCGCGCGGCCTCGACGTTTCCTCGTCTTCCCTCCACAATAGCTATATTGTAGAGCGCATCGTATTGTGTGGGGTCGAGATCGACCGCCCGTTTCCAGCACTCGAGCGCTCCGGCCTCGTCCCCCTGCCTCGCGCGAGCCGAGCCCAGTGCGTTCCACGCGGAGGCTATCGCCGGGTCGCTCTTGACGGCGTGCTCCAGGTGTTCGAGGGCTCCCCGAACGTCGCCCGACCTGGCCAGCGCGGTCCCGAGGTTCAAGTGAGCCAGCGCGTATTCCGGATCCCTCTCGAGGGCCTTTCGGAAAACGGCGATCGCGGGGGCGAGCTGTCCCGCCTCCGCCTGGGCGATCCCGAAGGCCGTCAGAGCCTCCGGGTCCGTGAAGGAGGCGTCGCCGACCTCCAGGGCCTCTTTGCCCCGGCCGGCGCGCACGAGAAGATAGGTCAGACGCTCGAGAGCCGGGGCCCGGAGCTCCGGCACCGTCGTCGCGGAAGTGGCGGCCAGCCCCTCCTTCAAGGCCCGGATCGCCTCCTCGCGTTTCCCCTGCCGTTCCAGAGAATCGGCGAGCATCCTCCAGACGTCCAGAGCCGCTGGGACCTTTCGCACGAACTCGCGGGACGCCGCGATCACCGCGGCGTCGTCCTTCCTCGCAAGAAACTTCTGAAAGTCGGGCCGTCCATCCAGCAGCGCGATCCGGTCCTTCGGGTCCGGAAGTGTCGCCGCGCGGGCGTCGGCGGATGTCGCCGTCAGGTATCCGAGCGCCGCGAGCTTCTTCGCGTGCTCGGTATCTCCCTCCGCGGGCATTCGAAAGGGCCTCGTCATCTGCGAGAGCTCCAGGCGCAGCGACCGGAAAGCGGGCGGTAGCGAAGCCGAGAGGTCCCGCTTCTCGGAAGGATCCGCGAGGATGTCGTAGAGCTCCGCGCGGGGCGCCTCGATGTAGTGGTTCCGGTCGTCGATCAAGGAGGCGAGGTCGCTCCAGCCCAGGCGCAGCCGCGGGTAGAAGGTCTCGCCGTAGATGCGGCGCGGCGCCGCCAACTCTTGGGAATTCAAGAGATTGCGACCCTGAAGCCCGACCGGCGGCGTCCGACCGACTTCCCGAGCAATCGTGGGAAAAATGTCGGTCAGGGACACCGGAGCGGAGACCTTCTCTCCGGCGCGGCGGCCGGTCGGCAGCTTGACGAGCAGCGGGACATGGATCGCCTCCCGGTAAAGGAAGATTCCATGCTCCTGCTCGCCGTGATCTCGCAGACCCTCTCCGTGGTCCGAGAGAAAGACGATCAGGCTGCGATCGTAGAGTCCCCAGCTCTTCAACCGCGCAAGAAAAGTTCCGACGATCTCATCCGCCCGCGCGATCTCGCCGTCGTAGGCGAGCGCATAACGGCTGCGGTACGGTTCGGGAGGCTCGTAGGGCGCATGCGGCTCGAAGAGATGCAGGAACGCGAAGAACGGGCCCGACCGCACGCCCTCGAGCCATTTCTCGAGCGACTGCTCGGTGATGTTCCCCGGCCGCTCGGGAGGGTCTGCCTGCTCGATCGCGTCGTCGTAGAAGTCGAAGCCCCGGTCGATCCCGGTCTTTCGGGTCAGCACGAATGCGGAAACAGCCCCGCCGGTCGCGCGCCCCGAAGCCTTCAAGAGCGAAGCGATCGTCTCGAGTCCGGGCGGGAGCGTGAACCCGTAGTTGTCCCGAATGCCCGTCTGCGGAGGCAGAAGCCCCGTGAAAATCGTCGCGTGGGAAGCGAGAGTCAAGGGGACGTGCGAATAGGCATTCTCGAAGAGGATCGAATCGCGTGCCAAGGCATCCAACGCAGGCGTCGCGACCCCTCGATAGCCATAGGCCGGAAGGTGGTCGGCCCGCAGCGTATCGACGCAGATCAAGACAACCGGCGTCTCGCGAGCCGGAGGGCCTCCGCGCCGGCAAGCGCACGTGAGGGCCACGCTCGCGAGCAGGAGGGCTCGCCTCAAGCTCCTCCCATTCCCTTGAGCATCCGGCGCGCTTCCTTCAGGTCCCGCGCGTAGACAGCGGGCGGAGCGGTTGCGACGAAACGGGCAAGAGCCTTGCGAGCCACGTCGGTCTGGCCTCGCTGGGCAGCCACGATGCCCAGGTTGAAGAGAGCGTCGTACTGCCGCGGATCCAGATCGGCCGCCCGGCTCCAGGAGGCCATGGCTCCCGCCGCATCGCCGAGCTGGGCCAGTGCTACGCCCCTGGCGTTCAAGGCCCGCGGAAGCTTTTCGTTGATCGCGAGCGCGCGGTCGAACTTCTCGAGCGCTCCTTTGGCGTCCCGGCTCTTCAAGAGCGCGATCCCCATGTTCTGGAAGGCGAGCGCGTTGGTTGGATGGGTTTGAACGATTTTCGTAAAGACCGCGAGAGCTTCGGGGGTGCGGCCCAGATCCGCGAGCGCGATTCCGATCGTGTTCTGCGTGTCGGGGTCCTCGCTCTGCTTGACCGGCGCCAGCGTTTCGAGGGCTTCCTTGGGCCGTCCCGCCTCGCAGAGGATGAGAGCCAGCCGGCCGCGCATTTCCTCCGACGCCAGACCATTGCGCACGGCCGCCTGCAGAACGCTCGCCGCTTCGCCGTCGCGACCCTTCTGCTGGAGAAGGAACGCGAGAAAGTCATAGCCGACCGACATGGACGGCCGGTCCCGGAGAATCTCGCGCGCGAGCGCCTCGGCCGCCGGCTGATCGCCGCGCTGGTAGAGGTCCACGACGCGATGGATCTTCCCGTCGAGGCCGACCAGCGTCTTGGGATCGTCCGCCTCGGTGTAGGGGCCATGATGGGTGGACGAGCCCGACAAATAGCCCAGGGCGAGCAGGCGGCGCGCTTCCTCGCTGGAGGCGCCGGACGACGCGGCCGCCCCGCCGCTGGGAAGGAGTGCCTTCAACTTGCGCACAGCGTCGCGCCGCTCCCCGGCGAGGTTCTTTTTTTCCTCCGGGTCGGCCGCGAGGTCGTAGAGCTCCGGGATCGGCAGATCCACGTACTTCAGGCCGTCGGAGATCACGCCGGTCAACGGAGCCCAACCCCGGTTGAGACTGACGGACAGCGATTCGAAGTAGGTGGGCCATCCCGAATCCGCCGAGAGAAGTGAATGACCGGGGAGTCCCGGGGGCACCGGCGCGCCGAGCATCGCGAGCGCGGTCGGCAGAATGTCGACGTGGCGAGCCGGGCGCGCGCTGCGGGCCGGCTTGACGAGAGCAGGCTCCCACAGCACGAGCGGAACCTTGAGCGTGGCTTCGTACGCGAAGAGCCCGTGCGTCAGCTCCCCGTGATCGCCGAGCGCCTCCCCGTGATCCGCCGTCACGACGATCAGCGTGTCGTTCCGCCCGTTCTGCCGCACGTACTCGAGCAAGGGCGCGAGGGCCGCATCAGTCGCCGCCACTTCTCCGAGGTAGGCCTGCCCCGCGTAACGTTGCGCAAAAGGAGGGGGAGGGCGATACGGAGCATGGGGATCGTAGACGTGCACCCACAGAAACCGCTTGCGCCCCTCGTTCTTCCGGTACCAGTCGAGCGCCAGGGAAACGACCTCCGTGCCGGGTCGTTCCTGGACCTCGAAGTCGTAAGGGGAGCTGCCGGGAGGGTACCGGTCGTCGTAAAGATCGAATCCCCGGTTCAGGCCGAACCGCGAATCCAGAGGGAAGGCCGCGACGACGGCGGCCGTCGCATAGCCCTGGCCGGAGAGGATCGTGGCGAGCGTCGGGAAGCGGGAGTCCAGACGGAAGCCGGAGTTCTCGCGCACGCCGTGCTGGTAGGGGTAGAGGCCTGTGAGGATGTTGGTATGCGAGGCGAGAGTGACGACATTGGACCCATGAGCCGAGTCGAAAACCAGCCCCTCGCCGGCCAGCCGATCCAGGTTCGGCGTCTCGACTTTTCGGTTGCCATAGAAACCCAGCGCATCCGCCCGCAGGGTGTCGATCGTGATCAGGACGAAGTTCGTGGGGGGCGCCGTCGGCTGTCCTGCCGGTTCTCTGGCTGTCCTCGAGCAGGCGAGAAGTAGGAGCGATTCACCAGCGATCAGGAAAAGTAGGACAGCTAAGTGCAATTTCAAGACACGAAACCGAGGGCGGGGATCCCCGCTCAGGGCTTTCGGTTTGAACTCTCTCGGCGCTTGGTCGCGAAGCGACCGCCCGCGCCGAAAGCCGGCGCCCAGGCGATGCTTCATTTCAGGGCTTGAAGCATCTCCTTGACTTCCTTCGCTTCGGCGCCGTTGGGAGCCAGCTCCAGGTACTTCAAGAAGTCGGCCTTCGCCTCGGCATTCTTCTTGGCCTGGATGTTGGCGAGCCCGCGGTAGTAATAGTTGTCCGCGACGCTGGGATCGGCCGTGATTGCCTTGGTCAGGAAGGCGCGGGCGTCGTCGGGTCTCTTCTTGTTCATGAAAATGATCGCGAGATTCTGATAGACGGCGGGATCCTTGATGGCCCCGGCCGCAAGCCCGTCCAGGATGGTCTTCCCCTCGTCGATCTTCCCCTGGTCGATCAGAGCGTCAGCCAGCAGGATCTGCGAGTCCATATCCGTCGGCTCGAGTTGAACCACCTTTCGCAGGGACTCCTCGGTCTTTGCCTTGTTCCCCTCTCCGTGGTAGGTCTGGGCGATTCCTTTCCAGAGGGCGGCGTTGTCCGGAACCACCGCGAGGGCCTTCTCATACTGGGCCCGCGACTCGGCATATTTCTTCTCGCCGAGCAGGCGGTTTCCCTCTTCGACCGCCGCTTTGATTTCCTGGGCGGCCTGGTTGGCCGCGCTGGGCTGCGGGGCCTGCTGCACCACGGCTCTCTCGATGCGGATGTCCATCGGAGGGATGCGGCTGGCTTCGGAGATGTTGACCGTCAGCTTGCGCGATTCGAAACCGGCCGCCGATACATCCACGTTCCAGGGTCCTCCGATCAAACCCAGAACGGCCCAATATCCCTTCGAGTTGGTCTTGACCGAGGTCGCTCCCCCGCTTTGGCGGGAGAGCTCGACCTTGGCATCGGCGACCGGCTGTCCGTTGGGATCCTTGACCCATCCGTCCACGCGCCCCTTTCCCCGCCAATCCTGCGCGTGCAGGCCGAGCGAAGGAAGGAGAAGCAGTAGGAAGACCCACGGAAGGAATCGCGAGCGCATCGTCTCCTCCAAAAAAGAAAAACCCGGCGGGCCCGAAAGCCCGCCGGGGAAGGAGTCTATTACGAAACGAAAAGCCCTAGAAGGACACCCGTGCGCCCGCGCGAACGACGCGAGGGCTCTGAAGCTGCGTGATGCGGTTGTAGGACGCATTCGGGGTGAAGTTCGAGGGAGAGGCTGCCGTTCCCGTGCATGCCGTGGCCTTGCAAGTTCCGATATTGCCCTGCCGCTGCAGGACGGTGCCATCGTTCAACACGTTGAAAACATCGATCGAGAGAGCGATCTGGAGCGGCCGGACTTCGAGGACTTTCTCGACCCTGAGATCCAGATTGTAGACGTTGGGATTGCGCTGGGTATCCAGCGGTCCAACGAGGACACTCTGAGTCCCGAACCCGTCGCCCGTATTGATGCGGACCCATTGGACAAAGGGATAGCCTTGCCGGCCAAAGAAGTTCGCTCCAACGTTGAAATTCCAGGGAAGCTGATACAGCCCGGACACGTTGAAGTTCCACTTCGAGTTGACGAAGACGTTGCCAAAGGCGCCGCTGCCGGTTCCCGTGGGGGCCACCATGATGTCGCTGCCGGGGCAGCTCCCACCGAACGTTCCCTGGAGAAGGTTCGTCGGATTGATGCAGGACCCGGAACCCGAATTCTGCTTCCAGTCCTGATACCCGAAGTTGCCGCGCATGAACCACTTGTTCGAGAGCCGCTTCTGCATCGTCAGCTCGAAGCCGTTGTAGGTCGTGTCGTAGTTGGGGCGGTTCTCCCGAATCAGAGCGGCCGGAACACTGCCGAACCCCGGCTTCAACCGGTAGATCGGCACGCTGAAGGTACTTCCGTTGGCGAGCGTCCCAGTGATCAACCCGTTGGCCGGGCAGTTGGCCCGAATCGCCGTCGTGCAGAGCACGAAATTGTCCGAAGAGAGACCCAGACGTGGAATCGATGAGGGATCGGCGCTACCCCCACCGTACCAGATCCCGTCTTTGTACTTACGATACGTGTAGGCCGCACCGACGACGAACTCCGGCAGGACCTCGAAGTCCACGCCGGCCACGACCTCATCGGTCTTTCCCGCCTTCAGGTTGGGATCGATGATGTTGGGCGATGTCGGCAGGGCCGGATTCTTCGGATCGTACCCACGGAAGTTCTGAAGGCCCTTCGTGAAGTCGATCTCGTCCCGCGTGATCACCTTGTCGCCGTTCTTGTCGTTCCAGTAGTAGTAGGCATAGGCGAGTTGGTTGGCGTTGTTGAAGAAAATCGGGCCGATCCCGAGCTGGTCGGCAAACCGGGCGTAGCTCGCCTTGAGCAGGACCTTCTTCGCGTCCCCCAGGGCGTAAGTTATGCCGATGCGCGGCTCATAATTCTTCCACTTGAAGACTTCGGTCTGATCCGTTCCGGCCAGCGCCGGGAGAACGTCCGGCACGACGGGGTTAGCGGGCGAGGCCCCGGCCTGGTTGTATCCGGATTGGACGTCGTAGCGGACGCCCGCGTTGATCGTCAGGTTCCCAAACGTGATCGTGTCACCTATGTAGGCGTTGTAATAGTTGAGCGTCCCCTTCACGTCCGCGGGACGGGTCAGGACGGCCGCGTCCAACCCTGCGCCGAAATAGTTCAGCTCTCCGTAGTTGCCGTTGCCCGGCCAGGCGCTGATCGAGACGACGCCCGCCTTGCGGTAACCGAAGCCGAACTTCAGCTCATGGCCCGCGCTGCCAGTATTGAAAAAGAAGGAGCCGTTGGCCCCAACGTTGTGCAGAGGCCTCTGAGTGTAATAAGCCTCGTAGCTGTTGTGCCAGACGCCGGTGTTGTCGTCCAGGTACAGGTTGTTGACTGCCGTTCCGGAACCGGGAACCAGCTGAAAGCCTCCCCGGAAATACGCATAGGAAGCCGTCAGGAACAGCTTGGAGGAGACGACCTGCGAGATCTCGACCTTCGAGAGAGCCGAAGGCAGCCCGTTGATTCCTCCCTGATTCCATCCTTCCGCCGCCGTAGGACGCGTCAAGCCAACGTTTCTTCCGATCTTGATCTTTTCGCCCTGCGTGTAGTTGGCCGTCGCGGCCGTGGAATCCGTGATCTGGAAATTCAACTTCGCGCTGGCATCCTCCAGCGTCGTCTTGTCCGAGGCCCCGGTCGTTGTGATGATATCCACCTGGTTGCGCCCATAGGCGCCCCACGCCCAGATATGGTCTCGCCAGATCGGACCCCCGACCTCGATGCCGTAGTCCTGCACCGTGTCGATTCCCGGCTGCCTGTTTTGTCCAGTGGGCTGAGCCGCGAATTCCGCTGACGCGTTCTTCGACTGCCACTTGTGCCGTGTCAAGAAATCGCGCGCGGATCCGTGAATGTCGTTGGTCCCCCGCTTGGTGACGAGATTCAACTGCACACCGGGGGTCATCGCCGTGATATCCGAGCCGCCGGTCGTGGCGTTGATCTCCTCGAACGTGTCGAAGTCGTAGTAGGTGCCCGTGGATCCCGTAGCCGCCATGTCGGTGATGTTGACGCCGTCCAAGTTCCAAACGCCCTGGTTGGACAGCGCGCCCTTCCCGACGTAGAGCGACTGCTGACCGCTCTGGTCGCCGCCGATATTGAGACGGTCGGTCAAAACGCCTGGAATGGTCTGCAGAACGACCCATGGATCGCGAGCCGTCGGGATCTCCTTCAACTCGACCTGGGTGACGACGGCGCCGGTCGAGACCTTGCGGGTGTCGATCAGCGCGGCCTCGCCCCGGACCGTCACGGCCGCTTCGACGCTCGAAAGCTTCAGCGACGCGGTGGTCTCGGTGTTCTTGCCGACGGCCACCTGCACGTCGGACTTGGTCACCTTCGAGAAGCCCTGAAGCTCGTAGCTCATCGTGTAGTTGCCGGAGGAAAGGTTTAAGAACCGATACTCGCCGCGGGCATCCGTGGTCTGGGTCTTTGGGGCGCCGATCCCCGAAAGAGTGACGGTGACGCCGGGGAGTCTGCCCCCCTGCTCGTCTGTCACGTAGCCGAAAATGTTGCCTGTCAGCTGCTGCGCCAAAAGCGCGCCGCTGAAGGCGAGGAGCGCCAGGCCGATAACGGCGATGGCCAGCGCGTTCCTCGAGGTGCGATTTCGCATGGACATCATCCTCCCTCGTTGAAAGTGTCCCTGTGGGACGGTTAACGAAACCGGGACCGGGACGACTGTGTTGAGGCGAACTTCTTCCCTTCTCCTTTCGTCAGAGACCGGTCGATGGGTAGCCTTTTTCATGTACGACTTGTCATTCGCATAAGCGAAAGCCGTTCCACCAGACAGGTGTTTTTGGCTTTGCAGACAATAGGACTTAAGTCACAGTATACAAATGAGTTCTTTGGATCGTGCTTTGCAGAAGCCGAACTGGGCGCAGCGCCAATATCCAGAGATCGGAACGATTCTCCAAAACGTTGGATTTTCGGTCCTCGAGGCTGGGCCAACTATCCCTGGAAAAGGGGGCTATGTCACTGCACGTCGAAGGCCGAGCGGCCCTCGGAAAGAGCCTTCCCGCCCTCCCCGGCGATATTGACCGAAAGAGCGTAGCGCCCCGGATCGAGCCCCCAGACGCGCATCGAAAGCAGCAGCTTGCGCGCGCCCGCGCGCTCCCGATCCGACGCCTTGAGCAGCACAAGCTCCACACGGCCATGCGCCTTCCCGTCCACGCCGAGAGCGCGCGCGGAATACTGCAGCGAGGCGGCGTCTCCGGGCAGGTTGTAGACGATCAGGCAGACCTTGCTCTGCTCGCCGTTTCTCGTTCCCGCAAACGCCGCGGGCACGAAGGATTCGCCTGCGATCGCGAAAGGGTAATCCGACTGCTCCTCCGTCGGAGAGCGGGGACGCGCCTTGACCATGATCCATTCCTTCCCCTGTTCGAGGAAGAGCGGGGGCAGCGCCATCGGTCCGCCGACGTCGGCCACGTGGACCGGCGTGATCGTCACTCCGAAGCGACCGGACTCGTTGTCGCGCACCAGGGTGCGCAGCGTGTAATCGCCGGGCGGCAGCTGCAGCTCGCCGTAGTACTTGAGCCCTCCCTTAGCGAGCGAGGCGTGAGCCTGCGCGAGATCGATCGTGACGGGCTGCACGAGATAGTCGCGCGTCTGACCCTCCCGATCGATCGCGTAGACGAAGAGGTCGACGGTCATCTTCGGAAAATTGTGCGAGACGAGCAGCCGGTCGCCCGGCACCTCGACCACGACCGGAACGCGCGAGCGTCCTCTAGCCGGAGGCAGAGGAGTCGCCAGGACCCACGCCGGGACGTCCGTCTTCGGAAGCGCGGCGGAGATCGCCGAGGCCATGGCGAGTCGTCGCTCCATCGGCGTCAACGCGTTCTGCGCCTTCGGCTCGTAGTAGCCGCTCCGGTGCGAGACGCGCCAGGATCTGTTCTTCATCTTGACCTTCAGGGTGTGGAACTTGCCGTTCTCCGGAATCCGGACGGGCTGAAACGCGAGCAGGTAGATCAGGCCGGTCCGATCGAGAAGCTCGTCGAATGCGGGCCCGAGATTGTTCGCGTTCTTCAGGAATTCGCCTCCCGTCTCTTCGGAGAGGTAGTAGAGAGAGTCCTGTCCGTTGACGGGAGATTCTCCGGCGGTCATCGCCACTCCGCTGCGCAATCCGCCGATGTCGATCGAATGAATGATGCAGTCGGACCGGTTGAAGAGCCCGAGTGCGCGGGTGACGATCACCTTCAGATCGGTGTTGCCGAAGCGACTGTCGTTGTCGATCTTCCAGGTCTGTCCCCGGATTCCAAACTCCGCTTCTTTTGCGCCGGCATTGGCGGAGGTCGCGCCCGAGAGCTCCCGGCTATCGAATCCCTCCGAGAGATACAGGATGTGTTTACGCCCGGGCACCGCATCCAGGGCGACGGCGAGTTGGGAAAACGAGGTGAGCATCCGGGCCACGCGATCGCGGTAGATCGCGCGGTGACTCTTTTCGAACATGGTCTGCATGTTCTCGATCGCCTCTCCCATCGCGGCGTCGAGGGCGTTTCCGGAGTCTCCTACGGTCGCGAAGGGAGCATCGCTGACCTGATTGGGAGAGATCACGAGCAACCCGAGCGGATCCGGAGACCGTTCCGCAAAGCCGGGCAGACCCAGGGTGTCGACGGCGGCCGCGAGCTGTGTGCGGTCTCCCGTGAAACCCACGAGAAGCCGCACGCCGGTCTCGACGGAGTACGTCGCGACGGCCGCGGTATCGAGATCCTTCATGCGGTTGACCACGAAGTCGCGCGCCGACTTACGCGCCGAGACGACTCCACGCGCCGATGCGAAGGAGAGATCGAACAGGAGAAGAAATCGCCGGCTCGCGGCGGGATTCAGGGGGGGCTCTCCGGCGGAGGGCGACGGCAACGATTTTCTCTGATCCAACACCTCGAAACCGGTGAGCGTCTGCGGCTTTCCGTCGTCGAAGATCTCGAAGTCCTGGACCTGGAGATTCTCGACCGGCTTTCCCGTCCGGTCGAGCACCGTGACGGGAACTTCGACGAGCACGGCACGGGTCTCTTCCTGGACCGTGGCCTGCGGTTTCGTTTTGTCGGCCGGAAGCGCGGCGAACGATCCCGCGAGCAGAAGCCCGAGCCCGGCGGCGCCACGAAGAATCAGGGATCGGGAGCGCATAGGCAACTCCGTTCGACGCGACAATCATCCTCCCCGCCTGGCGAGCATGCAATACGCGAGGCGCCAAAAGAGAAAAAGCCCGGCGGGCGATCGCCTGCCGGGCACCGAAGCATGCGATAGAAACCGACTAGAAGGTAACCCTTCCGGAGAAGCGCAGGATTCGAGGTGCTTGCGTCTCTTGAATCGAGTTCGTACCGGTTCCGGAGGTGTTCGCCACGTTCAACCTGGCATTGCGCTGCGTGACGGTGTTCAGGTTCCCGACGTTGAAGCAGTCCACTCCGAGCGTCGCCGAGATCGTCGACGTAATCGGGATGTTCTTCTCGAGCCTCAAGTCGAGCTGCGAGACCCAGCCGTAGCGGAAGGTGTCGATTCCGGTGACGTAGATCCGCGAGCCACCGTCGCGGACAGCCGTGTCGGAGATGTAGTACGCGATCGGATAGCCCTGCCGGCCGAAGTAGTTGCCAGCGACGGTGAAGCCGAGGGGCAACTGATAAGCACCCGACAGGTTGAACTGCCACTTGGCTTGCAGGTTCACCTGACCAAAGCTTCCGCTGCCACCCCCGGCGTTCGGAGCCACGAGCCCGCCGTCCTCGCACATGCCAGGATCTGAATCCTCACCGCTGCTATACAGCTTGTTGTTCGGATCGACGCAGGCGCCGGGTCCGACCTTCTGTTTGGGCCTGTTGTAGGCGAAGTTTCCCCGCATCATCCAGCCGCTCGATAACCGCTTGTTGAGCGTGAGCTCCACGCCGTTGAACTCCTGCGTGTAGTTGGGCCGATTCGCGAAAAAGACTCCCGGTGGCAGCGTGCCGTTGATGACGTAAACGGGGACGGTCACCGACTGACCGTTCGGCAGAGTCCCCGTGTCGTTGTGATCGAAATGATAGGTCGGGATGGTCCCGTCCGTGCTGCGATACGTGAAATAGAAATCCTTGTAGTGCCGATACGTGTAAGCGACATCGACTGCGAAGTTCGGCAAGATCTCGTGGCTGGCGCCAAACACCAGCTCGTCTGTCTTCTGCGACTTCAAGTTCGGATCGAGATGGTTGACGGAGACCGGAGAGCTCGGATTCGCCGGGTTGAAGTTGACGGTCCGGAGGGGGGCCCCGGAGGTGTTGATCTCGCTGGACTCGAGTTTGCCGTTGCCGTTTGCGTCGACCCAGGGGTAGTAGGCGTAAGCGATGCCAGGGATCGCCGAGAGGGAGCTGTTCGGATACGCCCCGAGCTGGTTGGCGTAGCGCGCGTAGGAGAAACGCGCGAGGGTCTTCCTAGCCTGCCCCACCGCGTAAGTCAGCCCGAGCCGCGGTGAGAAGTCCTTCCAGTGGACGCCATCCGCCTGCGGAGCGTTCGCCGCGGGAAGGATGTTCGGAAACACCGAATTCGCCGGCGTGGCGGCAGTTTCGACGAGACCCTTCTGGTTGTCGTAGCGGAAACCGATCGAAAGCGTGAGACGATCCGCGGTGACGGTGTCACTGAGGTAGCCGCTGTAGTATTTGACGTCCGTCCGGCTCGAAGAAGGACGAGTGATAGCGGCGCAAGCAATGTGCACGCCGCCGCTCGTGCAGTCGTTCGGGCTGTTCGCGAAGAACCCGATGAGCCCGCCGCCGAACCAGTTGACATTACTGCGGACCTCCGCGTCGCGGTAGGAGCCGCCCCCCTTGATCTCGTGGCCAAGCGAGCCCGTGCTGAAGAAATAACTCGCGGTGCCCAGGATTTGGTGCTGTGGGCGGCCGAAGACGGAGTTCGTGAAGGTGTTGTGCCAGACGCCGTCCGGGGTCTGGACGGTCGGGCCATTGCGGTCGGCGCCCTCCGCGACGAGCTTGAAACCCTCGTCCAGGTAGGAATAGAACGCATCCACCACGAAGTTCGAGCCGAAGATGTGGTTGTCTTCGATCTTGTAGAGCGCCGTCGGGCCCGTCTGATCGACCGTGGTCTCCGGCGGGCGAGTGATGGAGGCGCTCCGTCCCTGCTTGCGCTTGTCTCCGCGCAGGTAGAAGCCTGTTAGCGCGTTATTCGGCAGGACCTGGAAATTCAATTTCCCGTTGACGTCCTCGAGAGTCGTCTTGTCGGGAAAATTCGTGACGGTCAAGAGGTCGATCTGCTGCCGACCATACGAGCCCCAGAGCCACAGCCGGTCTTTCAGGATCGGCCCGCCGACTTCAATCCCGTAGTCCTGGATTCCCGTGATCTGGCTGCCGACGAAGTTGCCGTTTCCGAGGACGGACTGCGCCCGTTCTTCCTGGGTCAACGTGGGACGAGCCTGCCACTTCGGATCGGTGATGAAGACGCGCGCCGCGCCGTGCACATCGTTCGTGCCGCGCTTCGTCACCATGTTGAGCGTCACGCCCGCAGTCGCGATCGAGGGATCGCTTCCGCCGGTCACCGCCTGCAGCTCCTGAAACGAGTCAAAGTCCCAGTAGGTCGGCGAAGACGCGCCCGAAGCCATGTCGGACACCGTGACGCCGTCCAAGTTCCAGGAGCCCTGAGTCGTCTGCGCACCCTTGGCCATGAAGATCGACTGCTGACCGCTCATGTTTCCGCCGACATTCATCCGGTCGACCTGCACTCCGGGGACCGTCTGCATGACGACCCATGGGTCGCGCGCGTTGGGAATCATGTCCATCTCGACTCGATTGACCGTGGCTCCCGTGCCGACCTTGCGCGTGTCGAGAAGCGGAGCCTCGCCGGTCACCGTGACGGCCGCCTCCACTTTGGAAAGCTTCATCCCCACGCGGAGCTCGGTGTTCTTGCCGAGATTCACCGCCACGTTCTTCTGCTCCACGATCGAGAATCCCTGGAGCTCGAGCTTGACTGAATACTGGTCGCTCGGCGCGAGGTTCAAGAAGCGGAACTCACCGCGGCTGTCGGTGGTGAAGGTCTGCGGAGCGCCGCCGCCCGTCAGCGTGACAGTCACGCCGGGCAGGACGCTGCCGTCTTCCGCCACGCACTTTCCGTAGATGTTTCCGCTCTGCGCCTGTCCCAGCGCGAGGCCCGCCATCGAGAGCACCACGAACCCTACGAGAATGCTCTTCCAGAATGTGGATCCCCTCATTCCCCCTCCTCCTGTCCTTTCGGACGAGTGCGAATGCCTCTCCCGGCGGAACCGTTTACCGCTGGACGAGAGCGACGAAAAAGCGACATGGACTTTCAGTAGTCCGGAATTTACGCAGACCCAGTGCAAGGGAGAGGCCATAGAAAATTCGTATTTAAGTCCTTGAAGAAAAAGGGAGAAATCAACCAACCTCGAAGCTTATCGAGCAGTTTTTTGAACTGAAATCCAAGAAACCGTTCGCGAGACCAGCCAGAAAGCGGCTCCAGAAGCGAAGAGTTCGCTTTCCCGTGGACTGCTAGGATGCCGCGGGATGGCTCTGGCGAAAGACGTCTATCGGTCTCGGCTCGAGTCGGCTCGAAAGCGCCTCGACGCTCTCCGCGCCGATGGGCTCTTCGCGACCCCTTCCTCGAATCTGTTCTACCTGACCGGAATCGACTTCCATCGCAGCGAGCGGCTGACGGCGGTCTTTCTCTTCAGGGATCGGGGCCCGTTCGTGATCTGCCCGGCCTTCGAAGAGGCCCGGCTGCGGGCCATGTCGGCGGTGGACGAGATTCACACCTGGGAAGAGACCGAGGATCCGTTCCGGAAGGCCGCGGCGCTCTTCCCTCGCGCGGCGGGTACGCTTGGCATCGAGCCCTCGACGGCCTATGACGACGTCGAGCGCCTGATCGGCGCGGGGCCCGGGTGGAAGCCCGTCTCGGCGGCTCCCCTGCTCGGCCCGATGCGCATGGTCAAGAGGCCCGAGGAGATCGCCGCGATCCGCCGCGCGATCGAGATTGCCGTGTCGCGCTTCCGAAAGGCATTCGCGGCGTTGAAACCCGGCGCCGTGGAAGCGGAAATCTCCCATCTCTTCGGAGGCGAGAACGTGGTCCAGTTCGGCCCCTCTTCCGCGCTGCCCCACGGCGCGTCGACCGGGCGCGCCCTGGCCAAGGGAGAAGCGGTGCTGATCGACGCCTGGGACCGCCCCGAGGGGTACTACTACGACATCACCCGCTCCACTTTTTTCGGCGCTCCGACAGACGAGTACCGGAAGATCTGGTCGGTCGTGTTGGAGGCCCAGTCGGCGGCGATCGACAAGGCCGCTCCCGGGATTGCCTGCTCCGAGGTGGACGCGGCGGCGCGGCGCGTGATCGATCGTGCGGGTTACGGAGATTACTTCACGCACCGCCTGGGCCACGGTCTCGGGATCGACGTGCACGAACCGCCGTATATGGTCGGGCATGACCAAACCGTGCTCGAGCCGGGAATGGTCTTCACTTCGGAACCGGGCGTCTACATCCTGGGAAAATTCGGCGTGCGGATAGAAGACGACGTGCTCGTGACCGATAAAGGTGCCGAGTCGCTTTCTCCTCGAGTGAGCCGCCTCGAGCCGATTTCGGCTTGAAGGGGAATTGACTCATTGACTCATTGATTCATTGTTGGATTGCCTCGGTATGTCTTCTCCACCCAATCAGCCAATGATTCAATGAATCAATGAAACAATTCTTCCGGCATGTCTTTCTCACCCCAATGAACCAATGATTCAATGAATCAATGAAGCAATTCTTCCTAGTCGGGACGCTCTTACTTGCGTCCGCGCTGTCCCTCGAAGCCCAAATCAGCACCCCCGAGCTCGAAGAGGCTTCGGACTTCGCGCGCCGCGCCGCCAAGGCGGCCATTTCCGGGCCGGGCCGCATGTTCGCGGAAGCTCTCGATATCGACGGCATGCTTGCGCGCCGCCTGGGACAGACGACGTGGCAGGGACTGACCGACCGTCAGCGCGACCAGCTTCGCGCTCTGGTTCGTGATCATTTCCTCCAGACTCTGGCCTCCCCCCGGGGTGAGCCAGCCGATCTCACGTGGACCTCGGCCGCCATTTCTCCCACTCGGAATGGGGTCGATGTCTTGATCGGGCTCCAGTTCGGTCCACGCCGCCTGAAGACCCGCTGGGAAGTTCAGGGGACCGGCGGCAGCTGGCGCGTTGCCGACGTGATCCTCTCGGATCCCGGAATCTCGCTGGCGGATGCTTCCTTGGGAGCGCTGGGACCGGAGCCGGTGCGCCGGCGGGAACGGCGTCGAGAAGCGGAACGCGTCGCGTATCCGCGCCTGGCCGCGCTCGGCACGATCGCGCTTCTTCTCGCGATCATCACTCCGCGAATCGAGCGCGGGAAGCGCAAGCTGCTCTGGCTGACGGCCGCGGCTCCGGCGGCGCTGTTCGCGATCGACGGAACACTGGCCGTCCGGCGAACTCTTTCCGAGGCCTACGCCGTCGCGCCGACTGCCAGTCGGGAGCCCTGGCGCGACGCCGAGCAGCGCGCCCTGCAGGCCGAACGCGAAGAGCATTGGGCGCAGGCCCGGGATCTCTGGGCGCGCGCCATCGCCGCCGGCGGGGCGGCCGGCCCGATCCACTATCAGCTCGGTCTCCGAGCTCGCGAGCGCGGAGACCTCGTCAAGGCCCGCGCCGATTTCGCTCGGGCCCTGAGCGCCCACCCTCCCGCACCCGGAGCGGCCAAAGAGCTGGCAACGCTCGACGCGGCGGAGAAAAAGTTCGAGCTCGCCCAAGAGGAGCTCGAGCGCTACATCGCCCTGGCCGGAGCCGATCCGGAGGCCCTCACTCTTCTGGCGGTCTTGAAAACGAATCTCGGAAAAAGCGCCGCGGGAGTCGCCGCGGTCCAGCAGGCCAGAGATCTCGTCGGCGACGAGGCGTGGCGCGGTGCGGAGTTGGAGGCCCAGGTTCGCGCGCGCGCGGGCGACGCCGCCGGAGCGGTCGCAGCGCTGCGCCGGCTCGAGGCCGACGGCCGCCTGAATCGAGCGGCTCTTCGGTCCGATGCGGCCTATCTGCCGATTGCCAACGACCCGCCCTGGGTGGCTTTCATCAATGAAAAACCGCCGGCAGCGGCGTCCCGCGTGACACCCTCAAAGCGAGGTGTAGCCAGTGACAAGTGACAAGTGACTAGTGACGAGCTGAGTTCCCGCTTGTCACTCGCCACTCGTCACTCGTCACTTCTTTAGTTCCGCCGTCACCGTCGCCGTTCCCTTACCCCCGTAGAAGTCCACGAACGCGGAGACGAGAGCTCGCGCAACCCGGTCGCGAAACGTTCGGGTGGCCAGAAGCTTGCGATCTTCCGCGTTGTTCAAATTGCCCACCTCGATGAGGGCACGGGCCGGAATCCGGTTGTAGCGCAGAATCGCGGGAACCCATTCGCGGCCGCTCCGGATGACGTTGCGACGGATCGGCTGGAAAGCATGCAATGGGAGATCCGCGGACCGGAACGCGGACACGATTTTTTCGGCGAGATCGCGCGAGATCCCCTCAGCCTCGATCCGTTCCTTGCGGGAGAACGAAATGCGGGGCTCCTCTCGAAACTCCCGGCGCGAAGCGTAGACCGCGCCGCTCTTGCCGAAACTTCCCTGCAGAAATTTCTCTCCCGGGATGTAGATCATCGCGCCGCGGACCGCAGGGTGAAGGGAATCCGCGTGCAGCGACAGAAAGACCGTCCTGCCCGTCCCCGCGCCGTCCCGGAGGGCTTTCCGCAATATGGAGTTGGCCAGATACCATCGGAGATTGACCCCCGTGGTCGAATCGTCGAGATCATAGGGAGGAGTGGTCATCACGCGGGCCCCTCGCCAGTCCGGGGCGCTCTCGGCGCGCCCGCAGGAGCCGCGCCCTCGTACCGTCCGGACGACTCGCGCCCTGGTGTGCCGAAGCAGCAAGGCTTCCATACGGCAGGCCAGGTCGTAGACGGCTTGCGCCTCCTCGAAGCCGTCCACGATGGCTCCGGTGTCGCGCCCCCCGTGCCCCGCGTCCAGGACGAACGTCACGCCGGACAGATCGACGGCGCGAACTCGATTGACGAATTGCGCCGCCTCGAGACGGCTCTTCTCTTCCTCGATCCGGAGAGGATCGTCCGGAGGACGGAACTCCGGCGCGAGATCCTCGATCGGGATCTTCACGGCGTAACCCGCCCGGATGTGCCGGACGTCGGAAATGTCGTTGCGGGCCGCGATCTCCGCCGCCTTGGCGTTGACGTCCTCGGCATGAAGGCGGCCCGTGAATCGAACCACAACCGAGGAGTAGAGCGCCTCCCCGCGTTTCAAACGATAGATTGCGAAACGGCCCTTCTCGTCCTTGCCGAATTCCAGAGACGGGGGTTCCTTCTCCGCCGTGGCCTCCAGCCGGAAAGCGGGCAGCAGGAGGCGGACCGGAATGCGCACCATCTGCCCGACTTCCGTCGCGAGCGACGCGATGCCGCCCTGTGACCGAATTTCCTTGTAGTTCGTCCCCTCCCCCGTGAACCATTCCGCGATGCGCCAGAGACTCTCGGGGTGGCCGGCCGGAGCCGTGACGACATGAGTCCAGCCGCCCGGATCCGCCCGGTCTTCCGGGAAAAGGGCTTCGATCGCGATCTTCCGATAGTTGTCCGAGAGCAGACGGTAGGGGACGCGCACAAAGATCTCGTGGCGGCGTAGCTGGAGCTCCTGGTTTTGCGCGAGGATGTCTTTCTTCGCCTTTGGATCCTGCGTCAGGCGCTGGACGAAGGCGTCGACGCTCTCGTTGGGGAGCGGCCTCGCCGACAAAAAGACTTCCTCGCCCTCCGCAATCGAGACGCGGAGCTCGGGTGAAACTTCCACCACCTTCACCGGCTCGGTCGACGGTGCCGCTCCGATGACCAGAAGTGCGAGGAGAACAGACGCGGGGACGCGGCGAAGGGGGGACGCGGGGAACGCTGACGATGCATGTCCCCGCGTCACCGCGTCCCCGCGTCTCCGCGTCCGATGCATCAACGCCTCACGCGGACTTCAGTCCCCGCGGCATTTCGTCTGGAAACCCGATCTCCCGCTCGAAGGCACGCGCGACGGCGAAGAGAGACGCCTCCGCGAACCGCGGGGCCTGAATCTGGATGCCGAGCGGAAGCCCTTCTTTGGAGAAGCCGGAAGGCACGGAGATCGCCGGAAGGCCCGCCAGCGACGCGGGAACGGTGAAGATGTCGGAAAGATACATATTCAAGGGGTCGTCCACTTTCTCACCGATCCGAAAGGCGGGGGACGGGATCGAGGGACAGACGATGGCGTCGACCTGCGCGAACGCGCGGTCGAAGTCCGCGGAAAGCATCGCCCGGGCGCGCATCGCTCGGCCATAGTAGGCCTCGTAGTACCCGGCGGCCAGAGCAAAGGTCCCGAGCAGGATTCTCCGCTTGACCTCCGGACCGAAGCCGGCCGTTCGATTGGCGATGTAGAAGGAGAGCAGGTCCTCATCGCTGCGCCGGGGCCCATATCGAATCCCGTCGTACCGTGCCAGATTCGAGGACGCTTCCGCGCTGGCCACGACGTAGTAGATTGCGATCGCGTAAGGCGCCCGCGGTACGGAGATCGAAACGACGTCGGCGCCCGCTTGCCGGAAAGCGCGGCGCGCCTCGTCGAGGTTGGAGGCAACGGAAGCGTCGAGCCCTTCGGCTTCCGCTTCGGCGAGGAATCCGATCTTGCGCCCGCGCACGCCGCGTTCCAGAGTCTCCTCGGGAGCACCGACCGGCTCTGACGAGCAGGTCGAATCGCGAGGATCCGGCCCGGCCATCACGGAGTAGATGCGCGCCGCGTCCTGGACCGACCGTGTGAGCGGCCCGATCTGGTCGAGCGACGATCCGAAGGCGACCAGACCGTAGCGGGAGACGCGGCCGTAAGTCGGCTTGAAACCCACGACTCCGCAACAGGCGCCCGGTTGCCGGATCGACCCGCCCGTGTCCGATCCCAGCGCGCAGGGAACGATGCGGGCCGCGACCGCGGCGGCGCTGCCGCCGGAGGAGCCGCCCGGGATGCGGTCGAGGTCCCACGGATTGCGTGTAAGCTGATACGCACTGTTCTCCGTCGAAGAGCCCATGGCGAACTCGTCGAGATTGGTCTTTCCAACGAAAACGGCGCCGGCGGCGCGAAGTCGCGCGACCGCCGTCGCGTCACCGGGAGGACGAAACCCTTCGAGGATCCGGGACGCGCAGCTGACGCGGCGCCCTGCCACCCACATGTTGTCTTTGATCGCCAGGGGAACGCCCGCCAGGGGGAGGTGCTCCCCCTCCTCGATCCGCGCGTCGACCTGCGAAGCCTCGTTTAACGCGGCTTCTTTCGAGACCTCGAGAAAAGCGCCGAGCTTTTTGTCCCGGCGCTCCAGCCGATCCAGAGCCTCGCGGGCGACCTCCCCAGCCGAACGGCGACCTGCCGAGACGTCTCCGGCAACGCCCACCACGGAGGCGCGAGACTCTGCGGCGCTCACGGAGGCGTTCCCCGGCCGGGCGATCCGGGACGCATTTGGGTCTGCGGTTCTCTCACTTCGCAGCCGGCGGACCGGGCGGTGAGGCGTCCGGCTGACGCCCCGCCTCCGTTGCCGTCGCGCCGACGACGCGTGGAACCGACCCATGATCGTGGAGAAGGTGAGCGTTCTCCCGCAATGCCCGCAACCCTCCACCGGCAGCGGGTTCGTCCTCACGAAGCGGGGTGGCGGCTGGCTGGATCGACTCGTCCAACCCAGCCTCGGGCAGCTCCTTCAACTGATCGATGTACGAGACAATGCGCCCGAGTTGTTCGGTCCATAGCGGAAGCTCGGGTTCGGGAACCGAGAGGCGGGCCAGAGCGGCTACCTTTCGGACCACGTCCGGGCTGACCGGGGACGGGGGAGAAGCCATCCCGACAATTGTAAGGCTTCTTGAGAGATTTACCGAATAGGACAGCATCGCCGTGCCACATCGTCCGAACGAAAATCTGGCGACTACGCTTTCGCCCGCCACTCGGGCCCGACTCCGCGGAGTTCTGCGCCGCCCCGAGGTCCAAGCCGCGGTCCGCAGCGCTTCAGAACTCGGGTCGAGAGTATGGCTGGTCGGTGGCGCGATCCGGGACGTCTTGCTCGCCAGACCGGTCGCCGAGCACGATCTCGCGGTGTCGAACGACCCGGATCGAATGGCCCGAGCCTTGACCGCTGCCGGCTACGGAACCACGGTCCTTCTTTCCGACCAGAACCCCCGCGTCTATCGCGTGGCGGGCGCGCGAGACTTGGACATCGCCCAGATTGCCGGAGGGTCGATCGAGGCCGATCTGGCGCGACGCGACTTCACCGTCAACGCGATCGCCTGCACGCTGCCAGGCGGTGACCCGATCGACCCCTTCGGCGGAATCGCGGATCTCGCTGCCCGCCGGCTCCGCGCGGTCTCCGAAAAGAATCTTCTCGACGATCCCCTGCGCGTGCTTCGGGCGGCCCGGCTGATGGCAACGCACGGGCTCGAGCCGGATCGAGAGTTGACACGAGGCTCCCGGCGCGCCGCTTCGGCGCTGACCGGAGTCGCTGGAGAGAGGGTCCGCACAGAGCTCGTCAAGTTGCTGGCCTCTGAGCGGGTCGCCGGCTCGCTCGCCTGGCTTGCCTCCGCGCGAGCCCTTGCTCCCGTTCTGGCGTTCGACGCCGCTCGAGCCCGCCGGTTCTCCGGCAAGCACGGCCTTCTTCGACTGGATGAAGGATCGGTGCGCCGAACCCCTCCCTCCTCCCGAGTTCCCATTCGGCTGGCCCTGATCGCCGACCGCGCCGGTCTGTCCCCTGCCGAGGCGGGAGCCTGGCTGCGATCCCGCCGGTTCAGTCGAGGCGAGGCGGGAGAGGTCGCCGTGCTTCTCGAGCTCGCGTCGCGAGCCTCTCAGATCCGATCCAGGCGGGACGAATGGGAGTGGATCGCTGACGCCGGCCGCCGTCGAACGGACGCCGCCGCCCTCGTTTCGGTCCTGCGCCCGGGCCGGCGGCGGTTGGCGAATCGGCTCGCTCGGCCGCTGCCCCGCCGCCGCGTGCGTGTGCGCGGGGCGGACTTGCTGGCCTGGCTTGCCATCCCGCCCGGTCCGATCGTCGGACGGCTGCTGAGAGAAGTCGAGGTCGAAATCCTGCGGGGGGCGATCCGATCCAAGCGCGACGCCCGCCGCTGGCTCGTCCTGAGGCAGGCCGGCCGCCCGAAAGGGTCGAAATCTCGAGGGCCGAAGGCCTAAACGTCGAGCCTGGTTGAGGATTTCCGACTTCGACCTCAAACCTTTGATCTTCGAGCGGAGAATCCGCGGGCCGGCAGGCTATAATTTCGAACCCTTGACCCTCGCGGAATTACTCAAGTTCATGGCCAAGAAGGAGGCGTCCGACCTCCACTTGAAGCCCATGCGTCCTCCGCTCCTGCGGATCAAGGGAAAGCTCATCCCTTTGAATACAGAACCCTTGCAGCCCAAGGACCTGGAGTCGATGCTGCAGGAGATCTTGAATCCCGCCCAGCGCCAGAAGCTCGAACAGAACCAGTCGGTCGATTTGGGCTACGGCCTTCACGGGGTCGCACGCTTCCGAGCCAACGTCTTCGTTCAACGAGGCTCTCTGGCCGCGGTCTTTCGACGGATCCCCTTCAAGATTCCGGAGATCTCGGAGCTCGGCTTGCCCGAGGTTCTGGAGACATTCGTCCACATCCCGACCGGTCTCGTCCTGATCACCGGGCCCACCGGCTCGGGCAAATCGACGACGCTTGCCGCCATCATTCGATCGACGATCGAGAAACGCGCCGTCCACATCGTGACCATCGAAGACCCCATCGAGTACCTCTTCGCCGACGGAAAGGCCGCCGTCTCTCAACGGGAAATCGGAACCGACACGCCGGCCTTTCCCGAGGCCCTGAAGAACATGATGCGTCAGGACCCCGACGTGATCATGGTGGGTGAGATGCGTGACTGGCAGACGATCCAGACCGTCATCACCGCTGCAGAGACGGGTCACCTCGTCTTCTCGACGCTTCACACCAACAGCGCGGGCCAGTCGATCGACCGGATCATCGACACGTGTCCTCAGGGACAGCAGAATCAGCTGCGGGGACAGCTCGCGCTCGTCCTGCGCGCGATCGTGTCGATGCGTCTGATCGAAAAGTCCGACGGGTCCGGCATGGTGCCGGTCTGCGAGATCATGATCAACTCTCCCAAGATCGCCAAGCACGTCGAGCTCGGCGAGACGAAGGACATCCTCGAGGAGATCGAGTCCTCCGTCGGCTACTACCGGATGCAGACGATGAACCAGTCGCTCATCGCGCTGCTCGTCAACGGAAAGATCAACTACAGGAGAGCCATGGAGCTCTCGACCGATCCCGAGGATCTGTCCCTCAAGCTTCGCAAGCTCTTCCCACAGATCGAAGAAGACGACCGAGGAGGCCTCATGGCTTCAGACAACGACTTTTCCGCCATCACGCAGCTCATGGACGTCAAGAGGCTCTACGAGGAGCAGGAAGAGAAGTGGAAGCTGCGCATCACAGAAAAGGAAGAGGAGATCGCCCGCTACGGCGACGAGCTTCAGAGTCAGCGCCGGGCAGTGGAGGGCCGAACCCAGACGATCTCCGACCTCGAAGAGGAGATCCAGCGGCTCAAGAACGAGAACGACCGCGTCGCTCGCGAGTACCAGACGAAGATCATGCAGTTGAACGAGCGCATCAAGGAACTGAACCAGCGCGTCATGGTCACCGAGCAGACCGGCAAGGTCGCCCAGCAGAGTGGGGGCTTTTTTAAGAAATAAAGTGACTCGGTCCCGCGCAGCGCAGACCGAGTCATCCTGAGCGAAGCGAAGGATCGCGGAACTCGAACCAGGATAGATCCTTCGTCGCTCACGCTCCTCAGGATGACGGCGAGCGGTTCCACAGACCGAGTCATCCCGAGCGGAGCGAGGGATCCCAGACTTTTCGGCGAGAGCAGATCCCTCGTCGCTACGCTCCTCGGGATGACAGCTTAGAGACCCGTCTCCCCGACACCGCCGACGCCACGACCGCTCCCACCACCGCCCCAGTGACATCCGCCCCCACGTCCTCCGCCTCCATCGAGCGCCCCGGAATCCAGGCCTGATGGGTCTCGTCCGCCATTGCCCAGACCGCCATCGCCCCTACGAGAGCCAGCACCCGACCGAGCGAGAAGCGAGACCTGCCCGGCCAGAGAACCGCCTGATACAGGAGAAAGGCCTCCACGCCGTAGAGGACGAAGTGAACGACCTTGTCGAAGTTGGGGATCGCGGAAACGATGGGAACGGTGGGAGGCTTCGGCCAGGAAGTCAGGGTGAGGAGGAAGAGGCCCCAACCGAGCGCCGCGCGGCGCGCACGACGCATCGGGTGATCGGGTGATCGGGTCATCGGATGATCGGAATCGACCAAGGTCGAGAGCGACCGAAAATCACCCGATCACCCGATCGTCAGATCACCCGATTCGCCCTAGTCGCCCCTCTTGGTGTGGCCGGTCCGACTCGGACCCTTTTTGGGCGCCGAGCTGGACGCCTTTCCTTTGGCCACTCTCTCGGCCCGCGAAGGCTTGCCCGGCTTGGAGGCGCCGGCCTTCCGGGCCGGCTTCCCCGTCTCGGAATCGGGTTCTTCCCCTTCCCCCGTCTCCGTCCGCTGTTTGCGAACGGTCTCGACGCGACCGCCCGCCGCGCGCCGAGCGCGTTGCGCGGCCGACTCCTTGCGAGGAGTCTTCTCCTTCGCTTCGAACTCGAAATCCACAAACTCCAGAATCGCGGCCTCGGCCGCGTCCCCCAGGCGGGGACCGAGCCGGAGGATTCGGGTGTAGCCGCCGGGCCGATCGACGAAACGCGGCGCCAGTTTCTCGAAGACCTTTCGCACGGCCGTGCGATCGGGGATCCACCGCGCAACCTTGCGCCGCGAGGCAACGTCGTCACTCTTGGCGACCGTGATGAGGCGCTCCGCCAGGGGCCGAAGCTCCTTGGCCTTCGTCAGCGTCGTCTGGATGCGCTCGTGCGTGAAGAAGGACGCGAGCTGGTTGGAGAACATCGCCAACCGATGTGAGGTCGTCCGCCGGAGCTTGCGCCCGGCCCGATTGTGCATCATGGGTTACTCGCTCTTGACGGCCATCGGCTCGAGCTCCATGCCGAGGGAAAGCCCCATCGGCCGGAGGATATCTTTGATCTCGTTCAAGGACTTTCGCCCGAAGTTCTTCGTCTCGAGCATGTCCTTTTCCGACTTCTGCACGAGATCCCGAATGGTCCGGATCCCGGCGTTCTTCAGGCAGTTCGCGCTGCGCACGGAAAGCTCCAGCTCGTCGACCGAGCGATTCAGATACTCGGCGAGGTTTTCCGGCAGCTGTCCTTCTCCCTCTCCCTCGAACGCCGTCTCGTGCTCCGCGTTGACGAAGATGGTCAAGTGATCGCGAAGCAGCGTCGCGGCCAGACCGACGGCGTCGGCCGGCAGCACGGTCCCGTTGGTCCAGACCTCCAGCACCAGACGGTCGTAGTCGGTCGCCTGGCCGATGCGAGCCGCCTCGACGTGATAGTTGACGCGCCGCACCGGAGAGTGGACCGAGTCGATCGGGATATAGCCGATCCCCATGTCCTCATCGAAATTCTTGTCCGCGGACACATAGCCGCGGCCGGTGTTGACACGCAGCTCCATTTGCAATTTCGCGTTCTCAGAAAGAGTCGCGATCGGAGCCGAAGGATCGAGGATCTCGATGGAGGAGTCTCCCTGGAGATCCGCCGCGGTCACCTTCCCCTTGCGCTCGAGGTCGAGCGTCACGATCTTTTCGGCGGGTGTGTGCATCTTGATGGGAATCTGCTTCAAGTTGAGGATGATGTCCGTGACATCCTCCACCACGCCGGGGAGCGAGGAGAACTCGTGCAGAACCCCTTCGATCTTGACCGCCGTGATCGCCGCCCCTTCGATCGCCGACAGAAGCACCCGTCGCAGGGCATTGCCCACGGTGGTGCCGAAGCCGCGCTCGAAAGGCTGCGCATAGAACTTGCCGTACGTCGCCGTGAGCGTCTCCGTGTCGACCTCGAGGCGCTTCGGCTTCTGAAATCCCTTCCAAAGTGTCATGTTTTCCTCCGTGTCCCTTAGGTGGCCGGCGGGATCGCTGGGTCCCCGCCAAGCCCGTTACTTCGAGTAGAGCTCGACGATCAGCTGCTCCTGGATCGGCAGCTTGATCTCTTCCCGCTTCGGCAGCTCGACGACCGTTCCGGCAAAGTTCTCCGGAGACAGGTCGAGCCAGGCCGGGACGCCGCGCGCCCGGGCCGTTTCCACCGAAGCCTTGATCTGTTCATTGGCGCGGCTCTTGTCCTTGATCGCCACCACCTGGCCTTTGGTGAGCCGATAGGACGGGATCGTGACCTTTCGGCCGCTGACCGTCACGTGCCCGTGGCGCACGAGCTGGCGCGCCTGGGCCCGGGAGGCCGCGAAGCCGAGAGAGTACACCACGTTGTCCAGACGACGCTCGAGCTCCTCGAGCAGGTTCGCGCCGGTAATACCCTTCCGGCGCTCCGCGCGGCCAAAGGCCAGGCGGAACTGGCGCTCGAGCAAGCCGTAAATGCGTTTGACCTTCTGCTTCTCGCGAAGCTGGATGCCATAGCCGAGAAGCTTGCTCCGCCGGCGGCCGTGCTGGCCGGGCGGGTAGTTTCGCCTCTCGATCGCGCACTTGTCCTTGAAGCAGCGATCCCCTTTCAGGAAGAGCTTCATGCCCTCCCGCCGGCAGAGCCGGCAAACCGATTCCGTATGACGAGCCACTAAAGAACCTCCTCGATCCCTCGTTTCTTTTACGTCCTTCCTCCCGCCCAGGATCGATAAGGCGGTTTACGGACGAGTTGTCAGTTCTCAGTTTTCAGTTCTCAGTTTTAAACTGATCACTGATAACTGATCACTGATAACTCCCTCTAGACTCTTCTCCTCTTCCTCGGCCGGCATCCGTTATGCGGAATCGGCGTCGTGTCCTTGATCGACTTGATGTCGAGCCCGTTGGCCTGCAGCGCGCGGATAGCGGACTCGCGGCCCGCTCCCGGTCCGGTCACCCGCACATCGACGGAACGGACGCCGTGCTCCTTGGCGTGCTCGGCACAGTTGGCCGCGGCGAGCTGGGCCGCGAACGGTGTCCCCTTGCGCGAGCCCTTGAACCCGATGCGGCCTGCCGACGACCAGGCCAGGACGCCCCCGTCCTGGTCCGCAATCGTGATGATCGTATTGTTGAAGGAGGCCTGCACCGTGGCGATCGCGTGCGGAATGTTCTTCTTTTCCTTCTTGCCGGTCCGCGCACGCTTGCCCTTTCCCTTGGCAGGTTTCTCAGGGACCGCAGCTGCTGCTGTTGCTTCTGCCATTCTTTTTCCTCAAGTCCTCAGTTTTCAGTTTTCAGTTTTCAGTTCTCAGTTTTCAGTTTTTCAGTCCGGAACTGATGACTGATCACTGACAACTTCCTTACTTCTTCGTGGCCTTCTTCTTCCCGGCGATCGTCTGTTTGCGCGGACCCTTGCGTGTCCGAGCGTTCGTGTGCGTCCGCTGTCCGCGGACCGGAAGGTTGCGGCGGTGGCGCATCCCGCGGTAGCAACCGATGTCCATCAGCCGCTTGATGTCCATGGAGGTGTCTTTGCGCAGGTCGCCTTCCACCTTGACGTCATCGGTGATGACCTTGCGGATCCGGACGACCTCCTCCTCCGAAAGGTCCTTGACGCGGGTGTCGGGCCGCACGTCCGCCTTGTGGAGAATGAAGTTCGACTTGGGCCGACCGATTCCGTAGATGTAGGTCAGGCCGATTTCCACTCTCTTGTTCAGCGGCAGATCCACTCCAGCTATACGCGCCATTTGAAGTTCCTTTTAGTTTTCAGTTCTCAGTTCGCAGTTTTCAGTTTGCCGGGAGCTCGGAACTGATAACTGATCACTGAAAACTGATAACTCCTCATCCCTGCCTCTGTTTGTGCTTGGGAATGGAGCAGATCACCCGAACGACTCCCTTCCGATGCACGATCTTGCACTTCGCGCAGATTTTCTTGACCGATGCTCTGACTTTCATAAGTTCGCTCGCTTTGCTCGCTTCCAGTTCTCAGTTCTCAGTTTTCAGTTTGGAGTAACCAATAGCTGAAACTGAGAACTGATCACTGACAACTGATAACTACTCTTTCTATTTGTACCGATAAATGATCCGTCCCCGCGTCAAATCGTAGGGGGACAGCTCGACTAAGACCTTGTCTCCCGGAAGAATGCGAATGAAGTTCTTGCGCATCTTCCCCGAAATGTGGGCGAGCACCTGATGTTTGTTCTCCAGCTCCACCTTGAACATCGCATTGGGCAACGGCTCGACGACGGTTGCCATCACCTCGATCGCCTCTTCCTTGGTCATCCCCGCACCGCCGCCACCGCGGGACGGTCCGCCGCCTGCGAGCCGAGGCGCCCGAGACCCAGGATCACCGCGCCCTGGGGTTGGATCGCCACGGTGTACTCGAAGTGAGCGGAGGCACTCCCGTCGCGCGTCCGCACCGTCCAGCCGTCCCGGTCCACGGAGACTTCCGCCCGGCCCAGGTTGAACATTGGTTCGATCGCGATCACCATTCCGCTCTTCAAGATCGCGCCGCGGCCGCCGGGTCCGTAGTTGGGAACCTGCGGCTCCTCGTGGAGCGCCGTCCCGACGCCGTGGCCGACGAAGTCCCGCACGACCCCATACCCGTGCGCAATGGCCGCGATTTCGATCGCGGCGCCGATGTCGGAGACGCGAGCCCCGGGGCGCGCGGAGGCAATGCCGATTTCGAGCGCCCGGCGAGTCACCGTGAGCAGCTCTGCCAGCTCTCCGCTGATCCGGCCGACCGGAAGCGTGCGCGCGGCGTCGCCGTAGTACCCGTCGATGATCGCTCCGCAGTCGATTCCGATCACATCCCCCTGTTTCAAAGATCTCTTGCCCGGGATCCCATGCACGACCTCGTCGTTGATCGACGTGCAGAGCGTCTTGGGATATCCCCGATATCCGACAAACGCCGGTTTGGCTCCTCGGCGGCGAATCTCCATCTCCGCAATCGCGTCGAGCTCCTCCGTCGTCACGCCCGGCTGGACCGCTCCCTCGACCACATCGAGGGTCTCCAGCACCACCCGGGACGCTTCCTCCAACCGCGCCAACTCGTCGGCGCTGCGCAGGGTGATCACGCGGCCCCCTGCGCGCTCTGTCTCAAGCGAAGCGCCCGGTCGATCTGCCGAGCGATCTCGTCGACGTCGCCGATTCCGTCCACGTCCGCGAGCAGTCCGCGCTCGCGATAGAAACCGATTACGGGTTCGGTCTTGGAGTGGTACACCTTGAGCCGCTCCAGGATCGTATCGGGGCGGTCGTCCGTGCGATGCTCCTCATTCGAGCGCCCGTGAAGGCGGTCCACGAGGACGGGCTCGGGAACCTCCAGGTTGATAACACTGGTCAAGCCGAGCCCATTTCCAGTCTCGGCCAGAAGCTGCTCCAAAGCCTTGGCCTGGTCCACCGTCCGAGGAAACCCGTCCAGGATGAAGCCGTCTCGCGCGTCCGCCTCCGAAAGGCGCTCTCGGATGAGCTGGATCATGAGGTCGTCGGGGACCAGCTCCCCCGCCTCCATGACCGCCTTGGCCTTGCCTCCCAAGGGGGTGCCCTCACGCACCGCCGCGCGCAGCATCTCCCCCGTCGAGATCACGGGAATCCCCAGGCGATGCGCGAGCATTCGCGTCTGGGTGCCCTTTCCGCTGCCGGGCGGCCCGAGAAAGAGGATTCGCATCACGCGGCACTCCCCATGGCTATGACCGGCGTCCTCGCACACGGCTCTTCTTCAAGAAACCGGTGTAGTGATGCTCGACCAGCTTGGACTCGACCTGCTGGACCGTGTCCATGGCCACGCCCACCACGATCAAGAGCGACGTGCCGCCGAAGTAGAAGTTGAACCCGAAGCCCTGACTGACCCAGGTGGGCAGAATGTTGTAGAGCGTCGGTCCGATCCAGGGAAGGTTCTGGACCTTGAAGCCCGACGACAGGAACTCCGGCAGCAGCGCGACGAAAGTCAGGTAGACCGCCCCCACGATCGTCAGACGCGAAAGAACGGTGTCGATGTAGTCGGCTGTCTTCTTTCCGGGCCGGATTCCCGGGATGAACCCGCCGTACTTGCGCATGTTGTCGGCGGTGTCGGTCGGATTGAAGACGATCGACGTGTAGAAATAGCAGAAGAAGAGAATCCCCATCGCGTAGAGCACGACGTAGAGAGGCTGACCCTGCTGGAGCGACGCGGCGACCTTTTTCATCCAGTCCGCGCCGATGAAGTTGGAGAAATAGTAGGGAATCTGAAGGATCGAGATCGCGAAGATGATCGGGATGACGCCGCCCGTATTGACCCGCAGGGGCAAATAGGTGTTCTGGCCGCCGTAGACGCGGCGTCCCACGACGCGCTTGGCGTACTGCACGGGAATGCGGCGTTGCGCCCGCTCGACGAACACGATCAACGCCACGATTCCGACCATGAAGACCAGCACGAGAATCAGCGTCAGGATCGAGAGGTTCCCTTGCCGGATTTGCTGGAAGAGGCCGGTCACGGCCGAAGGGAGACGGACCACGATTCCCGCGAAAATGATCAGCGAGATTCCATTGCCGATCCCGCGCTCGGTAATCTGCTCTCCCAACCACATGATGAAGATCGTTCCGGTCGTCAGCGTCAGCACCGTCATGAGCCGGAAACCCCAACCCGGATGAGGCACGAGGCGCGTGGCGCCCTGCTGCTGCTTCTCGAGCCACAACGCAATACCCGACGATTGGATCAGCGAGAGCAGCACCGTGCCGTAGCGCGTGTACTGCGTGATCTTCTTGCGCCCCATCTCTCCTTCCTTCGAGAGCTTTTCGAGATAGGGCCAGACGACCGTCAGCAGCTGAAGGATGATCGACGCGGAGATGTAGGGCATGATCCCCAGCGCGAACACCGAGAGCCTCCGCAGCGCACCTCCTGAAAAGATGTCGAGGAAACCGAGCGGGCCCCCGGCCGAGGATCGGAAGAACTCGTGGAGAGCCGCCGGATCGACGCCGGGCGTCGGGATCAAGGCTCCCAAACGGTACACGGCGAGCACGAGAAACGTGAACAGGACCCGCTTGCGCAGGTCTGGCACGTTGAAGATGTTGACGAAGCTCTGAAGGGCGCTCAACGGGGAATCACCTCACAGCGTCCGCCCGCGGCTTCAATCTTCGACTGAGCGCCAGCCGAGAATTTGTGCGCCGAAACCTCGAGTGGTTTGCCGATCTGTCCGTCTCCGAGAATCTTCACCAGGCGGCTCCGGCGCGCCAGGCGATGGGAGGCGAGCACGTCGGGCGTGACCTTCGTGCCCGACTCGAAGCGATCGAGCGCCGAGAGGTTCACGACGTCGTATTCGACGCGGAAAATGTTCGTGAAACCCCGCTTGGGGACGCGCCGGTGCAGCGGCATCTGTCCCCCTTCGAATCCCCGCATGTGATGGTATCCGCTGCGGGACTTCTGCCCCTTGCTGCCCCGCCCTGCCGTCTTCCCATGGCCGCTTCCCGGTCCTCGCCCCACGCGCTTCTTCGAATGGGTCGCGCCGAAAGCCGGACGCAGGTCGTGAATTCCCAGAGGAGCCGGGCCCGAGGCGGCCACTTGCGGTTTCGGCTGAGACGGGCGCGCTGCTTTGGGCGCTTTCGGGCGGCGTTCGGCCGCCGCCTTTTCCGGGACCCGAGTCGCCTCGCGGGCCGCCTTGGCCGGTTTCGCGGTCGCGCGCGGCTTTTTCTTGACGGGCGGCCGGGACGCCTTGGCGCCCGCCGGTCCCTTCTTCGTCTTTTTCTTGTCGACCATTTCTACCCTTCGATCTCGACCAGGTGCCGGACCTTGCGAACCATCCCGCGGATGGCCGGCGTGTCCTCGCGCGTGACACGCTGGCCGAGGCGGCGCAATCCCAGGCCTCGGACGGTGGCCTTGTGACTCTTCGGCGTGCAAATCGCGCTGCGAACCCAGTGGAGGGTCAGTAGCTTCTCGGCACCGCGGCTCTTTTTCGATTCGGTCATGACTCGGTTCCGGTCGCGGCCACGGCCGCCATCCCGCGCCGCCGGGACATCTCCTCGGCGTTGCGCAGCTGGCTCAA
>Ga0070698_100000223_pt1 | contig 55997 bp, 47 predicted proteins | sample KBSK1502metaG_FD_65477 | JGI IMG/M metagenome (GOLD analysis project Ga0070698, IMG submission 65477) | Corn, switchgrass and miscanthus rhizosphere microbial communities from Kellogg Biological Station, Michigan, USA - KBS K1-50-2 metaG | ecosystem: Host-associated > Plants > Roots >...
CTGGAACTCCCCTTCATGGTCATCGCCACCCAGAATCCGGTCGAGATGGAGGGCACGTATCCGCTGCCCGAGGCACAGCGGGACCGCTTCACCGCGCGGATCTCGATCGGCTATCCGGACAAGGAAGCCGAGCTCGAGATGCTCGACACGCACGGCTCGTCATCACCGCTTGACAGCCTGCAGCCGGCCGCGCACGCGACGGATATCCGCGACCTGATCGCCGCGGTCCGTGCCGTGCACGTGGCGCAGCCGATCAGGCAGTACGTCATCAGCATGGTCAACGCGACGCGGTCGTCGCCCGAGCTCAGGCTCGGCGCCTCCCCGCGCGCCACCTTGCACCTGCTCCGCGCCAGCCGCGCATACGCCGCGCTTGACGGCAGGGACTTCGTCATTCCCGACGATGTCCAGGCGCTCGCCGGGCCGGTGCTCGCGCACCGGCTGCTGCCTACCCCGGAGGCCATGGTGGAGCGCGAGCTGCCCGAGCGGGTGCTGGCAAGGCTCATCGAGCGGCTGCCGCTGCCACTCAAATAGCAGACGGCGCTGCATGCCACCGCCGCAGGCCAGTGACCCAGGTCATGGTCACGTCATAGATTGGACGGGCAAGGTGGAAGGAAGTGCCGGACATGCGGTCACTGCTCGCGGGATTCACCACGCGCGGCACGTCGTTCCTCGCGGCCGGCCTGGCCGCTGGCGTCGCGGGGCTCGCACTCGGCGAACGTGACCTGGTCAGCGTCGGAGCGCTGCTTTTCATCCTGCCGCTGCTTTCCGCGCCGGCCGCGGGCCGGGCAAGATACCGGCTGAGCTGCGTCCGGCAGGTGACCCCGGCCCGCGTGCCGGCCGGCCACACCACGCGCGTGAGCGTCCGGCTGGAGAACGTCTCCCGGCTGCCCACCGGCCTGCTGCTCGCGGAGGATGCCATCCCGTACACGCTGGGCACCAGGCCGAGATATGTCCTGGACGGGGTAGAGCGGGGCGGCGTGCGGGAGCTGAACTACCCGCTCCGGTCCGACCTGCGGGGCAAGTTCACCATCGGCCCGCTCGAGGTGCGGATCGCCGACTCGTTCGGCCTGGTAGAACTCGGCCGCTCGTTCGCCACCACTTCCACGCTCGTCGTCACCCCCAAGGTCGTGACGCTGCCCAGGACCGCGATCGGCGCGAGCTGGGTGGGCGAAGGCGAGGGCAGGACCCGCGCCGCGGCGGCCGCCGGGGAGGACGACGTGGTGCCGCGTGCCTACCGGGACGGGGACGAGCTGCGCCGGGTGCACTGGCGGTCCACGGCACGGTACGGCGAGCTGATGGTCCGCCGTGAGGAGCAGCGCTGGCGGAACCGCGCGCTGCTGCTGCTCGACACCCGGCGCTACGCGCACGCGGGCAGCGGGATCACCTCGTCCTTCGAATACGCCGTCGCGGCCGCCGCCTCGATCGGCGTGCACCTCGCCCGCGGCGGCATGGACGGCCAGCTGATCACCGACGCCGGCCAGGTCACGGCCGCCGGGATGTTCGAGGATGTGCTGCTCGACTCGCTCGCGGTCATCAAGCCCTCCCGCGGCACCGAGCTGTCTGGCGGCCTTGCCGCCGTCCAGGCGGCAGGCGGCGGGCTGCTCATCGTGATCGCCGGCCGGCTGTCCACCACGGCCGCGCGCCAGCTCGCCACTTGCCGCCGCGAAGGCGGGCCGGCCGTCGCGCTGCTGCTCGCCGTCTCCACCTGGGGCGCGCAGCGCGCCGGGGAGAGCGAGCCGGCGGCCGGACACGCGCCCGGCCGGCCAGGGCAGAACCCACGCCAGGAACCAGGCCGGACGGCCAGGCGGCCGGATCAGTCAGGCTGGCAGCGGGCTAGCCCGGGCCAGCCGGCGAACGGCCAGGCGGCCGGCGGAGCGGCACGGGACGGGCGGCCGGACACGGACGGGCGGCCGGCACCGGACGGGCGGCCGGACACGGACAGGCGGCCGGCACCGGACGGGCGGCCGGACACGGACAGGCGGCCGGCACCGGACGGGCGGCCGGACACGGACAGGCGGCCGGACGCCCGTGCCCAGACCAGCGCAGCCGCCGCGATCCTGAGCGGCGCAGGCTGGCGCGTCGTCACCGTGCACGCCGGAATGCCACTCGACGCGGCGTGGCAGCGGCTGGCCGGGGCTGGCATGACCGCGCGCCCGGCGGCGCCAAGCGAACTGCCCGGAGCGGCGGTATGAGTTACAGGCTCACGGTCACTACGGCCGCCGCCGTCATCCTGGCGTCGGTCTCGCTGTACCCGCTGCTTCAAGGCATCGGCTGGTTCTGGGCCGGGGCTGGCGCCGTCATCGTGGCCGCCGCGGCCGGCCTCGCCACGCGGTTGCCTGCCGTGCCTGCCTGCGCGATCGCCACGATCCTGACGCTGGCAGCGGTCGCCCCGCTGCTCGTCAGCCCGGCGTGGTACCTGGAACTGACCGGCGTGGTGGTCGTGATCTGCGTGGCTGGCAGCGTGACGCGGCTGCGCCTGCTGCCCACGGTGGCCGGCGCCTGCACCTATCTTGCGGGCCTGCTCGTCTACTTCAACCTGCTGTTCGCCGGGCCGGAATCGACCGCCGGGATCGTGCCGACGAGTGCTTCACTGCGCCAGCTCGTGACGCTGGCCAACCGGGGCATCGGCGAGCGGATCTACGCGCCGCCCGTTCCGGGCACGCCCGGCGCGGTGCTGCTTGCCGCGGCCGGGATCGGGCTGATGGCAGCGGCCGCCGACCTGATCGCGGTGCGGCTGCGCAGCCCGGCCCTGGCTGGCCTGCCGCTGCTCGCGCTGTTCAGCGTGCCGATCACGACCAGCGCGCGGCAGGACGCGGCAGGCGCCACGGTCGCGTTCTGCCTCGGCGTCACCGGCTACCTGGCGGTGCTGGCCGCGGACGGCCGGGAGCGGCTGCGCATCTGGGGACGCCTGGTCACCCTCTGGCAGAGCGGCAGGGACGACGACGACGAGCCGGTCCGGGGCCCCGACACCCGGGCGCTTGCCGCGTCGGGACGGCGCCTCGGGCTTGCGGCGGTCAGCCTAGCGATCTTCATCCCGCTGCTTCTTCCCGGGCTCCGGGTGCACAAGCTGTTCAGCGGGCACGGCAGCGCCGGGGGACCCGGCACAACGCAGATCCCGCTCCCCGACCCGGTCGTCAGCCTGCAGCACCTGCTGCGCCGCGGCGGCAATGCCACCGTACTGACCTACACCACCAACGACGTTGACGCGCAGCAGCAGTACCTGCAGGTCTACGTGCTCAACTACGACGGCGGCGCGAACGCCTGGAGGCTACAGCCGCCAGTTTCCGGCATCCAGGTTGGCAATATGCCGCTGCCCCAGGCACCCGGGCTGAGCGGGCTCACTCACGAGCAGTCGTCCACCACCAGGATCACGATGAGCCGAGGGGCCGCCGGCTACGGGTCGAAGCTGAACTTCCTGCCGCTGCCTTACGTGCCGCAAACGGTGCGCGTGCCGGGCAACTGGCAGGTTGACCTCGCGACGCTGATGGTTTTTTCGGCCCAGTCCGGGCTGTCCGGCCTTGCCTACACCGTGCGGGGCGAAGACGTCGAGCCCTCGGTGCAGCAGCTGGATCACGCGACGGCTCCGCTGCCGGGCGTCACCCGCCAGTACTCATCCTTCTCCTCGCCCGCGCGCAGCACGCTCCGGGCGCTGGCGAAGAAGATTTCCGCGGATGCGGGCGCCAAGACGTCGTACCAGAAGGCGATAGCGCTGGAGAAGTGGTTCACGTCAGGGAACTTCACCTACAACGTCCGCGCGGGCCAGCCGGACACCCCTGCCGGCCTGGTCAACTTCCTCACCAAGACCAGGCAGGGCTTCTGCCAGCAGTTCGCCTTCGGGATGGCCGCGCTGGCCCGGCTTGACGGCATCCCGTCCCGGGTTGCGGTCGGCTACACCGCGGGTACCCGGCAGCCGGACGGCAAGACCTGGAAGGTCACGACCGCCGACGCGCACGCCTGGCCCGAGCTCTACTTCCAGGGCGCCGGCTGGCTGCGCTTCGAGCCGACTCCTGGCGGGGTCAACGGCCAGGGCACCGCGGTCCAGCCGGCCTATGCGCAGGCAGTTTCGCCGGCCGGCCCGCGCACGGCCCAGCCCCAGCCAATTCCGACCAGCTCCGCTGGCGCGCTTCCTGGCACGAAGAACCGGTCCGGGCTAAAAGGGAAGCTGAGCCACCTGCCGGGGCAGGGCGGGCACGCGGCGGCCCGGCACGGCAACTCGGTGCCGGTGGCCCCGATCGCCATTGGCATCCTGGCCCTCGCGGCGGCCGCGCCGCGAACGGCCAGGACGATCGCCAGGCGGCGGCGCTGGCATGCGGCGCGGGACGACGGTGCGCTGGCTCATGCCGCCTGGCTGGAACTGCACGACGACCTAACCGACTACGGCATCGGCTGGCGAGTCAGCGAGTCCCCGCGGGCCGTGTCCCGCAGGCTTGCCAGCACGCTGCGGCTGGATGCGGCCAGCCGGCAGGCACTCGACCGGGTAGCCCGGGCCGAGGAACGGGCCCGGTACGCGAAGGTGGCGCAGGCGCCGCAATCGCTGCGCGCCGATGTCACCGCGATCCGGCGGGCCGTCGCCGCCGGAACAGGCCGTGCGGCTCGCTGGCGAGCGCGGCTGCTGCCGCCGTCGGCGCTGGCGCCGATGCGCTCGGGCCTGCAGCAGGCACTTGACGTATTCGGCTGGCTGGACGCGGCAGGCCTGCGGATCCGCAGCCGGGTCCGGCAGCGGGTCCGGCAGCGGGTCCGGCAGCTCGGCCGGGAGAACTGACCGCGGCACCGGCGCCCGGCCAACCGTTAAGAATCCTGGGTGCTATGCCTGACCGGGCTGGTTACCGCCCCGGCTGCCTAGCGGTCCCGCTCCTGACGGCGGCGCCACCGTTCCTCCAGCCGCTCCATGAACCGGGGAGAATGCCCGCGGCGGCGGTCCTTGCCCGCGCGGCCGGCGCCCTTGCCCCGGCCTGCCCGCCCTGGGCCGGCCCCGCGAACTGAGCCTGGCCCGCGGCCAGGGCCGGCCCCGCGAACTGAGCCCGGCGCCCGGGCGGTGGCCGTGCCTGTCATGTGCCGCCAGCTAGTCAGCGCCCACATCGCGCAGGCCAGCATGACCACGAAGCCTGCTACGCCGATCCAGATGTACATGGACACGACGCCGCCAAGCAGCAGGCCGATGCCGATCAGGAACCCGAACGCCGCCTCGACGACCCGCCGTTTGTAGTGCACCCGCGGATCACTGCGGCGAGCCGCATGTGCGAAGCGCGGATAATCGGCGTAGAGCGCCTGCTCGATCTGCTCGAGCTGACGCTGCTCGTGCTCAGACAGCGGCACGTTGCCTCCCATAGAACTCGCGCTCGGCGACTGGCTCGATCACCTTCACCGCACGGCCTGGCTTATGCCCAGAATACGAGCGCGAGTACGTCAAGTGAAAGGGTACACCGGCCCCCGTCACGAACCGTCTCTCCGCCCGGCCGCCCACGGGCCACTCCGGTCACCCGGGCCGGCCTGATTCCCGTCGACCAGCGCGGCCGGCCGGACCGTGTCCGCCCCGAACCGTCCGGCGATCTGGTCAACCGCCCGCTCGGCCTCGCGCCAGGAGGCTGGCCGGTCCCCGAAAGCCAGCTGCGAGTCGGCGGCCGCCGCCGGGACCAGGCCGGTGACCCGGACGCCGACGAGGCGCAGCCTGGCCCGGGCATCGAGCCCGGCGGCCAGGTAAAGCGTGCATGCCATGGCGTAGACCACCTGAGTCACGTCGGTCGGCTCGGGCAGCGTCCTGGAACGGGTAATCGTGGTGAAGTCCGCCAGCCGCAGCTTCACCACGACCGTCCTGGCCGCGCAGCCCGCCGCGCGCAGGCCGCGCGCGGTCCGGCCGGACAGCCTGAGCAGCTCGCGGCGGATGGCCTCGGGGTCATCGACGTCGCTGGCGAAGGTCTCCTCGGCGCCGATGCTCTTCTCCGCCACACCCGGCACGACCTTGCGGTCATCCCGTCCCCACGCGAGCGCGGCGAGGTGCGCGCCCGCCGCCCGGCCGAGCCCGCGTTCGAGCGTGGCGGGTGGCACGTGCGCGATATCGGCCACCGTGCGCAGGCCAAGGCCAGCAAGCACGCGGCCGGTCCGCTCCCCCACGCCCCACAGCACCGATACCGGCAGCGGGTGCAGGAACTCCAGAATGCCGTCGGCGGGGATCACGAGCAGGCCGTCCGGCTTGCACTGGATCGAGGCGAGCTTGGCGATGAACTTGCACGTCGCGACGCCGACTGAGCAGGTGATTCCCTGCTGTCCGCGGATCCTGGCCCGGATCAGCTTGCCGATCCGCGCGGGGCTGCCCAGCCGGCGCAGCGAACCGGAGACATCGAGGAACGCCTCGTCAAGCGCGAGCGGCTCCACTTCGGGGGTAACCGCCCGGAACACCGCCATGACCTCCCTGGACACCGCGGCATACAGGCCGTGCCTGGGCGGGATGAGCAACGCCTGCGGGCACAGCCGTCTGGCGCGGCTGATCGGCATCGCGGAGCGCACCCCGAAGGCACGGGCCTCGTAGGTTGCCGAAAGCACCACGCTGCGGCCGCCCGCGGCGGCAACGATGACCGGCGTGCCCGCCAGTTCCGGCCGATCCCTGAGCTCGACGCTGGCATAGAACGCGTCCATGTCCACGTGCAGGATGTGACAGCCGGTATCGTCCCTGGTCCCCGGGGCCCGGTCGCCGGTCACTGGCCCGCCTCCTCGCGGCGTCGGCACGCATCTCGAATGTAGCCGGGACCGCCGACAGCCCGGGAGCAGGCCGTCAGCCTCTGGCCGTCGGCCTGAGCTCGAGCAGGCGCGCGAGCAGCCCGTTGACGAACGCAGGCGACGCGTCGGTGGACAGCTCACGGGCGAGCAGCACGGCCTCGCTGATCGCGACGCCATCTGGCACGGCGTCGTTCCAGAACAGCTCGTAGACGCCGATCCGCAGGATGTTCCTGTCGACCGATGGCATCCGGTCCAGCGTCCAGCCACGTGAGTTGGCCGCGAGCAGCTCGTCTATCTCAGCCTGATGCGCCTGAACGCCGCGGACTAGCTCGGCCGCGTACACCGGCACCGGCGGGCTTGCCGCGGCGGTCCGCTCGCCGAGCAGGTCAAGCACCGGCTCGCCCCTGATCTCCGCCTCGAACAGGATATCGAGCGCCCGTTTCCTTGCCTTACCGCGTGCCGACATGGTCGCCGCCTCGTCGCCGTCGGCAGCCAGCGCCGGTGGTCACGCCCGGCCGAGGTAATCGCCGGTGCGGGTGTCCACCCTGATCTTCTCGCCGGTCGTGATGAACAGCGGGACCTGGATCTGCGCGCCGGTCTCCAGCGTGGCCGGCTTGGTCCCGCCGGTGGACCGGTCGCCCTGCACCCCCGGGTCGGTCTGGCTGACCGTCAGCTCCACCGAAGCGGGCAGGTCCACGTACAGCGGCACCCCGTCGTTGAAGGCCACCGTCGCGGTCTGCTCTTCCAGCAGGTAGTCTGCCGCGCCGCCGACCGTGGCCGCCGGGATCCGCGGCTGATCGTAATCCTGGGTGTCCATGAAGACGAAGTCCTCGCCCTCCCGGTACAGGTACTGCATCTCCCGCTTGTCGACGTTGGCCACCTCGACCTTGACGCCGGCGTTGAAGGTCCGGTCCACGACCTTGCCGGTGAGCACGTTCTTCAGCTTCGTGCGCACGAAGGCCCCGCCCTTGCCTGGCTTCACGTGCTGGAAGTCCACCACGCCCCAGAGCTGGCCGTCCAGGTTGAGCGTCATGCCGTTCTTCAGGTCATTCGTCGTGGCCAAGTGTGTCGCGTCTCCTGCATGGGGCCAGTTGTTCGGGCCGGGCCGGCGCCGCGGGCTGCGTCCCTGGCTAGAGAACGAGCAGTTCCCTGGTTACCGTGGTGAGCAGCTCGCCCGGGATCGCGCCAGGGCCGGCCCGTACTACCAGGGTGTCCTCGATCCGGACACCGCCCTTGCCAGGCAGGTAGATGCCGGGCTCGACGGTGACCGGGACGCCAGCCGCAAGTCTACCCGTCCTGCCGCGGGAGATCATCGGCGCCTCGTGGATCTCCAGGCCGACGCCGTGCCCGGTGCCGTGGCCGAAATGCCCGGCGTGGCCTGCCGCGCTGATCAGGTCCCTGGCCGCGGCATCGACGCCGGCCACCTCGGCGCCGGCGGTGACCGCCTCGAGCCCGGCTCGCTGCGCCGCGGCCACCAGGTCGTAGATCTCCCGCTGCCAGGCGGCAGGCGGGCCGATCGCCACGGTGCGCGTCATGTCCGCGTGGTAGCCGGCGTACCGGGCGCCGCAGTCGATCGTGACGAGATCCCCGGCGGCGAACGGCCGGCCGGACGGCACGTGATGCGGGGTGTCGCCGTTCGGCCCGCTGGCCACGATCGTGTCGAAGGCCGGCCGCTCCGCGCCGCGGTCGATCATCTCGCGTTCCAGCGAGATCGCGAGCTCGCGCTCGGTGACGCCGGGCCCGAGGCCGGCCAGCACCGCCTCGAACGACTCCGAGGTGATCTGGCAGGCGCGGGCGAGCAGCCCGATCTCGGCCTCGTCCTTGACCGTCCGCAGGCCCTCCACCATCCGGCCGAGCGGGACCAGGGCGAGGCCGGCCGCAGTCAGCGCCTGGTGGCGTTCCACCGTCATCTCGTGCTCCTCGAAGCCAACCGCGGCCAGCCCGCTGGCCGCCGCGCGGGCGGCAAGCGCGGGCTCCGGGAAGCGGTCGATGACCAGCTCAAGATCGGCGCAGTCACGCTCAGCGGCCGGGGCGTAGCGCGAGTCCGTCGCGAGTATGGCGGCGCCGCTGACCGGGAGCAGCAGCGCTGCATTCGAGCTGGCCAGCCCGGTGAGGTAGCGGACGTTGACCAGGCTGGTGACGAGCGCGGCGGCAACTCCGGCCGCATCGGCCTGCTGCTGCGCGCGGGCCCGGCGAGCGGCGTGGATATCGGGCATGCCCACGACTGTACGGCGGGATGCCCGGCTGGCCAGCGGCACTCGCCGTCGCGCGGGCAGCGCTGGCACCCGGCGGCCCGTAAATCGCGGATGTCATGTTTATTTTCCGCTGAGCGGGCAGGCTGCCGGTCGGTCAGCCATCCCGGCTGCACGGAGGTGAACATGACGAAGCCGTCGGCCCCCGACTTGGCGGCAACGCCAGCAGCGGATCTCTCCCATTACGATGACGGTGAGCTGCTCCGCCTCGTCCGCTCGCGGCCACCCGGCGACCAGCGGCGTGCCGCAGCATGCGAGATCCTCGTCACCCGCTACCAGCCGCTGGTCCGGTCGTGCGCGCGGAAGTACTGGAACGGCCAGGAATCGGCGGACGAGCTGATGCAGGTGGGCTACGTCGGGCTGATGAAGGCCATCAACAAGTTCGACCCGGAGGTCGGCGGGAGTCTCGCCGCGTATGCGTTCCCGAGCATCAGCGGCGAGCTGAAGCGGCATTTCCGTGACCGCTGCTGGCAGGTGCACGTGAAGCGATCCGCCCAGGAACTCGTGCTGGAGATGCGGAAGGCGGCCAGGGAACTCACCCAGCAACTCGGCCGGACCCCCGGTGACGCCGAGCTTGCCAGCCGCCTGCGGGTTAGCGTCGGCGAGCTGCTGGACGCCAGGCGCGCCGACCTCGGCTTCCACGCCTGGTCGCTGGACGCGCCGATGTCCGGCGAGGACGACGCGGCCAGCCTCGCCGTGCTGCTCTGCGAGGAGGACAGCCAGGTGGAGCACACGCTCGACATGGCAGCGGTGTCAGCGCACTGGAACGAGCTGCCCGAGCGCCAGCAGCGCATCCTGCTGATGCGGTTCTACGGGAACATGACCCAGGCTGAGATCGGCGGCATCCTGGGCATCTCCCAGATGCACGTGTCCCGCCTGCTGACGCAGTCGCTCAATTACCTGCGCGAGTGCCTGCTCGGGCCGGACAAGCGGCTATCGACGGTTGGAGAATCATGAAAATCGCGACCGGGCTGACGCTGCTCGCGGTCGGCGCCATCCTCGCCTTCGCGGTCAGGACCAACCCGCCTGGACTGAATATCCACACCGTGGGCTGGGTCGTCATGCTGACCGGCGTAGCCGGGATGCTGCTCCCAGCCAGGGCGTCGGGCTGGCTGCGCAGGCGGGTCGTGCGGCGGACGGCCGCGGCCGGGCAGGACCTCGGCGAGACCGACGACGGCCCGTCGTATGTCCTGCACGATCCCGCCGTGCTCGCCTCGGCGATCCTGCGGGATGCCGGGCTGGCCAGCGCAGCGGACGATGACCAGCAGACGGCGCCCACCGCGCGGCAGGCAGCTGCCGGGCCGGGCGACGACGCGACGGCCGGCCCGGCTGGCACGCTGGATGATCTGCTCAAGGACCGAGCCGACCGGGACCCGCGCTGACCAGGCGGCCGGCCGGGTCAGGCGGCCGGCCAGGGGTTTGAGCGTGCCGGAAGCGGGAAATATCGGCAACGTAACGGTGCCTACGACGCAGGCACTCCCCCACGCCGCCACGGCGTGGTCGCGGAGCGTGCCTGTAGGGATGGCCTCTCGCTGGTGCGGTGGCCCGTCGTTGCGCCAGTCTCCCCGGATCTCCTTCGCGATCTTCGGCCCTTCGCCGTGGCGATCACGAAGGAGACAGCGTCATGAAGATCGCCCTTGTCGCCGAACAGGCCAGCCAGCACTCCCGCGCCCGCGGCACTGCGGCAGCCGACGACGGCAGCCAGGCCTGCGGCATACCCACGCTTGCCCGGACGCTCGGCAGTCTCGGGCATCAGGTCACCATCTACGCACGGAAGGACGCCCCGGCGCTGCCCGCGCGGGCGAACGTGGCCGCCGGGGTGACGGTCGAGCACCTGACCGCCGGGCCTGCCAGCCGCCTCCCGGCCGACCAGGTACTGCCGTACATGGCGGCATTCAGCGGTCAGCTGGTGCGGTGCTGGCGCCGGGCCACGCCGGATATCGCGCATTCCCATTTCTGGACCGGCGGCCTGGCCGCGCTCGCGGCGACCCGCGACGTCGAGGTGCCAGTGGTGCAGACCTTCCATTCGCTCGGCACCGCCGAGCAGAGGCATCTCGGCGCGGCGGCGGGCGGATCGCAGGCCCGGCTGCGGCTCGAGGCCCTGATCGCCCGCAGCGTCAGCGCCGTCCTGGCCAGCTCGTCCGGCGAGGCATCCGAGCTAGCCAGGCTCGGCGTGCCGAGGGCGTCCATCCGGGTAGTTCCGTATGGCGTTGACACCGATGAGTTCCTGCCCGATGGCCCGGTAGCGAGGCGCAATGGCCGGCCCAGGCTGCTGGCCGTCGCGCCGCTGACCGAGCGCTCCGGGCTTGACGTCATCGTGCGCGCGATGGTCGAGGTGCCCCGCTGTGAACTCGTCATCGCTGGCGGCCCGGCCCGTTCGCAGCTGGCCAAGAACCCGGTCTACCGCCGCCTGGTCCGGCTGGCCGGCAAGCTCAGGGTTGGCGACCGGGTTGTGTTCACCGGCCAGGTCAGCCGCGCCCGCATGCCCGCCCTGCTCCGCTCGGCGGACCTGCTGGTACACACCACGCTCTACGAGCCGTTCGGCATGGTCCCGCTGGAGGCGATGGCATGCGGCACGCCGGTGGTGGCCGCCGCTGGCGGCAGTCACCAGGACGCGATCGTGGACGGGACAACCGGCGTCCTGGTCAGGCCGGGCCAGCCTGCCCTGCTGGCCCGGCGGATACGCCAGCTGCTGGCCAGCCCCATGCTGCTGCAGGGATACGGGATCGCCGCGGCCGACCGGGCCCGCGCCCGGTACTCGTGGGAGCGCATCGGCCGCGAGACGCTCGCGGCGTACGAGCGGTCGCTGCGGCGGCAGCTGCCTGCCGCCGCCTGATCTGCTGGCTACCTGGATGCCTGGCCGCTGGCCCGGCTACCTGGATGGCTGGCCGCTGGCTGGGGCCGGCCCTGAGCCGCTGGCTGGGGCCGGCCCTCGGCCGGCGGCTGGGGCGGCCCCGGGCCGCTGACGGACCGGTGCGCCTTGATGATCGTCCTGGCCACCTCGGTCACCTTGACGTGACGGGTCTGGGAGATCTGCCGCATCCGGTCGAAGGCTTCCTTGGCGCTGCAGCCGAGGGCGTGCATCAAGATGCCCTTCGCCTGGTCCACCAGGGTCCTCGACTCGGCCGACGCGCGGAGCTGCAGTGCCGTCCGCTGCGAGTCCCCGTAGATGGACGCGTTGCCCATCGTCGCGCCGCCGAAGGCAATGAGCAGCTCAGCGAGCGCAACCCGGTCGGGATCCAGCGACCGGGGCCGCGCCCCGAACAGCGAAAGCGTCACGGTCATCGGGCCGAACTTGTGCACCAGCGTGATCGAGCACCGGACGCCGCGGCATAGCGCGGCGCTCGCGTACTCGGGCCATCTGTCCTCCGCGAGGCTGTCCGCGGAGGCTATGGTCTCGCCTGTGCCGAGCGCGGCCAGCCACGGCCCGGTCCGGTCGTGCCAGGAAAGCTCGAAGAGCTCGGCCAGATCCGGGTGGGTAGCGACCATCTCAACGGGCTCGCCGTCGCGCCAGAGGGCTGACGTCGCCCCCGAGCACGCGGGCACCTGCCGGGCAGCGAGGGCTGCCAGCCGGTGCAGCGACCTGACGTCCGATGCGTCCGCGATGCTCAGCAGCTCGGCGGCGGCGCGCGCGAGTTCCTGGGTGAAGTTCTGGTCAAGCACCGCCAGCTCCGTTGCTGGAAGCGCATCCGGCCAGGTCGCGGACCTGCTCGATCAGCCGGACCCGGTCGGCGTGCGTTTCAGCGAGCGGCGTGACATTGAGCGTCGTGACGCCGGACTCCCGCATGGCCGCCACCCGCTCTGCCACCAGCGACCGCGGCCCGATCAATGACGTCCCGGCCAGCAGCGAGGCCGGCACGAGCGCGGCCGCCTCGTCCTTGCGGCCGGCCAGGTAGGCGTCCTGAATGGCCGCTGCCTCGCGCTCGTAGCCGAATCGCACCGCCAGGTCGTAGTAGAAGTTGCGGCCCTTGGCGCCCATCCCGCCGATGTAGAGGGCGAGCATCGGCCGGCCGAGTTCCAGGTAGCCGGTCACGTCCTCGCCGATGGCCAGGCCGGCCTGCGCGACCACGTCGAGCGGGCCGAGGGCCGGATCGCGCCGCGCCGCGCCGGCCGCGAGCGGCGCGGCCCAGACCGACGCGGCCCTCTCGGGGAAGTAGAAGATCGGCTCCCAGCCTTCGGCCAGCTCGGCAGCAAGCTCGACGTTCTTCGGCCCGAGCGCCGCCACCACGATCGGAATGCGCTGCCGGACCGGATGATTGATCAGCTTGAGCGGCTTGCCGAGGCCGGTGCCCTGATCCGGCGGCAGCGGGATCGTGTAGTACCGCCCGTCGTACTGCAGCCGGTCGCGCCGCCATACGCTGCGGCAGATCTCGATGATCTCGCGGGTACGGCCGACCGGCGCATCGTAGGGCACGCCATGCCAGCCCTCGATCACCTGCGGACCGGACGCCCCGATGCCGAGCACGAACCGGCCGCCGGATACGTAGTCAAGGCCGGCCGCCGTCATCGCGGTGAGCGTCGGCGTCCTGGAGTAAAGCTGGAGGATGCCCGAGGCAACCTGCAGCCGCTCCGTCTTCGCGGCGATGAACCCGAGCTGGCTGACCGCGTCATAGCTGTATGCCTCGGGGACGAAGACGATATCGAGCCCGGCTTTCTCGTAGTCGGCAAGCTCGGTGACGGTCTCGGCGAACCCGCCTGCGTAGTTCAGGGACATCCCGATGCGCATTCCCGCCGTACCTTTCGCCGTCGGAGTGCAGCCGGCTAAGGCCGGGCACCCGTCCAGCGTAGGTGCGCCGAGGTCACCCTGCCAGCCAGGGCCTGCCAGCCAGGGCCTGCCCCGGCCGGCCCGGCCCGGGCGAAGTTGCTAGGCGGCCGCCGAGATCAGCGCGGCGACGGCGCGAAGCGCGAGCTGATACGACAGGACTCCGAACCCGGCCACCGTCCCGTCCGCCACGCCGGCCACCACGGAGGTATGCCGGAACGGCTCCCGCGCGGCCGGATTCGACAGATGCACCTCAACCAGCGGCGCAGTGCGCATCGCCAGGGCATCACGGAGCGCGTACGAGTAATGGGTGAAGGCGGCCGGGTTCAGCACGACCGGCGTTCTCGCATCTGCCGCCGCGTGCACCCAGCTGATCAGCTCTGCCTCGTCATCGGTCTGCCTGACCTGCACATCAAGCCCGAGATCCCGGCCGGCCTGCTGACAGGCGGCAGCCAGGTCGGCGAAGGACACCGTGCCGTATACCTCGGGCTCGCGGGAGCCGAGCCGCCCCAGGTTCGGCCCGTTCAGCACCAGGACCTGCCTCATTGACCGGTCACCTCCCGGTATGCCTGCCGCAGCAGTTCCTCCGGCGGGTCGTCGAGCATGCCGGGCCGGGCTAGCCCGTCCAGCACCACCAGGCGAAGCCGCGCGCCGCGGGCCTTCTTGTCCACCGCCATCGCGTCCCGCAGCCGTGGCCAGGCGCCCGCCAGGTAGCTGGTCGGCAGCCCGACGGCGGCGAGCACCCGGCGGTGCCGGCCGGCAGTGGCTGCATCCAGCCTGCCCGCGAGCCTGGCCACGGCGGCTGCGTAAACCATGCCGATTGCCACCGCCTCGCCGTGCCGGATCCGGTAGTGCTCTGCCCGCTCGATGGCGTGACCGAGCGTATGGCCGTAGTTCAGCATTTCCCTCGGTCCCGCCTCGCGCAGGTCAGCCGACACAACTGCCGCCTTCACCCGCACCGCTCGCTCGGCCAGTTCGCGCTCGCTCCGGCCGGACGGCGCCGCCGCGCCAGCCGGATCGGCCTCGACCAGGCCGAGTATCGCCGGATCGGCGATGAACCCGGCCTTGATCACCTCGGCCAGCCCGCTGCGGTACTCTGCGGCCGGCAGCGTCGCCAGCATGGCCAGGTCGGCGAGCACGCCGGCCGGCGGGTGAAACGCGCCGACCAGGTTCTTGCCCGCCGGAATGTTGATGGCCGTCTTACCGCCGATCGCGGCGTCGACGACACCGAGCAGGGTCGTCGGCACGAGGACGTGCCGGACGCCGCGCAACCAGGATGCGGCTGCGAACCCGGCCAGGTCGGTAACTGCCCCCCCGCCGATACCCAGCATTACATCGGTACGAGTCATCCGGAGTGCTGCCAGCCGCGACCACAGGCCGACCGCCACCTCGATGTCCTTGGCCGCCTCGCCGCCCGGAACCGGCTCGGCATGCACGATGTAGCCAGCGTCCGCCAGTACCCGGCAGGCAGCCCCGGCGATCTCGCCGAGGCGATCGGCGTGGATCACGACCACGGCGCGGGCATCCTTGCCGACCAGCGATGGCAGTTCGCCGAGTATGCCGGTGCCCAGGATCACCTGGTAGGGGCGCTCGCCGCCAACCGGGATGCGGGTTACGCTCACCGGCGCGCATCCGCGCCGCGGAACTGGCGGGCGATCTCGTCCGCTACCTCCGCCGGGGACCTGCTGTCCGTGCCCACGGTGAGCCAGGCAAGTTCGGAGTAGACGGGCAGCCGTTGCTCAAGCAGCGCCTTCAGCTGCGTCCTCGGGTTGCCGAGCAACAGCGGCCGTGCCTTGTCCAGGCCGACCCGCCTTGCCGCCGCGGCGAACCCGGTCTCCAGGTAGACGACCCGCTGGCCGGCCAGCAGTTGCCGGGTGCCGGGGTCAAGCACCGCGCCGCCGCCGAGGCCGAGCACGCCCGGATGGGCGGTGACGGTGCGGGCCACCGCGTCGCGTTCAAGCGCGCGGAAGGCCGGCTCGCCGTCATCGATGAAGATGTCCGCGACCGGCTTGCCCGCTGCCTCCTCGATCACGCTGTCCGTGTCCAGGAAGGCAACCCGGAGCAGCCCGGCTAGCAGCGGGCCCACCGTGGACTTGCCCGCGCCCGGCGGGCCGATCAGGATACCGGCAGGACCGCTCATGAGATCACCAGTGATTCCAGGTAACTGCGCAGGTTGCGGGCTGTCTCGCCGACCGAGTCGCCGCCGAACTTTTCGATCGCCGCGGCCGCGAGCACCAGCGCCACCATCGCCTCGGCGACCACGCCAGCCGCCGGTACCGCGGTCACGTCGCTACGCTGGTTGATCGCCCTCGCAGGCTCGCCGGTGCGCACGTCCACGGTGCCCAGCGCCCTGGGCACGGTTGAGATGGGCTTCATCGCCGCGCGGAGCCTGATCGGCTCGCCGGTGCTCATGCCGCCTTCGATCCCGCCCGCCCGGTTCGTGCGCCTGCGGACCCCGTCCTGGTCGCGGCCGATCTCGTCGTGTGCCACGGAACCGCGCCTGCGGGCCGTGGCGAAGCCGTCGCCGACCTCGACACCCTTGATCGCATGGATACTCATCAGGGCCGCGGCGAGACTGCCGTCCAGCCGCCTGTCCCAGTGCACGTAGCTGCCCAGGCCCGGCGGCAGCCCGTAGCAGACCACCTCGACCACGCCGCCGAGCGTATCCCCGTCCTTGCGGGCCGCGTCGATCTCCGCGCGCATCGCCTCGCTGGCCGCCGGATCCAGGCAGCGCACCGGGTCGGCGTCTACCCGGTCAGCGTCCTGCGGGCCAGGCAGTATTCCGTCCGGCGCGGTGACCGTGCCGATGGCCACGACATGACTTACCACCTGGGCGCCGAGAACCTGCAGCAGGAACCGGCGGGCGAGCTCGCCGAGCGCCACCCTCGCCGCGGTCTCTCGCGCGCTGGCCCGCTCAAGCACCGGCCGGGCGTCGTCATGCCCGTACTTCTGCATGCCCGCCAGGTCGGCATGGCCGGGACGCGGCCTGGTCAGCGGCGCCGCGCGGGCGAGTTCGGCAAGCTCGGCCGCGGCCACCGGGTCGGGTGACATCACCACGTCCCATTTCGGCCATTCGGTGTTGGCCACCCGGATCGCGACCGGGCCGCCCAGAGTGCGGCCATGGCGCACGCCGCCGGTGATCTCGGCCTCGTCCTGCTCGAACTTCATCCGGGCGCCGCGGCCGTATCCGGCCCGCCGCCTGGCCAGCGCCGCGGCGATGTCCGGCACGGCGATCCGCACGCCGGCGGGTATCCCCTCGCAGATGGCGACGAGCGCCCGGCCATGCGATTCTCCCGCGGTGAGCCAGCGCAGCATGAAGGAGATCCTGCCATGCGGCCCGGCCGGCCTCGCGCGACGGCAGCGTTGCCGGGCGCCGGGCTGGCTGGCCAGCGGCAGCCGGCTGGGCCGGGCGACTCGTAAAAATCCGCTGTGATCACCCTTGCGGCGGGCTGATCACGACCTGGATTCCCCTGCGCAGCCTGCCGCCGAGCCTGGCCATTACTGCCGCGGCGGAGCGGCGGGCGAGCTCGGCGGCAGCCTGCGCGCTGCCCGGTGAGATCGCCAGCTCGACGGTCAAGTCGCTGCCTGCGCCGCCGGGCAGCAGGCGAGCCGCGACGATCGCCGGATGCCCGGCGATGGCGCGGGTCACCGCGGCGAGCACGTCGGGGTCTGCATGCGGCAGCGGGACCGGCTGGCCGCTGGCGAGCGCCGCCAGCCGCGCGCCGTCAATGGCGAACGGGACCGGCCCGGCGATGTCCAGCACCACGGCGCTTGCGTCCGCGGCGGCGCTTTGCCAGACGCGGCCCGCTTCCACCGGCACCGGCCGCGCGACTGGCTGCCACCTGACCAGGGCGTCCAGGCAGGTGAACGCTGGGACGGCGGGACGGCCATCGTGCCCGACCAGGGTGGGAATGCCCATCTCGGCTGCCTTCTGTGCGGCCGTCGGCCCCGGCGCGGCTACCACTGGCACCAGCAGCCGGGTTCGCGCTAGCGCGGTCAGCACGGCATGCTCGCTCCCCGCGCCTGCGGCGAATGCGGCGAGCGCCGCGGCCGCGTCCGGATCCGCAGCTCCATCGTCGGAACTGAAACGACTATCCCCGCCGCTCAGGCTCGGCACCGGCCCACTTTAGCTCAGCCAGGGCCGCCGGTTTTCCGGCCATCCACCGCGGCGGACCCGGGCGGGCCGGCCAGAAAGCCGAAGCAGTTGAGGAGGTATTTCCCGATATGAGACTCTCTTGAGACTGCATCGAAGTCTGCCCCAGGGGAGCGCGTGCGCCAGGTCGAGCCAGGAGCCAGGACCATTCGGCCGGGTACGCTGATGCAGAAGGCGATCCCGCCCAGGCTGGTGGAACCTTATCTGACCGGCCGGCGTTCGGTTATCGCCGGATTCGTCTACCGGGTACAGGACAGCACATTTGATGATCCCGCCGAGTTTTATGATGCGCTGGACCTCCGCTACGACGGCTCTGACTTCAAGCCGGATCTCACGGAGGTCTACTTCTTGCGCTGGAGCGCGGTGGCGGTGGATTCCTACCAGATCCCCTACTCACCCGAAAACGGCGGCGACTGGCGCAGCAAGCCGCCGTTCACCGGAACTGGCTTCACGTCATCGCTGGCGCGCAGGGTCGCCGAGTATTACACCGGCCCGATCCCGGTTCCGGTGGGCGCCGAGATGTACCGCATCACCCCGGGCGCGGAAGAATTCATCGCCCGGTTCGATGGCCAGGTGTGGCTGCGTCCGTCCGGAGGGATCTGAGGCATGCGTTACCGGCTGATGGCTACCTATCAGGGTGTCCCCTACGAGGCCGGCATCGGCCCGTCCGACGGCGATGTCGTCCTTTTCGCCGCATGCCCGCCCCCGGAGGAACTCGGCTTCGAGCCGGCCACCGGGCACTGGCGCAAGCAGCTGAGGGTGCAGGACGTCAAGGCGCTCTGGGAGTCCAGGCCGACGGGCAGTTACCGTGGCCAGCGCTGCCTGGTGCTCGATGATCTCGGTGACCGCCTGCATATCGCCTACCTGGGTCATGACGCCTACCAGGCGCAGCAACTCGGCTACTGGCAGGTTGACCGCGGCGTGTTCGAACTCGTCACGCCGCGGGAGGAGGTGACCGAGGTCACCGAGGAGCGCTTCGACTACCCGGGGCAGCCGGCCGGACGACCGGGTGAGCAGGGTCCGGCGGCCGATTACGACCCGGTAACCGGGCCGGTTACCGCGGACTACGGGCCAGTTACGGCAGATTTCGGTGTCAGGCCGCCGGGCAGCATGGTGGCTGCCCCGACTCCGCCGGACTTCGGGGCTGCCTCGTCACCCGGCAGGCCGCCTTCCGCTCCCCTGCCGCAGCCTGGCTTCACCGTCATCCCGCCGGCCAGCGAGGCCCCGTTGCCGCTGGAGGCTGCGGCACTGCGCGCGGCGTCCGCAGCCAAGGATCGCCAGGAAAACGGGGCTGCGGGGCGGCCGGCCGAGCCTGCCGCCGGGATCCCTCGTCGCCGCAGATCAGCCAGATCCCGGATGGCCACCCAGGGCATCTTCATCGAGCTCGCGACCCTGGCGGCGATCCCGCCCGCCGGCTACGCGGTCGGCGAGGAAGTCGACGGTGCACTCTGCCTGATAGAGACTGCGACCGGATACGAGGTATTCAGCGCCGCGGGCGGAGCCAGGCACGAAGTACGCGTCTTCGAGGACGAAGAGTCCGCCTATTTCTATCTCTTCGGCGTGCTCGCCGCCGAAGCGGTCCGGACCGGCCTGCTGATCCCGCGGCGGTAACCGCGGCTAGCAGACCTCCTCGTCAAGCCAGGCTCGCACGGCGGCGTCATGCTGGCCGAGCACCGGCGGCGGCGCGTGCTCGCGCGGGGCCGCGCCATCAAAGCGCAGCGATGGCCCTGGCAGCTCGATCCGGCCGAGGACCGGATGATCTACCGAGATAACCAGGCCCTGGGACCGGGCCTGGTCCCACTCATAGACCTCGTCGATAGCCCGGATCGACCCGGCAGGCACGCCTGCCTGACCGAGCAGCGCGAGCCAGTGCGCGCGGCCTGCCCGGGCCAGGGCGCGCTCGATTGCGGCGGTCAGCTGGTCGCGCTCGGCAACCCGCAGCTGATTGTCCGCAAACCGCGCGTCGGCCGGGTCGATACCGACGACCGGGGCGAAGCGCCGCCATTGCCCCTCGTTCGCGACGGCCACCTGGATCATGCCGTCCGCGCAGCTGAATGCCCCGTACGGGGCGATCGACGGATGATGGTTCCCGGTTGCGGCCGGCACCTCCCTGGCAACTGTCCAGCGCGTGCCCTGGAACGCGTGCGCGCCGACGATCGATGCAAGCAATGACGTACGGACGACCCGGCCGCGGCCGGTTGCCGTGCGCTCAAGCAGGGCGGCGACGATGCCGAGCGCCCCGTTCACGCCCGCAAGCACATCGGCGATGGAGAGCCCCGCCTTCACTGGATGGCCTGGATCCGGGCCGGTGACGCTCATCAGCCCCGCCTCGCCCTGCACGATCTGGTCGTAGCCGGGACGCGCGCCCTCCGGCCCGTCATGCCCGAATCCGGTGATGGAGCAGATGACCAGCCGCGGGTTCAGGTCATGCAGCCGCTGGCAGGAGAAGCCGAGGCGGTCGAGCGCGCCTGGGCGGAAATTCTCCACCAGCACGTCGCAGCGGGTCACCAGCCGCAGCAGCAGGTTCCTGCCCTCCTCGGTGGCCAGGTCGCAGGTGACCGACTCCTTGTTCCTGTTGCAAGACAGGAAATAGGTGCTCTCGGGGCTATCACCAGGGGCCGCCGCGGTGAACGGCGGGCCCCAGTGCCGCGACTCGTCGCCGCCGGGCGGCCGCTCGATCTTTATCACCCGGGCGCCCAGGTCACCGAGCAGCATCGTCGCGTGCGGGCCGGCCAGCGCCCTGGTCAGGTCAAGCACGACGATTCCGTCCAGCGGTGCTGGCATGTCGAGTCCTCCTCGGCGGTGAACGCGGCGACGTCAGGGCTCGATCATGCCGCAGCGTGCGGCGGTCCCGATGCGCCGGAACGCACCGTGTTGGTCCAAGTTCGCCCGCGCGTCGCCCCAGGGAAGTTATCGTGCAGTTGCTGGCGGGGCTGACGGTCCCCCGCTCCCCAAGCAGCCCCGCCGGCATTGATCCGGGGCAGTATCGGCCGGCGGCAGCCAGGCAAGCAAGATGGGCACCATGGGAATGCCGACCTCGATACCGCTGACCGGCGCGCAGTTCGAGATCCGCGCTGGTGACTACCGTGCCACCGTTACCGAACTAGGCGCAGGCCTGCGCCGATTGTCATACCGCGGCCAGCCGGCCATCTCGGAATACGCGCCAGGCGAACTGCCGCCCGCCGCGGCAGGCCAGCTGCTCGCGCCGTGGCCGAACCGGATTGACGGGGGCCGCTACCAGTTCGCCGGAATGGACTGCCAGCTGGACCTGAGTGAGCCGGCCCAGGGCAATGCGATTCACGGCCTCACCCGGTGGGCAGGCTGGCGGGCCGAACGGCACGACGACGACCGGGTGCGGCTCAGCCACCTGCTGCTCGGGCGGTCCGGCTATCCCTTCTGCCTGGCCCTGGCCGCCGAGTACCGGCTGGATGCGGGCGCAGGGCTGCAGGTAACGATCACGGCCAGGAATGCGGGCACCCGGCCGGCCCCGTACGGCACCGGCTGTCATCCCTACCTGACCGCGGGCACGCCGGGCATCAACGAATGCGAGCTGCAGCTGCCCGCGGCGCAGTGGCTCCCGCCTGGGCCACGCGGCATACCGGCCGGCGGCCCGCGGGACGTGTCCGGCACGCAGTACGACTTTCGCGCCGCCCGCACCATCGGCGACGTCCGCCTCGATCACGCATTCACCCGGCTGGCCAGGGACGCCGACGGCAGGGCCTGGGTCAGGCTCGGCGCGGACCGGCTGCAGGTCTCGTTCTGGGCCGGCCGGGGCTACCACTGGCTGCAGGTTTTCACCGGCGACCCGCTGGATCCGCCGCACCGCAGGCGCGCGCTGGCGGTCGAGCCGATGACCTGCCCGCCGAACGCGTTCGTGACCGGCCACGACCTGATCGCCCTGGAGCCGGGCGGTAGCGTGCAGCACGCCTGGGGCGTCCGGCTGCATCAGTCCTGACGCTTGGCTGCGCTGCCCGGCCTGGCCTGGTCCGTGACCGCGGCCTGGCCCGTGACCGCGGCCTGGTCCGTGACCGCGGCCTGGCCCGTGACCGCGGCCTGGCCCGTGACCGCGGCCTGGTCCGTGACCGCGGCCTGGCCCGTGACCGCGGCCTGGCCCGTGACCGCGGCCTGGTCCGTGACCGCGGCCTGGCCCGCGATCCGCTCAAGATCCGCGGGGGTATCCACATCGTCGGCACTGCCGGTGTCGCCGCATTCAACCGGGGTCACAAGCTCCGGGTGCGCACGGAGGAACGGCCGCGCGCCGGCGTCGCCGACGGCCAGCGCGGTGACCGCGGGCCAGTGCCTGCGGGCGATCAGGACCGGGTTCCGCGGTGCGCCGTCGTAGGTTGCCACCGCCACGCTGGCGCCCGCCCGGTACGCGGCGATCAGCCGGCCGACGGCGGCCGCCCCGACGAGTGGCTGGTCGACCAGCGCGATCACCGCCGCCGCGCAGTCATCGGGAACCGTCGCCAGCCCGGCGGCCAGCGAGGACCCCATGCCGGTGCGCCAGTCCGGGTTGTGCACGGTCAGCACGCCGGGCAGGTCGACGGCGACCGCGCCGGTAACGACCACGACCGGCTGCGCACCGCCGGCCCGCAGCAGCGCGATCCCCCGGGCGGCCAGTGCCTTGCCGCCGATCTCGACGGTTGCCTTCGGCTGGCCAAGACGGCTCCCGGCGCCCGCGGCGAGCAGGATCCCGGCGACACGGCGCTCCACCAGCACAAGGTTACGGCTCCGGCGTGCTGCCTCAGCGCCGGATCAGCCGCCGCACAGCCGGCCGCAGCTCAAGGTCCGGATAGCCGCCGTCGGCAAGGCCCGCGCGCCGCTCGAACGGGTTCCGCGAGCCGGGGTTGCCGGTCAGCGCCCACGAGACCGCGGCGGCAATCCCGTAAAGCGGCAGCATGACCAGGCCGCCGCAGCAGGCATATTGCGTCGCGTGCCTGGCCTCGTGCGCGAACAGCCGGCCCTCCGGCTGCAGCCGCGCATTGTCGAGCCGGGTCAAGATCACGTTGCCGACGCAGAAGGTGTCCGAGCGCATCGGCAGCCGCACCTGATAGGCGACGGTCAGGCCGTCGGGCCCGGCGGCGAGCCTGGACCGGCCGAGCACCGCAACCAGGACGCCGGCCAGCGTGGACCCGTTGGCCAGATTGACCGCGAGCCGGAGCCGGTACGCGGGGCGCATCGGTACCACCTCCTCAGCTCGTCCTGGCCAGATCTTCCGCCCATTGACCGCGAGCCGCAGCCGGTACGCGGGGCGCATCGGTACCACCTCCTCAGCTCGTCCTGGCCAGCTCTTCCGCCCATTGACCGCGAGCGGCCGGTACGCGGGGCGCATCGGTACCACCTCCTCAGCTCGTCCTGGCCAGCTCTTCCGCCCATTGAACGCGAGCCGCCTGCCTTACGTGTAGCGGGCAACGGAGGCGGTCTGGGTGATTGGCCGTTCTTCGCCGCATTCGTGCTTGGATTTTTCGGGGCCAGGCCACGCATACTCGGAAGATGGAGCGTGCTCAGCCAGGGCACCGGGGCCGCTCGGACGGCAGGAGCTGCAGTTGGGCTGGAGAAACATCCACCGCGTGACAGGCGCGGCGATCGCCGCTGCAGTGTCGCTCTCGGCTTGCTCGGTGGCCGGGCATTACACCTACGTGACCGACTCGGGCGACAACGCGTATTTCAAGGTGCCGCCGACCTGGAAGCCGGTGGACCAGAACCGGCTGGCGGCCGTCCAGGCGCAACTGCTCGGCGGCTCGCCGGCTGGCCCGGCCGGCGGCACGCTCACCTGGTCCAGGGCGTACGACGCGGCAGCCAGGCCGTCGGCCGGCCATATTTTCGCTGCGACCGGCCAGCCGGTGGCCTATGCGAGCGTCCAGGCCATGAGCGTGACCCAGCGGGCAGGGCTGTCCTTCGACAGCATGCGCAACCTGCTGCTTCCGGTGACTCCGGCGGCGCGGCAGGCGGCGAAGAAGGCGGGCGCCCCGTTCTCCGGCTTCCAGTCCATCGGCGATCAGGTGATCACAACGCACGACGGAGTCCGCGGCGTCACCGAGCTGTTCGGGTACGTGATCGGCGGCGTACCGGAGATCTTCGACCAGACGGTGCTGACCAATAGCGCGACGACCAAGCTCTACCTGCTCCTCGTGCAGTGCGACCAGAGCTGCTTCGTCGCGCACAGAGCGCAGATAGGCACGGTCGTGCGATCGTTCACAGTGCGAGGTTCATGATGCCATCCAGATCCGAGAAACGCGCCGCCAGGCGGGCCCGCGACGGCCGCGAGCCCCAGCAGGACCGGCAGGCGGGGCCGGCCGAGCAGCGCACCCGCAAGCCGCTTGCGCTGTGGGACCGGCTGAAGTTCGTGGCCTTGCTTGCGCTGCTCTGGCTGGTGCTGGTCTGGTCGGACATGGCCAACGACCCGATCATCGGCTTCGCCGACGCGGTCCGCCAGCAGCTGACGGCGGCCAGGTGGGTGCTGATCCTGCTGGGCGCTGAACTCGTGCGCCAGCTGCATTTCCTGGTTGCCGAGCACTGGCCTGGCTATTACCGCCTCTGGTCGCACGGCGTGTTCGGCCGGGCGGATCGCGCGACTCACCAGATGAGCGACTGGACCAGGTTCCGGCTGTCCCGGGCGCTGAAGTGGCTGCTGGCGATCGCCATCCTGGCGGTCCTGCTCGGCCGCGCGTTCCACACCTCGCCGGGGAACGCGCTGGCCGAGGCGCCCGCCAAGTTCCTGCACATCCTGCCGTTGCTGCTCTACGTGATCGCGATCATCTCGCTCGGCATCCTGCAGTTCGTCGGGATTTTCTGGTTCATGTCGAAGGGCGGCGTGGACGTCTACTACCCGAACGACATCACCACCAGGTTCTCTGATGTCTGGGGTCAGGATCACGTGCTGGAGCGGGTGCAGGAGAACATGCTGTTCCTGGATGACCCGGAGTCGATCGAGGAGAAGGGCGGCTACGTCCCCGGCGGCATCCTGCTCTGGGGGCCGCCGGGTACCGGCAAGACGCTGATGGCCGAGGCGGTGGCCGGGGAAACCGGTAAACCGTACGTCTTCGTCGACCCGGGCGCCTTCATCAACATGTTCTTCGGGGTCGGCATCCTCAAGGTGAAGTCCCTGTTCCGCAGGCTGCGCAGGCTCGCCGTGCGGTACGGCGGGGTAATCGTGTTCTTCGACGAGGCCGATGCGCTCGGCAACCGTGGCGGCGGCGTCGGCCAGGGCGGCGGCGTCGGCCACGGCCCGGTAAGCCCGTCCGACGCGTGCCACGGCTTCAGCTACCTGTCGCCGAATGCCCAGTCCGCGCTCATGGCCGACGCGCTGAAGTCGAAGGCAGCCGCCGATCCCCGGCCGCCTACCAGGCACCGGCAGATGGTTCCCGGCATGGGCATGGGCGGCGGCGGCATGGGGACCTTGCAGGCGCTGCTCACCGAGCTATCCGGCCTGAAGAAGCCACGCGGGTTCTTCAACCGGATCGTCCGGCGGACGCTGGGCATGCGCCCCAAGCCACCGCCCAAGTACCGGATCCTGGTGATGATGGCGACCAACCTGCCCAGCGCGCTGGACGAGGCGCTGCTGCGGCCCGGCCGCCTTGACCGGGTCTACCGGGTCGGCTACCCGTCCAAGGACGGCCGCAGGCGTACCTACGAGGGCTACTTCAGCAAGGTCAGCAACGACCTGTCGGCCGACCAGATCGAGCACCTGGCGACGATCACCCCGTACGCCACCGGCGCCACCATCAAGGACCTGGTGAATGAGTCGCTCATCGTCGCGCTTCGCGACGGGCGGACGACCATTACCTGGACCGACGTGCTGCGCGCCAAGCTGCTGAAGAGCGTCGGCCCGTCCGAGGGGGTGGAGTACATCGAGCGGGAGCGGCATGCCGTCGCACTGCACGAGGCATGCCACGCGGTCGTCAGCTACCTGGTGCAGAAGCGGAATGTCATCGACACAGCCACCATCCAGAAGGGCGCGGACTACCTGGGCTTCGTCAAGCCGATCCCGATCGAGGAGCAGTTCACCTCCTGGCGGGACGAGTACGAGGCGGACGCGATGGTGAGCCTCGCGTCACTGGTCGGCGAGCAGATGTTCTTCGACGGCGATTCGAGTTCCGGGGTTTCCGGTGACCTGCAGAACGCGACAACCATCGCGCTGGCCATGGAGGGCCTGTGGGGCATGGGCGGCCAGTACGGCTCCTACGGGGTCACCAGGGCCCCGCAGGGCGCGCACCCGGTCGTGGACGGTAACGACCGCAACGTGCTGGAGACCGCGCTTGGCCGGCGGGCCGAGGCCCACCTTGCCTCCCTCGCCGAGCGGACAAGGACATTGCTGGCTGAGCACAGGGCCAATGTGCTGTCCGTCAGCCATGCGCTCGAGCTGCACAAGACCATCAGCGGTCAGGACGTCACGGCCATCATCCAGGGCGGGCAAGGACCGCTGGTCGACGGGCGGCCGTACAAGACACCGGAATTCGCCGCGACCCTGGAGTCCTACCACCAGCAGGTGCTTGCCGCGCACCACGGCGGCGACGGCAGCGACGGCAGCCTGCCGCTGCCGGTGCCCGCGGCGGGGCCGGTGGAGCTTGACCCGGTAACGGCGATGAAGCCGCTCAGCACCGAGCCAGGCACAGGCCAGTGACCGGCGGGGCCGCTGACTGGCCCGGCTCTGGTAGCTGCGCCAGAGCGCCCGGTCAGGCCCGCGAGCGTGACTCTTCAAGCGCGCGCGCGACGAGAACCCGGGCCAGATGCTCACGGTAGCCGCGGCCGGCGCTGATGTCGTCGGGCGGGCTTGAGCCCTCGGCGGCGTGCGCGGCGGCGTCTCGCGGCCCGGCGCCCGAGGCCATGGCTCGCTCGACCGCGCTGGCCCGCAGGGGCGTCTGCCCCATGTTGACCAGTGCCACGCTGTCGCCCTGCACCGCGACGCCGACGATCGCCCAGTCGATGGCCCGCTTGGTGAACTTCTGGAACGACCAGCCTGCTGCCTGCGGCCTGCGGATGCGGATTTCCGTCAGCAGCTCACCGGGCCGCAATGCGGACTCGAACAGGCCGCGGAAGAACTCCCCGGCCGCGATCTCACGGCTGCCGGACGGCCCGCTGGCGACCAGCGTGGCATCCAGTGCCAGGATCACCGCGGGCAGGTCGGACGCGGGATCGGCGTGCGCAAGCGAGCCGCCGATCGTGCCGCGGTGGCGGACCTGAGGGTCGCCGACCTGCCCGGCGGCATGGGCGAGCAACGGCAGTTCGCTGCCGAGCAGGCCGGACCGTGCCATCTCGTCATGGCTGGTGAGTGCGCCCACCGCGATATGGCTGCCATCGTCACGGATGTAGCGGAGCTCACCGAGCCGGCCGATGTCGACCAGGATCTCGGGCACGGCCAGGCGCAGCTTCATGAGCGGGAGCAGTGAATGCCCGCCGGCCAGGAACTTCGCGTCATCGCCGCCCTGGGCCGCCAGCTGCAGGGCCTCATCGACTGACGAAGCCCGCTTGTAGGTGAAGGGTGCGGGGATCAACCTAGCCGCCTCTCGCTTGCCGCCAGGCCGGCCGCCCCGATGGCGGTGCCCGCTCCGATGGCGGGGCCCGTCCCGATGGCGGGGCCCGTCCCGATGGCGGGATGCCCTTCGAGCCCGGCCGGGCTCACTGCCCGGCCGCCTGGGCCGTGGCCGCCTTGGCGTCGTCGCTGGCCGCGGCCAGCACCGCCCTGACAATGTTGTGATAGCCGGTGCACCGGCACAGGTTGCCCTCCAGGGCTGACCTGACCTCTTCCTCCGTGGGAGAGGCGTTCTCCGCGAGCAGCGAGATGGTCGCCATCACCATGCCCGGGGTGCAGAATCCGCACTGCAGCGCGTGCTCGGCCCGGAACGCGCGCTGCACCGGGTGCATCTCATCCGGGCCGCTGGCCAGCCCCTCGACGGTCGCCACCGCGCGCCCGTCCGCCTGGGCGGCGAGCACGGTGCACGACTTCACCGACTGCCCGTCCAGCAGGACCGTGCAGGCGCCGCAGGAACTGGTATCGCAGCCGACGTTGGTCGCGGTGAGGCCGGCCTGCTCGCGCAGGAAGTGCACGAGCAGGGTGCGATCTTCCACCTCGGCGGCGACCTGGCTGCCGTTGACGGTCACGGTGACCTTCACTGGCTTTCCCTCGCTTCGCTGATCGCGGTCCAGACCCGCTCGGGCGTGGTCGGCATGTCGATGTGGCGGACGCCGAGATGGCTGACCGCGTCGATGACGGCGTTCTGCATGGCGGGGGCGGCGCCGATCGTCCCTGCTTCGCCGATCCCCTTGGCGCCCAGCGGATTGATGTGCGTCGGGGTCTCGCTGCGGAGCAGCTCGAAGCTCGGCAGCTCCGCGGCGGTGATGGCGGCATAGTCCACGAGCGTGCTGGTGAGCGGGTTGCCGTCGGCGTCGTAGACCATCTCCTCCAGCAGCGCCTGCGCCACCCCCTGGGCGATGCCGCCGTGCCGCTGCCCCTCGGCCAGTACCGGGCTGACCACGGTCCCGGCGTCGTCAACGGTCAGATGCCGGATCAGCCGGGCCTTGCCGGTCTCGGTATCGACCTCGGCGACCGCGAGATGGGTGCCGAACGGGAAGGTGGGCTGTCCCTCGGTGTAGTTGACCTCGGCAGCCAGGCCATCGTCGCCGGCCTGGCCTGCGACCTCGGCCCAGGTCCGGCTGGCTGCCGGGTCGCCGCGCACCTGCCAGACCCCGCGCTCGGTGTCCAGCTCAAGGTCGGCCGCACTGGCCTCTAGCATGTCCGCGGCTAGCTGGCGAGCCTGCTCCCTGACGTCGACCGCGGCCTTGTGCACGGCAACGCCGCCAAGCTGCAGCGATCGCGACGCATACGTGCCGACTCCCATCGGGATGAGGTCGGTGTCGCCGTGAATTACCGTGACCTTCGCCATCTCGATGCCCAGCTCAGCCTCGACGAGCATGGCCCAGGCGGTGTGGTGACCCTGGCCGTGCGCGGAACTGCCGGTGTAGGCCGTGGCCGTGCCGTCGTCGTGCACGACCAGCCGGGCGGTCTCCCCGCCCGCCGCGTCCGCGGCAGTGATCTCCACGTAGCTCGCCAGCCCGATGCCCAGCTGTAGCACGTCGCCCCGCTCTCGCCGGTGCGCCTGCTCGGCCCGCAGGTCCTGGTACCCCGCGGCGGCCAGCACCTTGTCCAGCGCCCCGGCATACGCCCCGGTGTCATAGACGGGCCCGCACGGGGAGCTGTACGGGAACGCCTCCGGCGGCACCAGGTTGATCCGGCGCACTTCTGCGGGGTCCCTGCCGATCTCGGCGGCGAACAAGTCAACGGCCCGCTCGATCGCGGCCGTCGCCTCCGGCCGCCCGGCCCCGCGGTACGCGGCGATCGGAGTCGTGTTGGTCACCACCAGCCTGGAGGCGGCCTCGACGTGCGGGATGTCGTACGCGCCAGCCGCCATCAGGCGGGTGAGGAAGGGCAGGAAGCCGCCCATCCGCGGGTAGGCGCCGGCGTCCTGCACGATCTCGAGCCGGTAGGCCAGGATGCGCCCGTCCCTGGTCCCGCCGATCTTGATCACCTGCCGCTGGGCTCGCCCGTGCGTCATGCCGACCAGGTTCTCGCTGCGCGTCTCCGCCCAGCGCAGCGCATGGCCGGTGTGCTTGGCCGCCCACGCGACCGCGAGTGCGTCCCGGTCGATTCCGACCTTGGCCCCGAAACCGCCGCCCACGTCAGGGGCGACGACCCGGATCGCGCCGGGGTCAAGCCCGAGCACGCCGGCCAGCACGAACCGCGAGATCTGCGCGTTCTGAGTGCTCACCCAGACGGTCAGCTTGCCGTCGGCCCACTCGGCGGCAGTGGCGCGCCCTTCCAGCGGGACCGCCGCGAGCCGCTGGTTCACGATGGTCCGCTCGACAACGACGTCGCAGTTATCGAAGGCCGCGGGGTCGGCTGGCGCGCCACCAGTGACGGCGACGTTTGACTCAGCCGCGGCGAACAGCAGCGTTGCGCCGGCCAGCGCCGCGTCGGCGCCCACGACCGCAGGCAGCGACTCGTAGTCCACGCTGACCAGCTCAGCGGCGTCCTCGCCCTGGTAGCGGTCATCGGTGATCACGATCGCCACCGGCTCACCGACGTAACGCACCCGGTCAACGGCGAGCAACGGCTCCGCCCACGGGCCGCCAAGCGGCAGCGGGGCGGCCTCATTGCCGCCGCTCCCGTCGTCGGGCGGGGGCGGCGCCAGATCGTTCAGGTCCGCCGCGGTCAGCACGGCGATCACGCCGGGCGCCTGCCGCGCCGCCGCGACGTCGATACCGGTGATCAGCGCGTGCGCGACGGGGCTGCGCACGAAGGTGACCCGCGCTGCCTCAGCCAGTTCCGGCACTCGCAGGTCATCGACGTAGGTGCCGCCGAGCGTCAGCAACCGCGGGTCCTCGGTCCGCAGCACCCGGGTACCCAGGATGCTCATGTGGCTTCCCTGCCTTCCGATGCGTGACCTGCAGTGGCCGGGCGGCCAGCTGGCCGGTCGGCCGGGTGAGCCCGGCTCGCAGTCCGCCTAGTATCGCGGCGCCGGTCAGAAGATGGTAACAGCGCAGCATCAGCAGTGATCGGTTGTGCAGCGAGGTACAGACAGAACGCGAGGCGGCCAGGTAGAACAAGGGGGACAGCGGCGGATGACGGGGCCGGCCTGGCCGGCCGAAGGGACGAGTCATGATCGAGCCTTATCAGGCTCTTGGCCTGGTACCTACCATGCGTGGCATCCGCCACCGGCATGAGATCGAGACCAACCTCGAGCACCTATCGCACCTGATCAAGGCTGCATCTTGGCTGTCCAGCCTGGACTTGCCGGTCCGGCTCATCGCGATCCCGGAAGGCGCCCTGCAGGGTTTCAACGACGAAGTCCTTGACCTCGATCACGAGGAGTTCGCGCGAGAATGCGCGATCGACATCCCGGGCCCGGAGACGGATTATCTCGGCGCGCTGGCCCGGCAGTGGAACGTTTTCCTGATGGCCCAGGCGAAGGCCCGGCACGCCGAATTCCCCGGGCGTTTCTTCAACATTGGATTTATCCTCAGCCCGGATGGCGAGGTAATCCTCCGGCACCATAAAGTAGTGCCGCTGCTCCCGGTCGAGCATTCCGTGACACCGCACAATGTCTGGGACAAGTGGATCGAGCTGTACGGCCGTAACCTGGACGCATTTTACCCGGTTGCGGACACGGAAATCGGCCGGCTGGGATTCCTGATGGCCAACGAGGGCTCGTACCCGGAGAACGCGCGCGGCCTGGCGATGAACGGCGCTGAAGTCGTCTACCGGGGTCCGTATCCGCACCCGCACGTCGGCAACGGCCTGTTCGAGGTCCAGAATCGCGCGCGCGCTCTCGACAACAACTTGTACCTGATCGCGTGCAATGTAGGCACGTACTACCTGCACTCCGATTCCGCCGTCGCGATCGATACTTTCGGCGGCGGATCGGCCGTGATCGACTACCGCGGTCAGATTATCGGGCGACACGACTATAGCGGCGGATCCTCGTGGGTCGCCGGGACCGTGGACATCGAGGCGCTACGTAAGTTCCGCGCGAACGCGCAATGGGACAACTGGATCAAGGATCTCACCACCGAGCAGTACCAGCTCATTTACGAAGAGCCGGTCTACCCGAAGAATATCTATCTCGACCATGCTCCATACGGGCACGATGAATATCGCCGCGAAGTGACAGCGAAGCAAATTAAGCTCATGCAGGAGCGAGATATCTGGGTGCCACCGGACAGCTGATGGGGCTAGCTGACGCAGGCGGGCGATGAGCGCTGGGCAATGGGCCTGGCCGTGCTGGATGCGTCCGGTGGGCAGTGGGCCTGGCCGTGCTGGATGCGTCCGGTGGGCAGTGGGCCTGGCCGTGCTGGATGCGTCCGGTGGGCAATGGGCCTGGCCGTGCTGGATGCATCCGGTGGGGCAATGGGCCTAGCCGTGGTGGATGCGTCCGGTGGTGCCGGTCAGCGGCTGGCCGGATCCGCCCCAGCGCAGCTGGATGAGCTCGGCGGCGATCGCCACCGCGGTCTCCTCTGGCGTTCGCGCACCGAGATCGAGCCCGATCGGCGAGCGCAGCCTGGCTAGCTCCTCGCCGGTCAGGCCGGCCTCGCGCAGCCTGGCCAGCCGGTCCTCGTGCGTCCGCCTGCTGCCCATCGCCCCGACGTAGGCGGCCGGGGTGCGCAGCGCGACCTCGAGCAGCGGAACGTCGAACTTGGGATCGTGCGTCAGCACGCAGATGACGGTGCGCTCGTCCACCGTGATGCCGGACAGGTAGCGGTGCGGCCAGTCCGTCACGACCTCGTCCGCCTCAGGGAACCGCGCGGCGGTCGCGAAGACCGGCCGGGCATCACAGACCGTCACCCGGTAGCCGAGGAACTTGCCCGCCCTGGCGACGGCGGCGGCGAAATCGATCGCGCCGAACACCAGCATCCGCGGCGGCGGCGCGAACGACTGCACGAAGACGCCGAGCTCGTCCCTGCGCCGTTCGCCGTCCGGGCCGTACCGGCGCACGCCGGTAACGCCCTGTGCCAGCATGCCGCGCGCATCGTCATCGACGGCCTGGTCCAGCCGGTCACCGGCGCCGAGCGTGCCCGGCGCGCCCTGGCCTGGATCGCCCGCGGGCCAGATGACCCGCATGGCGCCGATCTTCCCCGGGCCGTCGATCACCGTGGCCACGGCGACGGGCCGATCCGCCCGTACGGCTGCCGCCACGGTGCCGAGCTCGGGGAAGTGCTCGCGATCTACCGGCTGCGCGAAGATGTCGATGATGCCGCCGCAGGTCAGTCCGACGGCGAACGCGTCATCGTCGCTGATCCCGTAGGTCTGCAGCACCGGCTGCCCGCTCGCGGCGACCTCGCCGGCCAGCTCATAGACGGCACCTTCCACGCAGCCGCCGGAGACGCTGCCGACGACCTCGCCGCTACCGGACACGGCAAGCGCCGCGCCCGGCTCCCTGGGGGCACTGCTGAACGTGTGCACGACCGTGGCCAGGCCGAGCGTCTCGCCCGCCGTCCACCACCGCAGGACCGGATCCAGGATGTCTCGCACGCAGGTCACCTCGGGACATAGCTCGCGTGACCCCAGGGTAACTTGCCGATTCGCCTGGTCACCTCGCGGCGCGGACTCCGAAGCGCCGGCGGACGTTGAAGAAGGCGATCAGCACGACGGCGAGGTAGAGGACGTACACGCAAGCCTGCAGGACGGTCGGGCTCTGCGCATAGCCGAAGAAGCTGTGCGCGAGGTCGCCGACCGCGGTGTCCTCGTTCAAAATATGGCCGGTGTGCCATAGCGGGTGAGTTGCCAGCGGCAGCCAGCCTAGCTCCTGGAGATTCTGCACGGCATCGACGAGCAGGCCGGCCGCGAAGACCATCAGCAGCGCGCCCACGATCGCGAAGAAGCGGCCAAGGTTCAGCCGGTGGCCAAGCCGGTAGGTGGCGAACGCGATCGCCAGCGCGATCGCCAGCCCGATGGCCGCGCCGAGCATGGCGCTGCGCTGCGTCGTCGAGAACGCGATCGCCAGCGTGAAGACGACAGTCTCCAGGCCCTCGCGGCCCACTGCCTGGAATGCCAGCAAGGCCAGGCCGGTGCGCGCGCGCCGGCTGATCGCCTCGTCGGCCCTGGCCCGCAGTTCCGAGGACAGGCCGCGAGCGTGCGAGCGCATCCAGAAGGTCATGTAGGTGAGGACGCCCGCCGCCAGCAGGTAGGTGGCGGTTTCGAAGATCGTCTGCGCGCGCGACCCGTCATACGAGCGGATGGTCTGGTAGGCGATCACCCCGCCCGCGGCGGCCAGCACGAGCGCCGCGGCCACGCCAACGAACACGTCACGGAAGTACCGCCGCTGACCGCTGCGATTGAGGTACGCCAGCAGGATCGCGATGATCAGGCTTGCCTCGACGCCCTCGCGCAGGAAGATCACAAGCGTGGCGAGCATGAACGGTCCCTCCGGGAGCTGACGGCGCGCTAGTTAGGGTAGCCTAACCTGCATTCCGGGCCGGGCGTCAACCGGCACCGCGGTGCCGGGTCAGCGCAGCGGAGCCGCTGACGAGCGCAGTGAGCGCAGCACCAGGGCGGTGTCAAGGGCCGCCACGACCGCGTCCCAGCCCTTGTCCTCGGCGCTGCCTGCCAGCCCGCACCTATCCAGCGCCTGATCCAGGTTGTCGCAGGTGAGCACGCCGTTGCCGACCGGAGTGCCGGCGTCAAGCGCGACCCGGGCCAGCCCGTAGGTCACCGCGTCGCAGACGTAGTCGAAATGCGGTGTGCCGCCGCGGATCACCGCGCCGAGGCAGGCCACCGCGTCGTGCCCGGCGGCAAGCTCGGCCGCCACCACCGGGAGCTCGACCGCGCCGGGCACCCGGACCACCGCCGGGTCGCCGATGCCGCACGCGGCCGCCGCTGCGATGGCCCGGTCCAGCAGGCTGTCGGTGACTTGCGCGTGCCATCGGGTAGCGACGATGGCCAGGCTGAGCCCGGCGGCGTCCACGACCTGCCCGGCCGGGCGGCCCTGGCCGCTCATCGGGTGCCCGCCGCAGCGGGCCCGGCCGCCAGCGCCGGGTGCTCGATCCGCGGCGGAAGGTCGTCGATCTGGTGGCCAAGGCGGTCCCGCTTGGCGATCAGGTAGCGCAGGTTGTCGGCGGTCGGGCTGGCGGGCAGCGACACTCGGCCGGCCACCTCGATGCCGAACCCGGACAGCCCGCGGACCTTGGCCGGGTTGTTGGTGAGCAGGCGGAGTGAGCGGACGCCGAGGTCGGCCAGCATCTGCGCGCCGGTGCTGTACTCGCGGGCGTCCGCGGGCAGGCCGAGCTCCAGGTTGGCGTCGACGGTGTCCGCGCCGCCGTCCTGCAGGTTGTAGGCGCGCAGCTTGCTCAGCAGCCCGATCCCGCGGCCCTCATGACCGCGCAGGTACAGCACGATGCCGCGGCCCTCGGCGGCGATCATCGCCATCGCCGCGGTGAGCTGGTCGCCGCAGTCGCAGCGCTGCGAGCCGAAGACGTCGCCGGTCAGGCATTCGGAGTGCATCCGGACGAGCACGCTGCCCGGGCTGCCTGCGGCGCCGATATCGCCGAGCACGAGGGCGAGGTGCTCTGTCCCGTCCACCGAGTTCAGGTACCCGAGCGCGCGCCATTCGCCGAACTCGTTCGGCAGCCTGGTCTCGACCACGCGGCTGACCATGCGCTCTGAGTGCCTGCGGTACTCGATAAGCTGCGCGATCGAGATCAGCGCCAGCCCGTGCTCGTCGGCGAACGCGCGCAGCGCGGGCAGCCTGGCCATCGTGCCGTCGTCGTTGACCACCTCGGCCAGCACCCCCGCCGGGGCAAGGCCTGCCAGCCTGGCCAGGTCGACTGCCGCCTCGGTGTGGCCGGGCCGGCGCAGCACGCCGCCCTCGGCATACCGCAACGGGAAGATGTGACCGGGCCGGACCAGCTCATAAGGCTCGGTCGCCGAGTCGACGAGCGTCCGCACCGTCCTGGCCCGGTCAGCCGCCGAGATCCCGGTGGTTACCCCGTCGCGCGCGTCCACGCTCACCGTGAACGCGGTCCGCATCCGCTCTTTGTTCTGTGCCGTCATCAGCGGCAGCTGCAGCCTGTCCAGGTCCTCCCCCGGCATCGGGACGCAGATCACCCCGCTGGTGTGCCGGATGGCGAATGCCATCAGCGTCGCCGTCGCCTTGCTGGCGGCGAAGATGATGTCGCCCTCGTTCTCCCGGTCGGCGTCATCGACGACGACGACGGCGCGCCCGGCGGCGATGTCCGCGATGGCCCGCTCGACCTCGTCCAGCCGGGTGCCTGCGCTGTCCGGGGTTTCGCCGATCATGACCGCGCCCCGGCGCCGAGCAGCTTCTCGACGTACTTAGCGATCATGTCGACCTCCAGGTTCACCGTGTCGCCGGGCTGCTTGCGGCCGAGCGTGGTCCGCTGCAGGGTTTCCGGTATCAGGCTGACCTCGAACCATCCTGGCTGGCCAGGATCGTCCTGCGGGCCGGCGCCGTCGCTCCCGGTGGCCGAAACGGTCAGGCTGATGCCGTCCACGGCGACCGAGCCTTTCTGGACCACATAACGCGATAGCCCCGGCGGCAGGCCGATGCGGACGGCCTCCCAGTGCGGGGCCGGCCTGCGCCCGGTGATCGTGCCGGTGCCGTCGACGTGGCCCTGGACCAGGTGCCCGCCAAGCCGGCCGTCCAGCCGCATCGGCCGCTCCAGGTTGACCACCGCGCCGGGAACCAGGGCGCCAAGCCCGGAGCGGCTGAGGGTCTCCCCCATCACGTCGGCGCTGAACGTGTCCTGCGACCGCTCGGTGACCGTGAGGCAGACGCCGTTCACCGCGATGGAGTCGCCGCGTGCCGCGTCGGCCGCCACCAGCGGGCCGCGCACGGTGAGCCGGGCGGCGTCACCGAGTTCCTGCAGCGCGACGACCTCGCCGAGTTCTTCCACGATTCCGGTGAACACCGCGTCCTCCTCCGGAGCTGCCAGTTCTGCCGCAGGCTCCGGGGACGCGCAGATGCGCGGGCACGGCTGGCCGGCCGCATCGCGGCCGCGCCGTGCGCGTGCTTCCTCCCATCCGGACTTTCACCGTCGGTCCCGGAATTCCACCGGGTCAGCCGGCCGATAGCCTCGGCCGGGTCGCGGACTGTCACCGCCGGCTCGGAGTTGCACCGATCCCGGAGCACGCGTTTATCTCGTGAACCAGTCTGCCATAACGGCTATTCCGCCCGGCCGCCAGCAGTACCCGGCGCCCCGGGATCAGCTGGCAACCCGGCTCCGGCGGGCCACGGTGTCGATCGTCACGGCCGCAAGCAGCACGATCGCGGTGATGATATCGGTGGCCGCAGCGGTCATCCCGATCAAGGACAGGCCGTTGGCGATCGTCGCGACGACCAGCCCGCCAAGCACCGCGTGCAGCATCCTGCCCCGCCCGCCGAACAGGTTGGTGCCGCCGATGACCGCCGAGGCCACAGCGAACAGCACGTACTGGCCGCCCTGGAGGGTGGTGCCGATGGAGTTGAGCTGCGAGGCGAGCAGGATTCCGCCGATGCCGGCGGTCAGCCCGCACAGCGTGAAGGCGAGCGTCCTGATCGTGGCCAGGTTGACGCCCGCCCGCCTGGCCGCCTCCGCGTTGCCGCCGATCGCGTAGATGTAGCGCCCGAAGCGGGTCCGCCCGGTGAGGACGGTGTACAGCACCAGAATGCCGAGCACGATGGGCACGACCCACGGGACGCCGCTTAGGACCGTCAGGCCCACGCCGCGGTTAGTGTTGCTCACCAGGACTACCAGTACGCCGGCCACCGCCATCACCGCGACCTTCAGCAGGGTAACGCCGAACGGAGGCGCCACCAGGCCGCTGGACCGCCTGCGGCCATCCCGCAGGAACATGAACAGGCCGGCCAGCCCGACCAGGACCACCATGACGACCCAGCCGGCCAGCGGGCTGAGGTTCCCCGAGGTGAAGTCGTCGAGGATATTGCTCGGAATGTTGATCGACCCGCCGGCGCCGTGGCCGCTCCTGGAGACCAGGATCTGCATCAGGCCCTGCAGTCCGAGCAGCCCGGCCAGGGTGACCACGAAGGACGGCAGTCCCAGCCGGGTGATCAGGGTGCCCTGCACCGCGCCGATGAACGCGGTCGAGGCAAGCCCGATGATGATCGCCACCCACCAGGGCAGCGTGTAGGCCGCCCAGAGGGTCACGACCGCGCCGATTCCCGCGTTGTAGCCGACGGACAGGTCGATCTCGCCGAGCAGCAGGACAAAGATCTCGGCCATGCCGAAGATGATGAACGGGGCGCTCAGCACCATCAGGTTGACGAGGTTGCCAGCGGACAGGAACAGCGAATTCCGGAGCTGGAAGTAGATGACGACCGCGGCCAGGCCCAGCACGACGGGCAGTGCGCCGCTCTCGCCGTTCCTGACCCGCTGGAGCCAGATCCGGGCGTAGTCGCCGATGGAGTCGGCGATCAGCTCCGCGGAAGCCCCGAGTGCGACGGCGTCGGCCGCTGCCGCGTCGCCTGCCGGGTCGCCGGTCTCCGGGCCGGCCGCGAGGACCACCGGAGCGTCGGCGTCTGCCGGACCTCGCTGCGTCGGTGACATGGTTCAGCCTTCCGTACCGCTGCCGCGGCCCTGTGACGAAGCGGGCTCGCCTGAGTTGCCGTTGCCGCCTATGCGACCGGACGTTCCCGTGGTCATCAGCTCCACCACGGATTGCGTGTCGAAGTCCGCCGCCGGGCCGGTGGCGGCGAGCCGACCGAGGTAGAGCACCGCGATCCGGTCCGCGACCTGGAAGACCTCGTTGAGGTTGTGCGAGATCACGATGACCGCATGCCCGCGGCTGGAGAGCCGCTTGATGAGGTCAAGGACCAGTTCGGTCTGGGTGACGCCGAGCGCAGCGGTCGGCTCGTCCATGATGACGAGCCTGGCATCGAGCATCACGGCCTTGGCCACGGCGACCGACTGGCGCTGCCCGCCGGACAGCGAGCCGACCGGCTGCCGGATCGACCGCACCGACACCACTCTGAGATCGGCGAGCGTCTGCTTCGCGGTGAGCTCCATGTTCACCTCGTCGAGCAGTCCGCCCCGCAGCATCTCATGGCCGAGCAGCATGTTCTGCACGATATCCAGGTTGTCGCACAGCGCAAGGTCCTGGTAGACGGTCGCGATGCCCAGGCCCGTCGCGTCCCTGGGGCCGTGCAGCTGGACCGGGGTGCCGTTCCAGAGCATCTCGCCACTGGTCGGCTCCCAGATTCCCGAGATGGTCTTGATCAGCGTTGACTTGCCGGCCCCGTTGTCGCCGACTAGCGCCGTTACCTTTCCTGCGGGTATGTCGAGGTCGACCCCGGCCAGTGCGTGCACCGGGCCGAAGCTCTTGCCTATCCCGCGCAGCCGGAGCAGCGGCGCGTCGCCGTCCGCTGAGGGGGTTAGCCTGCCTGCTGCGCTGCCCGCGGGCGCCCGGCCCGCAGGTGCGGGCCGGGCGCCTTCGCCGCTGTCTGCTGTCACCACTGAAGGATCCCAGCCTTCGGTCGCCTGGTCACTACTACCACTACCCCGAAATTCCGGCCGCCTTGCAGGCTGACTTGTACTTGGCCGTGCAGAGCTGGCTGGCCGGCACGAATTTGTCGGCGATGACGGTCGCGTTCATGTTCGCCGTCGTCACCCAGGTCGGCTTCAGCAGCACCGACGGAACGCTGACATTGGCCGTGGTGTCCTGCGTGGTGCCGTTCACCAGGCCAGACGGCGGCGTCGCGCCGGCCCGGATGTACATCGCGAGCGCCGCGGCTGCCTGCGCCTCAAGGTAGATCGGCTTGTAGGCGGTCCCGCACTGGTAGCCGCCCAGGATGTTCTGCAGGCCGATCAGGGTCGCGTCCTGCCCGGTCACCGGGAACGTCTTGGCCTTCACGCCCTGGGTCTGCAGGTAGTGGATGATCGGCGCCGCGTTCTCGTCGTTCGGGACCAGCACGCTGTTGATGTTCTTGTGCGCGGTGAACTGGCCCTTGAACTCGGTCTGCGCGGTGGGCGGGTCCCAGGTTCCGGCAGCCTTGCCGACCTTGGTCCAGCCGCCGGACGCGAACTTCGGCGCCAGCACGCCGTCGTAGCCCTGCGCGAACAGCGTCGCGTTGTTGTCCGTCGGGTCCCCGCGCATCACCAGCACCTGCGGCTTCTTCACGTGCCACGCGGCCACGCAGCTGACCAGGCCGTTGCCGATCAGCTTGCCGACATTGACGTTGTTGAAGCTGACGTAGTACTTCCGGCTGCCGCCCAGGACCAGCCGGTCATAGTCGATCACGGCCACGCCGTGCGCCTTGGCGTACTTCTCGATCGAGGTGCCGACGCCAGCGTCGAGCGGGTCCATGATGAGCACGCTCGCGCCCTTGGTGATGTCCGCCTGCGCGTCGCTCAGCTCGGTCGCGTCACTGCCCTGCGCATTCTGCACGGAGAACTGCGATGACGACAAGCCCGCGGCCTGCAAAGCCCTAGTCAGGTAAGGCGCATCGAATTCGGTATAACGCGCGGACGAGACGGTATCGGGCAGAATGACACCGACGCTTCCCTTGCCGCGGCTGGCCAGCGGCTTGAGCGTGGCCATCGCCGAGAAATCACGGGTGAACGAGTTCGCCGAGATCGACGGGACGGCTGCCGAACTGGAACTACTTGAGCTGCTGGAAGCCGGAGGACCGCTGCTTCCGCAGGCGGCAATGAGGAGAGCCGCGCTGCCGGCAAACGCCGTCAGGCCGGCTTTCTTGGTCACTGAATACAACAAAACCACCTCGCTCGTGAGCGGGACGCGACTGAGCTGCGCCAGTACCAGTGGCCGCATGCACGGTCACCGCGGGCCGGAGCCTGTTGGGGAAACCATAAGCCGCTATCAGTGAACGACTCCATTAACATCGGCGCTACTTTGTTAAAAAACTGTTAATATCTCCGCGTACACCCGCCGGGACGGTCCGGCCGCCGGGCGGTCCCGGCCATTTTGGCCGGCCGCCAGCGAATCGGCCGGCCGCGATCCTCATTCCGGCGCTATCCGGTAGCCCGCCCTTGGCTGGGTGAGGATCAGCGGCTGGCCGCCCTCGGCCTCCAGCTTGGCGCGGAGCCGCCGGACGTAGACCCTGATGTACTCGGTCTCCGTCTCGTAGCCGTGGCCCCAGACCCGCCGCAGCAGGTGAGCGTGCGTCAGCAGCTTGCCGCGGTTGGTGGCAAGCTCGCGCAGCAGCGCGAACTCGGTCGGGGTCAGGTGCACGGCCTGCCCGGCCCTGCTGACCTGCTGGCTGGCCAGGTCGATCACCAGGTCGCCGATGGCGATCACCGGTGGCGCGGGATCCTGCGCCGCGGCCGGGCGGGTGCGGCGAAGCGTGGCGGTGATCCTGGCCAGCAGCTCCTCGATGCTGAACGGCTTGGTCATGTAATCGTCCGCGCCAACGTTCAGCGCGGTCACCTTGTCCCGCTCGCCGCCCCGGGCCGAAACGACGATGATCGCCACCGCCGACCGCTCGCGGATCTGGCGGCACAGCTCGAAGCCGTCCGCTTCCGGCAGCATCAGGTCTAGCAGGACGATGTCGGGCGATTCCGTCTCCAGGAGCTGGAGCGCGCGGTTGCCGTCGGTGGACACGACGGTGTCGAAGCCGCGGACGGACAGGTTGGACCGGATCAGGTCGACGATATTGGGATCATCCTCCACCACCAGCGCGCGGGTATGCGCCGAGTCAGGCACCGGAGATGACCTCGTTCCGCGCTACCGCGGGCCGGCCTGAATCTGCCGCCGGGATCGCGGTCCTGGCGGGTGCCGGTTGTCCCCGGTTGCTGCCGTTGCGGCTGAGCAGCGCGTGCTCGGCGGCATCGCTCCCGGTCTTGCCCGGCAGCTCAACGGGCAGCCACAGCCGGAACCGCGTGCCCACGGCCGGCCGGTCCAGCTCGAGGAGGCCGCCGTGTGCGTGCACTATCCCCCTGGCGATCGACAGTCCGAGCCCGGCGCCGGCCGTGCGTGACCGGCGCCGTCGCATCGGCTCGAACGGCGCCGCGGCGAGCTCGTCCGGCATTCCTGAGCCGTCGTCGGCCACGGTGATCGTCACCCCGGCCGGCCCGTGCGCCTTCGCGCCGATGTTCACCCGGGTGCCGGGCGGATTGTGACCGAGCGCATTGTCGAGCAGGTTGACGAAGACCTGTTCCAGGCGATCATGATCGGCCCAGACCACGGGCAGGCCGGGATCGAATTCCGCCTCGACCGCCTCCGCAGTGGCCGGCGGCAGGCACGCGATGGCCGCCTCCACCACCAGGGGGATGTCACACCAGTCCTGCTGCAGGCGGAGGATCCCGGATTCGATGGCGGAGAAGTCGAGCAGATCGTCGACCAGCCGGCCGAGCCGCGCCGACTCGGCCGCGATGCGGGCCAGGAACCGCCGCTGCGAGTCGCCGTCCCAGGTGACATCCGGCTGCATCAGGCTGGAGGCGTAGCCCCTGATCGCGGTGAGCGGGGTGCGCAGCTCGTGGCTGAGCCGGGACAGGAAGCCGCGTTGCAGCTCCTGTGACCGGCGCAGGGCGGCCGCCTCCTGATGGGCAAGCCCGGCCTCCTCGCGTTCAAGCGCCAGCCGGAGCGAGTGAGCGGCGTCCTCGATCAGCGCGGTTGCGTCCTCGGTGAGCTGCCCGCCTGGCCAGCTCGCCAGCAGCGCGGCCGGGCCGGCCGGCGCGGCGAACGTCACCGCGAGGAATCGCTCGCCGCCGCGGGCGCGCAGCTGCCTCGCCACCCCATCGCTGCGGATCCCCGCGATGACCTGGCTGGCGATGCCGAGCAGGGCAGGCGAGGCGGCGCCGGCGCCGCGGTGCGGGCCGGCCGGCCCGGCAAACGCGCGGCAGCGGGGCGGCCCGCGGTCGGCCTGGCTCAGCAGCACGACCTCATCGGCCTGCAGGCCCCGGCGCAGCGACTGCAGGGCGACGACAATGCCCTCGGCGACCGGGATCGGGCCGGCCAGTGTCTCGAGCATCTCTCTGATCGTCTCAAGCACCCGGTTGCGGGCCGTGACCTCGTCAAGCAGCCGGTCACGCTCGATGGCGCTGGCAGCGTACCCGGCGTAGAGCGTGACCAGGTCGAGCTGATCACGCGGCGGGGTTCCGGTGACCGCCCGGAACACGGTGATGACCCCCGCCAGCCCGCCCGGGCCCATCACTGGCACCGACCATGAGCTCGCCACCTTGGCGGCCCTGGCCAGGTCGCCGAAGGCAGCCCAGGCACCGTCGGCCTGCGCGGTGTCCTGCACGACCGGTTCCTCCGAGTCGGCGGCCAGCCCCACCGGGCCCCCGGCCGCCCCGGGCGGCAGCCGGGACCATGCCGAGAGCAGCGCGGGCGGAACGCCAAGAGAGGCCGCGCAGACCAGCGCGTCGTCCTGGAGCAGGTGAATGCAGAGGCGCTCACTGCCGAGCGCGGCACCGAGCGCCGACAAGATCAGGGAGAGGCTGGACGACGGGTCAGCGGACACCAGCCGGTCGACGAGCCCGTGCAGCCGGGTGAGCTGGCGGCGCGCGGACGAATCGACCTGCTGGCCGGACAGCAGCGCCACCACGTCGTCCGGGTGTACTGCGCCCGGCTCCACGTCAGCCACCACCCGGCCGTGCCGCAGCACGACGATGCGGTCGGCGAGCCGGAACATCTGGTCGATGTCATGGCAGGCGAGCAGGATCGCGGTGCCCTCTCCCCGCAGGGCGGTAATCAGCTCCTCGACCCGCCGGGACGCCCGGACGCCGAGCGATGCCGATGGCTCGTCGAGCAGCAGCAGGCTGGGCTTCCTGGCCATCGCCCTGGCCACCGCCAGCAGCTGGCGCTGGCCGCCGGACAGCGCACGGGCGCCGCGGGTGGTGTCGTGCAGCGGGATCCCGAGTTCGCCGAGCAGCGCCGCTGCGGTGGCGTGAAAGCGCGTGTCGGACAGCAGATGGCGGCGGCTCTCCCGGCCGAGCAGCAGGTTCGATGCGACATCCAGGTTGTCGCAGAGCGCCAGATCCTGCCAGACGACCGCGACGCCCTGATGCGCGACCGCGAGCGGGTCGGCGAGCACCGGCTTGCCGGAGAGCAGGATCCGCCCGCTGGCCGGCGCGATGTCGCCGGCGATGCAGCGGACCAGGGTGGTCTTGCCCGCCCCGTTCTCGCCGGCCAGCGCCACCAGCTCGCCCGGCTGGACCGCGAGGTCGACTCCGTCCAGTGCGCGCAGCGCGCCGAACCGGACCGCGAGCCCGGATACCGACAGCAGCGGCGAGTCCGGGAAGCGGTCCACAGCGGCGGCGCTCATCTGCATATTGTGGCTGGATTCCCGCTATGTCACCACCGCGGGATCCGCTGCGCCTGGAAAGGGCGCGGCGCGGGCAGGCGTCAGGCCGGTTCCGCGGGGCCTTGCGGAGCGGATACCTCGGCTATCCGGCGGGCCAGGAATTCGCGCTCGGCGGTGTTCTCGGTCAGCTCAAGCGCAGCCCGGTAGGCCTGCGCAGCCTGGCCGCGACGGCCAAGGCGCCGCAGCAGGTCCGCCTTGGCCGCGGGCAGGTAGCGGTAGCCGGCCAGCCGCTGGTCCGGCTCCAGGTCGGCGATCTCGGCCAGCGCCGCCGCCGGGCCGTCCACCATGGCCCGCACCACGGCGCGGTTCAGCGCGACCACCGGCGACGGCCAGGCGCGCAGCAGCTCCCCGTACAGTTGCAGCAGCTGCGGCCAGTCGGTCTGCTGGTAGCTGGGCGCCTCGGCGTGCAGCGCGGCTATTGCCGCCTGCAGCGCGAACCGCCCGGGACGGCCGCCGCGCAGCGCGCCGGCCACCAGCGTGGCGCCCTCCCCGATCGCGTCGCGGTCCCATCGCGATCGGTCCTGGTCCTCCAGCAGCAGCAGCCGGCCGGCCGCGTCAGCCCGGGTGGCCCGGCGCGCATCGGTCAGCAGGAGCAGCGCGAGCAGCCCGCTGGCCTCGCGCTCGTCCGGCATCAGCGCCTGGATCATCCGGGCCAGTGCGATGGCCCGGTCCACCAGGTCGGCGCGGACGAGGTTCTCGCCGCCGGGGGCCGTATGACCGGTGGTGTAGAGCAGGTGCACCACGGTCAGCACGGCATCGAGCCGGTCAGGCAGTTCGGCGGCACCCGGCACCCGGTAGGAGATCCGGGCGGCGGAGATCTTCTTCTTCGCGCGGGTCACCCGGGCGGCCATGGCCGGCTCGGACACCAGGAACGCCTGGGCGATCTCGGCGGTGGTCAGGCCGCAGACCAGCCGCAGGGTCAGCGCGACTTGCGCCTCCCTGGCCAGCGCAGGGTGGCAGCAGGTGAACACGAGCCGGAGCCTGTCGTCCGGAATCACGTCATCCTCCGCCCGCCCGTCCGCGGAAGTCCCGCCGCCCGGCCGGGGCGCCGGGCCGGCCAGCGGCGGGTCCGGCTCGATCAGCAGCGGGAGCTTCGCCCGCAGCGTGCGGTCCCTGCGCAGGGCGTCGAGCGCCCGCCGCCGGGCCGCGGTAGTCAGCCAGGCCCCCGGGTTACGCGGGACGCCCTGGCGCGACCAGGCGTCCAGCGCCGCCACGTAGGCGTCCTGGACGCATTCCTCGGCGAGGTCGATGTCGCGGGTGACGCGCGCCGTCGCGGCGAGCACGAAGGCCCACTCGCGACGGTGCGCGTCCGCAACCGCTGCGCTGGCATCGGCGCCGGGACGGGCCCCGGCATCAGCGCTGGGCATAGCGCCGGCCCCTGCGCCGGCGCCGGCCCTAGCCTCGGCGCCGCCGCTGCCAGCCACCAAGGTCACCCGCCGGAGGTGTCCAGGATCGGGCGGACCTCGACTCCGCCGTAAGGCGCCGGGCAGAGCTTGGCGATCTCCAGGGCATGGTCGAGATCCCTGGCCTCGATCAGGTAGAAACCGCCGAGTGCTTCCTTCGTCTCGGCAAACGGCCCGTCGGTGACGACGTCGGCGCGGACCGACGTGGCGGTGGGAGTGGGCTGCAGCGCCTCGCCGCCGAGGATCTTCCCGCCTTTCTCGCCGACCTGCCCGGCGAAGCGGGTGTGCGCCTGCATGGCCGTCTGCCATACCTCGGGCGCCGGGTTCATGTAGGCACTCTCGTTCTCGTAGATCAGGATCGCGTACTGGGTCATGCCGGTCTCCCTTGCAGTCTCTCGATCTCGCGGCCAGTGCCACCGGCTCCGGCCCGGTACTTGTACGACGAACGGATCTGCCGGAATCGACAACACGCTGTCAAGATTCTCGCCGATCCGGCCCGTCGCCCGGCCCGGGCCGCCGGCCCGCCGCGGATCCTTCTGTGCACTCCCCTGGCCAGCCGGGCCGGGCTGTCCCCCGGCAGTTCGCCACGACGTTCGCCGCCGAGACCAGCATGACGCCCGGCCAGTACGTCGGGAAAGCCCGGCTGGGAGGCCGCGCGGCGGCTGCCCGAGGCGCCGGCGACGGGATCGGGCAGGTTGCCCGTCGCTGCGGCTACGAGACCGCGGAGGCCATGCGCCGAGCCTTCGTCCGAGCGCTCGACGTCTCACCCGCGAGCTACCGGCACCGATTCTGACCGTTCGGGCAGCCCCCGCCGGCGGGCACCTCGGGCAGCCCCGGCCGGCGGGCACCTCGGGCAGCCCCCGCCGGCGGGCACCTCGGGCAGCCCCCGCCGGCGGGCGGCCGGTGTCAGCCCCGCCCGGCGGCGACGGCGCGCTCGGCCAGGGCACGCAGGGACTGTACGGCTGCCGCCGGGTCGTCCGCCTGGTAAACCGCTGAGCCCGCCACGAACACGTTCGCCCCGGCCTCCGCGCAGCGCCCGATCGTCGCCTCGGTCACCCCGCCGTCCACCTGCAGCCAGATGGGCGTCCCGTAGCCGGCCACGAGGGCGCGGGCCCGGCGGATCTTGGGCAGCACCAGGTCAAGGAAATGCTGGCCGCCGAACCCTGGCTCGACCGTCATCAGCAGCAGCAGGTCGATCTCGGGCAGCAGGCCGGCGTAGGGCTCGACCGCGGTGGCCGGGTTGATCCCCAGCCCGGCCCCCGAGCCCGCGGCCCTGATCGCCCGCAGCGTCCTGACCGGCGCGCTGGCCGCCTCCGCGTGAATCGTCACGTTCCGTGCGCCGGCCTCGGCGTAGCCGGGTGCCCACCGGTCCGGGTCCTCGATCATCAGGTGGCAGTCGAGCGGCAGGCCCGCATGCTTGAGCAGCGCCTCAACGACCGGCAGCCCCAGGGTGAGGTTCGGCACGAAATGACCGTCCATGACGTCAACGTGCAGCCAGTCGGCCACGTCGGCCACGGCAGCGGCCTCGTCGGCAAGCCTGGCGAAGTCCGCGGCGAGAATGCTTGGCGCGATCTGCATCGTCATCTCAGCAGCCAGTGTAGGACCGGCGTGCCAGACTGGCTGCGCGGTCATCGCGCTCCGCGCGGCGCGGCGAAAATGTCGCAGCCCCAGGCTACCGTTCGATCTCGTATTCGAATCCCCGACCGGCGAGGAGGCCGTGAGTTGACTCCTGAGGCACCAAGCAGGCTGTTGGACCGCGTTCGCAAACTGCTGGCGAAGGCCGAAGACGAGAGCGTGACGCCGCCAGAGGCCCAGGCCCTGACGGCCAAGGCTGCGGAGCTGATGGCCAAGTACGGGATCGACCGGGCGCTGCTCGCCGCCGACCGGCCGGAAACCGACCATCCCGACAACCGCATCCTGGATATCGACAACCCCTGGGCCCGGGTCAAGGCGCACCTGCTGTGCGGGCTCGGCTCAGCGCTGCGCTGCCAGTGCATCGTGCTGACCGGGGCGAAGCCGGGCACCCGGATCCACATGTTCGGCTACGCGTCGGACATCGAGCGGGCGGACCTGCTGTATACCTCCGTGCTCGTGCAGATGTGGCACGGCCTGGTCGGCGCGCAGGTACCGGCCTGGAGCAGCAGCCCGCGGGCCTGGCGGCGCAGCTGGCTGCTCGGCTTCGCCACTGCCGTCATTTCCCGGGTCCGCGCCGCCGAGCACGCGGCCACCGCCGAGGCGACCGGGCCGGCCGCGGCGTCGGGCTCGCGAACCGCGCTTGTCCTTGCCGACCGGTCTCAGGTGATCCGGCGCAACGTGCAGCAGGCGTATCCGGTGACGCGCACCGCGAGGGTCACCTACAGCGGCAGCGGCTACGGGGCCGGCTACGCCGAGGGCCAGCGCGCCGACATCGGCGGCAGCAAGCTAGCCAGCGGCCAGGCTCGCACCCTCACCAGCGCCATCAAGTAACCCACCCCACCCCACCCCCCGCCCCCCGATGACCACGGCGTCCATGATCGCGGATGATCCTGGGGCTCATCACGCCCGGATCATCCGTGATCAAGGAACGGCAGCCGGCCGCGGGAATGACGGTGCCATGGCCTTTCTGCAGGGCGGGTCACCGCGAAGATGACCAGCAAGTACCGGCACCTGCGTCAGGGCGGCGGGGCGGTGCGGCGGAGTAGCGCCAGGAAGATGCCGTCCGTGCCGTGCCGATGCGGCCAGAACTGGGCGTACGGGCCGTCGGGGGCCGGGCAGCGCAGGTCCGGCACCTCGGGCAGCAGCGCGGGCGCGTCGAGCACCTGGACGTCGTCCCTGGCCGCCAGCACCGCTGCCACGATGTCGCGGGTCTCAGCGAGATGCGGGGAGCAGGTCGAGTAGGCGACGACGCCGCCCGGCCTGGCCGAGTCGAGCGCCGCGGCAAGCAGCCCGCGCTGCAGGTCGCGGAGCCCGGCGATGTCGGCCGGCCTGCGGCGCCAGCGCGCCTCGGGCCGGCGGCGGAGCGCGCCGAGCCCCGAGCAGGGCACGTCGGCGAGAACCCGGTCGAACGCCCCCGGCCGCCAGGCGGGCACCGTGCCGTCGGCCACCACGACCCTGGCCCGGCCGGTGCTGGCCGTGGCGGCACGGACCAGGCCGGCCCGGTGCGAGCGGACGTCCGCCGCGACCAGGAGGGCGTCCCGGCCTGCTGCGATCCCGGCCAGCAGCCGCGCCTTGCCGCCCGGCCCGGCGGACAGGTCAAGCCACCGGCTGTCCGTGCCGCAGGCGTCCGTGCCGCAGGCGTCCGTGCCGCAGGCGTCCGTGCCCCGGGCGTCCGTGCCGCAGGCGTCCGTGCCGCAGGCGTCCGTGCCGCAGGCGTCCTTGCCGCAGGCGTCCGCTCGGGTCAGCGCAAGCGTCACGAGCTGGCTCGCCTCGTCCTGCACCGAGGCGCGGCGCTGCGCCACTGCGGCGATTTCGGCCGGGTTTCCTTCCGCGAGATATACCCCGAACGGGGACCAGCGGGCCAGCACGCTGTCACCGGTCACGAGTTCTGCGGGGCTGGCCAGACCCGGAATCGCGCACAGGGTCACCCGCGGCCTGGTGCCGTCGGCGGCCAGCGTGGCCTCGGTCTCGGCCAGGTCGCCAGCGGGATCCTCGCCCAGCGCGTCGAGCAGCGCGGCAACTATCCAGCGCGGGTGGCTGTACCTGGTCGCCAGGTACCCGACCGGATCGTCGGCGCGGCGGGGCGCGGAGATCTCGATCCAGGCATCAAGATCGCGCGTGGCCACCTTGCGCAGCACCGCGTTGACGAACCCGGCCGCGCGCTGGCCCGCAACATCCCTGGCGAGATCCACGGAGGTGGCAACGGCGGCGTGCGCGCGTATCCGGGTGGCAAGAAGCTGGTGCGCACCGAGCCGGAGCACCTGCCGGATTGGCGGGTCGATCTGATCGAGGGCACGGTCGCTGCAGATGGCGATGATCGCATCGTAGGTCCCCTGGCCGCGCAGCGTGCCGTAAGCAAGCTCGGTCGCCAGCGCGGCGTCCCGCCCGGTCAGCCCCCTTTCCCTGAGCAGGGACGGCAGCATCAGGTTCGCGTATGCATCACGGTCGGCGACGGCCCGGAGCACATCGCAGGCGGCAGACCTGGCCGGATCGGCGCGCGAGCCTGCCGCGCGCCGGTTGCGGGCAGGCTGAGAGCGGCCGGGCTGAGAGCGGCCGGACCGCGCGGACTGGCTGGGCCGGCCAAGCGGGCCAGGACGGCCAGGACGGCCAGCCGAGCCGGACGGGCCAGGACGGCCAGCCGAGCCAGGCTTCCCGGGCGGCGGGCTCACGTCAGCCTGGCCCCGGCCGGCGACGGCCCGCGCAGCCCGCGGGCCCAGTCGGCAGCCGGCATGCGGCGCTTACCGTCCGGCTGGACGTCACCGAGCTGCACCGGCTCGGAGCCGGTTCCCACGATCACCCGGGCACGGGTGAGCCGTAGCTCGCCCGGGTCAAGCCGCGGGCAGGGCCCATCCGCGGCGAGCTCGTCCGCTGCGATGCCCGCCAGCGGCCCTAGCTTGAGCCTGACCCCGGCGAGCACCGTCCAGGCCCCCGGCTGCGGGGTGCAGGCGCGGATCAGCCGGCCGATCGCCGTTGCGGGCAGGCGCCAGTCGATCCGCGCGCGCTCCGGCGTGATCTTCGGTGCCAGGCTCACCCCGTCCGGTGGCTGCGGCCGCGCGGCGAACTCGCCGGACTCGATCCCGTCCATCGTCGCCACCAGCAGGCCCGCACCGGAGACGGCGAGCCTGGCCAGCAGGTCGCCGGCCGTGTCGGACGGCAGCACGGGCTCGGTGACCACGCCGAATACCGGGCCGGCATCGAGCTCGGGGACGATCAGGAACGTCGTCGCCCCGGTGATGTCGTCCCCGTGCATGATGGCGTGCTGCACCGGGGCGGCGCCGCGCCAGGCGGGCAGCAGGGAGAAATGCAGGTTGACCCAGCCGCGGGCGGGGATATCCAGCGCGGCCTGCGGGATGAGCGCGCCGTAGGCCGTCACCGCGCAGCAATCCGGCCCGATCTGGCGCAGCCGGTCAAGGAACTCCGGATCGCGCGGCCTGGCGGGCTTGAGTACCTCAAGGCCGGCCGACTCGGCCCGCTGGGCCACCGGGCTCGGGGCGATCCGCAGGCCGCGGCCGGCCGGCGCATCCGGGCGCGTGACCACGGCCGCGACCTCGTGCCTGGAGCCGAGCAGCGCCGTCAGCGAGGGCACGGCTGCCTCGGGGGTACCCGCGAAGACCAGGCGCATGCTGCTAGCGGGCCTTGCCGTGCATGGGGTGCGGCGACGCCTTGACGATCGGCACCGGCTCCCCCCACCACTCGGCGGCGCGGATCTCCTTCATCGCCAGCTTGCGCTGGGCCGGGTCGAGCCGGTCGATGAAGAGCACGCCGTCCAGGTGGTCGGTCTCGTGCTGCACGCAACGGGCGAGATGCCCGGTGCCCTCCAGCGTGACCGGCTCGCCGTGCATGTCGAAGCCGGTCGCCGCCACCCCGTGGGCCCGCTGAGTCGGGAAGGCGAGGCCAGGGAACGAGAGGCAGCCCTCCTCGTCCGTCTCCTGCTCGGCGGACAGCTCAAGGGATGGGTTGATCAGATGGCCGAGGACGTCGTCCACGTGATAAGTGAATACCCGCAGCCCCACCCCGATCTGCGGTGCGGCCAGGCCGACTCCCGGTGCGTCCAGCATCGTCTCGGTGAGATCCTTCACCAGCCTGCGCAGCTCGGCATCGAAATCGCGGACTGGCTCGGCCGGCGTACGCAGGACCGGGTCGCCGAATAGGCGTATCGGCTTGATGCTCAACAAACTTCCCTTCCCCGCAGACGACACCAATGGTCCGCTGGCCCTTCAGTCTATGAAGGCTGGCCTGCTGCCTATGAAGGCTGGCCCGCTGGGCCGGCCGAAGGCGACCTGGCCTTGAATGCGGCCTTGCGAGCGGCCCGCGCAACCGACCGGTCCGGATGGTGATCGCTAAGCGCGGTCAGTAGGTCGGTCACGCCGGGATGATCGACCTGCCACAGGCCGGCCACGATCTCCGCCTGCGCGTCCGGCGGCAGGTCAGGTAGCAGCTCGGCGACCACATCCCGCGGGTCCGCCTCCTCAAGCAGGCCGGCCCCCAGGTCGACGAGCAGCCAGGTCCGGTCCTCCGGTCCCAGGTCGGCCTGCTCACCGTGCTCGTGCAGCCAGACCGCCGCGTGCGCGCGCAGTACCGGCTCGGCCAGCGCTGACCGGACGGCCGGCACAGCGTCCGGGCCGATCCGGTCCAGCACGGCGAACGCGGCGCCGCGCAGGCCCGGCGACCCGCGGCCCGCTGCCTGGATCAGCTCGGCAGCCGCCCGGGATGCGGTCCGGGCCGCCAGCCAGGACGCGATCTCGGCCTCGCCGTCCTCGGCGTCGCAGCTGGCTAGGGTCGCTAGCAGGCCAGGCGCGCCATCCCGGCCGGCCCCGCCAAGGACGGGCACGTGCCATCCCTGCGAGCGGAGCCTGCGGTGCACGCCCCAGACGCCCAGCGGTGACAGCGCGACGGTCAGACCGCCCGCGGACTCGTCCGTGCCGAGTTCCACGACCCCCAGGTCGGCCAGGGCCTCCAGCGCCCAGGACAGCGCGGCGGCCTCATCGTGGCCAGCGGCGGGTTCCGGATCTCCTGGGTTGCGCAACGTCCCGGCCGCGGCTGCGTAGGCATCAAACAGGCCCTCCATCCGCACCGGGCCGCCGACCGTGTAAAGCGCGGTCGCAAGCCCGTCGAGGTCCTCCGCCGCGAGCATCACCTCGAGCCCGCCATGCCAGCTGGTGAGTACCTCGTCAGCATCGCCCGATGCAAGCACGTCCGGGCCGACGACCGGCCCGGCGCTGCCGTCCGGCGTGGCGCTGCCGTCCGGCGTGGCGCTGCCGTCCGGCTGCGCGACCATTCCGGTGGCCGCGGCCACCCGCCAGGCCGCCTCGACCTCGCCGATGGCCAGCTCCAGGTCAGCAGCGGCAGCGGCGGCGGCAGCCGGGTGCAGCGCGTCACCCGCGCGGAGCCCTGCCCGGCCGGCGGACCAGCGGGCCAGGTCGCGCGCGGCGCGCAGCAACGGCGCTACCCTGGCGGCGGCGGCGAGTTCCTCCCGCGGCGCCAGGCGAACCGGCGGCAGCCGCGGAATGTCGTCAGTCCTTGGCTGTGCTGCTCCGCTGTCCCGGGCGGTCCCGCGCGCATCCGTGCCGGAATGCGGCTGGCCAGCCCGCGCGGTCGGGATCCTTCGTGAGGTGGCCACCCAAGCAACCTTACGGCCTCCGGCCGCGTAGTCAGATCAGCTCGGCAGGGTCGAGCTGCAGTCGCACGACGCCGGCCTCCTTCTGCGCGGTGCGGATTGCCTGTGCAGCCCGCAGGGCGGCCGCGAGCGCCAGGCCGCCGGATCTCGGCACCCGGACAAGCGCCCTGGCCTGGTCACCGCCTGTCCCGGCGGTTGCCCCGGTGCCTGCCCGGCCGCTGGCGCTGGGGTCGCCATGCGGCCGGCCGCTGGCGCTGGGGTCGCCGTGCGGCGGACCGACCCCGACCAGAACCGGTCCGACCACATCGGCCCCGGGCGGCAGCGCGGCGGCGCTGAGCACGGCACGCACCGCTGACGCGGGCCCGGTCAGCGCTGCTATCCGGACGGCGGGGGGAAACCCGAGCGTGGTCCGCTCGGCCAGTTCCCGCTCGGCGTGCGTGACCGGATCCCAGCGGATCAGCGCCTGCACCGCCGGCAGGCCCGCGTCCGCGACGACGACCACCGCGCCGCCGTCGGAGGCCGGCCTGACCAGGGCCGCCGCGTTCATCCACCGGCGGAGCGCCTCCTCGGCGGCGCGGAGGCTGGGCCGCCCGAGCAGAGCCCAGCCATCGAGCAGCACGGCGGCTGCATAGCCGCCCTCGGCGCGCGGCTCCGCGCCTGGCGTCGCCACGACCACGGCCGGCCCGGACGGCACCTCGGTGATGACCGCCGACCGGCCCGAGGTCCGCACCGGGACGGAAGGGAAGGCACGGCCGAGTTCCTCGGCGGTCCGGCCGGCCCCGGTTACCAGTGCGCGGAGCCCAGTGTGCCCGCAGGCCGGGCAAACCGGGCTCGCCGCGCGCACAGCACACCAGCGGCAGATCGCCGCCGACCGCGGGGCCGGCAGCGCGAGCGGGCCGCCGCAGGCGGCGCACCGGGCCCGCGTATGGCACCGCTCGCAGGCGGCGGCGACCACGTAGCCACGGCGCGGCACCTGGAACAGCACCGGTCCGCGGGCCAGGGCATCCCGGGCGGTGCGCAGCGCCAGGCCGGGCACCCGCGCCGAGCGTGCCGCCGGGTCCCGCGCCAGTTCCGTGTCACCGGCGGCCGCGGTGACCAGCGGAGCATGGCGGCGCACGGTGGCCCGGTCGCCGCCCAGGGCGCGGGCCCAGCCGCCAGCCACCAGCTGGGTAGCCTCCGCCGTCCGGGCGAAGCCGCCGATCAGGGCGGCCGCGCCGCCCCGGTGCGCGCGCAGGCAGAGCACCTCCCTGGCATGCGGATAGGGTGCGCGTGGCTCGGCATGCAGGTCGTCGCCGTCGTCCCAGAGCACCACCAGGCCGAGATCGGACACCGGCGCGAACATGGCAGACCGGGTGCCCGCCACGATGTGCGTCCCGCCGCGCAGCGCGGTGAGCCAGCGCCGGTAGCGCTCGGCCGGGCCAAGGCCCGCCGACAAGCAGACGTGCGACCCGGTGCCGAGCAGGGCGGTGAGCGCGGCATCGACGCTGTCCAGGTCCCGGCTGTCCGGAACGACGAGCAGCGCGCCACGGCCGGACGCCGCCGCGGTCGCCGCCGCTACCGCGATTTCGCCAGGCCAGTCCGGGCCGGGCAGCGCAGACCAGACGGCGCGCGGTGACCGGCCGTCGGCAAGCGCGGCGAGGAATGCCGGTCCCGCCGGATAGCGAGCCCAGGAACCTGGGCCGGGGCGGGCCGGTCGCTGTGCCTGGTCCTGGGCCTGGTCCTGACCGGGCAGCGGCGCATCGCCGCCGCCGGCTTTCGTCACCTCGGCATTGCCGGGCGGCTGCGGCACCTCGGCATTGCCGGGCGGCTCCGGCACCTCGCCCTGGCCGGGCGGCCGCGGCACCTCGCCCTGGCCGGGCGGCTGCGGCACCCGGCCGTCGGCTGGCCGCGGAGCCGGGCGCTGCTTGCCGCGTCCTGCGGCCTCAGCCCGGGCGTGCCGCGGCGGGATCGCCAGCCGCAGCACGTCGGCCAGCGTGCCACCGTAGCGATCCGCGACGGCCCTGACCAGGCCCGCAATCTCGGCAGTCAGGACCGGCTCGGGCGACACCACCCGTTCCAGGTAAGCCAGGCTGCCCTGATGGTCGCTGGCGTCGGCCCGCGCCAGCAGATAGCCGCCGGTCAGCCGCCCGGCGAACCGCACCCGGACCCGGCAGCCCGGCACCGCGGCAAGCGTCAGCCGGGCCGGGACCAGGTAGTCGAAGGGCCGGTCCAGATGCGCCAGCGGCACGTCGACAGCCACCCGCGCGACCGGCAGGCTCGGCGCGGCGACCTCGGCCGGACGCGGCCGTGCCCGTGCTGCCACGCCGCGCCGCGCTGGACTTGCCACGGCTCTGTCCTACCAGAGGGATCCGGCAGCCCGGGCACGCCCGGTCCCGCACAGAGCCCGCCAGCCGGCCAGCAGCCGCGCCAGCCGGTCAGCAGCCCTCGCAGCCGGTCAGCAGCCCCCGCAGCCGGTCAGAGCCCGCCAGCCCGGTCAGCAGCCCCCGCAGCCGGTCAGAGCCCGCCAGCCGGTCAGCAGCCCCCGCAGCCGGTCAGAGCCCGGCAGCCGCTCTCAGCGCATCGGTGCGGTTGGTCAGCTCCCAGGAGAAATCCGGCTCCTCCCGGCCGAAATGACCGTATGTGGCCGTCTGCGAGTAGATCGGGCGAAGCAGGTCGAGGTCCCTGATGATCGCCGCCGGGCGGAGATCGAAGACCTGGAGCACGGCCTCCTGGATCTGCTCGGCCGGCACCCGCTCGGTGCCGAAGCACTCGACGAAGAGGCCGACCGGCTTCGCCTTGCCGATCGCGTAGGCGACCTGCGTCTCACACCGGTCCGCCAGCCCGGCAGCGACCACGTTCTTGGCGACCCAGCGCATGGCATAGGCGGCGCTGCGGTCCACCTTGGAGGGATCCTTGCCGGAGAACGCCCCGCCGCCGTGCCTGGCCATCCCGCCGTACGTGTCAATGATGATCTTGCGGCCGGTCAGCCCCGCGTCACCCATCGGGCCGCCTACCTCGAACCGGCCGGTCGGGTTGACTAGCAGCCGGTAGTGGGTGGTGTCAAGGTCAAGGCCGGCCAGCACCGGCTCGACCACGTGGTCGCGGATATCAGGCGCAAGCAGCTCGGCCAGGTCGATGGACGGCGCGTGCTGCGTGGAGATCACTACGGTGTCCAGGCGCACCGGCTCGGAACCCGAGTACTCGATAGTCACCTGCGTCTTGCCGTCCGGCCGGATGTACGGGACGGCGCCGCTGCGCCTGACCGCCGACATCTGCCGGGACAGCCGGTGCGCCAGCATGATCGGGAGCGGCATGAGCTCGGGGGTCTCCCGGCAGGCGAAACCGAACATCATCCCCTGATCACCAGCCCCCTGGCGGTCGAGTTCGTCCGCGCCCTCGCCCTCCCGGTGCTCGAAGGCCTCGCGGACTCCCTGCGCGATGTCGGGCGACTGCGAGCCGATCGACACCGAGACGCCACAGGAGGCGCCATCGAATCCCTTCGCCGAGGAGTCGTAGCCGATGTCGAGTATCTTCTCCCGGATGATTTCCGGGATGTCGACGTAGACGTCGGTGGTCACCTCCCCGGCGACATGGACCTGACCGGTAGTGATCATCGTCTCCACGGCCACGCGGCTTCGCGGGTCACCCTTGAGCATGCCATCCAGAATGGCGTCGCTGATCTGGTCGGCCATCTTGTCCGGATGGCCCTCCGT
>Ga0070698_100000224_pt1 | contig 55820 bp, 31 predicted proteins | sample KBSK1502metaG_FD_65477 | JGI IMG/M metagenome (GOLD analysis project Ga0070698, IMG submission 65477) | Corn, switchgrass and miscanthus rhizosphere microbial communities from Kellogg Biological Station, Michigan, USA - KBS K1-50-2 metaG | ecosystem: Host-associated > Plants > Roots >...
GAGCCCAGGCGAGGTACGGAAGAAGCACGCCGAAAGGCACGGCGTCGAGGCGATAGAGTTCAGTGGGAGTGTCAAGCATGTACCGAAGTAGATTCGTCAAGGATCTACCGAAGGTCAACACCGGAGCCACTTTCCGAATTCAGACAAGGGCTGCCTGTCTAGCTGCGCTATACAACCGTGTAGCAACCGTGTAGCAACCCATGTAGCATCCTCGCGACTTGGCCTGCCGGCTCGTTTCGGCGCCACGATTTTTGTGCGTGCGACTTAGACTTCCTTGGCCGTGACGACGACTGGGACGTTCGAGGCCCTCTTCACGCTCTCGGTAGACATGCTGTGCGTGGCTGGCTACGACGGCTATTTCAAACGCCTCAATCCCGCGTGGAATCGAACGCTTGGCTTCACTGAGGCCGAGCTCACGGCGAAGCCATATCTCGAGTTTGTTCATCTCGATGACCGAGCCGCGACTCTAGCTGAAGCTGAGAAGCTGGGACAAGGCGAGACCACTATCTATTTCAGAAATCGATACCAGTGCAAGGACGGCACGTACAAATGGCTGGCGTGGACAGCTATGCCGGCACCAGCTGAAGAGCTGATCTATGCGGTTGCACGTGATGTCACGCAATCAGTCCAGGCGGAGGCTGATCTCAAGAAGGCACACCTCGAGGCGGCCACCCAATTGGCCTCTCTGATTGCGGTGATCGATGCCATCGGGGAAGGAGTCGTGCTCCTTGATCGCCAACGTCGGGTAGCGCATTGGAACAAAGAAGCCAGTCGCCTGACCGGGATCCAAACCGAGCAGGCTCTTGGCCAATCAATGTCCGATGTCGGCGAAATGTTGCGGCCTAGAGTCGACGACTACCCAACTTTGCAGGCGCATCTCGCGAGTGCCGGAGGTCCGGAGTTCGAAGGTTTTCATTTTTCGGTGATCACTCTCCAGCCACACCGCGAGCTCGAAGTGGTCGTCTCGCCAGCGGTCTTGGCGCCCACCGGCGATCAGGTCGGGGCCGTACTGGTAATTCGCGACGTTACTGCGGCAAAGGAACTGGATCGCGCCAAAGACGAGCTGACGGCGATGGTCAGCCACGAATTGCGGACGCCGCTTGCAAGTGTGGTGGGCTTCACGGAACTGCTTCTCACGCGAACTCTAGCTGAGGCCCAGAAGCATGAGTATCTGGAAACCATCCTCATCGAGGGCCAGCGTCTGACCGCCCTGATAAACGACTTCCTCGACCTCCAGCGAATGGAGGGTGGCTATAAGCGGCTGGACCTCGCTCCGTGCGACCTGCGGGCGATCATGATCCGGGCCGCCACGCAGATGGGTGACGACCCGAAGTCACCAATCGAGCTCGATGTGCCAACGGATCTTCCGCTCGTCCTCGCTGATTCAAGCGCAACCGTGCAGGTGCTGACCAATCTGTTGGCCAATGCCCGCAAGTATTCGCCAGCGGGAGGGCGGATCCAGGTCGCAGCTCGTGTCAAAGAGAGTGCCGTGGAAGTATCGATTCATGACCACGGTCTTGGTATCCCGCCAGAAGCGCTTCCAAAAATCTTCAGCAAGTTCTATCGGGTGCAAACTCCTGATCGGCGCGCGATTCGCGGAACCGGCCTGGGACTTGCGATCACCCGGCGAATAGTGGAGGCACACGGTGGCAGCATCGCTGCCGAGTCGGATGGCATCGGCAAAGGTTCACGCTTTTTCTTCACATTGCCGGTCGCGGGTGATGCGGTCCAAATCACCGACGTTCTGGTGGTCGAGGACGACGCGGGGTTTGCCCGACTTGTCGAGGCTGAGCTCGCCATCAAGGGTTTGACCGCAACTTGGGCTCCGGATGCCGAGTCAGGACAACAACTTGCCCGGACTGCGAAGCCCCGCGCCATCGTGCTCGACCTTATCCTGCCGGGCATTCAGGGTGAGGACTTCCTGGCCGAGATTCGCGCGTCACTTGGCAGCTCGCTCCCCGTGGTCGTGGTGAGCGTCAAGGAATTGGAGGCTGACGCCACTCTCGCCCTCCGATCCTCCGGGACGACTCTAGTGCTGAAAAAGCATGCAGGAGCCCCAAGAGAAGCAGCCGACTGGATCAGCGGGTCACTGACGTCGAGAGCAGTCGCCCAATGAATGAAACAGAGGCCGATTCCAACGCTCCAACCGTAATCATCGCCGACGATGAACCGAGCGTTCGGCTGCTTGTCCAGGCGACAGTCGCACAGGACAACCTCAGAGTCATCGAGGCTGAGGACGGGGACGAGGCTTGGGCACTCATACAGCAGTGGCGGCCAAAGGTAGTTCTGCTCGACGTCCGGATGCCGGGGCGCACCGGGCTCGAGATTTTGAGTGCGATCAAGGCGAATTCGAATCTCGCCGAAACCCGTGTGATTTTGCTCACCGCCTCGGCCGCCGAGTCGGACATCGCTGCAGGTTTGGCGGCCGGAGCTGACGCCTATTTGACGAAGCCATTCTCGCCTCGAGAATTACTTGCTCGACTGGATGAGGCCCTATGGTTGTGATTACCTGGCGGACGCCCTCTGCCGGGTAGCCGGCCGGAGTCTTAGCGTTCGAAGACGAGATCGTTCATCCGTTGGGCGGCTTCCCGCTTGAGCTCCGGCAGGACGTGCGTGTAGGTGTTCATCGTCAGGGCGATTTGGGAATGCCCCAGGATGTCCATCACGACACGTGCCGGCACATCCTGAGCCAGCAGCAACGTTGCACACGAATGTCGAAGGTCATGGAATCGACGCTGCGGTATGCCGGAACGATCGAGAAGTCGATGGAACTGGTGAGTAAGAACTGTGCCATCGATTGGGCTGCCATCGGGCCTCGTGAAAACCAGTCCCAGGTCATTGCCCTTGTATTCGGCAAGCTGCGCCTCGGCCTGTTGCTTGCTGCGCAGCAATCGGCGGCGGAACCGACGCAGGGGGTAGCTCTGGCCCGGGTGAATTGCAACTTGTCAATTTGCATGGCGACGTGGTTGCCACTGCTGCCAATTCTGCGACTGCTCAGGGTACCGATGCGTACTTCGAGTCCACGGAGTTCGGAAGTGCCCGCCCAACGAACACAGTTACGCCTCGGTATGCCTGGCTGGGCGGGAAACGCCGGGACTCCGGTGACTCCGTAGGCGGAATCGTACTAATGGGTCAGCGGCTTGACGTCCCCCGAGTCGGCAGATTCCTTCAGCGGGATCCGATTCCTGGAGGAAGCGCCAATGCGTACGACTACGCGAATCAAGACCCGATTAATACCTTCGATCTACAAGGAACTCGTATCTGGCCACCAATCTGGCATCCGGTATGGCGGTGGCAATGGCATTGGCCATTCCGCAACGAGAGTGCGTGCAACGATCTGGACAGATCTTCCCGTCAAATGATGATGGAAGCGGCTGTTTTCTGGACACCCGTGCGATGGCAATGGCCGGGGGGTGCAGGTTACACTCACGTGAAGTTCGTTCTAGCATCGGCTACGGCTGGCGCAGTTGCCTTGGGCCTCTACTACCGAGCTTGGCAGCGGTTCGAATGTGACTAACCGGCGAACGCTTGGCAGCCGTGATGGGATGTCAGCCGTGCCGTCGTGGTCGAACCGTGGAGGGTAAGCGTCCAATGCGACCGCATCGTCACTCTATCCCCCAAGTCCAAGTCCGCACTCATAAAACGAGGCGTCTCTCGCGAGGCAGCTTTCGGCAATCAGAGCGGCCAACATTACCAACACAACGATAAAGATGAGCGCAGCAAGCCAATTCCAACGCCATGCATAAACACGCCACACTGCGTCAGATAGCGACTTCTGTGCACGCTGGATGGATTCGAGGAGTAACTCGATAACAACAGTCTACGCCGCGTCAGCCGTGATCCCCGACCGTAACGCTCCATTCGACAAATATATGGGGCGCTCAGCAGTGGGGCCCGGGCGCGGACGAGGTGACGCGAACAAAGAACCTGACCAACATCGCAGGTCCCCGACCAGGATCCTGATTGCGAATCAACGCGATCCCGATCAGACTGTCAGGGTCGCCGAGTCAACGGCGTGGCACAGAATCCGGGAAAGCCAGTTATGAATCGCTGGGCTGTCGCAGGGCTGGTTTGGCTGGGGATCGACATCGTACTGGGAGTTATGGCGGCGCCGGTCGTCATCGCGATCTTCATCCCCGGCGCTTTGCGTGCGTGGTCCGACCACGATCTTGGCTACGTGTTCAGCGTCGTCGCTCCGAACCTCGTCCTTATGATCGTGCCGGGAGGCATTGCGGCTGCTGCCTACCTATTCGTCGTAAACAAGGTCGGTCGCGGGTGACACGACCTTGCGACTAGGTCAACTTAGTATGGACATCGTCGGTGGCTTGTTAGTCACGACCGGACAGGTGGCGACCGACGCGCCACCTACGGTGTCGGTGGTTCGGTGCCCAGCGTGATTTAGTTCGTTGGCACCGTCGCCGGTTCGACCAGCCCGCTCAACGCCGACGCGGGACCAGGCGTGGAACGCCGCCATGATCAGGCGGTCCGGCGGGCGTCAGCTGCGGGCGATTGATCTGTCAGCGCAGGACGCGGAGCTCATGCCCCAGCACGAGTAGTTCAGCCTCGGGATTTCCTGGTCGTAGACGGATGTCAGCGAGGTCCAGCACGAGTCGAAAGGATGAGTGGACCAACGCCAGTAGCATGAGGTGGAGCGTTCCTATCTGACGCCCGACTCAGACACGTGGCCAGCCTCGGACGAATAAGTGTGTCCACAGGCTTCCCTTATTGGGCTTCCGATCTGAGCTCCGCGACCGCAACTTCGTCCAGCGGATCGACCTCGGCTTCGATGAATCTCCAGGTGAGCTCGAGGTCCAACACCTCCACGTAGCCGTGAACGACGATGTTCCGGAAGCCTCGAATGCCCCGCCAGTCGGCCTCGGGGTGACGGTCCTTGACCTCCTGCGAGTGCTGCTTGGCGGACTCGGCCATCGTCTGCGACCGCCAAAGCAGACCCGCTTGGAGCACATAGTCGGTGAGGAATGGTTGACGCCCGCGCTTGCGCCATTCGGCGATCAACCGGACGGACTGCGCAATGTACTCGAGGTGCCTGCGATCCTCGGCTGTCAGAGGGGTACGGTCTCGCTGGTCGCACGGTGATTCGCGGCGCTGCGCAGCCCTCCCGCGGTGACCACATGAACCGACCTTCCGATCAGTTCGGACACTTCGTCAAGGAAACCGCCGATGGCGAGGATGGACCGGTCAGGCTCGACCTCGACGAGGAAGTCAACGTCGCTGTCGGTCCTGGCGTCCCCGCGGGGACGGAGCCGAACACCCGGACGTGTCCGATGCCTCGCCGGCGAGCAATGGCATCAATCTCCGGCTTATACCTGCGAAGCTCCTGGAGAGTCATCTTGCCGTGATTTTGACACTCCGCGCCAAGGCGAACAGCGGGGTCGGTTGTACAGCAACGCCCATGGCAAACCATGGCATTTGGCGGCAGTCAGCGGCACCCAGCGAATTCGATGCCGCATTTGTGAACGGGCAGCGTCGATCTGTTAACCGCAAGGTTCAGGGTTCGAGTCCCTGTCCCGGAGCCACCTTCCGAACTCAATCTGTCCTGCTCGCGGTAGGCGCAGTGCTGCAAACGGATACCTTCAGTACAGAACCGAATGCCGCGCCGAACTAATGACTTTCAGGAGTTGATCGCTCTCATCCATCTCCAGCTCGCGCCCGCGGGCGCAGTCGTTACCGAGTCCGCGATTCGAGAGGACGCGCTTACGCACCACGGGCGAGAGGTAGACATAACAATCCAGCATGAGTTAGCGGGCTATCCGATGCTCTCGATGGACTGCGGGAGCATGGATTCGACGTCGCCGCTCCGGACGATCGTCAGACTACGCTCCTTGCAACGGCGATCGGCGTGAGCGCGTTTCTTCTGGGGGAGTCTTGTAAGAGGATGGAGGCCTTTGCGGTTGGCGGTCAAAATCCAGGTGAATTGGTTGTCGGCGCGGGCCTAGCCAGTCTGATGAGAGCGCTCAATGTCTGGTAGCTGGCAGACCGTCCAGCTGACAGCCAAATGCCTGAACCCATTTGATCGAGTGTTGCTACTGCCAAAACACACAAACGCAACAGGCAGAGCCGCCGTTCGCAGATCGGGCGCTCCTTCAATTTCCATCGTATCGATAAGCATTCGATCAGATACCGGTACCGCCGCTTGTGCTGGCGGTCGCCTGTTACAAGAGCTCGGGGGTGAAGACGCCAGTATTGACTGGCGACAAGCAGGTTTCATGGACAGATTGCGCTACGAAGGTGCCCTACAATTACAGCTCGCGACAGCCACAGTCACTGCTATTGGTACCGTAGTCGCCGCAATCCTGACGTTTGCGACCAGCACCGCACCCACAGGAATCGCAACCGGTGCGCTACTGATCGCCGCAGTACTCGCGATAGTTAGATTGGTTGGCGACCTTAGTAAGTCCCAATAGCTCTGCACGTACAGAGTCTCGGGTCGACAAAGTGCATGTGGCGAACCCAATGTCTTAGAGGACCGCCACGATGTAATCAGATCGGCCAGTCGTCCAAGCCATCAGGTCGGGCTGCCCCTAGAACCAAGCCGGTATCCGCTCATGATTGTGATAACCCTCTGTTATCGGCAAGTCACCCTTCATCGATGCGGGCCCTCGACTAGTTCGCCGCTACCAGAGTCCAGCTCGTCCCGAGGGAGATCTGCTTGACAACTTGCCTTCGGCGATCGAGCTGCTGCTGGCGTTAACGCCCAGTTCCGTGGACTAGCGTCTCAGTTGCGCCACAACATCCGGGATGTGGGTTCTCATCAGTTTGAGGCGCTCCTTACGAAAGTCCATCGACGCCTCAAGGTCCAAGAAGAAATTCCGAGCCAAGATGAGCCACCACAGCCTGGGATCAGGCGAATCGGCTTGGCATGCCTCATCGAACAGAGCCACAAACCCCTTGTATCCGATTATGGTTCGGGGATTCACAGTGCCAGTTATCATTCCTTCTCCAATCGCGCGCTGCTCTTCCCGGAAGATAAGCCTATCTCGCCAAGCTCCAAAGTCATGGGCCTCGTTTAACTGCCCGTCAGCCAAATCACTTCGTATAAGGTCTAGCGCGCCTTGTAGGCGACTATTAGCCCCGTGGTGCCCAGTATCCAAGAAGGTCAGATCCTGACGATACAGCTCAAGCCAACCGAGGAAAGCGCACAAGCGATACACCGTGCTCACGAGGCGGTACCTTAGAAAGTGAGGATCTTCGCTCGAGTTGACTTCGAACGGCACCTGCTGAACGTCAAGAATCTCCGATCGTAAGAATGTCGGCGGGTAGTCTTCACAGATGTCGCTGAGCCTGCGAGCTAACTCGTCACCAGCCAGAATGATTGGATCGCGGTATTTCCGAAAGACGGCCAGCAGAGTCCTGCTTTCCCTCCAGCGTTCCAACGATCGGGCCAAGAAAAACTCCTTAATGATCGTTCCGAGGATGCTTCCGAGAGTTGATACGACTGCGGCCAGTACTGACAAGCCGAGCAACTGACCTGTGGTAAGGCCGAACATTGCAACCTCCTTAGGGGCCGCATCCTAGTCAACGAGGCGTCCATCATCGCTTAGGCGACGACGACCACAGGGCACGACCGGCGGTCGAGTCCGCGCTGCCGCCCGGTTTGACAGCCGGAAGCGGACGAGGGAGCCGGCAATAGAGCTAATGGTCGTCAGAAGCGAACTCAATTTCCCCCATGTTTTGCAGTATGAGTGACCCGGCGATCCGCGATGCTATCAAGAGCCTCCGTTGGGATCGGCGCTCAAGGGGTACTCCATGTCTCTTCAAATGCGGGCGTGTCCATTATCAATGTGTGGCGACTGCTCCCTCTGTGCGTGGAGCTGCGCTCCGATCAATGGGTGGGGGTTGCCCTTTGCCTAATTGCGGTCGAAAAGCGATTGGTATCGCAAGCTGATCAGACGATGGTCTCAGTTCCTTTAACTAGTCGCTGGCTGCAAAACGGTCTTGCCGTGCCGCAAAGCCAACCCGGGCACCTCAATTGACGGAATCAGCTTCGGACAATGTCTGCAATCCTGAGCTATCGTTAGTTCCTTACTAAGGGGTCAAAATAGCTCCGCCGAAAGCGAGGTAGATATGCCAAGCCTGCGCGTAATGGGATTCAACTTGCGGCTGCTGCCAAAGATTGCCGAGAGTGGAACCTTCGATCCCGCCAAACTGCTCTCGGGTGAAACGGCGGAGCGGGTAAGCCGGATCTGCACTGCAATCAATGCCGATTCCTGGCCCGACGTCATCGCATTCGCGGAGGCTTGGTCAGATCGCCAAGCGTCTCCCGCCCGAGATGCTCTGATCAACGGTCTCATCGGCAACTACCCCCATATCACACCGCAACTTCCTGGGAGCATCGACGCCACGGCGGGGCGCTTCATCGACAGCGGCTTGATGTTGCTCAGCCGCCATCCGTTTATCTCGCTGCTGAATCCACTCCCTGCCGACTGGACCACATCGGACTCGCACGTCGGCTTCGTTCGCTTTGGCGATAGCGCCAATGCCGACGCTATGGCCACGAAGGGGGCTGGTCTGGTGCGCATTGAGATGCCGTCGTTAGGTGTGTTCACCGTCGTGTTCACGCATCTCCAGGCTGCGTATGCCACGCCCGACCAATACGCAGGCGAGAGGGCCAAGCAACTGGCGGTTATCGACGCGCTGCTAAGAACTGCACTAGGGTCTAATCCGAGTGGTTGGAATGACGAGGTGATCGTCCTCGGTGACTTTAACATCGCTGCGATCGCCGTTCCGCAGGAGTACGGCAGTGCATTCGGCAATAACATGAACGTCTTCGGTACGAACCTAAAGGACGGGTGGGCGACCTGGATGCCCAGCGAGGATCCGGGTTTCACGCAGGACGCATGGGACCAGGAGCAGCACGATCGGTTGGACTACATCTTTGTCGGGGATATCCTGCGCAAGGCTCGCATTCCGATCGTCGCGCAACACATGCGCACCGTTCACCGCGAGCTCAGTGACCATTTCGCGCTAAGGGCAGATTTGAACCACAGGGCGGACTATGCCACGCCAAGCAAGGCCTTCGTCGCCGTCGCCCGGCTCGGTCAAATCACCGACCAGCCACCGTTCGAAGACCAATTACTCGACGGTCAGCAGATGCGGTGGCTCGCTCTGCGGCAGCCAGGCACTTACACGATAGTGACCAACGAGGAGATTGCCGTCGAGGTCTTCGACGCCCGCAACATCAGCGACCCGATTGCTCCGTACCGCACGGGACTGCTTGACCTTTCAGGCATTCCAGGAACTGAAGTCATATGGCGCGACCGCGATCTAAACCCGCGCGGCCGTACCTACGCGGTTCGGGGGCCTTCATACGTCCGCGCCTTCGCCCGAGATGAGAGCCTGCCCACACCGATTCGCTGCTGCGTGGGATGGCACCGTCATGGGGGCACGTCTGCTGAGGATGCAATATCACTTGGGCCGCAAGAGCCGTTGCGCGAAACTGATTTCAAAGTCGGCGAAAAGCTCAACGACCTCGACGTGCAATGGTTTTCCTGCTGGATCGGCAATCGCGTGGCCGGGCTCGCGCACTCATCGACGTTTCGCGTCCACAACGCGACTGGAGAGCCTGTGGACGTCTCTCTCCGCGCCGGTCACAGCTATTTGCTTCCTGAGCAGACTTTCGGTCAAGGCGAGACCGAACTTGTCTACCCAGATGCTGGGAACCGCCTCGTCCATTTTCTGGTCAAGCGGTCGTCGCCTGATCAGGGAAATGTCCATGTCGGCTGGCGAACTGCCCTGACCTACGCGGCCCCGCCGTTCCGGTTGCGCTGTGATGACGAGACGGGTCCGGACTGGCTCGGCTCCGACGAAATCACCGTAGAGTTTTCGGCAGATGGCTACTCGATTGGCAAGGACAACTGGAACGACGCCGACACGGGTGAGGCGTTCAATCCGAATCTCCCTTCCGCAGCGGGCTTGGGGTTCGACGTCTATGTCACCGAGCACGACACCCTAGGCGACGATCACGGCGACGGCCACATCAACGGACTTCCCGCCGACCAGATCAAAGGACAGGGCGAGGTCGGGTTCAAAGTTGGTAGCGGGCATTACACATTCCGGTGCGCACTCCTTCGTGCCATGCCCGGGGATTGACCTGCCCCGAGCCTTCGGCGCCCGGCCAGACTTGCCCGGTTATCGCCTGGTCATCAGGCTTCGTCATCACGATCATGGGCTGAGCCGAGGAGAGAGGTCTAGCATAGGGAGGTTCGGCTGGTTCTACACGGCGAGGAAGATGCTTGCCGAGCCGGCCTGAATCGGGGGTCGTCCTTGTCGCAGTCTTCGGTGCTGACGCTGGACCCAGGCGATCGAGCCGCGAATTGACGCAGCGATCGGTCCGTGTCGATCTCGCGATACTCCCAACTCTCTTACGGCGCGGCGTGTTTCATGGCTCCGGCTACATTAGGGTCGAACTCGATCCTGCAGGTCTGACGGACTCCGAGCACTCGACTTGGCAACGCCGCCTCGATCGTCTTTACAACGCCTGCGGTTGTGAGACAGGGGCAGCCGCCTTCCTGTTGGCATTCCCGCTTCTGCTCGTTGTGTTCATCGCAAAGCCATTTGCGATCGCCGTTGTGAGCCCGACGGGCGTTGTGCTCGCAGTCGGGGTTCCGATTGTAATGGCCATCGTCGGCAAGGTCGCGGGTCTCGTACGAGCGCATCTGGCCCTGCGCTTCGCCGTTAGAGAGCTTGTGTCTACGCGCGCCGTGCGCACGCCGTAGATGAACGGACACCTTGAGACGACCGGCGCCAACCCTGCCTCCAAAGCTCATGAGCCATCGAGGGCGCTAATTCGCGAGCAGGACCTAGCCCGCTTCTACCAGGCTGTCTCATTGGCTCAACACGAGGGCCGGTTCGCTAGCCCACATGGCCCGCTAGAGGAGACAGCCTGGATCCACGTTACGGAGCGCCTGCTGGAGGACCTCGAGGACTCGGCCCTGCGAGTCGCTCGTGGTGACATCAGCGAGCTGCATCGCGTCCGGGCAACGTTGGCAACGACGCCGGATCGGCTTGCGCGGCGCCTGGCTCCGTCGACGGCTGCCGCGATTAGGAGGCGAGAATTTACACAGTGGCACGAGCCGGTTGCGGTGGCCGTCGTGGCGGCCTTGCTCGATCGGCTCGAAACGGAGACTCCGGAAGGCGGGGGCGACAAATTGATACGCGCGTACGCCGACGGCGGAGCAGCCATCAACCAGGCCCTCGGCGCAGCCGACGCTTATCTCCGGGGCTACCTCTCCGTTGACGGTTTCGAACTTGCAGTGCGCGCTTCTAATACGTATGGTGGCGGAGCCCACGCAGGCCATGGCGCAGCTGCGCCCACAGCGATGCTCGAGCCAGCGCACGGACATACACGGATCACCCATGCAGAGCGCGTCCTAAATGCAATGCCTCCGCCCAACGAGGACGACGCACTAGACGGATTAATGACGCCAGCCGGCCAGGTAATGACCGCTATCGTTGGGGCCGCGCACGCTCATCGCGATCGGCCGATTCCTGACCTCCTTCGCTCGCTTTTGGATCCTATTGGTCGGGTGCCAAGCGCTCTACGTGGACAAGCCCTGCCACTCGACGCGCTTGCGGAAGCATGGGACAAGCTGGAGCCTTACCAGAAGGCGACGACGCATGTCGTCCACGAGCCGGTGCCCCTCCCGGTGCGCGAGCGAGATCGAAACCTATGTGTCGAGGGCCAGCCTCAAAGCGGTGGGCGATGGGAGCTGGCTTCGATCCAAGCAACTGAGACCGCGAAGCATTGCCCACCAGCTCAAGCGATCGATGAGGCCAGCGCCCGCTTGTACGGCAAGGCCGGTGCGAACCTGATCAAGGCGCAGAACGAGCTCGTTAACGCCCAGGAGTGCTTTAAAGCTATTGACCGTGGAACGTGCAAGCGCGAGGAAGATCGCGGCTACAGCAGGTGCACCGAGGAACGCGACGACGGCTACAACCACTGTGACGCAAATGAGGACCGCGGCCACAACGAGTGCTGTAACTGGGCGCCATGTTCGTGGTTCTGCGACGCCTGGGTATGGATCAAACACCTCGTATGCGTCGCGTGGACCTGGATATCGAACGTCGTTTGCATCGCGTGGACTTGGATCAAGAATATCGTGTGCCTTGCGTGGGAGTACGTCCGCGCGCTCGGCTGCGCCGTAGGCCACATTGCCGTAGCGGCCGTTGACGCCGTTCTGGGTGCGGGTGAGATCCTAATCGCCGCCGGCGCTCGAACACTAGGCGGGATTGTCGGTCGCGGATGCGACATCATCGGCTGGGGCGGCCAGACCACGACAAGCTCAAGCCTAAAGGTCGTCGGAGTCCACCTCGCCTTACTCCACACCGGTAAGGTTCTGATCTTCAACTATGACGAGGGCGTTCAACCGGTGAGTGCCGACGACCCAGCCGACTTCACTGCAATCGCGGATTCTGACCGTTCGCTGTGCGCCATCTGGGACCCGAAAGCGGGCTCGGCTCGGTACGTCGATGTAGGCCAGAACATCTTCTGCAGCCACCACTCTTTCGCGCCTTCTGGTGAACTGTTCGTTGCCGCAGGCCAGTTCCCGCTACCCGGCTTACTGAAGTCCTTGTTTCCGCCCGAGCTTCTCGCCCCTGGTGCTGACGCGGATGTCCACCTATTTGATCCGGTCACCGAGCAATGGCATCGCCTGCCGGATATGGACTACGGCCGCTGGTATCCAACCTGCGCGACCTTGCCTGACGGCCAGATTTTCGTAATCTCCGGGACGAATGGATATGCGACTGAGAGAGGCTTTGGTCGGGGCATTCAGAACACGTATGAGATCTCGAGCCCAGCGACTCGTTCGATTGGCAATCCAAAACCTCTTTTCAACCTTCACCATCTTTTCCCTTTCGTCCAGACCATGCCATCAGGAAAGGTTTTCATTCACTCGAAGCGGACGACGCACCTCCTGGATCCTGCCGACGGGAGCTTTGTTCGCATCGCGACCGGAGGCGCTGGACCCACCGAGGTTGGCTCCACCAACCACCCGTTCTCGCGGAGCGGCCCGGGGCCCGGAACATGCGTGCTCCTACCGCTCATCCCTGAGCTGGACGCAGAAAGCGGTGCCGTCACCTATCCGGAAGGCCGAATCCTGATTTTGGGCGGTGGTGGAGCAGAGGGAAAGGGCGAACCCGAGCTTCCGGAGGACGGGGCTTTAAACTCATACACCCCGGCGACATCGACTGCCGAGATCTTAGATCTGGGGTCAGCCGCGCGCGAGTGGGTCTACACCCGAGAGCCGATGCACTACGGGCGAGTAATGCCGGACTCAATCCTGCTGCCAACCGGCAAGGTCCTCGTCGTGGGCGGCGGCCAAACGGGCCAGTCCGGCGGGCTGCTTGCCCACTTTACGAGCACCGATGTCGGCGGTCGTCCGAACAAAGGGGCAACGCAACCGGTTCATGAGCCGGAGCTGTTCGATCCAGACACCGAGACTTGGGCGAAATTATGTCCGAAGCCTGTGGAGCGGCTTTACCACACGACAGCCCTCCTCTTGCCAGATGCACGCGTCCTGGTCGCGGGACACGACGGCGCACTGAACATGGCGCCTTACGACCAGTCGCACTATGAGCTCGAGCTGTACTCGCCGCCCTATCTCTTCGATCTCAGCGGCCAACTCGCGGCACGTCCGGAGATAGTCTCGGCTCCCGACAGCATTACGTACGGCCAGGACTTCGAAGTCAGGACGCCCTCAGCTGCGAACATCGAACGTGTGACCCTCATCCGGCAGAGCTCGGTCACCCATCAGACGAACACGGACCAACGATACGTCGGGCTAGCGGTCCTCGAGGTCGGAGATGGTCGGCTTCGGTTGGCCGCACCTCCCGGCGGAGGCGTTGCGCCGCCCGGCCACTACATGTTGTTCGTAGTCGACCAGATGGGGGTGCCGTCAGTCGCGCATTGGCTCCGGCTGGATAGTCACAGCTGACAGCAGCTTCCTCTCGGGTTCGGCAGCCCGAGCTTGATCATCGAGGCGACTAACGCCGCGAGCACAACTGAAGCGAATGACCGGCGGGTCGCTTTCATTACCGATCTCGAACATATCCCGGCCCCTGGATTAGGCGCTACTCTATCCAGTGCTCGTTGCGCACGTCCTACAGCGAAAGCGTGCAGGGCTATGGGCGGGCGGAACTGAAGCTCTACCAAATTACTCGGTTGAATCGAGGCCTGTCGCTTGGCAGAAGTAGGTCCAGGAATGGATACCGACCAGATTGAGTCGCGGCTCGTGAATGTACTCAGAAACGCCCGAGGGCACGACAACTTCACCGCCAACTCTGCCGCAGACCTCTTCTTGCAGATTCAGATGGCTGCGCAAAGGATGGTCAAGGAGGGGCGGACGAGCGACCGTGACATGGACGAGGCCACCCAGGCATTCATGTTGCTTCTCAACGAGATGAATTCTGAGAAGACAATCCGTGGGTACTCCGAGTTCCGCGAGGAAACGGTAAGCGGGGCTCTGGCCAAGCTCTGTCCAGGCTTTTGGCCCTTTTGCTGAGCTGGCGAGATGGATAAGACAATCGAAAAGGCGTTTGACTTTGCCCAAGAGGCAACAAAGCAGCTCATCGCACTAGCTACTGGTGTGATTGCATTGACCATCACGTTCCTCACCGACGTAGTCAAGACCGCCCCGGCAGGCTCAGTGGGGTACCTTCACGCCGCTTGGGTGTTCTATCTCGTCTCGATCGTTTTTGGTATCGCCACACTTCTAATGCTTACCGGCAACCTAGAGCGACCGGGAGAGGGAAAGATTCCCTCGATATATAGCGGGAATGTCGTCGTGCCGTCGATCATCCAGATCCTAACTTTCTGCGCGGCCGTCGCCCTTACGCTGACCTTTGGCTTCGCGGCGGTCTAAGAGCAACAATGGCCCTCGCATCAGTGGGGCTTCTTTGCTGCACACGCTGCTACCGGTGGTGGCGGGCTTACTCGCACCGCAGTGCGGCGTCCTGTCGGCAGGCGATTGGCTGCGGATCTAGTTTGGGCAGAGCAGACTTCAACTGGTTGCTACGGTCGTCGCAGACCCGCTAACCGGGCGCGAACTGGCTTCCGATAATGGGCAGTTCTCGCGACCATAGGCGACGTCAGAATCCGACGATCTGTAGGCCAGCCCAAGCTCGCCAGCCGATTTGTGGCCCGGCTTCAAAACCGACGCCCAGTCGAATGTCAAGTGGTTGGGGGCGGACTGTTGGACCGCGAGCATCCGACAGCGATTTGTAGTCGGTGACTGCCGGTCCGATGGCCCCGAGGTCCCCTCTGTGCTCGGTGATGAACGCAGGGACGCGTTCTGGTGAGCCCAATGTGTTCAGTGCGTCAGGCAGTGATCGCTCTATGCCACGCTCGGCGGCGCGGAATGGGTCCCCGATGTCCCGGGAACTAAGTCCTGGGCCTCCCGGGTTGGGCCCGAGAAGTTGAGGAAACGCGGCGCCAGGGTCCCCCTTCGTCCCTCCGATGCCCCGCAGTAAGTTAGGGCCGCCGCGGAGACTCCAGCTGAAGCCCGCGGCTATGTTTGCCGCTCCGGGCGCGATTGGCGGGCTGGTGACCGACGCGGTCAAGCGTCCCCCGCCGAGCAGACTCTGCTGGATCCCGTAGGACATTGAACCTGTCCCCGGATCAACACCAAATGTGAACCCTGTAGACCTACTCAGGATGCTGAGGCTGAGGACCTTGTAGTCGTACTTCAGGACAAAGGCGCTCGTCAGATTAGGCTGGCCCTCTTGGCCCATCAGGGTCAAAGAAGCGGAGCCGAATCCAGCTTCAGCTCGGAATCGAAGAGTGGCAGAATCGATCTGCAAGTAAGGAAGTAGCAAACCACCCGTTACCTTGACCCCCGGCCCCGAGCTGGTACGGCCAGCTAACGGCTCAAGGTTTGGGGTCAAGTTAGGCAACGCTGGGAGGGCTGAGGGAGCTAGGGGATCGGGATGAAGCCACGGCGGGATGTTGGTGGGCGCGGTCGCGTCATTGAGGTGAAGTTTGAAGTCACCCAGAGCGCCCGCGAACCGGGCTGCAAATTGCTGGTCGGCTGAGCGCGTATCGGTGGGAGCCAGCGGGACGTCTTGCGATTCTTGCGACTGGGTCCCGGACGGGTCGAGCAGCCGGATGGGGGAGCCGCGGCCATAGCTGTACAGGTTCACGCCATCTTTGATCCCTGATGGGTCACAGCTCGTCCACCGTCCTAACCACGAGGCGTAGAACCGGTGCTGGTGATAGTAGAAGCCGGTCTCTTCATCGCGCTCCTTGGCGGTATTTCGATACCGCTTGGGCGTTTCGACCTGGCTTCGGAGTGCTTGATATGAGGTCCCGCCGTACGGGAAGTACTCTTCATACGAGATGACGGATGCGTTGTCGTCCAGCTCCAGCACCGCCGATTCGAGGTGGTTCGAAAACTGATAGGTCGTGGACGTCTTGGGGAGCGCGGCAGGCGGAGCCGTCGCGTCGAGGGTGGTGGTGTCGACCAGTGCGAAACGTCGCGTTCCGTCCATCACGTGGAGCGTCTCGCGTTCCAGCGTCACCGCCCCGCCGGTGTACTCGCGATATAGCTCCCAACTTCCCAGGTACATCCGCTCGTTCTTGAGTGCGCCGGTCTGAAGCTCTGTGACCTTCCGAACACGGACGCCACCGGCCTCGTATAGGTGATATGTGCGCTCACCCCGGTGTAGGAGCCCGTTCACATCTGACGCGTTGACGGACTGGCGCCGTGTGATGTGCAGCTGGTCAAAGAGGTCCCAGTTCAGCGACTGCAGCTGAGGCATCTGGGTCACGTTGCCGTGAAGGTCGTAGGCGTAGTTCTCGTGCTGTTGCTGGACGCCGCCCGCGTTGAGCACCGTCTGGCTGAGGCGATTGCTAGGGATCGCGGGATTGATGAGGCTCGGCTCGCCGTAAACGTAGTCACGACTCCAGCCTGGGCTCGCGGGACTCGTGCCGCGGTGGACCAGATGGAGCAGGTTGCCTGCCGAGTCGTATTGGTACCGCTCGGTGTACATCCCCATCGCTTTGCCATCCCAGGGCGGCAGTATGCCCACGCGAAGCCGATCGTCATAAGTTGTTGGCGAGGGGGGAAGCGGCTGACCGTTTCCGGTCTGCCCGAGGTGTTCTCGACCTACCGCCGAGGTCAGCCTGTAGATGGCGTCGTATGTGTAATCCGCCGATGGGTCCACGCGCTGGTTGCGGAAGAACACCAGATTTTGGATGTCCGAGTCATCCCTTATGTGGGTAATGTTGCCCACCGGGTCGTAGGTGTAAGACAGGTCCTGTACCACGCTCTCGCTGATTGGATGCCCGGCCCGCGTCGTAGTAAGTCGAGTTACGCGAAAAGTGGCGGGATCGTACTTATAGCTGGTTGCCGAATTGTTGCCGTACTCGACGAGGAGCGTTTGGCCCTTGGCGTTGTAGTCGACCTTTGCGATGAATGAGGTCTGGGCGGCGGAACCGCGGAGCTTGATGTCAATCCGTTCGAGGAGGTTCGCCGGGTTGTAAGTTCTATGAGTCGCGCTGCCGTCCGGTGTCGTGCCGACGATGACGCGGTTGAGCGCGTCGTACAGCGCGGTCGTCGTCATAACCTCAGCCGCGAGCACCGGGGGCGCTGACCAGTCCGGCAGGATCGTATGGTCTGCCACTAATTGTCGGCTGCTTCGCAGCAGGTTGCCCTTGAAGTCATACGCCTCATCGCGATTGGTGGCCGGGTTGAGCCCCATGAATAGGTTGACACCGCCCATGTCACGGTGTTGAAGGACTCGAGTCCGAACGTTCAGGGCTTGGTCGTTGGCCACGCCTTCGCCATAGGTAGTGATCTCGACCAGCACATCCCGGTTGAGCGTTCGCGGATCAGAGTTATTGGGGTCGGTTCCTCTGACCGTTACTGTGATCGCTCGCCGGAGCCCGTCGTAGCCCCTGGCGAGGTTGTGCCCGCGGCTGTCCCACTGACGGATTGCCTTTCCGCCCGCATCATTTAGCAGCCAGCGCTCGCCTGCCTCCAGGCTCAAGTGGTGCAGCGGGGTGTTGAGCAGGTCGTAGTCGTAGGTCACCACCGTGCGCTGCATCGCATCAGTTACAGACCTTCGATTGCCTTTGATGTCGAGGTCGACAGTTGTCGCGTACTTGCCATCAGCGGCGTTATCCGCGACGCTGACGATGGTTCGACCAAGTCCATCGAAATAAGCTGTCGACGGGGTGTCCGCGTGAAATGACGCCTTAGACGCTGCCGCTTGCTCTTCCAGTCCGAGGAAGCCGCCGGCGCGCCGCGAGTACCAACTTGGCGCGAAATCGGCCGTCGGAATTCGCTTGAAGAACTCACCTACATCCCTGTCGGTTGTAGGGTCCACCTCCAGACAGGTGTCGGTTACGTCCCAGGTCTGTTGGTGCCATGGCCCAAAGACAACTTTTTCGAAAGTATGGTTCGGATGAAGCGTCGCCACCACTCGTTCGGCGGGGTCGTAGCACAGGATGGGGCTGACGCCAACCTGGACTCCGAACTCGAATTGGTGGCCCTTGGTGGGACGCTGTTGGAAGAATGGCTCGTAGTTGCGCACGGGCTTGCCTTTGTTATTGAAGATGGTCCAGCCACTCCCAACCCACCGTGGATCCACCGTCGGTCCGCCGTCGACGATCGGACCAGGTTCGGCCTGGATCTTCTTCTGGATCTCGCGGCCGAAGCCATCCGAGTAGGTGAACCCCAGCTGCAGAAGGCTTTGTTGATTGGCAGCGACATTCAGGTCGCTGACATGCGTTTCTCGGGCGACGGTGGAGACGAACGCAGGCGACCATTGGGCGGGATCGTTGGGCGCGGCCATGCGCGTCCGGAAGAACCGGTTGGGGTCGTAAATCGTGCGTGTAGTAGCCAGACCAAGCAGAAGTGCCGCCAGCGGGTGCGGATCAACCGCCCCGTAGTAGTCGTCGATCTCTTGCTGCGAGAGGTCAGGCGCTCCAGTCAGGAGATCGCCGATCTGCTCGATGGCCTTGCCCATTAAGGCTGTACCCACCACAAGGCCGAGGGCATCGAAGCTGGCGACCGATCGGTTTCCATTTGGATCGGTGAGTTGAGACGCGGCGAGCACGCGATAGTCATTCTTGGCGACAGTCGTGTTGGTCGCCGCGTCCACCGTGGTTGATACCAGCAAGTCGTGAGGGTCCTCGTAAGTGACGGTGGTCACTTTCCCAAACCTGTCCTCGAAGCGGCGCGGGAGAAAGAAGTGCTGCCGCGCCTGCGCAACTTCCTGTGCGGGGGTCCCGGGTGCCGGGGTTTGAAAGATCCGGCCGGATGGTGTCCACCACCGGCCGTCGCCGTCCATATCCACATAACCGCCGCCGTCGGCCGCCACGCTCCCAAGGACTGCCGCCGGAGCAGGCAATAGGTTGGTGGCGCCGCGCTTGTAAACGAGTGCCAACAGTCCCGGTGTGAGTGCGAGCTTGTACCCATTCCCAGGCAGAGCCAGAGACTCTAGCGTGCCTAGCGGCAGCAGAGTTCTCGAGTCACCCGCGCCTTGCCCCATGTCGTCGGGTCGATAGAGGGTCCTCATGCATTCGATCCAACGCCTGTACGGCTGGCCGGCCGTTAGATTGGTCGCGCCAGTCTCTTCGAACTGGAGGTCGTGATTGCCGTCAGATGCAGACGCCACTTTGGTGGATAGCTCGTCGAAACCAAACAGGTTGGTCAGGCCGGGTTGGATCCCATCAGGCCGGACCTGCACCAGCTCGTATTTCCGCGCTTCGGCCACCAACGGCGCGCGATATGCGTCGTCGTCAAGGATGGCGTTGGTGTAGCTGTTCTCAGAGTGGACGCTAAGCACCTCGCCCTGGCGAGTCTGGCCGCTCGCGTCGAGAGATGGATCGAGGTAGCGGCGACCATAGCCGACAGCCACAGACCTGAGCTCATTTCCGAAGGAGTCGACTTCCAGCGTGATCGTATGGCCAACACGTGGATCGGCTGCGACGTAGGCTCCGGATGGAGACGCGGCGGGATCCACCAGAGTGCCGCCTGCGATAGTGAACAGCTTTCGCTCGTATTGGAAGTCGACTTTCTCGCGCGGATGGCTGAAGAACCCCGCGTATCGATTCGGTCCTAGCGGCTGCACCACCTCGATTGTGTAGTTGCGCTCCGAGACACTGTACGGGCGGCCGGAGGCTTCCAGGCTGTCCTCGGCATAGGTCTCCTGGCGGAGAATCGATCCACGAAGCGCGCGGCACGCCTGACGGGCCTCTTCTGTTGACAACACGTAAGGGATCCGGTTGCCGTTGGGGAGCCGGATGTCTGTCGGTAGGACCGTGTCTTCGCGCAACATCGCCTCGAACTGCGGGTCGCTGAGTCCCGAACCTGTCGTGCCTGACTGCCCTTCGCGGTAATACTCCTGCCCGAACAGTTTCGAAATCCGCCTGCTGCCGAAGTAGACGCCGGTATGAAACCAGGTCTTGGTCAATACCGGAGGCACGTGAGAGGCCGCGTCGATATTCGTGGCTTGGGGAACGGTGGCGTTACCGCTCAGCGTGGCGAATTCCTCGGAGTCCCATTGATCGACTCTGCCAAAGCCGCGAAACTCGCGCTCGGCACCGTCGAAATAGCCATGGTGGTAGGCGTATCTAGTGACGAACCGGTTCCGGCTCACGTAGTCGTAGGTGTCGATGCGTTCGACAACCTGCAACGGGAAAGGAATGCGAGTCAGCCATGGAGTGCCCGCCAGCTTATCGGTGACGTAGAACTTTGTCGACGGCGCGTACTGGATCCGGGTTTCGGCTCCAAGGTTGTTCGTCACCTTGACCAACAGGTGAGGCTTCTGGCCACCCATGAGGTCGATGTACCGCATTGGCTGACGGACGTTGCCTTCGAGCGGAGACGACCAGACCAGGCAGGACGTTCCGTTCCCGAGCAAGTCGATCGCAGTCGCGGTGGACAGTGTGTCGACATGCGGGAAGTGGCTCAGTGCGACACGAGCTCCCCACGCGCTGCCGGATTGATTGAGGTAAATCTGAACGCCGTCACTTGCGAAGTACACGATGTCCGACGTTCCTGAGCCGTCAATGTCGGCGAACCGCACTCGGCGTGCATCGAAGAGTCCCGGCGCCTCGAACCACGGCGACTGATCCATGGTGACCTTGGCGCCGAACCTGCCATATCCCAGATTCGGCCAATAACAGCACTCTCCGTTACGAATTCGAACGAGGTCTGTCAGGCCATCACCGGACAGGTCGGCGAGAACAAGCGACTCCGATTCGGTCGCGAAGATGAGCCTGGGTCCCTTTTCCTCGTCGAATGTCTGCGGGACGATCTCGGCTGAATCGAACCCGATTGCCGCCAGCGACAGATACCAGCGAAAGGAAGCCTCTTCGCTGATCAGAACATCGGACCGTCCATCGCCCGTGAGGTCGATCATTTTGATGTTCGGGTCGTTCCAGTCGAGCTGGGGCAAAGACTGGAATGGAGTGAAACGCGCCCAGTGTTCATCGTCCGTTCGCTCGAAGAAGCCGGGATTCGGACCGGCGAAATCGACCAGCCTGATATGGCCGTCGCCAACGATGTCCAGGAGACGTTGGCGGCCCGGCCCGAGATCGGCCAGCGACGGCCGGCTGGCCACAGTCTTGATCGCTCCGAAGCGCGCCGCTGCTTTCTCGACGCCGTTTTCGGTGTGGAGGTTTGCTGGGCTGAAGTTCGGCTTGTAAAAGAAGCTGTCGGCTTGTTGCGTGAGAACACCTGAAAGCCCTTCGCCATCGAGATCGACCCACTGGTAACGGGGCGCGTCAAGGCCGGCAGGAAGGTTCAGGAGGCTCTCCGCATCGACATCCATGACGGTTTCGTCGATCACCGCTTGGCTGTAGGCAAATTCGAGGGGCGGCAGGGCCCTCGAAAGGTAGCCGGCGGCAGCTCGCCGGTACCCCGATTGTGTTACCGACAACAAGAACGAGTAAAAGGGTTTCGCATGGTGTGGCGGCGGCTGGATTGCCACCGAGTGTTGAAAGTCCGTGGACCGGACGAGACAGTTCAGCCCAACCTCGGGCTCGTTTGCGAAATGATGAAACATGAGCGCCCGGCGGCAAAGGCGATACGTGCGGATTTCGAAAGTGGCTCGGTAGGTAGAGAACGCGTCAGCGCGGCAGGTCCACGGAGCGGCCGTGTCTTGAGGTACAGGGACAAGTTCGTCGTGCTCGCCATAGTCGAGCACCAGCTCAAAGCACCAGTCGGTCGGTAGCGCAACCGGTGCCACCCCAGACAGGTCGGGAAGATAGGGTGTGCGGTTGCCGTACAGCGCCCGTTTCAGGTAACGGTTCGTCCCGCGGACTGCGTCCGTCCGGTTCCGCTCGTTGGCTTGCGACATGTCAACACCAGCGCCGTCCTCGGACTTGTAGCGATATGAGATGACATTGCCCTTGTCGTCAGAGCTCTCGCAGATGAACCAGGTAAAAACGTGGCTCGGGTCGGCCGGATTTGCAATCCGGCTTTCCGCCGTCTTGCCATACCACGAAGTGACGTTGTCCCTCGAGATCGAACGAAAGAAGGTTTCGCCGGGATCAGACTGGTTGACCCAGCGTTCGATGCGGGCAAACAGGCCTTCTACGCGAGGGCGGTAGCGGTGAATGCGGAATGAGACGCCGTAAACGGTCCGTGTGAAAGAGTCGCGCTCCCAACTACCAGCGTTGTTGACCAGAAGCGGCACGAGATCTTCCGCGCCGGACAGGATGAAAGTGTCCGACTCGTTGAGGTCTGAATAGAGCGGTAGCCCTTTGTCAGTCTTGCGTGTGATAAACGGCAATGAGAGCCGCCAGCCAAAACCGTACGGTCCATTTCCGGCTCCGGAGTCGTACGAGAGAGTCAGGTTTGGATTGAAACCCGAACGGCCTGCGCTGATATTTAGCGGGATGGTTATCGACCCTGTACCGGTGGCAGGGTTGGCGGTGAATTTTTCTCCGATCCCTCGGATTGCACCCCCGCCCTTGGGCAAGCTTAGCTGGGGTGCTTCAACCCCAAACTTCGTGTCGGTCTGGGCTCCGGCTGTGCCGGTGTCGGTCCGGAACCCGGCTTTGCCGGCGTCAGCCATAGAAGCCAAGATCTGTCAGACCTTGCCCCACGTTATGGCCACCCACATGTCGCGCATATTGTTGTTGTCGAAAAAGAGCGACAGCGGGGGATGGGTAGCGTCGGTCACTGCCGCAGGCAACGGCTTGCTGAGAGTGCCGACGAGAATGCCGCCCAATGACGGATTGCTGCTGAGTGTGTCGGCCTTACCGGTTTTGTCGGCAGCACGATAAACCTTGACAGCAGCCGAGTTGGCCGTCAGCGGCTCCGCGAACAGCTCCACGGCTTTGACCGATCCAGCGCCCACGATGCCCTGACTCCAGAATGGGTAGTGCTCCTGACGCAAGGTCAGGGATATACCGGCAGTCAAAGCACCCGTACTGAAATCGACGCTACGGAACCGTGCCCACTCGGACGGGAACTCGTGGCGCAGCGAGAGGAGCCTCACCGACCCCACTGTCTGTGCCTTGTTGATCAAGTTCTGCAGATTCTTGGTGGACGCGGCCTTCAGCATCTCTCCGCCTTCGCGCGCGGTGTAGCGGAGATGGAGGATGACGTCGCTGATGGAGTCGAAGTCGAACTGCCGAACATCGGAAGGCAGGTCAAGGCGCCACTGGCTAATGGCACCCGAGAGCTCAAAGGGAAGGTAGCGCTCATCGTGAAGATTGGCTTCGAAAAGGCCGTTGTCGTTCTGTCCTGAGCTCGTGACGATGGCCTGCACGCTTCCGTAGTGATCGCTGAACCTGGGATCGTCAAGCCCCTGGCGTGCATAGCCGTGGCTGCCGGGCACCGATGTAGTGCGGATGGTGCTGTTCAGCAACGTCAGCGTGCAATTCAGGCTCGTGTACGGACCTGTAACGCAGGGGACGCTTAAGGCGACCGCCCTGAGCCTTCGGAAGAAATGCGTCGGTGCATCAAGGTCGAAGATCTCTTCCGGCAGGGTTACGGTGCAGCTACCGGTGGCGCGCAGCTCGATCAGCGCTCGGGGAGCGATCTGTAGCAGGCTCACGTGCTTGGTCAGCTCGTACTCGCGCTGGTTCAAATCGCGGTATGCGACATCCATCCGCTTGAGGTCGAGAAGCAGCTTCTCGCCCGCGAGAAGGCCTTGCGTCCCGTCCAGGTAGTTGTACTGAACAAAGCTCAGCTCTGGATCCGCGAGCTCGTTCTGCAGAGCGCGTTCCGCCTTCTTGGAAACTTCGAACGCGAGCTGGAATGCCTTGGAGTAAAGCGCTTTGATCTCGCGCTTCATCCACGCATGAAAACCGACGGTCGTCTCATTGACCTCCAAGCCCGGGATCTCCGTGCCCTGCAGAAAATCGACGATCTCCTTCGCTTGATCCATCTGAAGCTGATGGTTGTCATATTCCCTTTGCGCCATTGCTTCACGGATCTGCGCCCCGCGCAACTGCTTGAAGATCTGGTTGATCTCGCCCTTCGCGAGGTTGCTCTGGAACAACCACTCTTCCTCGCGCCTTGAGTAGGTGCCGAGCTTGGCTGTTTTGTTTCCCTCGTAACTAATCCGATCGGACTCGGCGCGGTCGCCGCGCGCGCTTGCCAAAGGAAATTTCGATACGTAGGTCCCGCCCATCGTCGTGCTGACCCCGATGCCGAAAGGCTGAACGTTGAGGGAAAAATCGGGTATGAAGCCGAGGTCCCCGGCCAAGCCTTCGCTCGAGGCTGCACTGCTTTGTTTCGCGCGGGCATCGATCAGCTTGTGTAACTCCTCGGCCTCGTGGGTGCTGAGCGTTGTGATCTCGCCATCGCTCACAGTCGTCGCGTCCTGGGCAATGGCTGGTGTGATCGTGTCGGGCGTCATCGTAGGTTCTGATGACTGAAAGTTGAACTTTGCGAGTCCCGCCCGATCCAATCCGCTCAGGGCCGGAATGCTGTTCTTGATCTGGTTTAGCGTGCGCCCAAGCAGCAGCTGGTAGTACGTGTAACGCTGGCTGGCATTGGCCAGAGACTGGTCGAGACCTTCCCGGGCCTTGATGGCATCCTGCCATTGCGAGTACTTGACTGTTTGGGCCACATTCAGAATTGCACTCTCATGCTTTGCCCGCAGCAGAGACAGTGCCGCGTTGTCATGCTTCTCAATCGCGGCGAGCATAGCCGCGCCAAGAGACTGGACCTCCTGGGTGATTTCGGTGGCTTTGGAGAGGAGCACCTGGAACCGAACCAGCGGGAGCGGTTGATTAAGGCCCCCGACGATTGCGCTGACGTCCAGTCCGGCGGCCGCCGCACGCACCAGGAGCGCCGGGTCGATCGGCGGATCGTAAAGTGGCAGGCGCTGGAAAACACCCTGCAGGTTGAGGCTGTTGTGAATGTTGAAGAGCCGGTTGGCGACGGTGTCCCAATAGCCGAGCAACTTGTCGTTTCGCGGAATACAGAAATACAGGGTTCGACCGATGCCGGCGACGATCTCAGTGCCCGGCGAGCTCGTTCCATTGTTGGGTAGCGGCGCCACGTCGAACGGGATGTCAACCTCCATTTCAACGAGCGCGTTTCCAAACGGGTCCAACTTGCCTCGAAGGTCGTTGTAGGTGGTTGCCTTCACCTCGCCGCGTCTCGGCACCTCCTGAGGTTTCGGTCCGAGGATGTTGGCAGCCAGCACGTAGAGTTGAGTGGCTTCGTTGATGGTCTCGATCGTGTACTGCCGGAACAATGAATCCCCCCAGGCGATCAGGTTGTCGAGGTAGGCCATCACCGTTTTGAGCTTGTAGGCCGAGGGTCTGAACTTGGCCACAACGAAAGGCTGGAAGGGATTGTTCTTCCAGGCCTCGATGCTGGAGACGGTTTGTTGGTAGAGTTGGGGGTCCTGGTTGGTCGATAGGTTCACGAGAATCTGTTCGACCATGCGGACGTCGGTGCTCTGGAGTGGCAGCACCTTCCAGAACCTCTCCGGCGTTGGCCCGACACTATTGTCCGTCGGATTGAAGACGTAGTGGAACCAGTGCTGGGCTTCCTGGAATTTCTGGTTCTGGCTCAGATGGATCGCGATCATCATCGGCACGTGGAAGAACAGTTCCCAGTTGTAGATCGAATACGCGCCGTCGAATCGGAAGTCCAGATCGCGGACGGGGTAAGGGTGCTGAACCGCGGTCGTGTCAGGCGCGTAGTGCGTCGCGTCAAAAATGCCTTGGTAGAACAGGGGCTCAGGTCGGCCGGCCCGAATATTGACCGCCGTGTTCGCCGGTAGGTTGATTGTCGATCCGTCGTTGCTCAATACTGCCCCGGAGGCGCCCAGTGGAAGTGCGATTCGGGTGCGATCGGGAACGATGGCTGGAGAGCCGGCGATGGCCCACTGGATTCCAGTTGAGAATGTGGCCGGAAGGCTGCCCGGCAGGAGCACTGTGGCCGCCGCGTTCAATTTGGCAGTCTTGCCGCTGAGGTTCGCCACGACGGTGTTCGCCGGTATCTGCACGGAGGTGCCATCGGGCAGGCTCACCGGGGTGCCCGGGGAAAGGACAACAGGAGTTCCGTCGGGGCGCGTCGCGTTCGTGGTCGTTGCGATGGTGGCTCGGCTGCTGTCCGGGAACACGACCAGCGGTTGTGAGTCGTTCGGTTGCGGAAGGTATAGCGTGTCTGAATCCAGCAGTTCGGATATCCCGCCGTCGTTGAGGCGTTGGATAAGCGGCAAAACGTATGGATGGAAATGGGCAAAGAATTCGTACGCGACGGTTCGGTCGCGAAGAGTGATGTACCTACCGCCGCGCCAACCATTCGCGAGGTTGTACGTCTGGTACGCCCGGACCATCGAGTCGTAGGAGTTGTGAAAGCTCTTTTGAGGTGCCATCAGCCTTGGTTCCTGCTCATTAAGGTGGTGCCAAAAAGCGGGGCCACAGAACCTGCAACCGGAGACGTTCCGTCCGTTAGGGCCTGGGCTGGTCTGACACCACCGGCTGCGATCAGCGTCAGGCGTGCGCCGCCCGACGCGCCGGCAAGTCCGCGCGGTCCGAGCGCTGAGGCGCTCGCTGCGGCTACGGACCCGATGGCGTTCTGGATCTTGACACCACCCCTTTGGCCGATCCATGTGCCTCCAAACGAGAGGACAGCCCGGGGGTTCGTGACCCAGTCGGCGAGCGACTTCGTCTTGTAGATCGAGTAAACGGGGTCGCCCGGATTCACTGGCACCGGCCCGATTTGTGGCACCTGGGCGATGACTTTCGTCTTGTCGATGAGATCCTTGACGTTCCAGTTCTTTTCCACCGGGCCGACCGCCCAGCCTTGCCACTCGGAGATCGTTGTCTCCGTAAGGGTCGGCTGCACGAAGAAGGTCAGCTCGTCCTGGGTGTTCGGCGGATAGCTGGTGTCCTTATAGAAGAACGGACCGACCAGTCCACCGGCTTCCTGGTACAGCGGCTCCTGTGGATTGAGGAAAGGAGGCGCGAGAGGGTTCGCGCAAACGATCAGCTCAAAGCCTCCAACGCTGTTGAGAATGAGTTCGGTCTCCGTCGTTGCGCCGACTCCCCCGCTGTCGATCTCCGTCTGGAAGTTCGCCTCCAGCAGGCCGGCTCCGGTATAGCCGGTCGCGTCGATGCCTGCGGTGTGGTACGGCGTCGGTGGCGTGCTTTCCCAGTAAACTTCGCCGAAGTCGGGATCGGCATTCTTGCTGGTGACGCGGAAGGTGCGGAACTCGTCGTAACCCTGAAGGTCGAGGTGGATCTTGGCGGCCTTCTCGTTGCCGTTTGCGTCGAATTCCTTCGACACGTGAAGGTAGATCTCCCGATTAGGGTCAAAGCCAGGGTTGAGGCCGCCGATGCTGGGAGCGCGGGCGATGTCGGTCGAGATGGGATTGCTCCACTTGCCCTGGAAATACTCGCTCCAGTGCAGCTGGACCTGGATCTGGAATTGCGGGGTAGCTTCAAATACTCTGCCAGACAAGTCCTTGAATGTCATTTGACCCACCTGGGTCGAATCAGAATCTGTGCTCGACCCGGCCGGGCCACTGCCCTGGTTCAGGAAGGTCAGCCAGAAGAGGTTGACACGCCCGCGCCAGACCATGACGGCGAGGTGATCGCCTTCGATGTCGGGACTGACAACCTCCCAGGCGGACCAGGTCTGGTTGGAGTACGTGCGGTAGAAGTACTTGTGTGGTTTACCGTAGGTGCGCGCGACCACATGCAGCGTACTGGCCTGCGGGTGCACCAGGTCCTGATCCAGGTAACTAGCGACAACATCCAGGCGGGCACGCTCCTCGAGCCCTTGGAGATATTCGAAGAACGCATCCTCGACTAAGGTGCGAGAGACGTCGCCTTGAAGTAACGCGCTCTCCAGGTCCTGGTACAGATCGCTCTTGTCGGGGCGCATTTCGAACTCCATCCAGTTTTCTGGTCGGAGGTAGATTTTCCGCAGCACCTGAAACACGCGAAAGCGCTCAATAGATTTCCATAAACGTGCGTCGATCGCCCCGGGTGCGACGTTGAGCTCTGGGTGGTCTAAATGGCCGTTCTCGAGGTTGAGGAGGCAGCGCTGAATGAACGTCTGAACCGAAGACAGAGCAAGCCTGATGCGGGATGTTTGGACGACAGGCTCCATGCCGGGATCCACGAGGAAGTATTCGAAGAGCTGTTCCGGGTTGGTCAGCGCCAATGCGTTGACCAGGTATGAGACGAGCGCGTCTCGCTTCTTCCGCCGAAGCTTGTCGAAGACCGATTGGGCGATGGGTCGCCATGCGTCGGGAGTAGACTGTGCCTTGACTGCGTTTTTCAGATTGTCTGCAGCAACTTCTGGTGCGAGCGCCCCCGCCGGCGGCGCGATCGAGGCCACGATGGAAGAAGCCGATAGAGTAGCAACGGGTACACCAATCTTTTGCACAACCTGTATTGCGTCCCACATGCGCCAGATGCCTTTGTGATTGGCAAAGTCGCCCACGGCCTTGACCTGTCGATTCGGACCCACCGTTTGCTCCTGAATTAGACCAAGCTGCTTGGCCACGTCACGCACCGCTTGCGGGGTGCGTCGAGTCAGGTATGCAAGCCGTGTCCACGGGGTGGCCTCGTTGTCATTCGACGACTGGGTCGCCAGCGGCTCGATGAAGGTCTGGCCGACGTTTTCGAAGACGTCGACCAGCCGGCCGGTGCCCCCTGCCGGACCTTTTCGCAAGTCCGCGTAGGCGCTAAGGGCCAGGAATCCAGCGAAGAGAGCAATTGCCTTCGGCACCGAGTCGTCGCTTGCCTGCGTGGGCAGAGCACTCAGGTTCAGGTTATTGAACTGGGCTGAGTTGGCTCCGATGTAGCCGGCCTCCCGCTCGGTCAATCCAAACGTCCCCAGGATCTGGGTCACCTTTGAGAGCAGAGTTCTGGCCCTTATGAAAGATGTGACTGCTTCCTGGGGATAGAGCACGACCTGGCTTAAGGGACCCTTGGACAGGTTCTCGCCCTGGATCAGCAGCCGCGCACCTCTGGTTCCCAGCTGGCGGAAGTCGAGCCTGAAGTGATAGGCGACCCCTCCCCTCAAGACCGCGAACTGGCTGGACTCGTCGTTGTTGGTGGCGGCCGAGTACTGGATCAGTGGGTTGTTCAGAAGGGCGGCTGGATCCGGAGAGTCGACCCGGAGGAGCGCCTGGGCATTCTGATCGCCCAGCTCGGCGAAGAAGCGGTACGGACCATCGGTCAGCACCTGCAGGTAGCCCTCGAAGTGGGCGCTGCCGGTGCCGGCTTGGTTGGCATTGGGGTTGGTGGGATCGGCGAGGTCCGCGGTGGCCGCAGTGCCGCGCGCCAGTTCGGCGCCGCTCTGGTCGGCCGATGCGAAATATGACGCGCTGACTCCGGGTTCGGCAACGGCTCGGAATGACCCGAACAGCGACTTGCCGGCATGGCTCGGGTCGGTAAGAAGCGCGGCATCGGTGAGCAGCGCATTCGTGAGAGCCGGAGCCGATCCTAGGCTTGCCGCCAGGGTCTGCAGGATGAACTGACTCGAGAGTTTCCGTTCCAGCAAGGGCAGGAAGGCCCTGCACAGAGCAGCCTTCGCCTGTTTCTGCTTCTGCGCTGTCGACGAAAGCAGGTAGGGTTGAGAGAAGGCATCGAGGTCCGGCGCCGCCACCGTCAGGACGCCGGCGGCCAAGCCCTGGAACAACTGCAAGGCCTGGTTGCGGACCGTCTGAAGGAGACCGGCCAAGACTGCTGAGGCAGGGATGACGGCACCCAGGCTGATCCGATCGGCGTCGGTCAGAACACCGGTGTAGGTAAGCGTCTGCACCTGGGCGACCGGGTCATAGCCGAAGCTGATCGCAGAGACGTTTGCGAACAGGGAGCCATCGACCTGGTTCGCCGGCGCCACCCCGGCTCGACTCGCCTCGTAGACCTGTGAATTGGCCCACATTGCGAGGAGTGCCCCCACCATATCCCTATATGTGGGCAGAACCTGCGACTGGACGTCCGCCAGCAAGCCTGCCAGCACAACCGACCCGTCGATCGCGGCCAATGCGCTCTTCTTTGCGTCCGTCAGGACGCCTCGATACGTGAGCCGCTGTAGCTGCTGGGCTGAGTCATAGCCGAGGCTCAGGGCGGGATCCTTCTCCATGAGAGGCGCCGCGACCAGGCCGGCGACGACACCAGTCTGGATCGCCTCGTACTCAGCCAGGCTCGCCCACACGCCGAGCAGGTCCGCGAGGCTGCGAGCAAACGATGCGTGGGCTTGAGCTTGCAGCGCGGTCAGCAGTCCGGCGAAAAGGGCGGTGTTGTTGATCTGGACCAGTTGAGTTTTTTGCCAGTCCAAAAGCACGCCTTTGTATGCGACAGACTGTGTCTGCGTCGTAGGGTCATAGCTGAAGCTCAGTTCGCTGTTTTGGGCGAACGGCACCGGATCGAGCGCGTTGGCGGGAGCGACGCCGGCCTGCGACGCGCGATACGTCTGGCGATTGGTCAGCAGCGCAAACAGCGCTTGGATGATCTGCGCCGGAAATAGCATCGAGAGCTTCTGCTCGATCAGGTCGCTCGACTGGCCAGCCAGATCCGCAGGCACCGAGTTCTTCATGCGAATTTGCTTGAGGCCCGTGGCCATCGACTGAAGCAGCGTGATCAGAGCATTGGGGTCGCTCTGGTATTTGCCCACGGGATCGAACTGGTGTCGGAGAAGGAACTTCACATCTTCGACCAAGAACCCGCTCGCCTGGATGGCCTTGACCAGCTTTACGAACGCGAGGGTTTGATTGAAGAGTACGTCGTCGTTGAGTACTGCCAGCGAGTTTCCCGTCGGAGCGCGGAAGGGATCCAAACCGGACATCTCCTTGAGCGCAAGGAGGTCTGGTACGGACAGCTGCAAGCAGGTCGACAGCGACGCGTACCGGTAGCAAATCGAAAGGTTGGTGAGAGTGAAGCTAGGCACCGCTACGTTTTGGCCGCTGACCACGACATTCACTGTCGTGATTGCGCCTGCGGCGTCGGAAATGATGGCGGCAACGTCGTCCGCCGATAACCCAAGAATTCCTTGCATAGCCGCCTGGTGAGCTTCCAGCGTGTCGGTCACCGCGCCCGGAAACAGGCCGGCCGGATCATCGAACAGCATGTCGCCGTTCAGGACGCCCGGCGCGAGAAAGAGCTGAGCGTACAGTGGGTTGACACCCTGCACCGGGAGCGCAGACCACAATGGCAGCAGGCTGGCGCGCCCGAGCATCGGACTCAGAGCATCGTTCAATTCGTCCAGGTGGGCCACATAGACCAGCGCTGTTTTCCAGGCCGCACTGAAGGCGGATGCGAATTGACCGTTTGTCCAGGCCGGCAGCCCACTGGGAAAGAACAGCTGGAGCGAGCGGTCGATGTCATCCAGCGTCCAGCCATTCCCATCGGGGGTGAGCTTCTTCAGCGTTCGCCACAGCCTGACGAACAAGTTGAACTTGAGGAAGTCCTGCGCCGTGGCTTCGCTGCCATCCGCGTACTCGAGAGTGGTGGCCTCGAAGTTGCATCCGCTGTCGGGGTCACGGAGAACGAGCACCTTCGTGGAGTAATTCGCCGGTAGCAGGTTCGTCAGCCAGGTCTTAGCGTCGAATGTGGATGCGGGGTTCGGCTTCTTGTACTTCTGTGTTATGGCATCGAGGCGAGCTTCAAAGTCGGTCTTGGCCTGGCCGGCCATTGCGACGTAACCGGGCTGGGAGGTATAGCTGAACGCGTCCGCAATCTCGATGTCGAACCGCCTGAGCCCGAAGACGATGGACGTGAGGCTCGGGTTCAAGAAGCCGGTCGTCAACAAGTCGGTGAGCTCCTGGTAGCTCAGGCCGAGGCGTTGAGACAGGTTCTTCGCAGATTTGAGCGGCGGGATCGCGTACAGCGATGGATCGGTAGCGTCGGGCACGCCGTTGAGCGCAGTCGGCTCGTCCGGATATCCGTAAAGGAGGAACCACTGCTGTACCGAAGGGGTCTTGGTGTTCGGATCGACGACTGTCATTACGCCGTACTCGGCCGGCCCGATCCCCAACGACTCGGCCAGAATCTGCGCGCGGTAATAGGGATACGTGTTGGCATCCGTGAACAACTCCAGGCCATCCGCCGGCCGCAGAGCCTCGAGCACGTTTTTCAGGGAGACGTTGAAGTAGTTCAAGAAGCAACGAACCATGTCCAGCCACAGATCGAACGGAAGATCCAGCGGATAGACGGCACTTTTCAGGTTGTCGCTGTAGACCTTGGTCAGAATGTGCTGCGGTTCAGCGACCAAGTCCGCGGTGGTTGCGCCTCCGGTGTCGTACGCGACGTTCGCGTCCAGCGCGCTGTTGGCGATGAAATATTCGAGGATCTCGTTGACCAGGTCGATGTACGGCATGGCCGTGTTCGTGTTTTCGCAGGTCAGAGGCAACGCCGCGAGATCAGGGCGGCGGCCCTTCACCTTGTTGTCCTTCCCCACGAGCACGTCGAGAGGCGTGTAGCCAGGTGCGGTTGGGTTCTGAGCGGATGTGCGCAGGAACTCGAGCAGATCAACGAAGTAGGCCGCCGGACTCAAGACCGAGTGGCAGTCCTGGCACTGGCAATAGTCGAGCGACCCAAAGAGGCTGGCCATCGTTGGAAATTGCTGAACGATCGAATCCTTGGCGCCTTGGAGGTCGGCCGATGACCCCGAAAGCGCGTACACCGGAACCGTGGAATCGAGCTGCTTCGCAGTCGAAAAGAAGTTGAACGTTGTAGAGGCGATCTGTTTCGCCTTTCCGTAGACGATCGAGGCTTCGTCGCGAGACGGAAATGCATCGGCGAACTTTTCCATGAACGCCGATCGTTCATACGACGCGATGTCGAGCGCTGATGTGAACTCGAGCTTGATAGCAGCCTGCAGTGATTCGGTGCTGGGCGTCACCTGATACAGGCGGTGGAGCGTCTTGAGGTCGCGGACGCTAGCGTCATCGAGCGGTGGCAAGTTCGCCGAGTTATTGACTAGAAAAGCATTGAGTGGGGTTCGCCCAAGCTCATACCCACTGGTCGCGGCGGCTTTGAGAAAAGTGCTCACCGGACCAGCGGTCGCCTTGGCGACAGGGAGCTCCTGCTTCTCGATCATGTGCGCCACCACGTGGGTGGGGAAGCTGATGCGCACCTTACGCGCGAGGTCCGCGGAGTAGGCCTCCAGGCGCTCGGCTGTCGTACCGGTGTAGGTGGAAGGGATCAGAGCTTGCAGGCCCTGATCGTTATTGGGTCTCGCCAGTGACGCCAATGTGGTCTTCCATGTGGTTCCGGAGTAGAGGTCGTTCTCGACCAGCTGCGGCAGCTTGTCGATGGATCCAACCCGCGTCAAGAGCGCGGACGTCAGCTGCGCATTGTTGCTGGTGAGATAGAGGAACTTGCCCTGCAACTTGAGCGCTTCGATAGTCCGATTCGGGATCCCCAATTGGGCGGCCTTGTCCCAGAGAGCCGAACCAGCCGCGGTATTGCTGAAGTAGAGGGACGCGAACGCCTCGGCTTGCCTTGGTTTGTCGCCGAGCACGGCTTGCAGCTGATCGCCGTAACTGGACACCGACCCCCGTGCGGTGAGAGCTGCCTGCGCCTTGGTCGCGAAGGTTTGAAACGAGGCCGTCGCCGCGGCGATCTGCTTCTTGTTGAGAGTCACGATGCCCGCGGAAGCCGCTTTGGCGAGAGCGCCACCGACCATGTCGCGGTCGACTAGCGCCAACTGTTCCGGATCGGTCGGCAGGCCAACCCGATAAAGGGCATAGAGGATGTCCTCGCCAACTCCCGTGGTAGGCGCATTCTGAGCAGCGAGTGCAGCCATCGCGACGAGGCGCGCGTCCCAACCGGTCGATCGGTTGAGCAGCGTAAGGTCTTTTCGCCCGTCGGACTCCTCAGCCTGGCCCAGACTGGCGGTTCCGACCTGGCTCTTCAAGTCGTCCCTCAGGCGGTTGAATTCCGGAGCGAGCGGCTGAACCGTGCCCGGTACGACCAGGCTCAGCAGCCTTCCCGTCGCTGCCTCGACACCTATCGCGGATACGCTAATTTCGGTTCCCTTAGGTCCAACGACGCGAACATCCAGGATGGATCGCGCCGATTGAGGCGTGTGGGGCAGTACGAACACGCCCGCCGGCCCGGTCGTGACCTCAGCAAGCCTTTTATCCGAGCCGGCGAATCCCTTCTCATAGAGCCGTACTTTTACCCCCGTCGCCGGCAGGCCGTAGTCGAACACGAGCCGGCCTTTGAGGCTGGACTGATTGTTCCGGACCGCTGCTGCCGCGGTGGACAACACCGCTTGCGTGGTTCTATCGACAGATCCGGTTGCGGGGAGCCCAACCTGCGATTGAAGCTGTGCCACAGCACTCTGCGTGCCGGGCCCGAATCGCTGATCGACCGCCTCGGCGTCAGGCACAGTCATGCCGAGCTGTCCAAGGCTTGTGTGAAGTTCCTGGACCGGAGCGCCCTGAGCGTTGAGGGAGAGTGGCGACGCGCCTGCGGGCGTCGCATCCCTCGCGGGTTGCTTGGACTTCGCCATGTCTACCGTTTCCTCCGGCGCGATTGCTTGATTCCGACCGATGCCGTGCGGAACTTGGGAAGGATCCTTCGGCGGAACTTCCTGGGGCGATGTTTCCGTATCGCGTCGGGAAGACCGCTGGTCTTGAAAGCCTCGTAACGCGAGCGGACGTCCTCCATGTAGACGTAGCCCTGCGCCCGTGTCTCCAGCTTGCTGAAGCGCGCGACGATGGCGTCCTTGTCGGCCGGATCTGACATGAAAAGTTCGCGGAGGAGCGCGATGTGCAGGAATCCGCGCATTGACGAGTCCGGAGGCTGGCGGAGGGCCGGCGAATCCGATAACGCACTCGCTGCGCTCGCTGACCGCTCTACCGCGGAGTCGTCGCACTCGGTGATGCCCGAGTCAGTCGCATCGGGCAAGCTCGTCGGAGCGTCAGTACGGGGTTGGGCCAAGCTGAGCAACGGAGTAAGCGACCGCGCGACTGCATCGCGGTTCGTCAGGGGGTCGAGCGTGAAAACATCCTCAATCGTCCTGAGTGCCGACGTGTGGTCGTAGGTTCGATGGTCGACGACCCCGCGCGGTATTCTTGGAGACACGACGATCGCCGGTACGCGCACGCCCAGCTGATCGAACTTGAAGTTGTTCATGTTGTTGGCGGGATCAGTGATCGAGTCCCCAGGTGGTACGCCGGCAGGAGGGGCGACATGGTCGTAGAACCCGCCGTGCTCGTCATAGGTGACAATGAGGAGGCTGTCGTCCCAATGCGGGGAGTTCCGCAGAGTTTCATAGACATCCTTGATCAACTTTTCGCCCCGCGTGATGTCGTCGAGAGGATGCTGTGAATTCCCACACTTGTAGTTGCTGGCGATGATGTCATGGCCGTAGTTGGGCTCGATGAACGCGTAGGCTGTGGAGTAGTCGGGGTCGCCGAGATCCGACCGTAAGTCGTCGTAGTCACTGAAATGACCCTCGAGCGCGGCGAGATTCATCCCGCCGATCGCAAACGACTGCGGAAGCGCATCCCCTGTGTAGATGGTCCAGTCCAGGGCTTCAGCGTCCAACAGGTCGTAAATGGTCCCGTTGTCAAACTTGTACCCGTTGATCAGCTCGCCGGCGACTGAGGCGAGGGTCGATGGGCTGTCGTCAAGTCCCCCTGACGACGCGGCATGGATGAAGAAGCGATTCGGCCACGTCGGGCCCGGCAGGGCAGAAAACCAGTGGTCACACACCGCGAACTCACTGGCCAGGGCGGTGATGACGGGGACCTGCTTTGGCTCGTTTCCGGAGTAGCACCTCATGATCTGTGCCGGATCGCCACTGTGCGGCGGCGAGGCGAAGTTGGCTGCGAATCCGCCGTTGGTGATCGGAGGGTATCCGCGTGTTATCGGATCGGGATACACCGGCGACGGATTCGATTCTGGATCGCGACACAGCTCGAGGAGGGTGTCTTTGAACTCGTGACCCGGGTCGATGGTCATCACCCAATCGGCACCGGAGGTCGCTGGAAAGACTTGACCTCCCCATTCATTGGACTGGGCGGTCAGTCCCTCAATTGTCGTGGGACTTCCCGTCGCAGCGTCGGTTCCGCTCAGACCGGAGAAACCGAGCATGTGATCGAAGGCCCGGTTCTCGAGCATCAAAACAAAGATGTGATTGATTGGGCTTGTGTGTTTGCCTGGCGGCTGAACCGCCCGGCACGCCACCCAGATGAGCACGATGATCAAGTACCAGATGATCGAGATGATCCAGGCGACCGCTATACAAACCCACTTGGCAATCCAAACCGCCGCAAGGCACACCCATTTGGCGACCCAGACCGCCGCCATACATACCCACTTTGCAATCCAGACAAGGGCGTCGCATAACCAAGAGCAAGGCCACCAGTCGCAGCACTTGCTGTAGCCCTGATCGGCCCACTGCGTGCATTGGCTGTAGCCCTGATCGGCCCACTGCGTGCATTGGCTGTAGCCCTGATCGGCCCAGGAACTGCAAGTGCTCGTGACCGAGATGTAGAAGCCCAGGCGGGTCCTGTTCGCGTCGACTCGCCACTCGCCGCACGGAGTCATGTGGACCTCACTTGCGCAAGCTGGTTTCTCAGCTGCCGAGCCCGCCAATTGGCAAGCGCGATGCCCGCAAACTTACCCAAGGCAGCTGACAGAAGAAAAACTCCCACTGCGCCGATCGCTCTCATCGCAGCCGAGCCGGCGCCCAGTTGGAGCGACGGCCACAGTACGAACGCAACATAAATCGAGGTCGTGCTAACCGCGGCCGCCGCTCCTTCAGGGCACCCACACGCGCCCTCGGCACGCGCGAGACGGCGCTGTAGGCGCGACTCCTTCGAGGTGTCGGCCACTCCTGACGAATGACGCCACATCGTACTTTCCCCAATCGGCAAAGCGAAGCCGGCGAGGCACTGACTATACAAAGTGTTATTAGGTTGTCAAGCGTCCGCTTTACAACAAGGGCCACATGCCATTGCGTAGGCCGCCCGGCGTCCTTCAGCGTCACGGTGACTGATCGCACCGGCACACGGGTACATGCTCGCAGGCAGATTGAGGAGGTACCGATGCTGTGGCTGCAGCGGCACGCTTGGTGGGGTCTGCTGGCGATGGCGGCGTCGGGCGTGATCTCCTGTCTGGCTCAGCGCCAACCGATTGCCTTAAGGCCGACTCGTCATGCGTTGCGATGGAATGGCGGGCCGAAAGCTGTCAATTTCGTATGGCTTAACGATCGCTTAACACTACGATCGATTGGCTGGCATGCAGCGAGGACCTCGCGGTTCGGGAATCACGGTGGACCCACACCGGGTCCGTCAGGCACGGCTCGAGGCCGGCCTGAGCCTTGCCCAGGTGGCCGGGGACGACGTATCGCGGACCTTCGTTCATCTGGTGGAGCATGGACGCTCGAGGCCGTCGAAAGCAATTCTGGCCCTCATCGCCAAGCGCACCGGGAAGCCTGTCGAGTATTTCTTGGTGCGACGCAGGAGTGGCCCCATCCCAAGTGGCGAAATTGCCGATGATCTCATCCTGGTGGCCGGGCGGCTCCAGCGCGCCGCAGCAATCGAACAGCTAACTTCATCAGAACGCGAGGCTATGAAGGTCCTCGTGGTAACGCTCAGACAGGGGGCCCGCTTCATGCGTGCGATGAAGAGGCACGCCGTGGATGGGGTTGCGGTAGCCCTAATGGCAACGCTGGTGTCAACGGTATAGACCGTCGGCACAGCCGCCGAATGGTGCATGCTCCCGATAAGCGCCGACTCGACTTCGATCTGTTGGAATGCCGATTTACTGGCTGAGTCTGCGTAAGCGCAGCGTCGAGCAATGACCCGGAAGCTGGCGATAACTGCCGGATATCGCGAGCCCACGCTCACAGCCTGAGCGCTACCCAGGCCCAGGGTTAGGCGATGATGCCTTCAGTCATTGTCGACAGGATGCCGATAGCCACCAAAACGGCGGCCGGGGCGGCGGACCGCTTGAGATCGCTTCTGATCGAACGCGCAAGTCTGGCGCCCTGACTAATCGATTGCCAAACGAGCTCGAGGGAATCCCTTTGGGTAGCACTCAGCGCGGCGCGGTCTATGTAGCTGCGAAGCTGGGAGGCCGCGTCGCGCAATCCGTTCGCGAGCTCCGCCTATGGTGAGTCCCGACGTCGACCTGCGAGGAAGTAGCTCGTTGGCTTTCCCGTCCGCCGAGCAATTAAGGCGAGTACACGCGGCGAGGGCCGAGATTTTCCGGTTTCGATCATATGAATGAAGACTCTCGAGACATCGGTCCGTGCGAGTTGCGCCAGGCTGAGACCAGCCTCGAGGCGCGCCTGTCGGACCCGGTCGGGATTGATGTCCACACCACGTTGTCGCCTCCCAAGAGCGATCGGAGCCTATCGCCGATCGCCTGTTAAGGAAATCTCGACGTCGTCACACCGCGATTTCCCACACTCCCCATGCCTCTTGTGAGATCGGGCATGGTGCTCTCTGGGCCCGTCGCAGGTTGGTCGTTAAACATTAAGTCACGCCCACTTGACAACATGATCAATCGGCCATAACCTCGCCCTGATCCCGCGCGCCTCGTTGCTAGCGCGGCCGGCAGGTGAGGGAGGAAGTCGGCGTGGACCGAAGGATCGCGGCTGGCTCGAACCAACTTACTAAGCGCGTACTCTCAGTTCTGCTCGCATGCGTGTTGGTAATTGGACAACAAGCGTTCCGGCCGCCACAGATCGTCCGCGCTGCGACTGGCGCAATCCAATACGTCTACGACGCGAGTAGCCGCCTGATCGGTGTCGTCGATCCAGCCTCTCAAACGGCGAAGATGTCATACGACGCGTCGGGAAATATCACTGCAATCTCGCGGTACAACTCGACCACGGTATCGATCATCGGAGCGACACCGACCTCGGGCACTGTGGGTGCCGCCATCAAGATCTACGGAACCAACTACAGCACGACTCCGAGCCAGAACACAGTCACCTTCAATGGGGTCGCAGCAACAGTCTCTGCTTCGACCTTCAGCGAGCTGACCGTCTCCGTGCCCGCGGGCGCCACGACCGGCACTCTCAGGGTCACATCACCGGGTGGCACTGCGACGTCGTCTTTCTCCTTCACTGTATTTGGATCGAGGACACCGACGATTAGTGGGCTGAGTGCAACGGTTGTCGATGCCGGCGCCCAGTTGACCGTGTCAGGGACGAATTTCCAAACCGCGGCTACGAACGACGAGGTCGTCCTCGGTAGCTTCCAGACCACCATCAACTCGGCGACCTCTAGCTCGCTCGTTGTCACTGCACCTCCGGTAGGTGCAGGAGTTGTCACTGTCGTCACGCCGTACGGCAAGGGAGCTAGCACGGCCGACGTTTTCGTTCCGCCGTCGCCTTACCTCGCTTCTCAAGTTGGACCTACGGGCAGGGCGCAAGTCGGCCAGACAACATCTCTGACGTTCAATACCGGTGGAAAGATCGGGCTCCTTGCGCTGGATCTCACCGTGGGGCAGCGGATCAGCTTTCTTCTCGACGAGTCGCAGATCAACGGCTGCTGCAACAACTTCGCCCTCTACAACTTTGATGGCACCCTCGCCTTCCAAGGCGGCGCCGGCTTCCGTGATGTCATGACGGTCCCGGTCACAGGTACCTACCTTGTCCTGATCGCTCCTGGAGGTCAGAACACGGGTACCGCCAGGGTCACGGTCTACAGCGTGCCACCGGACGTGACGACCTCCATGAACTTCCCAGCGGTTGGTGCTTCAAGCCAGGCTTCTGTGACGAACACGACGGCGGGCCAGGACGGAACTATCACCTTCAGCATCCAGTCAGTCACGCCAGGCATGCGCATAGCTATGAACAGCGTTCCCGCCGGCAGCAACACGAACAACATGTTCCTGACCGATCCCAGCGGTACCCAGCTTTACGGCGGGGGCATGGGGGTGTGGACCGACGTAATCACGCCCACGGTTGCCGGGACATACACCATAAAGGTCGACTTCCTTGGGAACGCCACGGGCACTGCGTCGGTGACGCTCTATAACGTTCCCGTCGACTCCTCCTCGAGTTTGAGCTTCCCAGCGGTCGGATCATCCGTGGTTGGTACTGCAACCAGCTCAACTCCAGGCCAAGACTCGAAGATCACCTTCGACATCGCCTCGGTGACGCCAGGCATGCGAATCGCGATCAACGGGGTTCCAGCTGGCAGTAACACCAACAACATGTTCCTTACGGACCCCAACGGCACGCAGCTGGTCGGGGGCGGGATGGGTTGGACCGACGTGATCACGCCGACGGTAGCGGGAACCTACAGCATCAAGGTCGATTTCCTGGGCATGGCTACCGGGACGGCGACCGCAACCTTGTACAACGTGCCCGTCGACTCGACGACCAACGTCACGTTCCCCGCCGTGGGATCTTCCGTGCAAGCGTCAGCGACCACCACGACGCCCGGGCAGGACTCGAAAGTCACCTTTGACATTTCTTCGGTGACACCTGGGATGCGGATCGCCATCAATGGCGTTCAGGCTGGCAGCAATACCAACAACATGTTCCTCACGGATCCCAACGGCACGCAGTTGTTCGGAGGCGGCATGGGCTGGACCGATCTGCTCACGCCCACTGTGGCAGGGACCTACACGATCAGGGTCGACTTCTTGGGCATGGCTACCGGCACGGCGACTGCAACGCTCTACAACGTCCCGGCCGATGCGACGACAGGCATGAGCTTTCCGGCACCGGGTTCGTCAACGCAGGCCTCTGTGACGACGACCACTCCCGCCCAGAACGCGACAGTCACGTTTGACGCAACCAGCGGCTCGACCGTCACGTTCACTTTCGACGAGTCAGGCATCTCAGGCTGCTGCAACCAGTTCACGGTTCTCAATCCCAGTGGTTCGACGCTGTCCTCGACTGGCGCCGGCGGCGTTGGCCCACTGACTCTTCCGGAGACAGGCACCTACACGATAAAGATCAATTACAGCGGGCTGAATGTAGGCACGGCGGCGGTGACGCTGACCGCGCCCGTGTTCGGGATGGCCGAGCGTTCGGTCGCCGGCCTTCAAGGAACCTCGGTCTCGCCTATTTCAGATCGAGATGACCCCCCGAAGCCAGATCTGGCACCAACCACGAAGGCTGCCGCACCCGCGCCCTCGCCGACCACCGGCGGTGGACAGACTGGCCCTGCGTTATCGCAGGCGGAATGGGCTCCGCGAACGCTCAAGGGCGGCAACCTCGACTATCAGATCTACACCCCGCTGATACCGAACCGGTTCAAGGACCTCAGGGCGCCACCGGGCGTGACGGCGCTCGCAGGTCAATCGCTTCAACTCGACGGCAAGCCGCTCGCCGGTGTGACCTTCTCGATTGGGACCAGGACGGCGCGCACCGATGGAACCGGCCGATTTCTCCTAGCTCAGATTCCAAGCGGACGGCAGATCCTGCACATCGACGGAACCACGGCCAACCACAAGGGTGCCGCCTATGGCAATTACGAGGTCGCCGTTCAGATCGTGGCCGGCAAGACTAATTCTCTTGGCTTCACAAACTGGATGACGCAACTCGACATGGCGCACGCGACGACGATTCCATCGCCCACTAAGCAGGAAGTCGTAGTCACGACACCGCTAATCCCCGGTCTCGAGGTTCATCTTCCAACCGGAACGGTGATCAAGGACGACGACGGGCACGTAGTCACTCAACTCAGCATTACTCCGATACCAGTGAATCGCCCGCCGTTCCCGCTCCCGCTCGGAGTTCAGGTACCGATCTACTTCACGGTGCAACCCGGCTCAACCTACATCTATCCGAAGGGTGCGACCCTGGTCTATCCCAACTACGCGCACCAGGCGCCTGGCGCACGCGTCGAATTCTGGAATTACGACCCCGACGATAAAGGGTGGTACGTATACGGGCACGGCACCGTCACTCGTAATGGTAAGCAGGTGGTCCCAGATCCTGGCGTCGTCATCTATGAGTTTTCAGGCGCAATGATCAACAGTGGTTTCATCGACTGGCTGATCGGCAAGTTTTGGGATCTGTGGAACTACGATGGAGACCCTGTAAATCTCAATTCTGGCATCTTCGTTCACGAGCGAACGGACCTGGTCCTTCCAGGGCCAATGCCGATTACCTTCAACAGGGTCTACAACTCGAATGACACGGTTTCCCGCAGCTTTGGAATCGGCGCTACGCACTCGTACGATATCAACCTTTTCTCGACGAACCAATACCAGGTCGTGGCTCTCTACTTGCCGGGCTTTGCACCAATCAACTACGTCCGAATCTCGCCTGGCACAGGCTTTGCAGATGCCGTATTCCAGACGTCGACGACTCCGGGTATGTTTTACAAGTCGACGATTACTTGGAACGGCAATGGTTGGAACCTCAGGCTACGGGACGGGACGACATATGTCTTCGGTGAAAATGCACCGCTCCAATCAATCAACGATCGGTTCGGCAATCAAATTACGCTGATTCGCTCACAGGGCAAGCTCGGCAACGTTACCGCGATCATCAGTTCGAGCGGGCGGTGGATCAAGCTCGCTTACGACGGTAGCAATCGGATAACGCAGGCTCTAGACAATACGGGACGCACAGTCGTATACGGTTACGACGCTTCCGGTCGGCTTCAAACAGTGACAGATCCCATTGGTGGGCACACGACGTTTGGTTACGACTCCAACAATCGCATGACGACAGTTACGGACCCGAGAAACTTCCTGTTTCTGACGAACCACTATGACGCGAATGGTCGCGTATACCAGCAGGACTTGGTCAACACAAGCCAGCATTACTCGTTTGCCTACACGATCGATGCAAACGGCAAGGTCACGCAGACCGAGGTTACTGACCCCCGCGGCATCAAGCACAAGATGACATTCAACAGCGATGGGTTCAGTCTAACCGACGTCGCGGACTACACCGGCCCGACTCAGCAGACGACCCAAATCCAAAGACAAACGGGCACAAACCTTGTTGACAGCATCACGGACCCTCTAGGTCGCGTGACACAGCTCGGGTATGACTCTGCCGGCAACGTCAACTCGCTTACCGAGATGTTGGGTACGCCAGACGCGCGAACCATTCAGTTGACCTACGAGACGACGTACAACCGGCTTCGTACGTATGTTGATCCCCGGCAGAAGAGCTCGACGATCGACTATGACGACACGAATCGGACCGCGACCGTCACCGATGCCGTTGGGCACCAGACGACTGTCACATTGAACTCGGCTGGTCAAGTATTGAGCGTGAGGGATCCGCTTCAACACACGTGGACCTACGGCTACACATTCGGAGACCTCACCCAAATTACAGATCCGGTAGGAGCGACAGCCGCTAGGTTCCTTGACGGGGGCGGTCGAGTGGTCGCCTCGACCGATGCACTCGGCCAACTAACATTGGCGTCTTACGACGCACTCAATCAAATGACGAGTGTCGCCAACCCACTGGGTGGGACGACAGCAATTGCGTACGACCCAAATGGGAACGTCACTTCGGTGCAGGACGCCAGGTTACATTCAACGTTGTACACGTACGACAGCTCGAACCGGTTGCTGACTCGGACCGACCCCAATATGCGCGTTCAGAACTTCAACGCCTACGACGCGGACGGCAATCTCACCTATATGACTGACCAGAAGGGCCAAAAGATCTGCATCACGTATGACAACTTGAACAGACCCACATTTGTCGGTTTTGCCGCCAATGCGCCGTGCCCGTCCGCCACGTCATATCAAAGCAGCCTGACGTACACATGGGATCTCGCGAATCGGATCCACTTATTGACCGATTCAGGTACGGGCACGGTGACGGAAGACTGGGATAATTTTGACCGTCCAAAGGACGAGATAACTGCGCAAGGGACTGTCACATTCACATTCGACGTGGCGGATCGCCTCCAAACAGTGGCCGTTCCCGGCCAGACTTCCTACAGCTACACGTATGACGACGCAAATCGACTGCAGTCAATCAAACAAGGTGCTACAACGTTATTGACCAAAGTCTTCGATAATGCCGATCGGCTGACGTCCCAGGCCCTACCTGACGGTATCGTCGAGACATATGCCTACGACAATTCGAATCAGCTGACCGGTATTACCTACACGAAAGGGGCCACGACGCTGGGAAATCTCGCGTATGCGCTCGATCCAGCGGGTCGTGTATCAACCCTTGGTGGGACTTGGGCACGAACTAACCTCCCTGCAGCGCTCACGTCTGCAACGTATGACTCGGCCAATCAAGTGATCACTCGCGGCAATAAGACATTCACTTACGACGCAAACGGCAATCTGACAAACGATGGAACAAACCCCTACACCTGGAATGCACGTAACCAGCTGACGTCCGTTGGCAGTGGCGGCGCAAGGCTTACGTTTACGTACGACGCTCTTGGGCGACGCTTATCATCAGCAACCACCCAGACGACGACCTCATACCTCTACGTTGGGGATAACCCAGTCCAGGAGATTCAGTCCGGTGTTGTCAAAGCCAACCAAATTCCTTCGCCAACGTTAGACGAGGATATTGGTCGCACGGACTCAAGCGGCACTAGTTCGTACCTCACTGATCGACTTGGATCGACAGTTGCCTTAGCGAACTCGGCCGGCACCGTGAAGACCCAGTACACGTACGATCCCTTTGGTCTTACGACGACGAGCGGCACGGCGAGTACCAATACGTATGAGTTTGCGGGCCGGCAAGCCGACTCGAGTGGGCTGTATTTCAACCGCTCTCGTTATTACAGTCCGTCCCAGGAGAGATTCGTCAGCTCCGATCCAATCGGATTTGGAGGGGGAGACACAAATCTCTTTGCGTACGTCCGTGACAACCCGACGAACCTCGTCGACCCGACTGGTGAGTTCGCGTGGGTTGCACTTGCAGCGACTTGTGCTGTAGGGGCCGCAGTGAGCGCCATCGCCGCGGCGATCTCTGGCCGAAAGCCGACAGTTGGAGACCTGGTCGGCGGTTGTGTCCTGGGCGTCCTCCTGACCGTGGCTGCTGAGTTCTTTGCACCCGCTCTGATCGGGCTGCCGTTCATTAGGTCGATACCAGTCATCAGGACCATTCTCGCGAGCGGAATAGTTCGAGGTGCGCTTACGTACAGCCCCAAGCTCGCAAGCAAAATCGATGCCTTCCACACCTTCCCAACGTTGTTCGATGATTTCATTCTCAAAGGCGGCACAGTCGGTAAGGTAGGGGTGAACTACGTCGAGTACCATCTCCCTGGCTATGTCAACGGGTCAAAAGGGGTGTATGAGCTGGGGATCGACTGGGTAAAAAGAGAAATCACGCACAGGTTCTTCAGGCCGTGAGGCTCATGCTCGATTTTCCGCATGACTACACTGTTGTGGCAGACGGGGAACTGCCCAGGGGTCCAGGCATGGCGCCAGTCATTGAGTTCGCGCGAGGCACATCAGCATCGGCCCCGCATCATTGCCTCGTGGCCGCCTCTAGGGGGAGCGTTCGATGGACCGGCCGCTTCGCAGGAGACTATGAAGAGCCGCCGGCGATCTCATTCGTTTCAAGCAGTCCCGATCTCGCCACGGCGTTCATCAGTTGTGCAGGAACGGGATACCGTGTCGACATGGGCCGACCGGAACGATTCGAGATCATTGATTGTTTCCCGATTTGCTCAGTGCACGCGGTTATGACTGCCAACTTGATCCTATTTGGCAACTTTACAGATGTCGTCGCCTACGGCGCCGATGGAGTCTTGTGGGAAGCGAGGGGCCTTGTGTCGGACGATTTGGCGATCGACGGCAGCGACCGAGAGTTGGTGAACGTGAGTGGTGTCAATGCCGCAGTCGGCGAGTCTGTCCGCATTGCTCTTGACATCCACTCCGGAAGAGCGATGAGTTCTTAGACGTCTGGCGGCTCGACAACGCGAATTCAGCGTAGGTGACAATGATCGTGCTAACCATCGGCTACCGGATTTGGGCTAACGGTGATTCGGAGCATCGATCGATTCGACAGGTGAACAGATCTTCGAGGTTGAGGTCAAAGCGTGGCGAAGTGTGGTTCGGCCGATCGTATCCTGGAACGTTGCCATCGGACACGGATCCATACAGCAACGCCGGTGGCAAATGGCGCTAAACGGCGGCATTCAGCAGCGGCCAGCGAATTCGGATCGCCATTTCTGAACGGGCGGCGTCGACCTGTCAACCGCAAGGTTCAGGGTTCGGCGTGCGTTAAGTTTGAAAGTTGTGGCGCTGCGGCTCCTTTGTTCTCCTGAGCGATCGATAGCAATTTGTTATTACGACCGGGCTGCAGTTGCCGAGCCAGATCAGGCTTGTCAATCTCCTACCCGTCAGAGCTAGCCGTGGACTGGGATGCGCTGTGGAACGCCTTGAGAGTTGAACTGCACAGTTTTGCTCAGGAAGTGCGCTCTAGCGTCCCGTCGCTTGAGGTTTCGGTGATGCGAGGTCCGAGCACTCAGGTCGCGCCTTTTCTCGCCAACGTTGAGTTTGGATTCCCAAGCCGGTACAACCCCACACCATGGGGCGTCGATCTCATCGTTCAAATCGCATGCGGTCTGGTAGGGCGTATGGGACTGAGGAATGACGACGGCCGGCCGTACAGCATTCCCGCGAATGCGACCGGTCGCTATGCGTTCAAGTGCGAACTGGAGCGTGGAAACGGCGAGTTGATCAGCGGGCTCACGCCGATTATCCTGCCAGCAGATCCCGAGTCGGATGACTTTCAACGAGTGGCCGAAGCCTTTGTCTCACGCAGCATTGGGTTCTGTAGAAGCCAGATACCGGTGATCGTGAAAACTCTTGCAACGCATGCATAGCCAATGGATACAGGCGGCCGGGCATGTCTGACTCCTCTGCCGGTGAGCGGGACGAGGTCACGATTCGCCGTCGGCTTGAGAACCTTCCGACCGCTCACCGACGCGTATTCGTAGCCTCGTGCTGCGAGCGGGCGGCCCCGGCCTTCATTGAGTTCGCTGTCTGCTGCGATCTGTTAACAGCGAGGTTCGGAGCGTACAGCAACGCCGGTGGCAAACCGTGGGATTAGGCGGCACGCAACGGCACTCGGCGAATACGAACCGCGATTTCTGAACCGGCTGCAGCGATCTGTTAACCGCAAGGTTCAGGGTTCGAATCCCTGTCCCGGAGCCACATTCCGTGAACGAGACTGAGAAAGAAGGACACGCTCGGGACATGAAGGCCAACGAAATCGAGGACCGGAGGACATTGACGGAACCGGCGTGAAACGGGAGGACACGACCTACGTAGGGTTCGGGACCGTGATGCCCTGTTCAAAATCCGGTCCCCCGACCAAATTTCTAATGCGGTTCGCGTCCAGCCGTCGTCTTGCTCTTCTGGCCTTTGGCCCCGTCGGCATCGCTCAGCGTTGGGCGAACTACAGCCTTGACACTGCGCTGATCGCGGCCGGCGGTCAGCGCCTGCTCCGTGTCGGCAAGGCCATACTCGCCAGTGACCAGATCGTCGAGACTGACTCGCCCAGATGCAGCCAGAGCAATTGCGGTCGGCCATGTATTGGCGTAGCGGAAGGTGCCGGTGATTACAAGCTCGCGTTGTTGGACCACGCCAAACGGCAGCCGCAATTCATCTGCGCCCATCCCAACCAGGACGACTGACCCGGCCGGTCGAACCAGGCGTATGCCGGCATCAATGGCGGCCGATGAACCGGAGCAGTCGATGAACGCATCGAACTCGCCGGCGAGATCATCAGAACCCGCGACTGCGGTTTCGGTGGCGCCACTCGCCAGGGCCGCCGACAATCGGTTGCGGTTGACATCACTCACGGCGATACGAGTCGCGCCGGCGGCACGTGCAGCCATTGTCGTTACCAGACCGATTGGCCCTGCGCCGGCGATCAGCAGTGAAGTCCCGGTCTCGGTGCCGGCTTTGCGGTTCGCCCAAATGCCAACAGAAAGAGGTTCAAGCAGAGCAGCTGCGTTGTCACTGATTTCATCGGGCACGGCGTAGGCGAGCTCCGACCTCACTGCGACGAATTCCGACAGAGTGCCATCGACCGGAGGAGTGCCGTGGAACCTGATGTTTGGACACAGGTTGTATTTACCTGTCCGACACTGTCGGCAATGACCGCAAGGCTCGCCCGGCTCGATGGCCACACGTTCGCCCACTCGCGCCCTGGAGACTCCTTTGCCGACTTCAACTATTTGACCGGACGATTCGTGTCCCAGGACCAGCGGGCTGCGAACCACAAAATCGGCGATGCGGCCGTGCTCGTAATAGTGGACGTCGGATCCGCAAACTCCGACCGACAGAATCCGGACCAAAACCTCGCCTTCCGACGGAGTTGGAACAGGACGCTGCTCAATTCGCAGGTCGCGCGGAGCGTACAGGACCGCTGTGGTCATCGAGCCGTGTGGTCGACCACGAGTGCCGGTCCACCTGGACGTGGGCATAGTTCATCAAAGTATTCTCCGAACCGCACGGCTGGTGGGCATCAGGACACCCACACTCGTGGTGTTGGGTGACAGCAGCTCATAGCGGAACATAGGAAGGGATGGGGCTGCTCTATTGACCCAACTTCTCGGCCTTGACGTCGGAACCAGCGGTGCGCGTTGTCTGGCGATCGATGAGGCGGGTCGTGTGACCGCGGCCGCGACGGTTACGTACCCGCTGCACTCGCCGCATCCCGGCTGGTCGGAACAGCATCCGGAGGACTGGTGGGCGGCCAGCCGCGCGGTCATCGCCAAAGTGGCGCACGAGGTCGGAGGCGACGTGCGGGGCATCGGCCTTGCCGGTCAGATGCACGGCGCCGTGTTCCTCGATCAGCACGACGAGGTCATCCGGCCGGCCATCCTCTGGAACGACCAGCGCACGGCGGCCCAATGTCAGGCCATCACCGACCGTGTCGGGCCGGAGCGCCTCCATCAGATCACCGGCAACCCTGCTCTCACCGGCTTTCAGGCACCGAAAATCCTGTGGCTACGCGATGAGGAACCAGCGGCGTACTCGGCGCTCGCGACCGTCCTCCTGCCGAAAGATTTCGTCCGCCTGCGACTGTCCGGTGAGCGTGCCACCGACGTCTCCGACGCCTCGGGGACCCTCCTGCTGGATCTCAAGACAAGGTCATGGTCCGGCGAAATCCTCGACGCCCTGGACATCGACAGGCGGTGGCTGCCGTCGGTTTTCGAGAGCTCCGTGCAAACGGGCGAGGTTTCAGAGGGTATCGCGTCGGAGCTTGGGCTCAGGTCGCGCACGGCGGTCGCAGCCGGAGGCGGTGACAACGCCGCCGCAGCGGTGGGCAATGGCGTGGTCAGACCAGGACTGGCCAACTGTTCCATCGGCACCAGCGGCGTCCTCTTCGCCCACGCGGATTCGCTCACGCCTGATCCGTCGGGGCGCCTTCACACCTTCTGTCACGCGGTGCCGGGTCGCTACCACCAGATGGGAGTGACTCTGTCAGCAGGAGGCGCGTTGCGTTGGTGGCGCGATGTCGTCGGACGCAGCGATTACGACGAGCTTACTGAGCTCGCGAAGTCGGCGCCATCCGGCGCCGAGGGGCTTCTCTTCCTTCCGTACCTCAATGGCGAGCGCACACCGCACTTGGATCCTCACGCCCGCGCGATGTTCGTCGGGCTGAGCTCCCGCCACGGCCTGGCCCACATGACGCGCGCGGTGTTCGAAGGAGTCGCCTTCAGCCTCCGCGACTCACTCGAGATCATGAACGAGCTCGGCCTCGACGTCGCGCAGATCAGGATCACGGGCGGCGGCGCCCGAAGCCCCTTCTGGCGCCAGCTCCTAGCCGATGTCTTCGGTCGGCCGATCGCGCGCACGGTCGCCGATGAAGGTCCCGCCTATGGAGCGGCTCTGCTGGCCGGGATCGCTGCCGGAGTGTTCCGCAACGTGGACGAGGCGTGCGGGGTGGTGCTGCTCAGCCCTGAGCAAAGCGACCCCGATACGAGCCGCGCCCGCCTATACGACGACTGCTACCGCGCCTACATGCGTCTTTACCCTGCGACGAGGGAGTCGATGCACGAACTGTCAGGACTGGCGGGGCGAGATCCCAGCGCTACGCCGGAATGAGCTCGCGCTTCCATGGCGGGTCGGCACCCGCGCGCGCCACCGTGAGCGACGCGACAAGGCAGGCGTAATCCAAGGCGGATCGCAGCTGGTCTTCGGACAACACGAGCGACGGCCCGAGCAGGTGATGGTCATGAAGCCACGCGAGGATGGCGGCCCCGAAAGCGTCGCCGGCGCCGATCGTGTCCACGACGTTCACGGGAGGCGCCGCGACTCGCAGCCGGAGGTCGCGATGGGCGCCGAACGCGCCGTCCGCACCGAGCGTGACCACCACGAGGTTCACGCCCTGGGTAAGGAGATCGTCGGCGGCCACGGCGTAATCGCAGTCTGGGTACAGCCAAGCCAGATCCGTATCGCTTGCCTTGACGACTGTGCAGGCCGGGATCAGGGAGGCGAGCCGGTCGCGGTAGAGCTCGTCGACAAGACCGGACCTGATGTTCGGATCGATCATCAGGAGACGGCCGGCACGCTCGCGCAAAGCGAACTCCGCCAGAGTCGAGGCCATGGGCTCGAGGACGAGTCCTAGGGTTCCGATATGCAGGGCCTCGACCTCCTCGGGCAGGTGCTCCGGGATCGCCTCCCGAGTGAGATTGGGCGCGGAGGTGCCTTCGATCAGGAACTCGTACTCGGCGAATCCCTGACGGTCGAGATCCGCCACCGCGATCGTCGTCGGCTGAGGACCGGTCGATGTCAGCGCCAGGCTGACACCGTCGGCCGCCAGCAGGGAGGCGAGCTCCTGGCCGAACTCGTCCGTCGAGAGTTGACCCAGAAACGCCGTCGGGACGCCAAGTCTCGCCAGCGCACGCGCGGTGTTGAACGGCCCTCCGCCCGGCATTGCGCGCTGGGTGCCGTCTGAGTTCCGGATCATGTCCATCAACGCTTCGCCGCAGACGACGATCAAGGCAGCTTCACGGTCGAATCTCGCCTGAGCCGCGCGTGATTATCCGTGTGCGCACCGTGTAGACCTGGGGCAGCGACTGATCGCCGTCGAGACGGCGAAACAGCACGCCGGCCGCCGTACGGCCGATCGCGGCCGGGTCCTGTGCGATGACGGTGATTCCTGGCTCGAGAAGGTCGGCGAGGACGAAGTCGTCGAAACCGACAAGGGCCACCTTGAAGTGCATGTCGAGTCGCCGAAGAGCCCTGAAGGCGCCAATGGTGATCAGGTTCTGGCCGGCGACAAGAGCAGTCGGAGGATGCGCCGAAGTCAGGAGTGCGAACGCTGCCGCCTCGGCCTTTTCGATTCCGCGGAGGTCAAGTCGCACCAGCGATTCGTCAACCGGGATTCTGCGCTCGGTCAGCTCTTCGACATAGCCGCGGTGCCGCTCGACCGCGGTCGCGATCGCGTACAGGTCTCCGAGGTAGCCGATCCGCGAGTGGCCGTGGTCCATCAGGTGACGCACCGCGCGCCGGATCCCCTGCGTGTTGTCCGTCACGACTGCGTCCGCGTCGAACGCCGCCGGCGGCCGGTCGACGAACACAACAGCCGTGCCCGCCCGGCGTTCTGAGGCAAGGTAGCCGTGGTCGCGAGAGGAGGGCTGGATGATGAGCCCGTCGACCCGTCGAGCGGCGAAGGCTGCGACCAGCTCCCGCTCGCGCGCCTCGTCCTCGTCCGACGAGCCCGCAAGCACGAGCACGTGGCGCTCCACGGCCACGTCCTCGATCGCCCGATGCAGCGTGGAGGCAAAGGGGTTGGCGACGTCCTCGAGGACGACCCCGATGGTCAGGCTCCGGCCGTCCGCCCGCCGAAGGGCCGAGGCCGTCAGGTTGTGCCGGTAAGACAGGCGCTCGCTTGCCGAAATCACGCGACGGGCCAATCGCGGGGACACGCCTGGCTCGCCGTTGACCACTCTGGAGACGGTCTTCAGGCTGACCTTGGCCAGGGCCGCCACGTCCCGCATCGTGGGGCGAGCCGAGCCGCTTGATTTCGCTGTCAAGTCGCCTCCCAAACTCTCCTGTTGAAGTCTAAGCAGATCTGTGTTAGAACTGACAACGTTGTCTTTCTGACAACGTTGTCATGACATTCGCGCCTGGTCAAGGCGTGTTGGTTGGAGTGAGGTGAGGCGGATGATCGATGGACAGCGTGGTTCTCGGGTTCTCAGGAGTCGCTGGCTCGGGTTGACCGCCATCGGGCTGGTCGTCGCGGTGGCGTCTGCCTGTTCTGGTGCCGGCGGTGGCGGAGGGGGTGCAGGCACGACGACGATCACGCTTGCGGCGGTCGACAATCCGTCGATGGCGGACCTGAAAAAGCTCCTTCCCGAATTCGAGAGCTCACACAAGACCATCAAGGTCAACATCGTGACCCTACCCGAGGATCAGCTCCGGCAGCAGGTGACCCAGGACGTGGCGGCGAAGAGCGGTCGCTACGACCTCTTCACGATCGGCACCTATGAGGTGCCGCTGTGGGCCAAGAAGGGATGGATTGAGAACCTCAACCCGTTCATCGCCAAGAATCCGGACTACGATGCGGCCGACCTGATCCCCGGGATCAGTGGGGCGCTCAGCTACAACAGCAACCTCTACGCGGTGCCCTTCTATGGCGAGTCCTCGATGCTCATGTACCGCAAGGATCTTCTCGCGGCAAAGGGGCAGACGATGCCCGACCACCCGACCTGGGACCAGGTGGCTTCGGTGGCCCGGGCAGTCAACAGTTCGAGCGTCAGCGGAATCTGCTTGCGCGGCCTGCCTGGTTGGGGCGAGCAACTCGCTCCATTGACCACGGTCGTCAACACCTTCGGCGGACGCTGGTTTGACGAGAAGTGGAACGCCCAGCTGAACTCGCCGCAATGGAAGGATGCGGTGACGTTCTACACGAACCTGCTCAAATCAGCAGGCGAGCCCGGGGCGGCCAATGCCGGGTTCACCGAGTGCCTCAACGCCTACAACGCCGGCAAGGTCGCGATGTGGTACGACGCCACCGTGGCAGCGAGCTTCTTCACCGGCGACGCGGCGAAGAACTCGGGCTATGCCTACGCTCCGATCAAGGTCAAGGACTGGTCGGGTTGGCTCTGGGCATGGGCACTTGGCATGCCGTCCACCAGTAAGAAGAAGGACGCCGCGTGGACCTTCGCAGACTGGGCCACCAACAAGGACTACACGAAGCTCGTCGGGACCAAGTTGGGCTGGTCTCGCGTGTCGCCAGGAACGCGCACATCGACATACGCGATCCCCGAGTACAAGGCGGCCGCTGGCGCCTTCGCCCAGGTGACGCTTGATTCAATCGCACATGCAGACGTCAACCACCCGACTGTGGATCCCGTCCCCTACGTTGGCGTCCAGTACGTCGACATCGACGAGTTCCAACAGCTTGGCGATCAGGTCTCACAAGAGTTTGCCAAAGTGATCACGGGAGGCCAAACAGTCGATCAGGCACTGGCGAAAGCCCAGGCGCTCGCACAGGCCGTCGGTAAGGCTCATCAGTAAGAGCTAGCGTTTTCAAATGAGCGCAGTGGCTGAGATGGGAGGCGTGCCGGGACAATCGGCCGCCTCCTTCCGCCGTGAGGCCTGGCTGCGGCGACTGCCGCTGTTGCCGGCCTTCATCTTCGTCATCATCATCACCCAGATCCCGTTCGCGCTGACCGTCTACTACAGCTTCTTCGACTGGAACCTGCTCCAGGACAACAGCTTCAAATTCGCCGGTCTCGCGAACTATGCGAGGCTCGTAACCGACGAGAGCCTCCGCATAGCGGTGTGGAACACCGTGCTGCTGACGATCTCTGTCATCGCGATCTCTGTAGTCCTGGGCCTGGCCGTAGCCATGCTCCTGAACTCCGAAGTCTTCGGAAAGGGCTTCATGAGGACACTGATGATCGCGCCCTTTCTCATCATGCCGACAGCCGGCGCCCTGATCTGGAAAGACACACTCCTCAACCCGCTGTTCGGTCTTCTGCCCTACCTGTTGGCCCCTTTTGGCTTGGGCCGAGTGGACTGGGTGAATCAGTATCCGATGGTGTCGGTGGTGGGCGTGGAGGTCTGGCGTTGGACGCCGTTCATGATGCTGATCATCCTTGCCGGTCTGCAGTCACAGAACCCCGAGGTCCTGGAGGCAGCGCGGGTCGACGGTGCGACGGCATTGCAGGCTTTTCGTCACATCACGCTGCCCCTGGTCCGGCCTTTCATAGAGCTGGGTGCACTGCTTGGATCACTTTTCGTGGTGCAGACCTTTGACACGATTTTCATGCTCACCCATGGCGGCCCAGGTGAAGACACGACCAACATTCCGTTCTTGCTCTATCTCGTGGCCTTCCAGGGTTTCAGCATCGGGCAGGCATCCGCGATCGGGGTGGTCGCGGTCATCATGACCACGATCATTGCGACCGTCGCGCTCCGCACTCTGTTCTCGATCTTCCAGGTGGAGGCCAGGCGATGAGCGCCAACGCGATGCGCGCGAACCCTACCGGTGGCTTCCCAGCTTCGAAGGTCCTCTGGACGGTGGTCGGATGGCTGGTGGTATTCATCTTCTTCTTCCCTGTCCTGTGGATGTGGCTGGAAGCTTTCAAAACGGAACCGCAGGCGGCAAGCTCCCCGCCGACGATCTTCTTCGTACCCACCCTGGAGGAATTCCAGGAGGTGATGTCCGGCGACTTTCCGCCGTTCTTCATCAACTCGGCAACCGCGAGCCTCGGGTCTACGTTTTTGGTCCTTGTCCTCGGACTGCCAGCCGCATACGCATTGGCAATCCGGCCGGTCAAGCGGACGCAGGACGTGCTGTTCTTCTTCATCTCGACTCGATTCCTCCCCTTCGCTGCCAGCCTGGTGCCGCTCTATCTGCTGGCGCGCGACCTCCAACTGCTGGACAACATCTTTGCGTTGACCCTGATCTACACCACGATCAACCTGCCGCTCGGGGTCTGGCTCCTGCGCTCGTTCCTCCTCGAGATCCCACACGACCTGTTCGAAGCGGCGCGTGTGGACGGCGCGTCGTTTTTCACCGAGCTCGTGCGAATCGTGGTGCCGCTGATCGCGCCCGGAATCGCTGCGACTTCCTTGATCTGCCTGATCTTCAGCTGGAACGAGTTCTTCTACGCGGTCAACTTCACATCCTCAACCGCGGCGACAGCGCCCGTCTTCCTGGTCGGGTTCATCAGTGGGCGGGGCCTCTTCTACGCCAAGCTGGCCGCCGCGGCGACGCTCGCCAGCCTGCCCGTGCTGCTCGCCGGCTGGATCGCCCAGAAGCAGCTGATCCGCGGCCTGACCATGGGTGCTGTCAAATAGGGAGGCCGCATGAAGGCCGTAGTCATCGACTCCCCCAATGAGCTGACGATCAAGACGATCGCCGATCCCACGCCGAAGGTCGACGAGGTGGTGGTCAAGGTCGAGGCGTGCGGGATCTGCGGCACCGACATCCATGTCCTGCGTGGCGAGTTCGAGCCCACCCGCTACCCGATTGTGCCAGGCCATGAGTTCTGCGGCGAGGTGGTCGGCG